>WNGD01005418.1_pt1 | contig 53497 bp, 55 predicted proteins | sample 5400671 | NCBI WGS metagenome assembly WNGD01 (sample SAMN13153369, study PRJNA577476) | soil metagenome | isolation source: 40 cm soil or saprolite under grassland replicate 2 | place: USA:California | collected 2016-06-15 | reverse complement strand
CGGCGGAAGATGACCTCGGAGTCGAGCTCGGCGACGAGGCTGCGGCCTACGTCGATCAGCTCGCGCAGCCGTGGCTCATCCAGGGCGCCGCTGTCGTATCCCAATTCCACTTCTGCCCCTCCTGATTGGGCGAAGTCCATCCTAGCTGGCCTGATTTCCCAACTCAAATCAGGCTGAGCAGAGGGGATTCGCGGGAAAACCCGGATGCCGGCGGGTTCGCCAGGGCGTTAGATATCGCTATGGACTCCTTTCTCGCCAGCACCGGCGCAGATAACCTCACAGCGGTGCCAAGCGAAGGCGCAGCTGACAACCCGGCGAAGACGATCGCGATCGTCCTTGCCGACGACCACGCGGTCGTCCGCAGCGCCCTGCGGATGCTGCTCGACGCCGAGACGGGCTTCGAGGTCGTGGCCGAGGCGGGCGACGCCGACGAGGCGATCCGCTTCGTGCACGGCCACAAGCCGGAGGTGCTGGTCCTCGACCTCAGCATGCCCGGGCGCTCCAGCCTCGAGGCGATCCCCGACCTCCAGAAGGCCTCGCCGGAGACCGAGATCGTCGTCCTGACGATGCAGAACGAGCCGGCCTTCGCCCGCAAGGCGCTCCAGGCGGGCGTGCGCGGCTACGTCCTCAAGGAGGCGGCGGACGCCGAGCTGGTGCAGGCGGTGCGCAGCGCCGCGGCGGGCGAGACCTACCTCCAGCCAGCCCTCGGCGCCCGCCTCGCGGCGGGCGAGCCCGACTCCGCGGTCGACGATCTGAGCGAGCGCGAGCGCGACGTGCTGCGCCTGATCGCCCTCGGCCACACCAACGCCGAGATCGCCGAGCAGCTCTTCATCAGCATCCGCACCGTGGAGAGCCATCGCGCCCACATCCAGCAGAAGCTCCAGCTCTCCAAACGCGCCGAGCTGGTCCGCTACGCGCTGGAGCAGGGGTTGGTCGAAACCTGAGCGATCCCCTCGTCAGGTGACGAGGGGGATTACGCAGCGGAGTTTTTTGGTGTTGGTCGAAACGGCTACATCGATTTTGCCGCTGGCTGAAACCGTTACGACGCCATAGAGATCTTCCCCAGACACGTTTGTGACATCACTTGACCACTCATGACCCGCATCCAGCGTCACCCCCGGCTGTTGCGAGAAGGCGGCTAGCTGGAGCGCCTCGGGGAGGGTGCCGCCCTGGGCGGCGCAGAGGGCGGCGGCCGCGGGTGCTGTCAGCGCCGTTCCTGAGGGCGAGCTCTGCCAGCAGGCGCCGGCGAAGGGCTGCGTCCCCGGCAGGCAGCCGGCGCCGTGGCCGTTGACGGTGCTGGCGTCGACGGCGTGGATCGCGTTCTGCGCGGTCTCGGCTTCGAAGGCGCTCTGGGCGCTGTCGGCGGTTTCGGCGTGCGCCGCCTCCGGGACCTGGCCCAGGCTCAGCTCGTCGATTTCGGCGCCGGTGATCTGCGCCGCGGACTGCGACCCGCCGCCGATCGCGCCCGGCTTCAGCCGGTTGGCGGGCACCGAGTGGAGCTTCAGCCGGTTGCCCGGCAACGATTTCACCTTGATCGCCCGGCCGCTGATCTTCCCAGCTGCGTAGACGGTGCCGCCCAGCGCGACGAACAGCGCGATCGCGGCGACTATCAGTGCCGGCGAAGGCCAGCGGATCCCCTGCCCCATCTTCTCCTCCCCACGGTTCGACTGCGTGCGGCGGCGAGCCTAGTCCGCGGTCGCCGGCCAACCAAGAGCGCTGGACGAACGTTCAGCGCTCTTGGTTGGCCCCGGCCGTGTCCATGGGTATCCTCAGTCTTCGATGCGGTGGTGCTCGCAAAGTGCTGGACCGCGCGCTGCGGGCACGCTCGCGGCGCTGACCTGCCTTGCCGCGCTGACGCTCGGCCTCCCCGGCGCCGCCGGTGCCGCCGCGCGCCTCCACCCGCGGGCCGCGGCCTCCGCGAGCCTCGCGCGCAGCGAAGCGACGCGAGTCGCCCGCTACTGGACGCCGGCCCGGATGCGCAGCACCGAACCGCTCGACGGCGCCAGCCCCCAGGCCAGCACCGCAAGCGCCAGCTTCGCGGCCGTGCTCGACGCCACCGTCCCGCCCTACTCCGTCAACGGCCGCATCTTCATCCGCCAGGGCGGCCGCGGCGGCTACTGCTCCGGCACGGCGATCAACAGCCCCACCAGGCAGCTGGTGCTGACCGCGGGGCACTGCGTAAACACCGGCCCGCTGGACGCCGAGCGCCACAACATCTGGTCGAGCTTCCTCGAGTTCGTGCCGGCCTATCGCAACGGCGTCGCCCCGTTCGGCGCCTTCGTCGCCCGCAAAGGCGCCGTCTTCGCCCCCAAGCCCTTCGTCAAAGGGGGCAACCCCGACTTCGACGTCGGCGCCTTCCTCACCTTCCCCAACTCCGCCGGGCAGAACGTCGCCGACGCAGTCGGCGGAGGAGCGACGATCCTCACCGACCAGACTCGCGTCCAGGAATTCAAGACCTTCGGCTACCCCGGCACGGTGCGAGCGCTCCAGGAGTGCGACTCGCCCTACGTCGGCGACGACAGCCTCACCTACCCGCTCGCCGGGCCGCCGACGATCGCGATCCGCTGCCGCTGGACCCCCGGCGCAAGCGGCGGCGGCTGGCTGACCGCCGAAGGCACGGCGATAAACGGCCTCACCAGCTACGGCCACCGCGGCGACAACCGCCACACCTTCAGCCCCTACTTCGGCAGCCGCAACGTAGGCGCCCTCGTCGCGGGTCTCTAACGGATCCCCCCTACAGGCTCGCACGGCAGAAGGAAAATGGATGCGGTATGACGGTTGTTGAGCGTGCATATGTATCGCTATGCCCGCCCCATTCAGTCCTCAGTGCAAGATTTGTGCGGAAAATCCGGATCCCGCCAAGCTCACCTCGCCACGCCCGGGGAAATCGCCGGCAAGCGACCCCGTCCAAGTTCCAAGAGAGCCTTTGACCCTCTGGTAGGTCGCCGAGCCCATGAACGGCTGTGGCGGCGTAATGGTTGCAGACGTGATTTCCCGACCCGACCTGAAAGTGGTGAAGGCATTGGGACCCTCATTTGCGCCAATCGATCGGAAGATCGTGAATCGTCTGGAACGCAATTCGAAGATCGACGCTCCGAATGCGGTGCCGTCGAGGGCGGGAATGGTCTTGGACTCTGTCTTGAATGCCGTAAAGATGATGCCTTCGGATTCCGAGCTCGCGCTGAGGATCGTCCAACGAATCGCCGGTCCACCGCCACCATCGCCTTCATCCTTGCATGTCTGCTTCAGGGCCCTGGTCACCTTTCCCTTCGCCCGCGATGCGTGGACGGTTGTGTACCCCTGCTCGCCTTCCAATGCGATCGTTCCTACAAACCTTCCCGCCTGAACGACTTCGCCTCGTCCTTTGCAGTTCCCTGGCGGCTCCGGCACCAAGTGAGGCGGCTGGATTGGGTGGAACCGGACCGAGACCCGGCCGAGACCGCCGAACCTCGCCTTGATCCGTTTCGAGGAGGCGAGGCCGCGGGCGGTATAGGTGACCGACGAGTGACCCCTCTGGGCTGTGATCGCTACCTGGCCACGATTCCCAAAAACTGAGATCGAGTATCCGCCGGACCCCTTGAGGCGGAATTCCGTGGAACGACTCGGAGAAATGACGAAATAGCCGCTCTTCGCCGTCGCTGACGCCAGGGACGGCGAAGTCAGACTCATAAGCACGGTTACCGCCACAGCCACTACGCGGCATGTGTCTGCCCTCGGCCAATGGACAAACGCCCGCCCGGTCATGCGGGGAGCCATGCGGTGTTCCCATTGAGCCACAGCCGTTGAATCATAGAGTTGACATTTCAATTTCCCACACATTCTTCCACTGAAGCCTAACTCACTGCATCAGTAGGATCGTGGGCGAGCGGGGGCGGCACTCGCTGACTGAGGGAGCGAAGGCATGAGGCGGGAGCGCTCAACTACTCGAGGTGAGCTGGCGGGGCACTCGCCAGCCGAGGCAGTCTCGATTCCTCATGGTCCTTTCCTCGCGACAGTAGTCGAATCCTGTTCGATAATGGTAGGTCACCGTTATTCTTCTTCCAGCTGTTTCAAATCACGGCGATGCAAAGTCACACTCGAGTGGCTGCCTTTTCCTATCTTCACACACGATTCCACTTTGTCGCGAATAGCACGAGACGGTCTCTGAACGTATGCGACATATGAATTTGCTGGCTTTATATCAACTATTTCCGTTGGCGATCGTTCGTCGCCAAAAGGCTGGCCGATCCATATCAACCAAGTCGGCGGGCGGTTTTCAAACGACGACCTAGCCCAAACATGGATGGCGATCTTTGCTGCCTTATCGTAAGCAATGGCAAATTTGGACACTTCCTCACTAGCTTCCGAGCGAGACAGAAATCGTAGTTCGTCAGTTGACTTGGCAAAGCTGGCGCCTCCCTCTTTCAGGCAGGCTGCGACAGTCGACTTACTGAAATCGATTGCGAGCGATTTTGCTTCTCCCTCATTGCCACCACATGCTATGAAGCAAGTAGCACAAGCCAAACTGGTGGCAAGCAGCAGAGCCTTAGTATGTTTCTGAAGAATTATCGCCTGCATATCGCACGGCCACGTCCTTCTTCGGTCTGTGATCCTCCGCCGACGCCTGTGGGGCTGTGGTAGATAATATTGAGAATCTCAACAATTTGGTACTGTCGCCCAAGGTCACCACAATACCAGCTCAGTCTAACTGGGAAGTCTCTATACTTTGGATCACTTGGTTTGGAGGGTTTGAATTCTTCGGTGGACTTTGTTTCGAACTTACCATGTAGAAGCTCTCACGCTCTACCTCTGCGCTCCCCACCAGCAGCAGGAGCGGCTGCGGCCGCTGTTCGCGATGCTGGTGCAGGAGCTGATGGCCGAGGTCGAGGCCCGCGAGCTACGGAGCGGGCACCCGCTCAAGCCCTCGCTGCTCTTGCTGCTGGATGGGTGCGCGAACATCGCCCCACCCCCCGGCCTCGATGAGATCGCCTCGACCGCGGCGGCCCTGGGCGTGCAGCTGCTGACCATATTCCAGGACCTCTCCCAGGTCCAAGTGCGCTGGGGCAACCGCGCCGGGAGCATCCTCAACAACCCACCGCGCCAAGCTGGTCGGCACGGCGATCGCCGACGCCCAGACCCTCGACTACTTCTCGCGCCTGCTCGGGGCCGGCGAGTTCGAGCAGCGCTCGACCAGCACGAGCAGCGGCGAGCGGGGCCGCAGCTCGGAGACGCAGGGCGATACCTACCGGGAGCTGGCGCCGGCCAACTTCGTGCGCGAGCGCCAGCCGGGCACGGCCCTGCTCGTCGACGCGGAGCTCCCCCCGGCGCAAATCAGCTTGCGGCCCGTGGTATGAGGATCGGGCGCTGCGGGAGCTGCGGCACCCCGAGGGGAAGGTTGCGTAATGGACAGCGAGCGCGACGCGAGGGACACCGGTTGGCTCTCGCTCGGCGCGGAGACCGTGCCGCTGCGAGACACGGCCGCACAGGCGGCGGAGCGGGAGCGAAGCGAGCGGCTCTGCCTGATCGGCAAACGTCGCTGGCCGCAGCCAAGACCCCGCGCCCTATTTTGTGCTGTGCTTGCCACCGCGGCACTCCTCCTCCTTGCCTTGGCGATAATCAGTGGTGAGATGGCGTAAGGCGGTCGGCCAGCCGCCTCAGTCGAGAGGCCAAGAAACGTTGTGGGCCAGATCCAACGCGCCTTCGGCCGCGAGCCACGATCGAACCCACAGAAGGCGGCGCGAGAGGCCGCGCAGAGAAGAGTGCGCGAGGCCCAGCTTCGGCTAGGAAGAGAGCGCCAGCTCGCTCAGGCGAAGAGGATCAAGCAGAGCATCAATCGCGGTTTCAGCATTGGCAGATGAGGCCCCGACCCGCGCGATTGTGGCACCGCGCTCGCGGCCGTCAACCCCCCTGCGGGGGTCGGGCGCTGCGCGCCCTTGACCGCCGCTGCGCGCGGTGGCTTTTGGGCGGGTGGGTCGGGGTGACATCGAGAAGCGCCATTAGAACTTTGTCCGCTGCCCCAGCGCTCCATTCCTGAAGCTCAACACCCATGCGACGCGGCCGTCAGAAACCGATGCCAGTCAAAGCGCCTGGTGACGACCTCAACTATTCACCCCACGGAATGCCAGGAGAGCCTTTTGCCGCAGTCCCAGCATCGACCGGGCTGCGCTGACAGTTTGTCTGCCGATTGTGTATAAACCGACGAGGCGTACGATAGCGCTTTAGTAGAGACCCGTTCGACCTATCATTTCAAATGTGCCTTCGTCTCCTGTAACTTCGTTTCCTCTGACGGTGAACACACCCCTAGTATTTCGAACTGTCACCTTTTGCACATGACTCCCGAGGGGATAGTACGATACAAAGTACCGTAGATTCCGAAGCCACACGAACCGCTGGCGAAGAGCCTGGCTCGGCAGTTGGGGGCGTACCACCATGTGTCGTCCACTACTCATGGTTAGCGTTATAGATTTGACGCTCCCGCCAGCAGCACCGGCGAAGACCCTCTCCGATCCCTCGTATGCGTCCTGGCCACTGATCGTGAAGTCATTCGGCAGATGCCCACCAGCGGGAATTCCCCAACCCCAGCTGAAGCTGCCAGGCATGGGGAATTGCCTGTGAAGCTCCGCTTCCGCTTCCGCTCCCCAGCTGTGTCTATATGGCTTTCGGTCCGGCCGGAATTCGAATCTCAGAAGCCAGGCCGAGCAGTTGGGCCCGTTGTCTCGAATTGACACCGCCACCGTCCATGGGATGCCGTTGGGGCTGTCTCCATGTGCAATTGGTTGACGGTGCCCGCATGTACGTACGGTCTGATCCGACTGCGCCCAAGGTCTTACGTTCAGGACATTGGCCAGCAAAAAGCAGGCAGCTAGACCGGCGGCTGCTACATAGGCTCCACGCTTAATTATTGTCATGATATTTCAGTTACCGAAAGACGAATAGGCGTACTACGCTAGCCACGACAGATACTTGTTGCATGAAGCTTGAAAGTGTGAACGAATCCTTCTGCAAGTGGGCTATCTTTGGCAGTCACCCACATTTCGACTTCGATCGTCCATTCGTAGGATACGCCTTGCAGGCATTGATAGCTTAGCGGGTTTCGCTTCTTGTAGTTGCCTATCTCAACTTCTCCGTCATGAGAGACCCTAGATACTTCCGGCCGGTTTTCATAAATAGGTTTATCTTGACTCGGAGTGCTGAGTCTTGTCTTGACCGACACAGCTCTTATATTTTCACCCCTGCGGGCGCAATACACATTGAAGCGCACATTGATCTGTCCATAACCGCCACGTTCATAGTGATTATGGTGTGTATGAGCATGAACTCTTCCCCTGCAAAAGAGGTCGTGGGAGGACATCGCATCGGTGCCGGCGAGGTCGAAGCCATTTATGGGATCGGCATTGGCGTAGTCATATGCATTCGCAGATCCGCCAGCAATCGGATCGGTGGAGATGAACCTCCCTAGCGCCGGCACATAGCTCCGCGCCCCCATCTGGACTACCCCTGAAGGCAGTTCCGTCCGTCGCTTCTTGCCCCCTAGCCAGCCGAAGCGCCCGGCTTTGCTCGATTTCGGGTTGCCGAACTCGTCAAATTCGAATTTGGCGGTCGGTTCGGTCGCGGTGGGGCTGAGGCTGGCGGTGGCGACGACATCGCCATGCAGGTTGGTCAGCTGCAGGCTGACCCCTTCGACGCTGTCTTGAATCGCGGCGAGTTCGCCGCCGATCCCCGCGATGTAGCGGGTCCAGGCCGATCCTCGTTCCGTCCACGCCCGCGAATCCGAGCCTCCCGCGTAGTGGAAGACTTCGGTGAGTTCTTTGCTGCCGGTCACTTTTAGTTCGCGCGGGCGTCCGGCGGAATCGAGCTGGTAGCTGTTGGTGAGCCCTCCCTGGGACTGGGTGGCGACCATTTCGTTGCTGTAGAAGCTGGTCGTGAGCGTGCCCCCTCCCGCGTATTCGCCGGGCAGGCTGGTGATGCGGCCGAAGCCGTCGTAGGTGATCCCAGTGCCGGAGGTGAGGCGGTCACCCGCGTCGTAGCTGTAGGGCTGGGAGGTGCCTTCCGAGCTGGTATCGCAGGCCCCGCCGATGCCGGGCGCGCGCGTGGTGAGTTTGGTGCGGTTGGAGTCGGCGTCATAGAAGTACTGGCGCGTCGTGCAGGAGCCGCCCTGCGAGGTGTCCTTGGTCAGCGTCAGCCTGCCCGCCTTGTCGTAGGAATACTGCTGGGAAGAGCTGAGGCTCGTCTGCGAGAGCACCTGGCCGTAGATCGAGCGTTCGGCGCCGAAATCGAGCCAGGTGCAGTTGAGCAAGCAGTTGGTGACCTTGGTGTAGGTGAGATGGGTCGGTGCGCCGGTCTCGTCGTAGGTCGTTTTCGCCGTGAGGCCGTTGGGCAGCCCCTGTTCGGTCATGGCGCCGTTGGCGTCATAGGCGGCGGTGAAGGTGCCGGCGGCGGAGTCTTCGAGTTTGGTCAGCAGGCCCGAGGTCGGATCGTATGTCCTCGTCTGCGTTCCCTTGCCGTCGTAGCTGGTCACCGGTCTGCCCAGCAGGTCGTAGGTGATCGTGGAAAGGTTGCCGTCGGCGTCGAGGTATTCCTTCGGGCGCCCGAGCGCGTCGTAGGTGGTGGTCGTCGCCTGGTTGTCGAAGCCGATGCATTCTTTTTCGCAGACGAAGCGCCTCGTGGTCGGCTGCCCGCTGGTCGAGCTGTAGACGGTTTCGACCTTGGGGATGGCGCTGCCGCCGCCTTCCAGCCGCTTGGTCTTTTCGCGCCCAGCCGTGTCGTAGGTGGTGATCGCCTTGCGCTGGTTTTCAGCGGAGCCCCCGGGGCTTTCGATCACTTCGGTCGGCTGCCCCATAGGCGAGTAGGACTTGTATTTGGTCACCAGCAGTTCGGGCAGGCTCCCGCCTGGCTGCGCCGCCGGATAGGTCTTGCAGGGCAATCCCGCGAGCCCTTGTATCCCGGAAACACCTTCGGCCCCACATTCAACGCCCTTGGTCGTTGTGTAGTACTGGAACTTCGTGGTGTGAGCGTCTCCCCCTCCGGGTTTAGCCGGCAGGCTGCGTTCGGTGGGAAGCCCCGTGCTCGCGTCATAGGCGATCTTGGTGGTTAGGTTGAGGTGACCTTCGCCTGGGTCGACGATCGTTTCCGTCGGCTTTCGCAGCGTCCAGTCGTATTTGGTTTCGGTGACGCGCTGGTCGACATCGGTGGTGGCCTGTTTGGGGGTCGCGCCCGTAGTCACCCGGGTCGGCAGGTGCGGGTTGGTCCCCGTGCCGGGCCAGCCTTCGTTGTATTCGATGACGGTGTGAAGCTGGGCCTGCACCGTGGCGCCCGATTCCAGGCGCACCTGGTGCATCGGTCCCCATTCCTGCTGCAGTTGAGTGCCATCGGCGGAGAACTGGCGCGTTGTCTCCAGTTCGCGTGCGCGAAGAGCCGATTCAGAGCCGGCGGCAAGGGCGCGCAGCCGGTTCTGCGCGCTCAGTTCGCGCACGACGTTGCCGTGTTCATCGACTTCGGTGGTCGTGATCGAGGGCGCCGAGGTTCCCGCCCCCGAAGGCGTTGCGGTGTTGACCTGCTGGCCTTCGGCATCCATGTAGTAGACGGCCGCATGGGAGTAGCCGGAGGGCGGGCTGCCGGGAATTTCGTCGGGCGGGAAGATCGCCGTCGCGTCAGTCGGGATTTCCCCCTGGCCCCAGGCGGCGATCGTCGTGCCGCTCATGTCGTAGGGTGCCCCGCTGCCGCTGATCGGCACCCCGTAGGCGATCGTCGTCTGGGCCACCGTGGGGCTGGCGATCAGGCTGGCCCGTTTGACGCTCTTCAGCCGGCCCGTGCCGGCCGCCTCGCCCGCGAGCGGGCTGTATTCCAGTGTCCAGGGTTCCTGCCCAGGCGGGGTGATCGTTTTGATCTCACCGCCCTGCGAAGTCGATTCGCCCGAGCCGACGTAGGAATAGGTTTCTTTCAGTTCGGGCGATATGCGCGGGTCCCACTCGGCGATCAGTCTGCCGGCCGAGTCGTATTGGTACTTGGCCACTTCCCAGCTCGACATGGCTTCCGGTCCCGTCGGGCCGTAGTAGGCGATCTTCAAGAGGCGATCCTTGTAGGAGGCAGGCGCGCCCCATGTCGAGGCCGCCTGGTAGGAGAAGACGAGGCTGCGGCAGCCTACGGTGGTGGTGACGTTTTCGGCGGTGCAGGCGATTCCCGGCGCCGAGGGCGCGATCACCTTTTCGAGGCGGCGGTTGTTTTCTTTGATTTCATAGACCATCGTTGACGAGTTGGTCGAGCCGCCCGTCATCGTGACCGAGACCGGCAGGTATTCGGCCCCGCCGCCGCTGCTTTCAAATTTCGTCACGTTGCCTTCCGATTCGCTCAGCGTGAAGGTCGCGCTACCGGCGGTGTGGCTCAGGGTAAAGCCGGTGAGTTCGGGTGGCGTTACGTAGGTGCCCGCGGTCTTTTCGAAGGCGTATTCGTAGCCTTCGCCGTCGGTCAGCAGGGCATAGTCTTCGAGGCCTTCTTCTTTTTCTTGGGCCGAGACGAAGACTTCGCGCACGCTTCGCCATTCCGAGCCGCCCGCCACTTCGACTGGAGCGCTGGGCTTCCAGCCCCGTCCGAGAACAGAAGTGTCAGCGGCGATGCCGGTGACCCGCGAGCTGTGCGTGCGGACGAATTCGAGGCCGGCGGTGACGCCGGGGATCGAGACGTCGGTGCGGCTGACGGTGAAGTCGCCCGTGAGCAGGTCGAGGGTGCCCGGGCCGACCTGGGCGACCGCGTCCTGGGGGCCGCCCCTATCGGGGTCGATCCTCGCTTTGGCGGCTTCGCTGTAGCCTTCCACGCCGGCTGCGCCCGCGAAAACGGCCCGGACCTCAACTTCGCCGTTTCCTTTTTCGGTCAGTTCGCTCATGGCACGCCCTGCGTCGAAATAGAGCGGTTTGCTTTCAAAGTAGATCGGTTCGCCTGCAGAGCTGACCGCCATCGGCCAGGCCGGTTCTTTGCCTGCCGCGTCGTGGACGAATCCGGCCGGAATCGGCTGAAACCGCTGCTGGGCTGTCTTGTATTCGAAGGTGATGCCGGTGACGCCCGGTTCGCTCCATTTCGCCTTCAGCTTCAGCTGGTTGGCCGAGACGGTGCCTTCGATCGGGGAGACAACCTTGCTAGTGGTAGGCGCCTTGGGGTAATAGGTGACTGCGAGATAGGGATGCGTGCCGCTTTCAGGCGCAGCGCTGCTGTTGAAGGCAAGCCAGCTGTTGGTGCACGAGGGCGGCTGGCAGTGTTCCTCTTCCTTTAGCTTGAGCAGCAACCCCTGGTTGGCGATTTTCCCCGATATCCAGCCTTCGACAAGGGGTTGCAGCCCTCTGCTGAAGTTCCACCAGCCTGTCATTTCTTTGCGTTCGCTGGAGAGGATTTCGGCCCCTTCGCCGGTGAAGTCGCCGCCTGGGGTACCCCAATTTTCCTTGGAGGTGTACTCGAACCAGTTCACTTGGTTGTCCCAGGCCTTGGTCACCCTGAGAAGCTCTATGCCCGCTATGTTCAGCGGTTCCCATGGAGCGAAGAGGCCTACCGTCGCGCCGGTGACGTAGGCGCTGGAGGGGATCGAGGACGTGTCGAACTTCAGCACCGAGCGTTCGCGTTCTTGGATCTGTTCGCCTGTGGCAGGCTTGTATTGGCCGCGCAGCCGCTTGAAGCCGGTAGACCCGCATCCAGTCCAGGTGCCGGAGGAGCCGTAGAGCAAGAAGTCGCAGTCGAGGCTCGGGCTGGGCACGGTGACGCTTGGATCGAGGAGAACGGGCCAGACCCGTTCGGGACTGGAGAGCCATTTCGAGTCGGCTTCGAGGGTCAACAGCCATTCGCCCGTGCTTCTTTCCTCGAGCCCGTAGTGGATGTCTCCCGACACGGCTGGAATCCCGGAGCGAGAGTCCAGCATGGTCGGCGCCGGCAGCACTGCGAGGACTTCTTCGTCTGGGCTTCGGAACTTGATCGAGCCGTCTTCGGCCAGCGTCGGTTCGACTCCCGCCGAGGCTTCGAGCTGGAAGCGAAAAACGTGAGGCTGAGAGGGATCGGCGATCTCGATGTCCTCCTTGAGCCCGTTCGCGAGGCTGTCGAAGTCGAAGCTCGTGCCGCCGGCCGATTCGTAGCTTGCGGCCCCACCTTCGAGCTGGGCCGCTTCTGAGTCGGGGCCGAGCAGTTCGGCGGAGATCCACTCGCCGTCGACCGAGAGGCGCATGGGAGCTGCTCCGAGGCGATTCGGGAGGCTGACGTCGAAGCCGTTGGGGCCGTTGGTGAGCCCGCCGCCCTGGGCTTCTTCGAGGCGATCGCCGATCGGCTTCCAGTCGCCTTCGGCGTCGCGGTAGTTGATCGGCTCCTCGAAGATGCGCGTCTGCAGGGAGCCGTGGGGCGGGGCGCTCAGCGCCGGGTCGATTGCGTCGCTTGCCGTGTCGCCCTGGGCCAATGCGATGCCACAGCCCAAGACCAGCAGCGTTGCCAGTATCGCCCCGACCAGCCTGAACCCCTGCATGCGTCGCCTCCCTTTGTTGGCTCCCCGGCCCCCAGACCGACGATGGAAGGCGCTTGTCAAGACCGCCCAGCCCCCGCCGTTGCTTTGGTATCGCAGAGGTCTCTCTTCAGTATGCGCACGTAGTCCTAACTCATCCAGAGGAGTTTGTACATCCCTAATTTTTTGGAGTGATTTGATTTGCGATGGTGGAACTCGGCCCACCAGTCGCGGTGGCCGTTCGATCGGCCGGGACCGACCGAGAGCCATCCGGAGGCCTCGCTAAGCGCTGAGCAGGTTGCGGTAGAAGCGGTAGTCGCGGCGCGAGCCCTACGCGACGATGGCGCAGGAGACCGAAGCCGATCTGCCGAGAGACGTAGAGTCGGCCGCCGAAGACGTACGGGCCCTCATCGCGATTATGTCCGCTCGCGGGACCAATGCTCGTAGACAAGATCGATTGCGGCCTGCTCCGTCAGTCCTTCGATCTCCTCGGGCTTCATGTGGAGCTTGCCAGCGAGGACCGCAATCACCCACGGCTCGTGCTCGACGACCTGCTCGTCGTCAGCCTCAACCGGACGTTCGACCGGCTCGCCGCTTTGAATCACCTTCCAGAACTCAGCCCGGGAGACTTCGAGCTGCTCGCGCAGAATTGCTCCGAAGCGACCTGAGCTGATCGCGCTCGACCGATCGTGGGATATGTGGGTCTGGAGTATGCGCCGGTCTGAGAGTTCCTTCTCGAAGAAGATGTGGGGCTGCCTGCGGCCGCCCCGCTCGCCGGGCGGTATCTGCCGCCAGCCGTCGGCTGTGAGGAACTGCTCGACATCGCCCCAACTGGGCGATGTCGGCGTCACGCCGTCTGCGCGGCCCGCGCCTCCGCAGGATCCGCCGGGGAGAAGAGCGAGCGGCGTTCCCGGGGGGCCGTGAGCGCGAACTTCAGAAACCAGCCGAGCTGGCCGCGCCTATCTGTCTGCAGGTAAAAGTCAAGGCGATCGAGGAAGTTCTGAGCCTGGTGCTCGGCAAGCTCCACTAGCTCATCTAGTGCATCCTCATAGCTTGCGCCACCAGCGATCAGGTTCAGCTCTGGCAGGCGGACCACGAATTCCCCATCGGAGACGCTGACTCGAGGGTGGAACTCAAAGCCCTCCAGGAGCATTCCCAGGTCGTCCACGGACACCAGCACCGCCTGCTCCTTGCCGCGATGGCGATCGATCAACTGCAACCGATGGTCATGGACCGCCTGGTCCATTAGATCCGACAGTCTCGCCTTCGCTTGCGCGAAAGCTTCCTGGGCCAAAAGAGGGGTCGCTGCATCGCTCATTCGCCTGGACCTTAGCGTGATTAGTCAATCTGGTCAAGTTGGTCTTGTTAGGCGCTGAGCAGGTCGCGGTAGAAGCGGTAGTCGCGGCGGTCGGGGCGCAGGTTGGAGGCTAGTGCGAGGTGGTGGCGGGCGCGCTCGGTCTGGCCGGTCTTGGCCAGGGCGCGGCCCAGGCAGAAGTGGGCGTAGTCGTTTACCTGGTGGGTCTCGACCACGGCCTTGAACTCTCTCGCCGCCGCGGCGAAGCGGCCGGAGCGGAAGTAGGCGCGGCCGAGCGCCTCCCGGACAGAGGACTTCTCGGGCGCCCGCCGGGCCGCCGCCTCTAGCGGCACCGCGGCCTGCTCGAAGTCCTCGTCGGCGAGCAGCTCGATCCCCCGCCGGTAGAGCGTCAGCGTGGACTCGCCGTGGGGGTCGGAGGGCATGGCCCTAGTGTAGGAGTCTGCGCAACAGCGTCATCCTGGCCCTGGGTTGGGGTCTGGTGCGTCGCTTCCACCGACGCTTAGAGCACAAGCATCGCGACTCCATTTTCCTATGCGTCGGCTCGGAACGCCCTGACCGTTTCCCGCAGGGTCTGCTGGGCGGGGTGGCGGGGTTGCCAGCCGAGCTCGGTGCGGGCGCGGGAGGTGTCCATCAGGACCGGCTTGCGGAGCGCCTCTATCCAGTGGGCCTGGGGCGGGAGCCGGGGCAGCCGCGCCACCGCCTCGGCGCTCGCCTCGACCGCTAGCTTCGGCGCCGGGACGGCGTGCCAGCCCAGCTCGTGGGCGAGGGCGGAGATCGTGATCCGGCCGGGCCCGGCCAGGTTGTAGATGCCGGGCGGCCCCTCGCCGAGCACGGCGGAGCACAGCGCCGTCGCCACGTCGTCGTGGTGGACGAGCTGGAAGGGAACGCCGGGGTCGGGCAGCACCGGCCTCAGGCCCGGCACCCTGCCGATCGCGCCGCGGACGACGCCGGGGAGCCGGCCCCCGAGGGAGATCAGCGGGATCGAGTCGACCAGGAGCGGCGCCTGCGGGCCGGCGACGATGCAAGGGCGGAAGACGTAGGACTCGGTGGACGAGCCAGCCAGGGCCGTCGCCAGCTCGGCCTCGACCTCCGCCTTCTGCGCCGAGTAGGGGTGGCGCTCGGTGCCCTGCGCGGAGACGTCCTCGGTCAGCAGCTCGGGGGCGTCTGCGTGGAAGCCGTAGGCCGCGACCGAGGAGGTGTAGACGAGCCGCCGCGCGCCCGCGGCCGCCGCCGCCTCGAAGACGTTGCGCGAGCCGCTCAGGTTGATCTCGCGGCTCTTGCCGCGGCCGGCGACGATGATGAAAGCCAGGTGGACGACGACGTCGGCGCCCGCGACCAGCGCCTCCACGGCGTCGCGGTCGAGGATGTCCCCCTGGCGGTACTCGACCTTCTCCCAGCCGTAGGCGTCCGGGTCGAAGGATCGCCGGGCCATGCCGACCACCCGCTCGACCCGCGGCGCGCGCTCCAGGGCGGCGATGAACGGCTTGCCGATCTCCCCAGTCGGGCCGGTCACCGCGACGGTCAGACCGTCACGATTCATACAGGCAACCTAACGCGGCGGGCCGGGGCCCGCCGCGCCGATCGCATCTGAGGTCGCGCTACTTGTGGTGGCCTCGCCGCTCGTTGCAGCCGCCCACCTTGAGCGGCAGCTTGTTGTCGCGGACGCGCTTGCCGTTCTGCGCTTTCAGGTTCATCGCCGAGGACAGCGGCGTGGTGCAGAGGTTCGTCGAGTTTTCGAGGAGCCCTTGTTTGGCGCCGCCCTTCATCCAGAGGATGAACTTCTTGACCGGAACGTCCGGCAGCGGGTTGAACACGGTCTTGATCCCGCCTCCGGGTTTCGAGCTGATGATCCCGTGCAGCTGAACATTCACCTGACCGCGCAGGTCGGCGACGAGGTCGGGCAGTTCATGCGTGGAGGAGACCATGTAGACGGGTCCCTTCAGCGGGTTGTCCAGCAGCGGCGTCTTCGCCCTCGCGTGGCCGTACACAGCCGCCTTCGGGCATTCGCGCGCGGCCAGCTGCGGCCTCGTGCAAACCGTCTTGATGTTGCCCTGGTCGAGGAACAGCACGTGAGGCAGGACCAGCGCGCTGCGGGCCAGGTTGGCATCGCCTTCGCGCGCTTCGAGGATCGCGCGAAGCTTCGGGTGCTTCCCGCGGGTGGTGACCCCATGCCCGCCGAGCAGCCGCGTGAACAGGCGCGGCCCGAACTTCAGCTTCCCGCAGCCGGTCGCCTGGAAGGGCGTCGATATCGGGAAGCTGCTGAACGTCGCCGGGTTGGTCGGGTCGGCGCCGCCCCCGTTGAGGAAGCCGGCGATCGACTTCGCCCCGCAGTCCGTCGGGTTGCGCATGAACTTCTTGCGGTCGACGTTGACGTCGATCGACCTGATGTCCAGCTTGACGCCCCCGAACACGTCCGGGATCACGTCGGAGAGGGCGCGAACCTGGGTCGTTTCGGGGTTGACGAACAGGGCGGCGCGGACGACGACCGTGCCGAGGTCGTACGGCCCCGCCACCGCCGGCGTGATCGTCACAAGCGAGATCGGCGCGCCCTTGTAGGGGCCGGCGAGGAAGGCCTTGCCGGCGATCTTGAACGGATCCGACCCGCTGCCGGCCTCGGTCGAGGTGGTGCCGATTTCGCTCTTGGACGGACAGCTGGAGCTGGCCTTCTCGGCCGCGCCGCTGTTCGCCGCTGCCGCGGCGATCGCCGCCTCCGGGCAGTACTGAACGCCGGCGAGCTTACCGGTGAGGCCCTCGGGGAGCGTCACGTCGACGCCCTTCAGCTCCTGCTGGCCGTCGGGACGGCCGATGTGGACGCGGAAGGGGCTGTAGGCGCCGCCCTTGGTGTTGTCCGATTTCGCCGTGTAGCCGGGCGCGAAGGGACGCTCGGCCAGCGTTTTCGGACAGGGGCCGCCACCCGGGAGGGACGTGAGGGTGAAGGAGCTCGCAATGGTTTTGGAGGGGGGGTTGCCCGACCAGGGGGTCAGCTCGGCGTTCGTCGCGTGCGGACCACAGGCGCCGGGCGTGGTCAGCGCCCCTTTCGAACCGCCGTTGATGTGGACTTTGAAGGAGCTGAAGGTCGCCTGCGGATTTTCGTCGACGACGGCCGTCAGCTGACCCGTGGTCAAGTTGGGGAACACGTTTCCAACCAGGCGCACGTTGACCCCGAAGCGTTCCGAGAAGACGTGCAGGAAGACCCGGAACTGGTTGCCCGAGCTCGGGTTGTTACTGAGCGGCTGGGCGACATAGACCGTGCCGCTGAGCGAGTTCGGCGGCAACGACGGAGTCTGCACCTCGGTGGTGCCGATTATCGACGCGTTGGGACATTCGATCGGTTCGTCGGTGTGGTACTTGAACTGCGCGTCGGTGCAGGGGACCAGGCCGTTGGCCAGCGAGGGGTTGATCCCCGCTCCTTCCGGCAACGTGACTTTCGCCGTCTTGAGATACGAGTTGGCGATCGGTTCCGAGGCGTCGAAGGGGATTCCCAGGTCGAGGGTCACTGGTTCCGGCGAGTCCGTCGCGCTGTCCACGGTGACGTCGAGCGTGGGTTCGAACGGCACTTTGTCGCAGCCGTCCGCTCCCACTTTGGTCGTGAAGCTTTTTTCGACGAAGTTGCCTGGGTCGGCGTGCTGGTCCACGTGGAGGATCGACGTCTGCCCCACACCGCAATTGCTGGGCATGGTCAGGTAGGTACCGTCTCCGAACGTCCCGCCGGCCCCGCTGAAGACGAGCCGGGAGCCGACGAGCGGCGGGCCGCCTTCCAGCGGCGAGTGGACGTCGCTGATCGTAAAGGTGACATGCTGGTCGACCGGATCGAGCGAGCCGACGATGAAGACCGGTCCCGTTTCCGTCGGGAACGCCACCATCGAGGGAGCGCCAAAGAAGGGTTCCACGTTGAATACCGGGACCGCGCGCCGCGCCTGCGGACATTTGGGAACGCATTCGGGTCCGGGAGCTTTCACGGCGACGGTGAGGTAGTTGGTCCCGACGATCGCGGTCGGGCAGGTGGCCACCGGGTTGGTTTTTTCGATCTGTTCCAGAGTGCACTCTGGGGCGGCCTCGGGGTTGACGCTCAGCCCTTCGGGGGTGTCGACGATGATGTCCTTGACGAAGCCGTCCGGAAAGCCTTCAGCCCCCGATCCGGTGAGGGTGTTCAGTGTGAAGTCGGTGATCCCCCAGGTCGGGTGTCCGGCCGCCTGCGTGAACCACTTGCCTTCGGTCGCTTCCGTGCACTGTCCCGGAGACTGTTCCAGCGGGGGCAGGCCAACGATCGTTCCGCCCAGCGGGGGCGTGTCTTCGTTTTCGGCGCACGTCAACGCCTGCCATTTTTCGATGCCAAAAGCCGCGTTGGCCCCGGGTACCACGAACACAGCACCGAGGGCCATCACCACCATCGCTACGATCAGGCGCCTAATCATCCGTTTCTCCTCTTTACGCATTGACGAAACCGCTGCCCCTGCGTGGCGCTTGATCTCTCCCGTTACCGCGGTACCCAGAATACTCCCCCCTTTAACCCGAATCAATCGCAAAGGGTGCGGCGGGCGGCGCCCGCGAGCGCGATGTTTCATTCGACCGATGGCCGCGGCTGCTACCGTTGGTGGGTCGGGCTTGGCCGCAAAATCGCCACCCGTGAGGTTCCGTTTCCTCCGTGCGCTGCCTTCGCGTCTAGGGGTCGCTGGATCTCCCCTAATCGCCCGAAAGGAGCTTGCAGCATCGTGTCGGCAGTAAAACCGAACACGGCGAAGAAGTGGACGTGTGATCGATGCGGAGTCTCGGTCAGCCGGATCGACGGCGAGGCCGCCGCGCTCCCCGCTACGTGGGCGAACTCCGCGGAGGGCCGGTTCTGCTTGGGCTGCAGGCGCGAGCGGGCGGTGGAAGCGGCGCTGGAGGCGGCGCCGGGCGACACCACGCAGGACGCTCGCGTGCGGCTTCGCAGCGCCGCGGTGATCGAGTTCGAGCTGCGTCGCACCCCCGACCATGCCGACAACGCGATCGCCAAGGCCTGCCGCTCCTCGGTCCCGGCGGTCGCGAAGGTGCGCGACCGCTTGCGGCTGCCGACCCCGCCCCCGCCCTCGCCAGGGCGCCGGGCTACAGATCGGGGCGCCGCCAGTCGATAGCAGAGGCATGGTGGCCTCAGCGTGCAGGTAGGGATCGGATTGGCGATCGCCGCCGCGCTGATGACCAACGCCGCATCGTTGCTCAAGCATCGCGGCTGCCAGCTCACCGACCCGATCTGCATCCAGCGGCCGGTTCGCAGCGTACGCGGGCTTGCCGCCTCTCCCTGGTTCGCGGCGGGCTGGGGACTCGCCGCGATCGCCTGGCTGGCCCATGTGGCCGCCCTCTCGATGGCGCCGATCTCCCTCGTGCAGGCGGTCCTCGCCGGCGGCGCGGTTTCGCTCGCGGTGATGGCGCAGCGCTTCTTCGGCCACCCGGTCGAGCGCCGCCAGTGGCTCGCCCTCCTCCTGGGCGGCGCCGGCCTGACCCTGCTGCTCATCACCGTCCCCCACTTTCAGGGAAGCCACTCCGGCTTCTCGACCGCCGCCCTCCTCGGCTTCGAGGGCGGGCTCGCGCTGCTCGCCGCCGGGCTCGTCTCGGGCCACCGCTCCGAGCGACTCGACGAGCACGGGGGCGCCCTGCTCGCCGCGATCGCCGGGACTCTGTTCGCCCTCGGCGGCGTCGCGGTCAAGGGCCTGACCGGGATCGGCGACGTTTCGCTCGCCGTGCTCGCTCCCTGGATCCTGCTCATCGTGCTCGCCGGGGCGCTGGCGCAGTGCGCGGCCGTCGCGGCGCTCCAGCGCGGTGGGGCGATCGAGACGATCGGCCTGATGGGCCTCGTCGCAAACGTGGCGCAGATCGCCGGCGGCGTGCTCGTCTTCGGCGATCCGCTCTCCACCGACCCGCTCGGCCTCACCCTCCAGGCCACGGCCTTCGCGATGGTCTGCTTCTCGGCGCTCCTGATGCCGGCCGCAAAGGCCCCCGCGCCGCGGATCCGCACCGTCTGATCCCGGAGCCAGCCCGACCGCGTTGCGTCTCCGCTCGGCCGCTGCTAAGGTAGCCAAAATTTGCTCAGGGGATTTCTTTTAAAGGCCCCAGTGCCCTCGCGCACCAGTGCCTTAATCGGTTAAAGGGCCGGCCTTAAAAGCCGGAGATCCGGGTTCGAGCCCCGGCTGGTGCATCCGCCAAGAACGATTGGCGCCAGCCATGGGCACGAATCTCTTCGACAAATTCGACGACATCGCCCTTGAGGACGAGGCGCTGGCCCTCTGGGCCCCGCGGGCGCCGTACCGCCCGCACGACCGCTTCGACCTGATGCTGGTGCCGCGGGTGCGCGAGTGGCAGGACGACGCCGAATCGCGCGACGCCCTGGAGCGAATCGGGCGCGAGCCATGGATCGACGCCGTCGAGCAGAGCGGCAACCAAGTCTGGCTGCGTCTGAAGAGCGACTGGATCGAGGAGGCGGGCGCGGGCATCGAGCCGGGCAACGGCGCCGAGCGCTCGCACGAGGACCTCGCCGGCGGGCAGCGCTTCGCGCTCAACTTCTGGGACGCCAACTCGACCAAGGCGCTGCATGTCGGCCATCTGCGCAACCTCGCCCTCGGCAACGCGCTCGGCGCCGCCCTCACCGAGGCGGGCGGGCGGGTCGAGCGCCGCAGCATCATCTGCGACGTCGGCCGCAGCATGGGCGAGGCGATGGCCGGCGTGCTGCGCAGCGGGCGCCACCTTCAGTCCTCGCCCGAGAACGGGCAGAAGAGCGACCACTTCGTCGGCTACTGCTACGCGGACTACGTGAAGACGGGCGGCGCCGTGAACGGGCTCGCCGCCGACCATCCCGCCGACTCGCTGACGCGCGAGGTCGACGTGCACAACGACAGCGCCGACGAGCTTCTCCTCCGCGTCCTGAGCGGCGACCAGTCGGCGCTCGAACTCTGGTCGCAGACGCGGGCCTGGGTGATCTCCGGGCAGCGCAAGACGCTGGCCCGGCTCGGCATCTCCTTCGACCGCGTCTTCTTCGAGTCCGACTTCCTGCCGGAGGTCGTCGAACTGACCGAGCTGGGCCTCCAGGAGGGGACGCTGGAGCGGCGCGAGGACGGCGCGGTCTTCTACGAGACCGGCCGCGAGGAGCTCGAGGAGATGCCGCTGGTCCGCTCCGACGGCGTGCCGACCCAGCACATGCGCGCCCTGGCGTACTGGATGGCCGCGCCCGGGCTCGACGACGTCACCTCCCTCCAGGTCTGCGGGCTGGAGTGGGTCTCCCACGTCACCTGCAGGCGCCAGCTGATGGCCGAGCTCGCGCACACCGACAACGGCCAAGAGGGGAACGGCTTCCACCCCTACCACGACATCTTCCACGGGATGGTGGCCAAGGAACAGCAGGCGGTGAAGTCGAGCAAGAAGGAAGCGCTGCTGATCGACCACCTGGTCGAATGGATCGACGAGCAGATCGACGAAGATCCCGGGCGGGTCGATCTGCGCCGCGGGCATCCCTCCCCGGAACAGCTCGCGGCGCAGGTCGCCCTTGGCTACTTCCTCCTGCACCCGCCGACCAAGCGCGTCAACTTCGAGCCTGAGAGGCTGCTGGTGGACGAGAAGAGCCTGGGCTGGGACATGGTGCGCGCCAGGGCGCGCAACGGCAACGGGGCCGCCTCGGCGGGCGGCGAGCTGACCGAGGACCCGGACTACCGCTTCGCCGTCGTCCAGTCGGAGATGTACCGGCGCCACCTGCGCCTGGCGGCGGAGAGGCTCAACGTGATCCCGCTCGCCCGCTACACCTCCCACCTGGCGCGCTGGTACCTGGAGCGCGACCGCGGCCCGGACGTCGAACGCGTGATCCAGGCGGCGCTCGACGACAGCGCCCGCGGGCTCGGCCTCGAGGGAGCGCGATGAGGATGAGGACCCTGCTCGTCGACAACCACGACTCCTACACCTACAACGTCTTCCACCTGCTCGCCGGGGTCGCCGGCGAGGAGCCGATCGTGGTCGACAACGACGCCGTCTCCTGGCGGGCGCTCTCGCGCTGGGACTTCGACGCAATCGTCCTCTCCCCCGGTCCCGGCACCCCGCGGCGCTGGCACGACTTCTGCGTCTGCAACGACATCCTCCGCTACAGCGAGATCCCCGTGCTCGGCATCTGCCTCGGTCACCAGGGGCTCGGGCACCTGCTCGACGGCACGGTCGGCAGCGCGCCGCAGGCCATGCACGGGCGCCTCAGCCAGATTCACCACGAGGGCGTGGGCCTCTTCGAGGGCATCCCCCAGGGCTTCCCGGTCGTGCGCTACCACTCGCTGGCGATCACCGACCTGGGACCGGACGGCAACGTGACCGCCTGGGCCGACGACGGGGTCGTGATGGGGATCGAACACCGCCGCCGGCCGCTGTGGGGCGTGCAGTTCCACCCCGAGTCGGTGGCGACCGAGCACGGCGCGAAGCTGGTCGAGAACTTCTACGCCCTCGCCCGCCGCCGCAAAACGCCGCGCTGGCGCGGCGCGAAGAGGCCGATGGAGGTGCGCCGGCCCCCGCACGTGCAGCGCCGCGTCGACACCGGCGTCGAACTGCGGATGCGCTCGATCCCGGGCGAGCCCTCGACCGAGGCCCTCTTCGAACGGATCTTCGGCGAGGCCGAGCACGCCTTCTGGCTCGACAGCGCCGACGCGCCGACCCGGCTGGCGCAGAGCTCCGTCCTCGGCACGAGCGCCGGCGCCGAGCGCTGCGTGCTCGAATACGACGTCGAGGCCGGGCTCGTGCGGGCGCATCGCGCCGAGACGAGCACGGAGGAGCGCGGCTCGATCTTCGACCTCCTCGACCGCGAAGTCGCCAAACACGCGATCGAGCCACCCGACGGGCTGCCCCCCGGCCTGCTCGGCGGCTTCGTCGGCTACCTCGGCTACGAGCTGAAGGCGGACTGCGGCTCGCCCAACGAGCACCGATCGGACGTCCCCGACGCGGTGATGATGCTCGCCAACCGGCTCGTCGCCGTCGACCACGTCCGCCAGCGCACCCACCTGATCGCGATCTGCCGCGAGGACGGGGCCGAGGCGGAGCGCTGGCTGGACGAGGCCGAGGGGGTCGTGCGGGAGACGCTCGCCGATCCCTCTCCCCTGGCGCCGCTGGCGCCCCCCGACAGGGAGACGGGCGATCGCCAGGTCACCTTCCGCTGCGGTCGCGGTCGCGAGCAGTACCTCGCCGACATCGCCCGCTGCCAGGCGGAGCTCGCCGCCGGCGAGTCCTACGAGGTCTGCCTCACCGACCAGATCTCGACCGACGCCAGCCCCGAGCCGTTCGACCTCTACCGCAACCTGCGGCGCAGCAACCCGGCGCCGTTCGCCGCCTACCTGAAGCTCGGCGAGGTGGCGGTGGTCAGCTCCTCGCCCGAGCGCTTCCTCTCGGTCGACCGCGACCGCCGCGTCGAGGCGCGCCCGATCAAGGGAACGACCTCGCGCTCCGCCGACCCGGCGCGGGACGCGGCGCTGAAAGCCGAGCTGACCAGCGACGAAAAGACCTACGCCGAGCACCTGATGATCGTCGACCTGCTGCGCAACGACCTAGGGCGCGTCTGCGAGGTGGGCAGCGTCAGCGTCCCCGAGCTGATGATCGTCGAGGACTACGCGACGGTCCACCAGCTGATCTCGACGGTCGAGGGCTACCTGGCGCCAGACCGCACGGCGGTCGAATGCGCCCGCGCCTGCTTCCCCGGCGGCTCGATGACCGGCGCGCCGAAGCTTCGCACGATGGAGATCATCGACGACATCGAGGACGTGGCGCGCGGCGTCTACTCGGGCGCGATCGGCTACTTCGGGCTGGACGGCAGCAGCACGATCGTCCTGCGGCCCGACCGCACCACGATCGGCGCCGGGGGAGCGATAGTGATGCAGTCCGACCCCGAGGACGAGTTCGACGAGATCCTGCTCAAGGCGCGGGCGCCGATGGCGGCGATCGCGCGGACCGTCACCGGCAGCGACTCGGGCGACGCCTGGAGCGTGGACCTTGAGCCGTCGACCGCGGCCGTGGAGGCAGCATGAGCGACGGAACCCAGATCGAGCCCGAAGCGGCGGCTCCCCCGGCGCCGACCGCCGCGCCGAGCTGGACCGTCCGGACGGCGTCCTCCGCCGACGTCGCCGCGGCCGCCGGCGCGGTCGAGGAGCTGCTGGTCGAGCTCGGCGGCGAGCGGCCGACGATGCCGGCGCTGGAAGCCGCGGCGCAGGCGCTCGTCGACGATCCCGGGGCGGGAGCGCTGCTGGTCGCCGAGGCCGGCGAGGGGATCGTCGGCGTGCTGGCCGCGAGCTGGCAGCACGCGATGCACGTCCCGGGGCGCTACGGGACGATCCAGGACCTCTGGGTGCATCCCTCCTGGCGCTGTAGGGCGATCGGCCACGACCTGGTCGAGGCACTCGTCGAGGTGGCGCGGGAAGAGGGGATCGGACGGCTCGAGGTCGGTCTGCCCAAGGAGAGCTTCGCGGCGATCCGCGCCACCGAGGCGTTCTACCTGCGCAACGACTTCTCGCCGCTCGGCCCGCGGTTGAGGCGGCTGCTGCGATGAGCGCGCCGCGCACCAGCGCATCCGACATTTACCCCACCCCAGTGGGGTCGATGTCGGATGCGCGTTCCGAGCTGCTGCTGATCGAACAGCTGCCCGCGAACGGCGATGGGAACGGCGACGGCGACGCGGCGCTCTGGATCCTCGAAGGCGGGCGGGTGCTGCCGGGGGCGGACGACGGGCGCCGTATCGCCGAGGTCCGCGACGGGCTGATGCGCCACGCGGGCGTGCGGGCCGAGGCCGCGGACGCCAGCGGCGAGGAAGTCGAGCGGACCCTGGGCGCCCTGCACGAGCGGCGCTACCTCGACGCTCTCGCGCAGGCCTCCGAGGAGCCGGTGACGATGCCGGAGATGACGCCGCCCGGCCTGCCGCCGGACATCCCGGTGACCGCCGGCCTGGTCGCCGCGGCCCGCGAGGGGGTGCGCACGGCGATCACCGCGGCGGAGCGGCTCCTCGGGGGCGCCCGCTTCAGCTACGCGCTCTGCCGCCCCCCCGGCCACCACGCCGGCCCGGCCTGGTTCGCCGGCTACTGCTACCTCAACACCGCGGCGGCGGCCGTGCAGACGCTGCGCGACGGCGGCCTCAAGCCGGTCGGGATCATCGACGTCGACCTGCACTACCCGAACGGGACCTCGGCGATCGTCGCCTCGATGGCCGACGCCAGGCTGCACTCGCTGCACGCCTCGCCGGTCACCAACGTCGCCTCCCAGACCGTCAGCCCACGCAGCGAGCGCGAACGCGTGGTGTCGTTCGAGGGGAGCCCGGACGCCGCGACCTACCTCGACGCCCTCGCCACCTCGATCGAGGAGCTGGCGCACTCCTCCGCGACGCTCGTCGTCTCGCTCGGCTACGACATCGTCGCGGGCGACCCGCACGGCTCCTGGACCTTCTCCCCCGAGATCTTCACCGAGATCGGCGGCCTGCTGGCGGCGTCGGAGCTGCCGGTCTGCACGATCCAGGAGGGCGGATACGCCCTGAGCGTCCTCGCCGAGTGCAGCCACGCCTTCGCCACCGGCCTGCTCGACGGAGCTTCCGCATGAGCGGCCTGGGGCCATTCCGCCGCCGCCTCGACCAGCTCGACGACGAGATCGCGCGCCTGCTCGGCGAGCGCTTCGAGGTCTGCCGGGAAGTCGCCCACCACAAGCACGCGGAGGGGATCCCGATGATGCAGCCGCAGCGGGTCGCCGAGGTGCGCGCCCGCTACCTCTCCCGCGGCGAGGAGGCCGGCCTGCCCGCCGACTTCACCGCCGATCTCTTCGACCTGCTGATCGGCGCCACCTGCAAGCTGGAGGACGCGCTGATGGACGGCGCGGCCACCCGGGAGAAACAGGGGGCATGACGGGCATGACGACCAACGGACGCCCGGCCGCCGCCAGAGCGCGCCGAGGCCTGCCCCCCGGCCCGCACGCCCCCAGCCTCCTACAGTCGATCCGCTGGGCGCGCGAGCCGCTGCCCCTCCTCGAGCGCTGTCGCGAACGCTACGGCGACACCTTCACGCTGCGCATCCTGCACCTGGGTACGTGGGTCGTCCTCTCCGATCCCGAGGACGTCAAACGGATCTTCGCCATGGATTCCGACGGCCTGGGGGTGGGGGTGCCGAACCTGGTGCTCGGACCGGTGCTGGGCCCGCACTCGATGATGCTGATCGAGGAGCCCGACCACATGACCCGTCGCAAGCTGATGCTGCCGCGCTTCCACGGCGACCGCATGAGGGAGGACGCGGAGATGATGACCGAGCTGGCGCGACGCGAAGTGCGGGCCTGGCCCGTCGAGGAGCCGTTCAAGCTGTGGCCCCGCATGCAGGCGCTCACCCAGGAGGTGGTGATGCGAGCCGTCTTCGGCGACGACGAAGGGCGCCTGGACCGGCTGCGGGCGCTGCTCACGCGCCTGACCGAAGCGGTGAACGACAACAGCCGGCTGAGGATGCTCGCCCTCTTCGGCCCGCGCTGGCTGGAACGCAGCCGCGGCTGGCGGGAGGCGATGGCGCCGGTCGAGGAGGCGGTGCTGGAGGAGGTGCGGCGGCGGCGCGCCGAAGGGGAGAACGGCCGCCGCGACGCGGTCTCGATGCTGATCGAGGCGCGCGAGGAGGACGGCTCGCCGCTGAGCGAGAAAGACCTGCGCGACGAACTGCTGACGCTGCTGACCGACGGCCCCACGTCCAGCTCGCTTGCCTGGGTCTTCGAGCGTTTGCTGCGTCACCCGGAGAAGCTGGCACGCCTACAGGAGGAACTCCTCGCCGGCGAGGGCGACGAGTACATGGACGCCGTGATCAAGGAGACGCTGCGGCTGCGCCCGCCGGTCTCGGTCGTCGTACGGCGCCTGCTGAAGCCGGCGGAGCTGGGCGGCTACGAGCTCCCCGCCGGCACGCTGGTTGCGCCCTGCGTCTACCTGATCCACCATCGCGAGGACGTCTATTCCGAACCCGGCAGCTTCGTCCCCGAGCGCTTCCTCGAGCAGCGAGCGTCCGTGCCCACCTGGATCCCGTTCGGCGGCGGCGCCCGCCGGTGTCTCGCCGCCAGCTACGCCGAACAGGAGATGAAGCGTGTGCTGCGCACCGTGCTCAGCGAGGTGGAGCTGAAACCCGTCGAGTCCCGCTCGGAGCGGGTGACGAGGGGCGCGATCGCCTTCAGCCCGGCCCAGCACGGCCTCGTCGTAGCCCAACCCATGAACGGTGCGACGCGAAACGCATCCCACGCGGGGACAGAACGTCAGGATAGGTTCGACCGTGTCTGAGACCGACCTGTTCATCGTCGGCGCCGGCGCCAAGGCCGCCGGGATCGCAACCAAGGTCCACTCGCTCAACAACCTCGGGCTGGGGCCGCTCTCGCTGAAGATCGTCGAGGGGACCGAGGTCGCGGCCTCCTGGCTGGGCCTCAACGGCGCGACCTCGGGGGAGGAGCCCCTGGCCGTCACCCCGATCAAGGACGTCGGCTTTCCCTACCAGAGCCACTACGAGTTCGGCGAGGCGGGCGAAGCGATCGACGCCGCGATGATGCAGTTCACCTGGCAGCAGTACCTGATCGGCAAACGGCGCTACGCCCGCTGGATCGACGCCGGCTCGCCGTCGGTGCGGCACCGCAACTACGGCGAATACCTCCAGTGGGTGCTCTCGCGGGCGACCGAGGGGATCAGCCACCTGCGCGGCCGGGTCACGCAGGTGACGCTCGACGAGCGGGAGGAGCGATGGCTGGTCGAGGTGGCGGAGGCGTCGGGGTCCAGGCGGCACGCCTGTCGCGCCCTCGTGCTCACCGGCCCCGGCATTCACCGGTCCTTCCCGCACGAGCCCGACGCGGCGCCGAGGGTCTTTCACTGCGACAGCAAGCGCAGCGAGTTCGCACAGCTGCCAAGCGGGGAGAGCTGCGACATCGCGGTCGCCGGCGGCGGCGAGAGCGCGCTCAGCTGCGTGATGTTCCTGCGCGGCTTCAGGCCCCGGTCCCGCTACACGATCTACACGCCGATGCTGCCGATGAGCCGCGGCGAGAGCTTCCTCGAGAACCGCGTCTTCTCCCGCCCCGACGACGTCGAATGGGAGTCGCTGGACCTGGCGACGCGCCGCGACTTCGTCAAGCACAGCGACCGCGGGGTCTTCGATCCGCCCAGCCTGGAAGCGATCGGCTACGACGACCGCTGTAGGTTCGTCACCGGCCGGGTCATCGACGTCGCCTCGGCGCGAGGCGGCGACGGGGTGCGCCTGGAATACGAGTCGCCGGAAGGCGTTGTCAGCAGCGAGCACGACTACGTGGTCAACTGCACCGGGTTCGACCTCCTGGCCCAGCTCCGCACGCTCTTCCCCGCCGAGGTGCGGGCGAAGATCGAGGAGCGCGTGGGAGGGCTCTGGGAGAGGCCCGCCGGCGCGGAGGTCCCGATCGGGCGCTTCCTCGAGCTGAAGGGAATGCGTCCGCGACTCCAGATCCCGGGATTGGCCGGCCTCAGCCAGGGCCCCGGCTTCGCCAACCTCGGCGCGCTGGGCCTGCTCTCCAACCGCGTCCTGCAACCGCTCGTACTGGAGGCGGAGCGCCCCGCGGCGCAAGCCGAAGGGGATTCGACCGGGGCCGGGCGCTCCAGTGGTCGGCGTTCACCCATTGCTTGACATCTCTGTAGTGATCGCATAGGGTCGCGCCCGTGGATTCCTTGTTGGTGGCCGGGGCTCGTAGCTCTGTTCACTTTTTGCTGACGCCGATGCCCTATGTCACCTCGACGCACGCCTGAAGAGCAAGGCGCCCTGGACAGCTTCAAGAAGGTCCCGACCATCGGCTGGGTCGTGGCGGGCGTCGTCGCGCTGCTGATCGTGGCCGGCGTCGTGGTGTTGCTGGCGTCAGGCTCGTCTTCCTCCGGTGGCAGCGTGAGCTTCACCGGCACGGGCTACCCGAACGTCGACACGTCCAACACCCGTCACGTCGGCGGCCCGATCAAGAGCGACACGGTCTCCAACCTCAACGTCGCCTGGACCGTGCCGCTCACCGCCCAGAGCTCGTTCGGCGCCTACGCGGCCTCCCCGGTGGTCGTCAACGGAGTGATCTACTCGCAGGACCTGGCCTCGAACGTGCAGGCGATCAATCTGGAAAGCGGGGATGTCCTCTGGACGAAGTCCTATGAAACGCCCGACCTGGGCCCAAACGGCGTCGTCGTCGCGAAAGGCCGCGTGTACGGGGCGACCGCGACGGAAGCGTTCGCCCTCGACCAGGAAACCGGCGAAGAAGTCTGGTCGGTCACCCTGACCCGCAACGGGTCCGAGGGAATCGACATGGCGCCCGGGTATCACGACGGCCTCGTCTACGTGTCGACCGTGCCAACCACCTCGAGCGCCACCTACGAAGGCGAAGGCGTCGGCATCCTCTGGGCGCTGGACGCGAAGACCGGCAAGAAAGTGTGGAGCTTCGACACCGTCCCCAAGAGCCTGTGGGGGAACCCCAGCGTCAATTCCGGCGGCGGGGTCTGGTACACGCCGGCGTTCGACGACAAAGGGTCGATGTACTTCGGGGTCGGCAACCCGGCGCCCTTCCCGGGAACGGCACAAGACCCCTGGGGATCGAGCCGGCCCGGCCCGAACCTCTACACCGATTCGCTCGTCAAGCTCAATGCGAAGACCGGCAAGATGGAGTGGTACTACCAGGCGACGCCCCACGACGTCTACGACTGGGATTTCCAGGGACCGCCGATCCTGGTGACGGCTGGAGGCCAGAACCTGGTGATAGCGTCGGGCAAGTCCGGGATAGCGGTCGCCCTCGACAGCGCAAGCGGCAAGGTGGTGTGGAGGAAACCGGTCGGCACCCACAACGGGCATGACGAAGACGGCCTCCTCGCAATGCGGGGCGAATCTTCCAAGATCAAAACCGGAACGGTGTATCCCGGCGTCTTGGGCGGTGTGATCGCAGCGCCCTCCACAGACGGCTCCACCGTGTTCCTGCCGGTCGTCAACCAGTCCCAGACCGTCGTCTCGGGGTCTGAAGCAGGGGGAGGCGGCGCGCCGGGCGGCGAAATCGTCGCCCTCGACGTGAAGACCGGCGCGGTCGAGTGGAAACACGACTTCCCCTCCCCGGCCTTCGGGTCCACCACGTCGGTCAACGACCTCGTCTTCGCCACCACCTTCGACGGGACGCTGAACGCGTTCGACGCGAAGAGCGGGCGAATCGTCTGGCAGACCACCCTGTCGGCCGGCACGAACACCGGCGTGACGGCCAGCGGCGACACTGTGATCGCGCCGGCTGGCCTTGCTTCCGAAGGCGGCACGCCCCAGATCGCCGCATACAGGCTCGGCGGCAAATAGCCGCTACCGCTTTGCGATGTCGAACTCGTCTTCGAACTCCAGCTCGCGCAGGTCGACCTCCACGAACGAGATGTCGAGCGATTGCTCCCTGGCATCGGCTTCAGCCATCTCGAGCGGTTTCAGGCCGTGATCTGCTCCAGCGGCTCGGTCCGGGGCGCCGGGCTCGAGAACCTCATCGTCCCGTCGTCGATCGCGCCGAACCTGATCGCCGGCAGGTCTAGCGCGTAGTTCATCCGCAACCGCCAGGGCAGCTTGGAGCCCTGTTTGGGGAACTGGTCGATCGAGCGCAGGACGTAGCCGGACGTGAAGTCGAGCAGCGGCTGCTCGACGATCGAGGAATCGGCGATCTCGGGCACGCACCGCCGGTGGCCGTGCGCGTCCATATGGGCGAGGAGCCGGCAGACGTACTCGGAGGTCAGGTCGGCCTTGAGCGTCCAGGAGGCGTTGGTGTAGCCGACCGTGAAGGCGAAGTTCGGGACGCCGCTGAGCATCATCCCCTTGTAGGTCATCGTCCGCGGCAGATCGACCTCCCTGCCGTCCACGACCAGCTGCAGCCCCCCGAGGAACAGCAGGTTCAGCCCCGTGGCGGTGACGATCAGATCGGCCTCCAGCTCGGCGCCGGACCGCAGCCCGATCCCCTTCTCGGTGAAGGTCTCGACCCGGTCGGTCACCACGGAGGCCCGTCCAGCGGAGATCGCCTCGAAGAGGTCGCCGTCCGGCACCAGGCAGAGGCGCTGGTCCCATGGGTTGTAACGGGGTTTGAAGTGCGTCTCGACGTCGTACCCGACCGGCAGCCTGCTGCTCACCCCCTTCTGGATGAAGCGCTTGACGGCCTCCGGCCTGCGCCTGCTGAGCTGGTAGAAGAGCGTCTGAAGCAGGACGTTCTTCCAGCGGACGAGCGAGTAGGCGGCCCTGTCGGGAAGCCACCTGCGCAGGGCCCTGGCAATCGGGTCCTCGGCGGGCAGCGCGACGATGTAGCTCGGCGAGCGCTGAAGCATCGTCACGTGGGCCGCGCTCTCCGCCAGCGAGGGCACCAGCGTCACCGCCGTCGCGCCGCTGCCGATCACGACGACGCGCTTGCCCGCGTAGTCGAGGTCGTCCGGCCAGTGCTGGGGGTGGACGACGCGGCCGGGGAAGCGCTCCCGTCCCTCGAACTCGGGGGTGTATCCCTCGTCATAGCGGTAGTAGCCGCTACAGGTCCAGAGGAAGTCGCAGGTCAGCCACACCATCTCGCCGCTGTCGGAGCGCTCGGCCTCGACCGTCCAGCGCGACTCCGCCGTCGACCACTCGGCCCGCACGACGCGGTGCCGGAAGCGGATCTTCTCCTCAATCCCGTGGTCGCGTGCCGTCTGGCGGACGTATCGCAGGATCGAGAGCCCGTCCGTGATCGCCTTCTCCGCGGTCCATGGCCGGAAGCGATAGCCCAGCGTGTGCATGTCGGAGTCCGAGCGGATGCCCGGGTAGCGGAACAGGTCCCAGGTGCCGCCGAGGTCCTCGCGCGCCTCCAGGATCGCGTAGCTCTTCCGCGGCTGGCGCTCCTGCAAGTGATAGGCGGCTCCGACGCCGGAAAGACCGGCGCCGACGATCAGCACATCGAGATGTTCGGGCGACCCGCTCATCCGCTAGATCGACCACCGTACATGGCAGGTCGCCAGCCACGCTCGACGATCCGTTGATTCCGCTTGACAGCCCCCGGCAAAGGTGGAAGGGTGGCATGGTGCGCCCGGATATGACCGGTCAGAAAGAATCTCCCGTATAGGGCCTTGACGGCGCGCGCACCGCACCGTCCTGCCACCGGGCATTCGCCTACAGCGGAGGCGTTCGGCGCTGAGGTTTCGACGTTCGAGCGGGAACGTTCGCTCTTCTTCGTGATCGGTCGCGACGGCCCCCCGGACGCGATAGTCGCCTCGATCGGGGGCACGGTCGTGACGCGCCTCCAGGATCGGCGCCGGGTCCTGGCGGTCGCTCCCCTCGCGGCGCATGCGGCGCTGCGGCAGAACCGCGGCCTCGAGCTGGCGGGCCCGGTCTCGATCGACCCCGAGCGCTTCGAGCGGTTCACCCGGCTGGTCGGGCTCAACGATCCACGCCCGCCCCAAACCACCCCATCGGACTCTGACCTTCCCCACGATAAAACACCCCCAGTTCAGGAGACCCCATCATGAGCGTAGGACAGGAGCTTCTCGACGTACCCCTTCCAGAGATGGTCACCAAGCTGGCCCTCGGGATCGCCGCGGCGCAGCGCGCGCTCGACGAAAACTCGGTCGAAACGGCGAAGGCGCTGGCCGACGACGAAAACGCGATCGAGATCGTCCCCGCACTCACGCAGACGATCGCCGAAGACGGCAAAGTCACCTTCGACGCCGCGGACCCGGTGAAAATGCCGCTGCTTCAGATCGGCCTCAACCCGAGCTTCTACCAGTTCTCCGAAACCACGATCGAAGTCACGATGGACATCAAGACCACCACCTCGACGGAGACGAACGTCAAAGTCGGCGCCAAGGCGAGCGTGGGCTTCGGAATGTGGAGCGCGTCGGTACGCGTAGACGTGTCCTTCAACCGGAAGTTCCAGAAGGAAGTCCACGGAACCAGCCGGCTGTTCGTGAAAATGATGCCGGTCCCACCGCCGCCGCGAATCTTCCCCGAGGTGACGGTGGTCGACAACCGGAAACCCCCGGCGCCCAAACCCAAAGAATAAGGGATCGAAATGGCCGCAATCCCCGTGGGGGCGAAGCTCGCCGCGATCCGCGCCTTCCGCGACCCAATCGTCACACCCGAAGCAACCGTCCGCGAGAGCCCCTCCGTCAGCTTCGCCGATCTCGTGCGAATGCTCGGAGAGGGAATCGCGGACGCCCAGGCGAGCCTCGATCGCGCCTCCGCCGAACTCGTGCAGGAGCTCGCCAACACCAAGGTGCAGGTCGTCCCGGAGGTGAAAGAGGTCGTCGACGCCGACGGGAAAGTCAAATTCGAACAGGCCGAGCCCCAGGAAGTCTCCCTGCTCAGCATCGGTGTGATGCCGGCCTTCTACCAGTTCTCCCAGTCGACGGTGGAGGTGGCGATGGACGTCAAGATCGTCGAAGGGGAAAAAGAATCCGGAACGGGCAAACGCCTCTTCGGGCTCTTTGCCGGCACGGCCGAGCTGCGCGCGGAGCGGACGCTGAATCGCGAGGTGACCGCCCACTCGAAGCTGACGGCGACTCTGGTCCCGGTGCCGATGCCGCTGCGGATAGAGCCAAGCCGCCCGACCACCACCCCCGGGTCCTGACGTGGCCGAAGGCGGAGCCGACCTCACCGGGTTCCTGGAGGCCGCCGGGCGCTCGCTTGCCGATGCTCAGGGAGGGCTCCCCGGAGAGGTCTCGCAGATACCCAGCGTGGTCGCGATCGCCGAGGCCGAGCTCGAGGTGAAGGCGACCATCGAGCGGATGGCGGCGGGAGGGGTCGCGCTCCAGCCTGTCTCGAGCAGCGACGCCCGCCGGGCGGACATCAGCCCTGGCCTGCTTTCGACGGTCAGGGTCCGCTACGTCACGACCACCGAAGACTCACTCGTGGCGCCGGCCGACAGGCCGACGCGAACGGCGGACAAGGTGATCGAAGAGGTCAGGCGACGCGAGGACGTGAACGTGCTCGGCAAAATCCTCGGCGGACTGATCTTCGACGCAACGTTCGTCCCTCACACGCAGCGCTGGCTGGTGACCGCGAAGGACCCGGAGGATCGCCTCGTCCGAGAAATCGTCGTGCCGGACAAGAAAAGCTAGGTTGGAAGCGTGCCCGAAGTCAGCGCAACCGACCTCCGCCGCCTCGAAGCGCTGGAGGGCCGCCTCGACAAAACCCGGGACGAGCAGAAGAAGCTGACCGCCGAGCGGCGGCAGCTGCGCGCCGCGGCCACCGCCGCCACGCGTCGCATCCGCGAGCTGGAAAAGGAGGCGGGCGCGGCCGAGAAGAAGCTGGACGCGGCGCTGGCGGAGAACGCCTCTCTCGCCACTCGGCTCGATGAGTCCAGCAAAGACCTGGAGCGCCTCAAGGCCGCCTCACTCGAGCTGCGAACCGAGCTCGATGCCGCCCGCGGCGAGCTGGAGAAGGCCGCCGAGTCGGCCGCACAGGCGCAGAAGGAAGCCAGTTCGCTCCGCAAGGAGCGAGACGACCTTGCGGACAGCCTCGCCCTCGCAAACGAGCAGCTGGCCGGGAAATCGATCGCCCCCGTCCTCTCGGCCAACGAGGTCTCCAGGCTCGTCGACGGCTTCGTCACCGACCTCGGCTCCCGCCTCTCGGGGATGGCGATCCGCGACGGCGAGCTGCAGCTCAGGGTCGGCTTCGAGAAAGTGGGACGCGCGACGGGCTTTGTCGTGCCCAGCTCCGAGAGCCCGCCCGAGGTGCGCGACAACCTCCACGAGGTCTCAATCCGCTTCTCCCGCACGGTCGACCTACCCGATCAGTGAGCCTGGCGCCCGAAGCGACCAGCGCGGTCGCCAGGGGCGACCTACATTTGGGGACACGGAGTCGGGAACGGAGAGGGGGCGCCGGACCGGCGCCCCCTCTTCTCCGTGCTGCGGTCGTAGGTTGCCTGACGAACCCCTAGAACGAGCCGAGGTTCCTGGAGACGCCGTGAGTGGTGTCGGTGACTTTGACGTCCGAGAACCTGACCGTCATCGGCGGGCTGCATTCCGGTTTGAACGACGCCGTCAGCGTGAGCGAGAAGTTCGCCTTGCCGTTCTGCACCGGGAAGTCGCCTTCTTCCGAGACGGACTCCTTGTTCACCGCTTTCGGATGATGGCCACCGGGTTGCCCGTGCGAGTCGCCGTGACGCTTACGAAGTGCGGGTTGCCAGCCAACGCGGCAGGCACGGCAACAGCTACCGTGGCCAGCGCCAAGACTGCAAAAACGAGGAATCGACGCATCGGAACCTCCTTTAGCGCGATAAGCGCGCCTACGGGGCTCCTGAGTGAGCCTTACAGCGAAACCACCCCATCCTCGCTGAAACAAAGCACGCTATCACCGAAACGCGTCCCAGCTCAAGCTCCAGCACGGCGCAGATCCTCAGCCTTTTTGTTCGGTGGGGAGTACCGCTACAGCGATAGTTCCTATTGGAGGATCGTCATTCCGTTCGAATGTCGTGTGTCGCTCTAGGCAACTACTAGGCCAAAGCCCCGTCGGGGACGAGCCATTCGTGACGAAGCCCGCTTACCGCGGCGATCCGCTGATAATCGCGGTCGTAGTGAACGAGCGTCACGCCGGCCCCCTCGGCTGCGGCGGCAAGCAGAAGATCGGCGGGCGGGACTCGGCGATGGTCGCCGCTCCCTGCCAACCCCAGCTGGGTTTCGCGTGCGCGACGCCAAAGGCCGATGGGCATCGGAACCGCCTCGAAGACCGCAAGGCGATCAGCAACCTCCTGAGCACGCCGCTCGTTAGGAGCGAGGCGCGTCAGCTCGAGGACGATCAGGTCGCAAACCAGAACCAGCCCAGCTTCGACGGCGGCATTGAACCACTCGGCGAGCTGAGGAAAGCGCCGGTCTCGCACCCAGGTCCAGGCGCCGGTATCGAAGAGAGCCGGTCGATCGAGTTGCGGGAGCCGCAACTCGGTTGCGGCGCTCAGGAGCGCTCCCGGCCGGTGGCGACTTCCTGGGGAGTGCCGTCGACGTCGCGCACCACGTCGAATCCCTTGAGGACGCTGCGTCGCGCGGCGTCGCGCAGGGCTGCATTGACGGTCTCGCTGAGACCCTCGGTACCCAGCTCCCGGCGCGCAGCATCCAGCGCACCTTTATCTACATCAACGGTGGTGCGGGTCATGCGCATCATCATAAAGCATCATGCTCGGCGGGCTGCTCCCACCCAAAGAAAAATCATGGGTGGGCCTCTCGGGGGAGCGCAACCTCGAGTCCCGATTTGGCAGCGTGGCTTTTGCCTTGCTAGAGCCATACCGCTACGGGGATTCTCGAGCCCGGTTTCCGGACTGAGAAGGCGGGGTTGCCGTAATGGGACAGTCGGATACCGCTCAGTTAGGTCTTCTGAATCGCGGGCCGAGGTCAACTTTCGAACATCGTGTTGCCTTTCTGTTGCCGAGCAACCACAGTCGAGCAATTATCACCTCAAATCTGAACGGTTATCAGATAGACTCTGAACGATTGTCAGATGACTGGGCTCTACTCGAGGCATATCAAGGTCGGGCTGGACGCCGCCTTCGACGACACTCCCGTGGTTGTCGTCGTCGGGCCCCGGCAGGCGGGGAAGAGCACGCTGGCATCACTCGTGGCCGAGGAGCGGGGGGCACGCTATGTGACCCTCGACGACGACGGCCCTCGGGAAGCGGCGAACGAGGACCCGACCGGCTTCGTCGAGGGCTCGGCGCTTCCCCTCTGCGTTGACGAGTTCCAAAAGGCGCCTGCCCTACTACCGGCGATCAAGGCCAGGGTCGACCGAGCACGTGCCGGCGGGAAGCGCCCAGCGGGAATGTTCATCCTCACCGGGTCGGCGAACGTCTGGGCGACCCACCGCATCTCCGAGTCCCTCGTGGGCAGGGCCGAGCGGGTGCCTCTCTGGCCGCTCTCTCAAGGCGAGCTTCACAGCCGGCGCGAGACCTTCATCGACGACCTGTTCGCCGGCCGCGTGCCCCAGCTCGCAGATGTGCCGATCGGCCGCCCAGCAATCTCCGAGGCGCTCGCGGTCGGCGGGTATCCGGAGGCCATCACACGTGCGAAACCGGGCAGACGGGGGCGCTGGTTCGAGGAGTACGTCGCGATGACGCTTGAGCGCGACGTGCGAGATCTCACTCGAAACGCGCAGCAGCTCGACGAGCTTCCCACGCTCCTACGCCTCGCCGCCGCCCGCATCTCGGGGCTGCTCTCCCCCACCGGGATCGCACGCGATGCGAGCATGAGCCGCCCCACGGTCCAGCGCTACCTCGCTCTCCTCGAGCAGCTGTTCCTGTTGATCCGCGCGAGGGCATGGAGCCGCAATATCGGTCAGCGCTTGATCAAGGCGCCGAAGGTCTGGATCCCCGACACGGGATTGGCTTGTCACCTGCTCGACTACAGCCAGGCTCGATTCGAAGAAGATGAGACGGCTCTTGCCGGATCACTATTCGAGAACTTCGTGGCGATGGAGCTGGTGAAGCAGGCAGCGTGGGCCGAGACCAACGTCCGCATCCATCACCTCCGGACCGCGGGAGGGCGCGAGGTCGACATCGTGCTCGAGAGAGGCGACGGATCGATCTGCGGCGTCGAGGTCAAGCTGGGCGCCACCGCGCACTCACGCGACTTCGGCGCTCTGCGCCATCTTCAGAGCAAGCTGGGTAAGCGGTTCAAGGCGGGCACCGTAATTTACACGGGCTCCGAGACGCTCCGCTTCGGCCCCGGCCTCTGGGCGTTGCCGGTTTCAGCTCTATGGACGCCGGGCTGAGCTGATAGGGGCCGAAGTTGAACCAGACGACGAAGGCTGGCGATCGCGATGCAGATCACCGCCGGGACGAAGTAGCTCGCGACCACGTAGGCAAGTCAAATTACAGCTAGGGCGAGGGCACAGGTGGCAGCTCCTCGATGATCTTGTCAGCGGTGCGCAGGGCCAAAGCGGAGATCGTGAGTGAGGGGTTGACCCCGAGCGCGGTAGGGATGCGGGCGGCGTCGGCGATGTAGAGGCCCTCGTGGAACGGGCGCTCGTCTGTCTTCGAGGTGTCAAAGACGCGCCCGTGCTCATCGACGACGCCCTCGGCAGGCCGCTTCGCCATGCGGCAGCCACCGAGTGGATGGGAGAGACCAATCGACCGCCCACCCAAATCGCCGGCCACCTCGCCTACAAAGGGGTTGATGAAGTCGCGGTCGGGTTTGTCGGTGAGGCGGCGGGCAAACCGCTCGAGGCTCTTGTTGATCTCGGTGTAGATCGGGTCTTCCAGAAAAGCCTTGCCGTCGCTGCGCGCCACCCGCAGCGGCGTCTCCCCGCGCCGGCCCAAGCGGAACTGGCCGACTGCGGCCTCGCGGCCCATCGCCGCGATGCACATCATCTGCGCCGTCCACTCGTCCTCGATTCCGACCTTATCCGCTCGACAGCACCCTTCGCAAGGGCGGTGCGAGGAGCTCGATATACAGCGCTCCTAGATCACTGTGTGTTGGAGGACGACGCCGATGATGCCGGCTGCGGCCATCACGTAGAGGACAGTCGTCTTCGAGTGCCAGCGGTTGAGGGCGGCGAAGGCACCGAGCGCGATCAGGGCCGTGTAGACGTCGGTGACACTGGTTTCGAGGATCGTCACCGTGACTGCGGCGATCAGCCCAATCACCCCCGCCGCGACGCCAAGCAGGAACGGGTGCAGCTGCTCGTTCTCGGCCACAGCGACGAGCTGGCGATGGAGGAAGATCGGGAAGACGAACGCGGGCAGGAAGATGCCGAGCGTCATCGCCAAGGCGCCGGCCAGTCCCCCGGCGATGTAGCCAACGAAGGTCGAGAAGATAATCAGCGGTGCCGGTAGGATGCCGCCCATCGCGAGGCCGTCGTTGAACTGGCTAGCAGTCAGCCAGTGATGGCCTTCCACCGCGCTGTCATGCAGGAAAGGGATCACGGTGTAAGCGCCGCCGAAGGTGAGCAGGCCTGCCTTCAATCCCTCGAGGAAGATCTCCCCCGTCAAGGAGACGGTGATCGCCCCGGCGGCGACGGCGAGCACCGCAAGCGGGCTGATCGAGAGGGTGTTCCCCCGGCGGGTCCAGCGCCGCCCGTTCTTCCACAGCTCATAAGCGATGCCGGCGCCGAGAAGAATCAAGACGAAGCTCGCACCGGCGAACAGGGTCGAGGCGAAACCGGCGACGGCGATGATCGCCAGCGGAACGTCGGTTATGAAGGATTGGCTGAGGCGGACCAGCGCACGGGCGACCAGCGCCCCGACCGCCGCCGTCAACCCGTAGAAGAGGTCGTGGAGGTGGCCGGCCAGATTGGCCTCGACATAGAGGATCGAGAGACCGAGCATGAGGATGAAGCCCGGCAACATGAAGCCGAGGCCGGCAACGAAACCGCCGAGCTTGCCGCCCCGCAGACGGCCGAAGTAGACACAGAGCTCGTGTGCCTCGGGGCCAGGGAGCACCTGGTAGACGGCGAGGAGCTTCTTGAAGGTCGCCTCGTCGATCCAGCCCTCCTCATCGACGCACTCGCGCTTGATCATCGCGATCTGCGCCGCCGGGCCGCCCCAGGCGAGGCAGCCGAACTTGAGGAAGCGGATGAAAATCGCGCCGGGCGAGTCGCTCGCTATCGAAGGGATCGGCGGCTCGATGGTGCTGGCGTCGGTCGCGGCCATGATCGGAGCGGCGGAGGCTAGTGGGAATGCGAGTGGGCGTGACCGTCGCGAACTGTTCGCCACGACTGCCAGGTGATCCGCATGATCAGAACGCTGATGCCAAGGCCGATCAGCGGGTCGGCGAGGGTAAGGCCGAAGGACACCGCGATCGCGCTGGCGACGACGGCGAGGCTGACGTAGGCGTCGGCTTTGGCATGGTGACCGCTGGCGCCGCGAGTCGCGAGCACGCCGCGATGGTTCTCGTGCAGGAACGCGCGCGCCTCATCGAGGTCCACGTTCAGGACTCTAAACGCAGACCGGCGCTAGGCGGCAGTCAGCTGGGTGGGATCTACATACTCGTCAAAGCGAACGCAGACGCCGTCGCGCAGGACCCAGGCGTGCACGAAGCCGTAGTCCGCCTGCCTTCCGTCGATTGTGCCGCCGGCTCGGCCGATCATGCACACCCGATCGCCGGAGGCAACAACGTCATCTATCTCGAGACCGAACTCTTTCCAAGTCGAGGCGATGCTTTGAAAGAACTTCGCAGCGTCGTCACGACCGGCCACCGGGATCGCGTGCGGGAGCACGTCGGGAGTGTTCCAGACGATGTCCTCGTCGAGCACCGCCAGCACCGCCGGAATGTCTCCGCGCCCGAATGCCTCGTATGTCCTGCAGCAACTCAGTGTTGGTCGGCATGTCTCCTCCTTGGTTGGGCCGCAGCGACTTGCGGCATCGAGACGATCCTATTCCGGGGGCGTGCAGAGCGACCCCCCTTGTCCTCCCCACGCTCGTCATCACCGAGGTCGCCTATCTGATCGGCACCCGGCTGGGCTGGCAGGCGGAGGTTCGCTTCCTTGGCGATCTCGGCGGCGGCAGCTTCCCGGTCGAGCCGTTGCACGCCAGCGACCCTGTCCGCATCGCGGAGCTCGTAGCCGAGTACCGCGACCTACCGCTCGGCACCGTCGACGCTTCGGTGATCGCCACTGCCGAGCGGCTCGTCGCCACCGAAGTGGCGACGCTCGACCGCCGCCACTTCAGCGTCGTCCGCCCGCGACACGAGGTCGCCTTCCAGTTGCTGCCGTGAGAAGACGGCTCCGCAGTTCCGCTGCTGCCAGAAGTTACGATGGTCCTGACCAATGGCGGCAACAACGGCAACAGAATTCACAGCGCCACGGCAACACGGCGGTAACAGCAACGGCGTCTCCTCGAGCCGCGCTAGCGCTGCCGATTCTGCATCGCGCCTGCGTCCTGTTACCGCGAGCGTTACCGCCGAACAAGAAAATGGCATCTCCACGGATGCATTCGGCTTGCCAGAGCCATACCGCTACGGGGATTCGAACCCCGGTTTCCGGACTGAGAATCCGGCGTCCTAGTCCCCTAGACGATAGCGGCGCGGAGGGCATTCTAGCGAGCTGGGTCGGCGGTGCAGCGACTTGGTCTCGTCCGAGACCGGTTCTATCTTACGAACAGATGTTCCCCTATATGACCGACCGCCCAGCCACGATGAGCCGGTACATTGGTGATCCTCGCGGCGGTGATGGAACCGGTAGACATGCGAGTTTCAGAGGCTCGTGTCCGAAAGGACGTGGGGGTTCGACTCCCCCCCGCCGCACTCCCAAGAAACGATGAGATGCATTCTCGGGTGACAATCGCCAAAGCGCTGAGGCTCCGAGATGAGGTCGACGTGGCGCGGCTCGATGAGTTCGTCGGACCGAAGCGCTGAGCAACGCCGGGAACGGCCGATGGGAGAGTTGGATCGCCTGGTCAGGCCGGTTGCTTCGCCGCCTCGCGCCGGCCTGCCCGGGCGGCGGTGTTGGCGATCTCTTCGACGAAGGTCGGCCAGAGCTTCTCGGGTAGGTCGTGGCCCATGCCCTCGATCAGCCGCAGCCGGGCGCCGGGGATTGCGCGGGCCGTGGCACGGCCTCCGCTCGGCCGGATCAGCGGGTCGCGGGTGCCGTGGATCACGGTGACCGGCAGCCGCAGCCGGCGCAGCGCCGCCGTCCGGTTGCCGGATGCGGTGATCGCGTGCATCTGCCGCAGGATGCCCGCCGGGCTGTGGGAGCGGTCGTACATCGCCCCGGCCAGCTCCCTGACCCGCTGCGGATCCATCGGGAAGGCGGGCGATCCGATCACCCCGAAGGTCGTCACGGCACGCTCGACGTAGGCGTCGCGGTCGCGCGGGAAGCGGGCGAGCATCAGGCCGAAGGCTTTGAAGGTCGGCGCCCCCACCCAGCGGCTGCCCGTGGTCGACATCATCGAGACGAGCGAGCGGACCCGCTCGGGCCGCTCGATCGCAAGCGTCTGGGCGATCATCCCACCCATCGAGACGCCGGCAACGTGAGCCGACTCGACCCCGAGGTGGTCCATCAGGCCCGCCGTGTCGGCGGCCATGTCGGTCAGCAGGTAGGGGGCGGTCGCGCGGCGGCCGACCAGCATGTCCGAGCGCTTCGGCAGGCCGGCCGCGTCGATCTTGGTCGAGTGGCCGATGTCGCGGTTGTCGAAGCGCACGACGCGGAAGCCGCGCTCGGCCAGCATCGCGCAGAAGGGCTCCTCCCAGCCGAGCATCTGCGTGGCCAGGCCCATGATCAGCAGCAGCGGCTCGCCATCGGGGTCGCCGATCTCCTGGTAGGCGAGCTCGATCCCGTTGGCGGGAGCGAGGCGCTCCTCGCTGAGGTGAGGCATGACGGAAGTCTAGCCGTGACTGGCTGCCTGGCCAGTCTGGCCCTTGCGATCAAGTTTGCGTGCATTCCCTCAAACTCGATGCGCGTTGGAAGCGAGCGGCTAGGTTTGCCCGGTGCGCACCGCGATCGTCTCGGACCTCCACCTGGGCAGCATCTTCGGCGAGGACCTGCTGCGCGACGCCGAGATCCGGCGGGTCCTGCTCGCCGAGATCGAAGCGGCCGACCGGGTCGTCCTGCTCGGCGACGTTCTCGAGCTGCGCGAGCTGCCGCTGGCGCGAGTGCTGGAGGCGGCGCGACCCTTCTTCGAGGACCTGGGCGAGGCGATGGCCGGCCGCCGGGTGGTGCTCGTGCCGGGCAACCACGACCACCGGCTGGCCGAGCCGCTGCTCGAGGAGCCGGCGATCGCCGCGCAGCCGCTCGGTCTCGAGCACCGCGGCGAGGCGCTCGTCCAGCCGGCGACCCGGATCGCCGCCTGGCTCGACGCCGCCGAGCTGAGCCTCGCCTACCCCGGCGTCTGGCTGCGCGACGACGTCTACGCGACCCACGGCCACTACATGGACTGCCACATGAGCCTGCCGCGCCTCGAGTGCGTGGCGACCGCCGCCATGACCCGCGCTTTCGGCGAGCTGCCCCGCCCGGCGACGCCGGGCGACTACGAGCGCGTCCTGCGGCCGCTGTACGGGCTCGCCTTCGGGCTCGCCCAGTCCGGCCTCGCGCGCAGGGCGACCCGCCCCACCTGCGAGCCGCAGTCGGCGCTGGGGTCCCCGCCACCGTCTGGACCCTCAACCGCCTGCTCCGCGCCGAGTTCGACCCCGACCTCTCCCCCGCCGCGATCTCCCGCAGCGGGATCGATGCCGCGACCGAGCTGGCGGAGCGCCTCCAGATCGAGGCGACGCACGTGATCACCGGCCATACGCACCGGGCCGGGCCCCGAGACGACGAGGCGACGTGGGAGCTTGCGGGCGGCGGCCACCTCCACAACACCGGGAGCTGGGTCTTCGCCACCGCCTTCCATCACCCGGGCAGACCGCCCTCCTCCTACTGGCCGGGGACCGTCACCTGGGTCGAGGACGAAGGGCCACCGCAACGGATGAGCCTGCTCGCTGAGCATCCACACCACGACCTGGACGCGGTCGTCGACCGCGTCCGACGGGATGTCGGAGCGCTCCCCGCCGAAGCTCAGGCCTGACTCTGCTCACCGAGCCAAGCCGTGATCGTCTCCCCGATCTCCGGCCCCGCGTCCTCCTGGAGGAAGTGGCCGGCGTTCGCGATCTTGCGCGGCGCCGGGAAGTCGAGCTGAGTGGAGACCCGCTCGCCGATCTCGAACGGCAGCACCGGGTCGGAGTCGGCCCAGAGGACCAGCGTCGGCCGCTCGTCGGTGCGCAGCGCGTCGGCGACCTGTCTCCCCTCCGCCGCCCCCGGTGCGCCGGGCTCGGTCGGCAAGATCAGCGGGAAGGCGCGGGTGCCGGCCTTCGACTCGGCGCTCGGGTAGGGCGCCTCGTAGGCGGCGATCACCTCATCGCCGGGGTCGTTCTTGCAGCCGCCCCGCACCAGGAACCCGACCGGCACGTCCTCGTTGCTGCGGACGAACTCGCGGAACTTGAGCCAGGCGTCGCTCATCCGCTGGTGGCCGGTGAACGGCCCGGTGTCCATGATCACGAGCCGGGAGAGGCGCTCGGGGTGCTCGACCGCCAGCCGCAGCCCAATCGGCCCGCCCCAGTCGTGGACAACAGCCGTCGCGTCGCGCACGTCCAGCTCCGCCAGCAGCGCCGCCATCAGCTCGACGTGGCGGTCGTAGCTGTACCAGCCGACGTCCGTGGGCTTGTCGGAGCGGCCGAAGCCGGCGTAGTCGGGGGCGATGCAACGGTAGCCGGCGTCGCGCACCGGCGGGATCACCTTGCGCCAGAGGAACGACCAGGTCGGCTCGCCGTGGAAGAAGACGATCGGCTCCCCCTCCCCCTCGTCGAGGTAGGCGAGCCGCAGCCCTTCGATCTCCGCATATTTCGACTCGAAAGGGAAGTCCGGCAGCCCCTCGAGCCTCTCCTCCGGCGTCCGCACCACGTCCATGGCGCCCAGTCTATGGCCCATCTCGATGACGCATCCGACATTGACCCCACCTGGGTGTGGTGAATGTCGGATGCGGCCACGGCGATGCGTCGCTAGCGAATTGGCGACTTTCTGGATTGACTTTGTGCTAGCCTGGCGGACTTCTTTAGAACTAAGTTAGTCAAAAAACTAAACCAGTAGACAAAGAAGGGATTCCTTTCTATGCGGAACGCTCGCAAGGTAACCCGGCGGCGCAGCGTCAATGTCGGCCTCCCGGCCGCGCTGTTTGCGCTAGTGGCCGCTTTCGTCGTAGCCGGATGCGGCAGCAGCTCGAGCTCGAGCTCCTCCTCCGGGGGAAAGCTCGACGTGGTCGGCTACTCCACCCCCGAAGCGGTCTACCAGGAAGCCCTGGAGCCCGGATTCGAGAAGACCTCGGCCGGTGCCGGCATCGGCTTCAGCAACTCCTTCGGCGCCTCCGGCGACCAGAGCCGTGCCGTGGTGGCCGGCCAGCCCGCGTCCGTCGTCCACTTCTCCCAGGCCGGCGACATGGAACGACTGGTCGAAGAAGGGGAACTCGTCTCCAAGGACTGGGACAAGCAGCCCTACGGCGGCATCGCCGAGGACTCGGTGGTCGTGATGACGGTCCGCAAGGGCAATCCCAAGGGACTGCACTCGCTCGACGACCTGCTGACCAAGGACGTCAGCATCGTCACCCCCAACCCGTTCAGCTCCGGCTCGGCCCGCTGGAACCTGATGGCTGTCTACGGCTCGCAGATCAACGCGGGCAAGTCCCCCCAGCAGGCCCTCGACGCGGTCAAGACCGTGCTCGAAAAGACCCAGGTGCAGCCGGGCAGCGGCCGCGACGCGCTGGCCGCCTTCACCCAGGGCGAGGGCGACGTGCTGCTCAGCTACGAGAACGAGGCGATCAAGGCCGAAGGCGAAGACGTCGAATACGTGATCCCGCCCTCGACGATCCTGATCGAAACCCCGATCGCCGCCACCTTGGAAGCGCCCGAGCCCGCGGCGCGGGACTTCCTCAAGTACGTCTGGTCTGACGCCGGTCAAAGGATCTGGGCAGAGAACGGCTACCGACCGGTCAACCCGAAGCTGGTCGACCCGAAGCAGTTCCCGACCCCGAAGGACCTGTTCAAGATCGCCCAGTTCGGCGGCTGGAGCAAGGTCAACGACGAATTCTTCGACGACGAAACCGGTTCCGTCGCCGAAATAGAGAAGGAACTGGGGGTCTCGACTGCCGGCTGAGGCCGACAGCACCCTCACCGCCCCCGGGCCGGGATTTCCCCTGCCCGGGGGCGGGGTTCGCTCCACCGGCCGGGTCAAGCCCGAGCGGGGGGCGGGACTCCTGGCCGGCCGCGGCCTGGTCACGCTCTACCTCAGCGTCATCGTCCTGCTGCCGCTGGCGGCCGTCGTCTCCACCTCGCTGGAAAGCGGCCTCTCCGGCTTCTGGGACGCGGTCAGCGGCCAGCAGGCGGTCGCGGCGCTGAAGCTGACCGTGTTCGCCTCGCTGATCGTGGTCGCGATCAACGCCGTCTTCGGCACGATCATCGCCTGGGTCCTGGTCCGCGACGAGTTCCCGGGCAAGAAGGCGGTCAACGCGATCATCGACCTGCCCTTTGCCCTGCCGACGATCGTCGCCGGGCTGACCCTGCTGACCCTCTACGGCAACGACAGCCCGCTCGGCGTCGACATCGCCTTCACCAAGGTCGCGGTGGTCTTCGCGCTGCTCTTCGTCACCCTGCCCTTCGTGGTGCGCTCCGTGCAGCCGCTGCTGCTGGAGATGGACCGTGAGATGGAGGCCGCGGCGGCCTCGCTCGGCGCCGGCGGCTTGACGATCTTCCGCCGCATCATCTTCCCCAACCTGCTGCCCGGGATCGCCGCCGGCGTCGCCCTCGCCTTCGCCCGCGCCCTCGGCGAGTTCGGCTCCCTGGTCCTGATCTCCGGCAACATCCCCTTCAAGACCGAGGTCTCCTCGGTCTTCATCCGCAGCCAGATCGAGTCGGGCAACACGACCGGCGCCGCCGCGGTCTCGGTGGTGCTGCTGGTCGTCTCCCTGCTGCTGCTCGCCTTCGTCAGCGTGGCCCAGCGCTGGGCCACCGGGCAGGGAGGCTCGGGGGTCGGCCGGGCCATCTCCCGCGTCCGCAACCTCAACCAGACCGGCAGCTCGGGACCATGACCGGCGCCTCGACGAAGAGCCGCTGGGGCCTGCGCGCGCTTGCGCTGGGCTACCTCGGGGTGCTGCTGATCGCCCCCGTCGGGATGATCTTCTACAAGACCTTCGAGCACGGCCTGGGGCCGCCGCTCGACGCGATCACCACCCCCGACGCGCTGCACGCGCTGAAGCTGACGCTGCTGATGGTGGCGGTCGCGGTGCCGCTGAACACGGTCTTCGGGGTCGGCTGCGCGCTGCTGCTCGTCCGCCACCGTTGGCGCGGCAACGTCGTCCTCGACTCGGTGATCAACCTCCCCTTCGCGGTCTCCCCGGTCGTGATCGGCCTCTCGCTGTTCCTGCTCTACGGCATCGGCGGCTGGTTCGCCGGCCTCTCCGAAGCCGGGATCAAGATCCTCTTCGCGGTGCCCGGAATGATCCTGGCGAGCGTCTTCGTCTCGCTGCCCTTCGTGGTTCGCGAGACGGTGCCGGTGCTTCAGGAGATCGGCACCGAGCAGGAGCAGGCGGCCTCGACCCTGGGCGCCAACGCCTGGCAGACCTTCTGGCGGGTGACCCTGCCCGCGATCCGCTGGGGCGTCGCCTACGGCGTGGTGCTGAGCACGGCGCGCGTGCTGGGCGAGTTCGGGGCGGTCTCGGTCGTCTCCGGCCAGATCTCGGGCGAGACCGAAACCCTGCCCCTCTACGTCTCCAAGCAGTTCGAGCAGTTCAACTTCTCAGGTGCCTACGCCGCCTCGATCCTGCTCGCGGTGCTGGCCCTCTCAACCCTCTTGGCAATGAATCTCTTGAAGAGAAAGGAGGACGCCTGATGGGAATCACAGTCGAGGGAGCATCGAAGCGCTTCGGTGACTTTCAGGCGCTGAAGGACGTTTCGATCGAGGTGCCCGCCGGGTCGCTGACCGCCCTGCTGGGGCCCAGCGGCAGCGGCAAGTCGACCCTGCTGCGGGCGATCGCCGGGCTCGAGACACTCGACGCCGGTCGCGTCCTGATCGACGACAAGGACGTCTCCGAGAAGCCGGCGCAGAAACGCGGGGTCGGCTTCGTCTTCCAGCACTACGCCGCCTTCAAGCACATGACCGTGTTCGGCAACGTCGGCTTCGGCCTCAAGATCCGCAAGTGGCGCAAGCCGCAGATCTCAGCGCGGGTCCACGAGCTGCTCCAGCTCGTGCAACTCGACGGGCTTGCCGACCGCTACCCCTCCCAGCTTTCCGGCGGCCAGCGCCAGCGGATGGCGCTGGCCCGGGCGCTGGCGGTCCAGCCGCAGGTGCTGCTGCTGGACGAGCCCTTCGGGGCGCTCGACGCCAAGGTCCGCAAGGAGCTGCGCACCTGGCTGCGTCGCCTCCACGACGAGATGCACGTGACGACGATCTTCGTCACCCACGACCAGGAGGAGGCGATGGACGTCGCCGAGCAGCTGGTCGTGATGAACGAGGGTCGCGTCGAGCAGTCCGGCTCGGCGTCGGACCTCTACGAGCATCCGGCCAACGAGTTCGTGATGAGCTTCGTCGGCGAGGTCAACCGGCTCGGCGAGCACTTCGTGCGCCCGCACGACATGGACGTCGTGCTGGATCCCGACGAGCGGACCGAGGAGGCGCTGGTGCAGCGGATCGTCGCGCTCGGCTTCGAGATCAGGGTCGAGCTCGTGCTCGGCGACGGCACCGAGGTCTGGGCCCAGCTGACCCGCACCGAGCTGCAGAAGCTGGAGCTGCGCGAGGGCCAGATCGTCTACCTGCGGCCCGGGCGGACGAAGAGCTTCAGCGACGAGGCGGAGCTGGTCAGCTCTCCCGCCTGAGGCGCTCGAGCAGGCGGTCGACAAAAGCGACCTGCGCCGCGATCAGCTTCCGCCGGGCCGCCTGCGGGTCGAGCCACTCGGCCCGGTCGACCTCGGGGAACTCGCGTTGCTCGCCGGAGCGCGGCGGCCACTGCATCGTGAATGTGTTGCTGCGCAGGGTCGCGGGGTCGAAGTCGCCTTCCGCCGCCCAGGCACGCACGACCTTGCCGCCCTTCTGACGCACCTCGCCGAGGTCGATCAGCGCCTCCTCCGCGATCGCCGGCGGCGAGCCGAGCTCCTCCCCCAGCTCCCGCAGCGCGCAGGCCCGGGAGTCCTCCCCCTCACCGTATTCGCCCTTCGGGATCGACCAGGCCCCCTGGTCCTTCTTGGTCCAGAAGGGCCCACCGGGGTGGACGAGCAGGACCTGCGGCTCCTCCCCAACGACCCGGAAGAGCAGGATCCCGGCGCTCCGCTTCGTGGCCATGGCGACCGAGCCTACGCGCGGTCGACGCTCCCGGCACGAGGCGCTGCTCATGCTTGTGGCAGGAAACACTTGCTGTAACTCGAAGTGGCCGCCAGTATCTACCTATCCCTAGCCTCAACGCCTCACGAAAGGGTTGCTCATGAATGACGAGAGCTTGCTCAGCGGCTGGTGGGTCTTCGCCGGCGTGCTGCTGCTGATCGCCGGTGTCCTCAACATCATCTACGGGATCGCCGCGATCGGCGACTCGAAGTTCTTCACCGAAAACGGCCAGTTCATCATCAGCGGCCTCCACACCTGGGGCTGGGTTTCCCTGATCGTGGGAGTGCTCGAGCTGATCGCCGCGTTCTCGCTCTTCTCCGGCGGCGAGTACGGCCGCTGGGTCGGGATCTTCGTCGGCTCGCTCAACGCGATCGCGGCGCTGCTCTCGATTCCCGCCTACCCGTTCTGGTCGCTGGCGATCTTCGCCCTCTCGATCATCATCGTCTACAAGCTGGCCGAGGGTCCCGAAGGCGCGCCTCAGCCGCCTAGGGGCGGGTCACCCGCCTAGCGGCGGCCCCGCAACCTGCTGTGGACGAAGGCCCTGAGCTCCCGGGGCCTTCGTCGTCGCGACCCCCTCGGACGGGGCCGGCGCGGGAGCCTCCAGCGTCGACCAGGGCGCGAGCGTCGGCTCTCTCTCCTCGTAGAGCACGTCGACGCCACTGAGCCGGTCCTGCCAGCCGCGGCGGCGAACGTCGAAGAGGATGCCGAGGAAGCCGATCCCGAACGTGATCGTCGCCAGCCAGAGGCCGACCAGGCGTTTGATCGCCCGTCCCAGCGGCAGGCCGCGACCTTCGACTCCGAGGCGGACGCCGACGAAGCGCATGGCGGGAGTCTGCCCGGCGAGCGACCAGAAGCCGACCAGGTAGAGGGCGCCGAGCGCGAGCCAGGCGCTCGTCCCCAGCGCCAGCGCCAGCCCGGAGACGCCGTTGCCGTTGCCCGAGAAGGCCGAGCCGATCAGGGCCACGATCGCCGCCAGGCCGGAGAAGGCGAGGTTGACGATCAGCGCGTCGAGGCCCAAGGCGAGGCCCCGGGTGACTGCGCCGGCGCGATCGGTCGGCTCGGATCGCTGCCGCCGGAAGAAGACCCGGCGCACGACCCTCTCCAGCGCGCCGTCGAGCCGGCGAGTGCCGTCGCCGATCGTCTGTCCGACGTCCTCGATCAGGCCCATGCTCTGGGCGCTGATCGCGGCGCGCAGCTCCGGCGCCTCGGCGATCCGCTCGACCAGGCGCTGCGCCTCGTCGCTGGCCAGCAGCCGCCGCCAGACCTCGTCGACCAGCTCGCTGTCGAGCGCCTCGACCAGGGCGCGCTTGAGGGCGTCGCTCTCCAGCGCGCTGCTTGTCGCCTCCTCGACGAGAGGTCCTCGCAGGACCCGGGCCAGCGCCCGTTCGACGGCCTCGCTCTCGACCGCGGCGACCATCGCCTCCTCGGCCGCCGCCTCGACGGCGCGGTCGATGCCGGCTGCTTTGGTTACGGTGCGCGCCCCGCGCACCCCGACGCCGAGCAGGCGTACTGAGAGCGGCAGCGGCCTTCCGGAGGGCCCGTCGCCAGGAGGGGTCGAATGCGGAATGGAACCGTCCGCCATCTCCCGGCGAGTATACGTTCGCCGGGGGGAGCGGTCAGCCGCCCACGGTGGGCAGGCTGACGGTCAGCTGCGACACCTGCACGCTGAATGCCAGGTCGTTGCTGGGTCGCAGATAGGGCCCGTCGCTGCCGAGCAGGACGAGCTTCGCCGTGTGGCCGGGGGCGAACGCGTAACCGTTGCCGTGCAGCTGGAAGGTGACCGAGCCGGTCTGGTTGGGGGTGAGGCGGTAGGCGCCCCTGGTGACGAGGCGCTCGCTGCCGTCGGGGGCGACGTCGAAGAGCATCGAGTCGAGCTCGCCGAATTCGCCGATCGTCTGGATCGTCGCCGTCACGGTCGGCCGGCCGAGCAGGGTGAAGCCCGATCCGGCTTCGTGGGTGTAGGTGGCGGTGCCCAGGGCCGGCGAGGAGGAGACAAACTTGCAGGCGTCGCTGGTGCCGCCGATCGGGTCGAACTGGGCGCTGGTGGGCGGATCGCCGCTTGCCGTGACCAGCTGCGGGGCGGCGGAGCCGAAGCTCAGCGTGCCGGTGTGCAGTTGCGCGTAGCTGGGCGCGGTGTAGGGGCCGCCGTCGGGCGCGCTCGCGGGACAGGTCTGAGCGTAGGCGGTCACCGAGCCCGGCGCCGGCCCGCCGTGGGCGCCACGCAGGTAGCGGTCGAAGAACGCCGCTCCCTGTTCGTTGAGGGGCCGGTTGACGGTCGGCTTGTTCGAGCCGCGGCTGTGGCCGAGGTCGCCGAGCTGGAGGCTGACCGGGCTGGCGCCGTTCGCCTGGTTGTAGATGCGGATCGCCTGCTCGGGCGGGAAGAGATCGTCGGTCCAGCCGTTCTCGATCAGCAGCGGGGCCGGCGTGCCGGGCAGGCCGTAGGCCTGGTGGTGGGCGTAGATCTCGGCCAGCCGGGCTTTGGCTTCCGCGCTGGGCGGCTCGCCAGCGTTGACCAAGGCGAAGTCGGTGTTGAGGTCGGCATCGGGGTTGGTGCAAGGGAAGCTGGCGGGGGCGTCGCCGCAGTAGTAGCCCGTGCTCTTGCCGAGCGCGTAGAGACCGGCGACATAGCTGGCGAGCGGGATTCCGACCGGGTCGAGGCTCTGCCCGGCCGGAGCGACCTGGGTGTCGAGGAAGCGCCCGTTGGGCAGCAGCGAGTCGACCAGGTCCGACCACGGCCAGCGCGGCCAGGCGGCGGCGATCGAGAGCGAGACGCCTTTCGGGCTCGTCCAGGGCGCGAAGCTCCCGTCCGGCAGGCGGATGCGGTTGCGCAGGTAGGCCAGCTCGAGGCTCTGGCCGCCCCCGTAGGAGATCCCCGTCACGCCGAGCGCGCCGCGCTTGGCGATTCCCTGATCGACGAGCAGACCGAGCAGGTACTGGGTGTCGCGCGCCTCGTAGCGAGTGTCGGCGAGGCGGATGTAGCCCTGGCCGCAGGGACCGGAGTGGAAGCCGGTCGGGCCGCCGCCGCAAGAGTGGCCGAAACCGCGAGCCGTGTAGTTGACCACCGCGAAGCCGCGCTGGGCGAAGTAGTCGTTGTTGTAGTGGTAGGTGTTGGAGCCGTCGCCCGCGGGATCGCTCGACTCGAAGTCGGTCTTTTCGCCGCCGTAGCCGTGCAGCATCGCGATCGTCGGGTAGGGGCCGCGAGTCCCCTGCGGCGGCAGCGTGACGTCGACGTCGAGCGGGGCGCCATCGAAGGAGGGAACGCCGTCGACGGTTTCTCCGCTGGCGCCGTCTGTCGTCGGGCAGAAGCGGGTGCCGTCGGGCTGGGTCGTGCACGAATGGCCGAACGGGGCCGGCGGCCCTGGCCCCGCCGCGACCGAGGAGGGCAGGGCCAAACCGATAACCGACAAGACCGACAACCCAATCGCGACATACAAACGGCGCACCCGGCACCTCCTCGGCGAAATCGATCGAGCGGGACATCCGCCACTGCCGCCCCCAGAGTCTACTAAAAATTAAGTAATCGACGTGCTAATCGCCGCGGTGTTCGGCGGCGCGCTCGCGCGCTTCGGCCTTCTGCTCGAGCGACATCGCGCCGGGATGGCCGTCGCCCGGCCACGGGGTGAGGACCAGCAGGAGCCTGGCATCCGAGCGCGCGGCGACGGTGCGGCGCTCGCCGGGCGAGAACTCGAAGAGGTGCCCGCTCCCCGCCGGCTCCCTCTCCCCGTCTGGGGTCGTGATCTCGACTTCGCCGTCGACGACGACCAGGCGGGCCCGCTCGTGGACCTCGTGCTCCTGCAGCTCCTCCCCTGCCGGGAGGTGGAGCACGATCACGCGCGCATCGGAAGCCGACGAGAGGATCCGCGGCTCGTGCGGCTCGGCTTCGACGGTCCTCAGGTTCCAGCTCTGCATCGGGCCTTTGTTGTACCAGGGTGGACGCTCGAACGAAGCCGCGAACCTGGGCCCAAGGAGCTGGGCCGAGTGCCGCTGAAACTTGACGCGATCTTTACTCGACTTTTACTTGTCGTCAAGACCTGGTCGAGATACTGTCCTCTACGACCCAGAGCGGAGAGGAGAGATCATGCCGCAGATACTCGTAGTGGCCGACGTTCACGACGACACCACTAACGCGGTCGTGTACCGGGAGGGGATCAGCCTGAGCGACCTCGAGTCAGACCATTTCTCGGGCCAGCTGGTCGAGCGGGTCGGCTGGGCCGTCCTCGACGCCGACGAGCTGGAGCACAAGGACGACCAGGATCCCTCGCCAAGCGTGAACTGACACCGCCGGTCGGAGCGCCGGTTCCCGGAGCGAAGGAGCCGCTCACCACGCTTCGACCTCACAGCGGCACGTGGGGCTAGTGTGGATTCGTGATGGTTGGCCCGAACCCACAGATCAGGACGGCGGCCGAGGACGATCACGAGGCGGCTGCCGAGGCGCTCGCGCGATCACGGGGACAGGCGCGCTCGATGGCAAGCGCCTTCGGCCGCCGCCTCCCCCTGGCGAAGCGCAACCGCAACCTGTACGAGCGCAACGGCTTCGCCCTCACCGGGACCTTCGACATGCCCGCCGGCGGCCCACCCCTCCGCGAGATGTGGCGCGATCCGCTCTGAGGCATCACGCGGGGGGCGTTCGTCTTTCTTGCGCGGCCGCGGCGAGACGAAAGAACTTCGCCTTGCCGCGCTCCGGCGATGTGAACTCCAGCGTCACGACTTCCAGTTCTTCCAGACGGGCAAGGTGGTGCAAGATGTTCTGGTGCCTCATCTGCTCGTCGAGGATGCGCGACAGCTCGGTCGAGGACAGCGGGCGGTCGATCCACCGCATCGCTTCGATGATGTGTAGCTGGGTCTCGTGGAGCAGGCGGGCGACGAGGCCGTCCCAATCCACCGCCACCGCCTCCTGCCCAGTCACTCCTCCGCCGCCGCGAGCGCCCCGACGAGCGCCGTGAGCGCTCGATGTTCGAGCGCCGCCTGCTCGTATCCGTTTGCATCGTCGGT
>WNGD01000795.1_pt1 | contig 53592 bp, 52 predicted proteins | sample 5400671 | NCBI WGS metagenome assembly WNGD01 (sample SAMN13153369, study PRJNA577476) | soil metagenome | isolation source: 40 cm soil or saprolite under grassland replicate 2 | place: USA:California | collected 2016-06-15 | reverse complement strand
GAATTTTTCTGTTTTATGTAAAATTATCACAGAGTAGCTTTTTGCTTTAGATCGCAGCTCCGTCATCTGCTCATCGGTAATTGTTATCATATGGGTATCCTCCAAGCAAGAAGTTTTTTACTTTCCTCATGCTGAATTATAGCAGATGCGAGGTGGTCCTTGCTGCGGCGCTGGTACTACCACCTGATATGGTTTGATAACATCAACGTTTTTTGTTCCAAAACTACGGGAAGGCCGCATAGTCAAAAATTGCCAATTTTAATCCAATGAGGTCATTCTCTCCAAATGTGTGTTCTTTACCCAATAGTATTCTCAATAGACTCCGGCACTGGTTTGTTCATCGCCTTGAGATAGATGGTAGCCTTGCCAAAGAAAATCAAGATCGCTTCTCCATAGTGATCGACTTCCCGTTCAACTGTCGAGTTAAATCCGCCTCGATCAACACGCTTGGTCAAATCTTCCTTCGAGAAAGCAGAGATCGTCTCTAGCATCTCATCGTCCAGTGCTTGAAACCATGTCTTGAGACGAGTGATATCGCTCTCCAACCCTGCTTCCGTGTTGTGATAGGACCAATCTTGCACACCGGTTTTCAACGACTGAATGTACGAATACTCGAGGTCTCCCATCCGACGCACCAGCACACCCAACGTCATATTCTGTCCGCCAGGGCTAAATGACAGATCAGCATTGCTGAGGATGTCTAGTAATTGCGAGCGCATTCCCCGCACTTCCTCAAGCCACGGCCATCTCTCTTGTATGAAACGTTTCATATGCTTTTCTTTCGTAGAGAGTACTCTTGCTTGACTCATATCTCCCACAAACCTTAGCTATCATAGTATGGATAGTTACCGTTATTTGTCAACTGTCAGAAACCATGTTGGGTAAATTTGGGCAGATAAATAGTCCAACGGCGGCTGGTGACAGCACCGTTGGTACTACCCCTACTCGCTTTAGTTCCTTAGCGCGAGATCAGTAAGTGCAGGAGCTTTAATGATCGGTGGCCTGCTCGCTGCCATAGGTTCGCTCCTGGAAGCTTTCGTGACTGATCCTCTCAGCCCTCTTTGGCTGCTCGTGGTTGTCCCTCTCTTCATCGGAGCCCTGTTCGTTCTCGTGGGTCTGCCAGCCCTTCTTGCCAGGCAGATAGCGAAAATGGGGACGCTCGGACTCATTGGCTTTGGGATGCTCTTTGTTGGTCAAGCTATCCTCGGCATAGGTGGTGGGGTAGTTGATATTGTCGCACTTCCCTGGCTTGCCACAGGTGGGCCTCACCTGCTCAATAGCACGCCACCGTCGGCAGGCATCGTCTACTTTCTGGCAGGGATCCTCCTTCTTCTGCTGGGTTCCATCGTGTTCGGCATTGCGACTATCCGGGCTGGCATCCTGCCACGCGGTCCCGTTGTCCTGCTGCTGGTGAGTCTTGCACTCAATTTTCTGAAGGCAATCCCCTACCTGGGCAGCCTTTCTCTGGTGGTGTTCTACGTTGCATTCGTCTGGTTTGGATACGCGCTTGTTTCGCCCTCTCGCACTGTCCGGGAGACACAACCAGCACCTGTGCCTGATAGGGCCGAAGTGCGAGCGTGAGTGCATGCGAGCCTGCAGCCATGAGAGCTGAAATCATGCAGGAGCGCGGCTACCCAATGCTGCACTTCCTGCTTCTGCTCGAAGCCAGGTGTCTTTCCTGGACAGCTATACAGATGAACCAGGATCATGTAGAATAGCAGAGAAGACCCAATGAGCGAGTAGAAGGCCACCACGCGTTCATCCAGGCACCGGGGTAAGGAGAACACTATGAGGTTGCGTCGTACATCTACAAGGTCCTCAGTCCTTCCTTCCAGGCAAAGCGGAGCAAGTCCTGACCTGCACGGTCATTGGCTCGCTCTTGCACGCCTTGGCTGGGTGGCAGTGACGCTGCTCGCTCTCACCCTCTTTATTGCCAGCCTCCCACCGTACTTTGCCTATCTGCAGAGGCTCAATGTTTCGGGCGTGTCTAGCCAATTCAGTCCCGCCGACCAGCTCACGCCTGTCGGCCTGCACGCATTGCAAATGCTGGGTCTTTCGCTTGCCTTCTATGCCTGGTATCAGATTCTCCTCAGAATCATCTTGCTGCTCGTCTTCACCATAGCCGGAGGCGTCATCTTCTGGAAGACGTGGGGACCATCCACCAATCGTGTGGCACTGCTCGCTTCATTTTATCTGGTCCTATTTCCGACCACCTTTAACCATACCAACTTGAGTCTGTTCCTTCCATCCTGGACCGTGCTAGACCAAAGTATCTTTTTGCTTGGAAGTATCTGCTTTGGCCTTTCTCAAGTCTATTACACTATTCAACGGCATGTCAAGGGAAAAAACAGTTGAACGAACCGCTGTTTGAAGACCCATCTATACCTGTCCCCCAGACAGGATGCCCAGGCCCCGAATAAGGAAGGGCTTGCTCACCCCATGCGCAGATCAGACAGGGGCTTCCGCAAGCCCGTTGGGTGAGCCCTTTGGTAGAGAAAGATGTAAGCGCAGCTTGCAGAATCGCTCGTCGTCGTGCTTCTCTTGCTATCGGACGATATGAAGGACTCTCCTCCATACTGGAACTCCTTGTGAGCACGTTGTGTTCTCATCACAGTACATCTGTCCATGATGGTTGTCTTGTGCCTGTCCATCATCGTATCATAGACTTGACCAGAATAATATTCGGTACAACTCCATGAAGTGGTGGAGGCTTAGTGAACTGAGCGTGATTTTCATGGTTTTTCACCCTTGGCCACCGTTTAATGTGGCTGTACCTAATATTCTAAAATTGAATTTTATTTCAACGTATACAGTTCTTGGCACTTTCCACGTAAGCCAGCCCTGGATTAGGAGAGAGAGCATGGACACGACAACACAGTATATAGAAAAGCACGAGGCTCAGCGCGTTTCACGGAGGAACAAACCCGTTGGGCCACATTATAAGTGGATTGCTCTTACCAATACGACCATGGGTGTCTTGATGGCAAGTATTGATATAAGCATTGTCTTGATCTCTTTGCCAACCATATTCAAAGGGATCCAGATTGATCCGCTTGCTCCGGGGGAAACGAATTACTTCCTCTGGATCCTTCTGGGGTATATGGTTGTGACGGCAACACTGCTGGTCACCTTTGGGCGTATTTCTGATATGTTTGGACGTGTCAGACTCTACAATCTGGGGTTCGCCATCTTCGCGGTCGGCAGTACTTTACTCTGGCTGACGCCAAGTACAGGCAACGCTGGAGCATTAGAACTGATTCTCTTTCGGTTTGTTCAGGGTATTGGAGCAGGATTTCTCTTTGCCAACAGCGCAGCCATTCTCACTGATGCCTTCCCAGCACATCAGCGCGGTCTTGCCCTGGGCATTAACCAGATTGCCGCCGTTCTTGGCTCTGTCATTGGCTTGATCCTGGGAGGCATTCTGTCATACTACAGTTGGCGACTGGTCTTTCTCGTCAGCGTCCCTGTGGGGATCGTAGGAACGATTTGGGCCTACATGATGCTTCGTGAGATTGCTACTATTCGCAAACATCAACAGATCGACTGGGCTGGCAATATCACCTTTGCGGCTGGCGCAACTATTCTCTTGCTTGGCATTACCTATGGAATCGAGCCATATGGTGGTGCGCCAATAGGGTGGGGAAACCCACTGGTGCTTGGAGCACTTGTCTTGGGTGTCATCCTGTTGGCGGCATTCATCTGGATTGAGCTACATGTCCAAGACCCTATGTTCCGCCTGGGACTGTTTCGGATCCGTATGTTTGCCGCTGGCAATGCCAGTAGCTTCCTGGCCAGTATTGCGCGTGGTGGTTTGCAGTTTATGCTCGTCATCTGGTTGCAAGGTATCTGGCTCCCGCTCCATGGCTACAACTATGATGTAGCCCCATTGTGGGCAGGCATTTACATGATACCGCTCATGATTGGCTTCCTGCTGATGGGTCCGTTGAGCGGATGGCTCTCAGATCATTTTGGGGCTCGCTTCTTCTCAACCATTGGGATGCTCATTCAAGCCTTCGGTTTTTTCTTGCTGACGGTCTTACCTCTGAACTTTCCCTATATCTGGTTCGCACTGATCCTCTTCATACTGGGTCTTGGGCAGGGAATGTTCTCCTCACCAAATACCTCATCCATTATGGGGAGCGTTCCCCCGGAACAACGTGGAGTCGCGTCTGGTATGCGTGCGACATTCCAGAACTCCGGTTCAATCGTGAGCATCGGCGTCTTCTTCAGCCTCATCACGGCAGGCTTGGCAGCATCCCTGCCTGCAACGCTCTCCAGTGGTCTCACAAGCGCGGGGGTCCCGACAGCAGTAGCGGACAAGATTGCGCATCTCCCACCAACGTCAGCACTCTTCGCGGCCTTCCTGGGCTATAATCCGATGGCCACGCTGGTGCCTGCCAACGTACTGCAAGCCCTACCTGCAGCAAGACGGGCCGCGCTCCTCGGTCATAGCTTCTTTCCGAACCTCATCTCGCCCCCCTTTCAGCTTGGCCTCCATAGCGTCTTCTACCTTTCCACCGCTATGTGTCTGATAGCTGCGCTGGCATCCCTGTTCCGAGGAAAGCAGCAGCGTGCCCTATAACAAGCAGAAGCTGAGCGTCTGTGGGTATGGCTGCTGGAAAGCCTGCTGCCACACGGGATGCTAATACGGAAAGAACTTGGTGATTCTTGCTTCATGAAACACTCATAGAGCTAGCAGTGAGAACGTTTCACCTAATGAAGTTCTTTCCGTAAGGCCTCTTAAGGTCGTAGCCGATCCAGTGGTTGTCTAATGGATGCTTTCATGCTTTTTCGGTCGATCGTGGGTCCATTGGCGAAGGTCCAGAAACGCATAAAGGTATATGAGATAATGGTGCCTGCGATTACTGCCACAAGTTTTGATGCGTTGCCCCATAACGTGACGTTGGTAATCACTGGCTGTAAGGTCTTTCCTGCTAGCCATATCAGACCATTACTATAAAGGACTTCGAGAAACAGGCTTATGACAAAGCGTACCACCTCTCTCCGTGTCGTTCTCTGCTTGCGCCGAAACGTCCAGTACTTGTTCAAGAAAAAACTACTCAACGCGCCGCTAGTATAGGCAATGGAATTGTATGCCACCAGGACCAGCACATTGTTCGTGGGAAAGCACCACAGAAGGACATTGAGGGTCAACAAATCAACAAGTGTGTTTGCTCCACCCACCAGGCAGTAACGAAAGAACTGCCAGAATGTGCGGCTCCACACCTGTGATCGACGGACGTCAGCATCTTGTGCCTTATTGGATGACTCTCCCGCTGTCTGTATTCCTTTCGTCTCTTTCGTCTGTATCAAAGACAACTACAACTCCTCTCGATATCTTTTATTACCTTGCAGTTAATCATCAATATTTGTCGGAGCCAGACCACTATAATTTTATACGTTTCGTTATCAATCTTGCCAATATTCCTCCCGAGTAGTTACGGAGGCGCAGCACCGCCAGTGCGATTTTTGGCAATGCAAGCGTTGTGTTGACAATAAGATAACGACTCTCCCAGTGTGGGTGAAATTTCTGTTTGAAATTGAAGAGCGTACGGCGAGTCTCTAGCAGGTGAAGACGATCTATAGCAAAACTGGTAAGCTGCTGTTGACGAGGAGTCATCTCCTGCTTGGCATCAGCCATTGCCACCATACCTAAACTGACTATCTGTGCTCCGCAAGACTGGAAGCGCTCGATGGCACGCACAAGTAACAGTTCAATCACTCCGGGTGGTGCATCTGGAGCCCTACGCATCAAATCGAGAGACCATCCCCAATCCTGAACTTTAGATTGGTTACCGATAGCAGTCGCTTCAAGCGTCGAAACACCGTAGATGGGTGTAAAGGTAACAAATGCGCAAGCTTTGCCTGAATTCGTCGTTGCAACTTCGGTCACGAAGCGTGGAACGACTGGATGAAACTTGTTTGATGGTGTGGAGATGTTGGCAACCATATCAGCCCGCTCAGCAATATTCGTCAACTCATCAAGTCTGCTCATACTGAAGCCCATCTCTTCTAACGTGTGCTTGCCAGCTTTGCGCTCCAACCAGGCACTTGAGACTTGCTCTAGTTGCCGCATCACTTCTGCGGGAGGTATACCTTCGTAGCAATGGATGACTACCCCTTCGCGCTCGGCGCGTCGACTACTGGTACGTACATTTGCCATAGCTGAGCCACTCAGCGTAAAGGTTTGGGGATGTATTATCGCTTCCTCACCCATTTTGAATGCATGCAATTTGAGGGCGCGATATGTGGCCAGATGTTCAGGCTGTGCTTGATACAGAGCCACTCGCCACTTATGAAGTGCGCAAAAATCAAGGAAGCTACAAGTCACATACTCAAATGCCTCTGGTGGGCACACCGGGTCACCAAGCACAACTGCGACATTGTTCACCAGTCGATAGTTCACCAACCCTTCTCCATCAGGTGCCAGGAAATGTAAATTTTCAGGAGACAAACCAAAGAATGCAAGAGAATGATTGCCATAGTAGCGGATCAATTCTGCCTCTGTACAGGCAGGTTGTTCCATTGAATAGGTGTCTGCAATCTTTTGTTGTATTTTGATCATGCAAAGAGTTCCATTTCAGTAAAAAAGTGTCAAGAGCTGGGCACTGCTGCACTGCTACGGCGAACAGGGATCCAAACCCTCGTGTATTATCAATGTGTCGTGGCGCAATCATATAATTGATTCGCAAAACCACGGCCAAATCCGCCACCAGTTCCGGAACTGGTCGAGGAAGATTGCCACAACTTTGTCGGAACTGTAGTGCAGTGTTGCGTCACCCAGGTCGTGAGAGCGCCCTGTTGACCGAATCCGCCAAATCCGCTAGGCCCGTTTTGCAGGCGATTTCTGAACTGCTGAGGGATCTGGTCAAGAATCTGCGGCGGTAGTTGCCTCAGGTTGAACGAGGGCAGCAGGAAGAAGCGCACTATTCCCTGCGCGACCAGGGATGCCAACTGGTTGGTCGTTAGAATGGGATCACTACCAGAGAAGCCTCCCATGGCCATCACGGGCTTGTTCGTTGCGAGAATGAGGCTGTCAGCCGTCATTGAGTTGGGCGTGGCGACCAGCAATTTCGCATTGCCCTGGTTGGCCTCCAGGTAGCGCACCAATGCGGCGTTCGAGTTGGTAGTATTATCTCGCCCGCCCCCAAAGTTGCCACCGAAGCCATCCCCCTGAGTTGGTCCCGCCACCAGGGTATCCGCTTGCGTGCTCTGGAAGATGGGGACGAGTGCCCACACCGTTGGAGCAACCAGCAGGGCCAGTACCACAGCGCCGAGTGCTGGCAAAAGGAAGCGGACACTTGGGGCTTTAACACGCATACGTGGTGCGATGCGGGCACTTATGAACGCTCCCACTGCAATGATAGATGGGACGACCAAGAGCGGGATCATCCACTGGCCCCATGTGGGATAACTGCTGAGAATGTGTACTTGCTCAGCCACAGTGGCGACGAGCGCAAGCGGCAGCAGCCAGCCTCTCCAACCATTACGCCGATAGTCTTGCCACATCGTCACGAGACCTATGCCGAAGAGTGCCGCAATGGCTGGGGCCATCTCCGTCATGTAGTACTGGTGGAAGAAACCCGCCACGCTAAAGAAGGTGCCCATGGTGAGCAGCCACATGCCCCAGAACACCATCGACTGTTGCTTCCGGTCGCTTTGGAAGCGCGGTCTCCGTTGCCAGGCGACCGCAAGGATACCCAAGAGTGCCATTGGCAAGAGCCAGACGATCTGTCCTCCTAGCGGCTCATTGAAGAGGCGTAACGGGCTAGGGTTCCCGATATCAAAGAGTCCGCCAAATCCTCCCTGTGGTTGCTGTCGCCCTCCTGCATTCCTCCCAGGGTTGGGCGTTCCACCATTTCCATTCGTAGGGGGAGTTCCAGGAGGGGATGAAGTTCCATTTCCGTTAGTGCTACCAGGACGAGTAGTGCCGTTTGTGGGAGTGTTTGCACGGGGGCCGCCTCCTCCGAATCCTCCCCCAAATCGCCCAAGGAGACGCTCAATGCCATTGTAGCCAAGGGCCAGGCTGAGTTCAGAATTATCCTGCGTGGAATCAACATAGGGTCGTTGCGAAGCCGGGGTGAGGTCCACCGCTGCTATCCAGGAGAACGAGACGACCAGGAGTACCAACCCTGCTAGAGCCAGGTGTCCGATGCGCTTCCATATACTCTTGGGAGCAGCGAGCAGGTAAAGTAGTCCGTAGGCAGGTACGACCAGGTAGGCCTCGAGCATCTTGATGTTGAAGCCAATGCCAACGATTACGGCAGACAGCAAGAGCCAGCGCAAGCGTCCAGTCTCAGCTGCACGCATGACTGCCCAGGCACCTATGAGCAGGGTCAGGGCCAGGGTACTATCAATCGTAATATTGCGATTGGTCACGATGCTGATGGGGCTCAAGGCCAGGGCGAGAGCTGCTAGCAAACCAGCTGTGACCCCAAAGTGTCGGCGTACCAGATAATAGAGCAGGATCACTGACAGCACACCGGCCAGTGCTTGGGGCAACAGTATGCTAAAGGGCGTAAAGCCGAAGAGCTTGGCACTGGCTACCTGGAACCAGAAGCCCACAGGAGGTTTATCGATCGTCACGAAGCCACCTGGATCATAGGAGGCAAAAAAGAAATTATCCCAGTTGTCCATCATGCTTCTAACTGCGGGAGGGTAGTAAGAGCCGAAGCCGTTCTTTCCCAACTGGAAGAAGTTCATGAAGACAGAGATGAGAGTGATTCCTACCAGTGCTAGTTGATGCCAGGCCGGAAAGTGCTTCTGTACCCGTTGTTCTATTGGGTATTCAGGCTCGGCCTGAGTGATTGTCGTTGTCGTATCAGCCATAAATTGTATTCTCCTTACGTTTTTGTCGCTTGGGTGTTCCTATCTTTGAGAAAGGACACCTGCTGAAATGCATCCTCGATAATATCTTTATTGTTTTTGTTGCCAGTGATTTTACCCTCCCAGGGTAGCATACGTCGAGTATATTGATTTTTCATTGGAAAAACATGAGAACATGAGAACTTTCTCATGTATGCGTTCCAATTTATCTCCAAGGGGCTTGACAGAATGGCAAGATACTACTACTCTTATGCTTATTCTTAATGGAAGGAGATCTCCTTCCACATATTTCTTTCCCATCATAGCGAACATATTAAGGGGAATCGTTATTTATTTTCTCAGGGAGGTGGCAAGCAAGCAATGAAACCGCCGCGTTTTCAGTACTGTGCGCCAGCTATTTTGGATGAGGCTCTGGCTTTATTGGAGCAACAAGGAGACGAAGCCAAGGTTCTGGCTGGCGGTCAAAGCCTCATACCATTGCTCAACATGCGTCTGGCCGGGCCAGCATACCTTGTAGACATCAACCACATTTCTGAGTTGCACTATGTTGAGCTGGAAGATGGCTATCTGGCTGTGGGGGCAACCGCTCGTCAACAGCAAATCGAACGTTCAACCCTGGTACAAGCACAACATCCTCTTCTTAGAGAGGCGGTACAGCACATTGGGCATATGCAAATACGTAACCGTGGAACCATCGTTGGCAGTATCGCTCATGCCGACCCTGCTGCCGAACTGCCAGCCCTCCTGACTTGTCTGAATGGCGAAGTTGTTGTACAGAGCGTTCATGGCGAGCGCGTAATCAAGGCGGAAGAATTTTTTACTGGCTATCTTTCCACTGCTTTAGGGCCAGGGGAGATGCTGATCGAGGCTCGCTTTCCCTGGATATCCCCTCAATCAGGTTGGGCCTTTATGGAGTTCGCCCGTCGCTCCGGCGATTATGCACTGGTAGGAGCGGCTGCCGTCGTTACTCCCTCACTAGACGACCGCTGTCTATCCGCTCATCTGGCCTTCCTGGGTATTGCTGGTGTGCCTGTACGGGTGCGAGAGGTAGAAAATATACTGGTCGGCTCCACCTTAGATGACCAGACCCTCGAGGCAGCGGCAGAGATAGCACGTACCATGGTAAGCGATGATATGAACGATGTTCACGCTACTGTTGCGTATCGTCGCGCACTCACTGCCGAATTGACGAAACGAGTATTAAAGGCCGCCTGGGCACGGCGCAAGCAGTAATAGAAAGAACAGGTACCATGCAAGAAGTTCCCCCCGCTTTTACTGAGGAAAGCCACATCGCTCTTACTGTCAACGGTCATCATTATGAAGAACAGGTACCCGTACGTCTGCTGCTCTCAGATTTCCTGCGTCATCAGTTACACCTGACCGGCACGCATGTTGGTTGTGAGCATGGCGTCTGTGGTTGTTGTACCGTCCTCGTGAACGGTGAAGCGGTACGCTCCTGCCTGATGTTGGCCGTACAGGCCGATGGTATGGCCATTACGACCATTGAAGGATTGGCAGGTACACAGAGCGAACTCCATCCTATTCAACAAGCCTTTCAGGAGAAACATGGCTTACAATGTGGTTTCTGTACCCCTGGTATCATTATGTCGGTTCATGCCATCCTGCATGAACATGCTGATCTTACCGAAGAGGAGATTCGTCATCAGCTTTCTGGTAACCTCTGCCGTTGTACTGGCTACCAAAATATCGTTGAGGCCGTCAAACTTGCTGGCGAACGTTTGCGCGAATTCCAGAAGGAGGTAAGTTAATGACCACACGCTGGTTTGGTACGCCTGTGCAACGCATCGAAGATCCCCGCTTGCTGCGCGGCAAAGGCACCTATGTCGATGATATCGATCTGCCCGATATGTTGCATGCCGCGGTCTTGCGTAGTCCCTATGCACATGCACGTATCGTACATATTGATACGTGTGCCGCTTGTAAACTGCCTGGCGTCCATCTCGTGCTTACAGCAGCCGATCTTGGAGAGACCCTTGAACCCTCACCGCTCCTTATACCCCATTCCGCCTTGACACAACCACGTACTCAACTGCCCCTTGCGCTTCACGAAGTGCGCTATGTAGGTGAAGCCGTCGCTTTTGTCGTAGCCGATGATCGCTATATTGCGGAGGATGCGCTGGAACTGATTGATGTGAGCTATGAGCCTTTGCCCGTTGTGCATAACCTTGAGGTAGCTGTTGCGGAAGATGCGCCGCTCGTACACGCCGACGTTCCTGGCAATGTTGCAGCCCATCTCATCCAAGCGGTCGGTGACCCTGAGAGTATCTTTGCTCACGCTCCCCATGTTGTGCATGAGACACTGACCATGGAGCGTGGTGCAGCGATGCCTATGGAGGGCCGCGGCGTGGTGGCACGTTGGGAAGCCTACGAGGGCATGTTGACCTGCTGGATATCAACGCAGGGGCCCATTCCTCTACGCAATGGTCTGGCCGCTATTTTTCATCTCCCTGAACATAAAGTGCGTGTTATTGCTCCTGATGTTGGGGGGGGCTTTGGTACGAAAATCATGCTCTTCTATCCCGAAGAAATCTTAACTCCCTTTGCCGCTATGCAACTTGGCAAGCCCGTCAAGTGGATCGAGGATAGGCGTGAAAATTTCATTTCCTCGAATCAAGAGCGTGGTCAGACTCACGAAGTCGACTATGCCTTCGACGATCAGGGTGTTCTGCTGGCTGTGCGTGACACCTTCTTGCACGATGCAGGAGCCTATACGCCCTATGGGATCGTCGTGCCGATCATTACGGCCTGTTCCTTACCGGGACCCTACCGACTGAGGAATTACTATAGCGAATTCACTGTTGTGTATACCAACAAGGTACCCGTCAGTCCCTACCGTGGAGCGGGCCGACCACACGCCGTCTTTGTCATGGAACGCATCATGGATCGTATTGCACGGGAATTGCATCTGGATCGTTGCGAGGTACGCTCACGCAATTTTATTCAGCCTGATGAGTTTCCCTGGGATGTGGGGCTGGTCTATCAGGATGGCGGCCCAACAAAATATGATAGTGGTGATTACCAGGCTGGCCTTGATAAGCTCAAAGCTCTGCTGGATTACGATAACTTTCCTCAGATGCAGGCGGAGGCTCGCCAACAGGGGCGATACCTTGGGATCGGTGTTGGTTATTATGTTGAAGGTACATCGATTGGTCCCTACGAAGGTGCGAATGTATGTGTCGAGTCGGATGGACGTGTTTTCGCTAGCACTGGCGTTACCTCTCAAGGGCAGGCCCATGCCACTACGTTTGCTCAGATTGTTGCCGACCAACTGGGCATACACCCCCAGGATGTTCTGCTGACCGAGGGAGATTCGCAGGCGTTCCATTGGGGTGTTGGTACGTTTGCAAGCCGGGCGGCTACCGTGGCTGGTTCCGCTATGCATCTGGCTGCGGCTAAAGTGCGCGAGAAGGCCAAACAAATTGCCGCCGATCTCTTTGAAGCCTCACCTGACGATATTGAACTGGCCGATGGGAAAGTCTTTGTCAGAGATGCTCCTCATCGTGCGCTTACACTTGGTCAGGTGGCTATAGCATCCAATCCTTTGCGCTACTCCTATGGAGAGAATGCACGGAAGCTGATGTCGATGAAGCTAGCTGGCCCTCGTCCAGGGCCAGCCCTTCAGGAGAAATATGGTGTGCCCGGTTTAGAAGCTACCGAGTTTTATAGTCCACCTCATGCCAGTTTTGCCAGCGGTGTGCATGGAGCCATTATCGAGGTAGACCCCCGTGCCGGCATGGTTTCATTCCTCAAATACGTGGCCGTACATGATTGTGGACGAGTGATCAACCCCGTCGTTGTCGAGGGTCAGGTACATGGTGGTGTCGCTCAAGGTGTGGGTGGAGCTTTTTTTGAGCGGCTTGTGTACAATGAAGATGGTCAGCTCATTAATGCCAGCTTTATGGATTACCTGTTGCCAACTGCCGCAGAAGTTCCACCTATTATCGTTGGACATATTGAAACCCCTTCGCCACTCAGCCCGCTGGGTATGAAAGGGGCCGGTGAAGCTGGCGTTATCCCTGTACCTGCACTCTTTGCTTCTGCGATTGACGATGCACTCGCGCCATTTGGAGTGCGGGTGCATGAGATGCCCTTGCACCCATGCCGGGTGTACGAGCTGCTGCAGGAAGCGCAAAACAGGTAGTAGTACGAGCAGGTATCACAAATGTAGGTAGGCATCTCTCTAGCAAAAGTGCTTATGTACGATACGGTTTTATCCGATAATTGAGATAGGGAGAGAACTCTCTCTATCCAACTAGCCAAAGATACTATTGATTAGACATGCACTTAGGAATATGCGATACTCACCAAAATGACTCAGCCTATTCTTATTGGAGGGTTTTCTATGTCCTCATACTATCCGCCCTTTGGTAATGGGTCTGCTCCCTCATGCCATCGTTGTGGGCGACCGCTCTCTCCGAATGAAGCACAGTGCAGCAACTGTGGCTACTACAATCCTAATGGCTTTGGGCAAGCATCTGCGGCCCCTGTCCGGGGTAACTCATCATCTCAGGTATCATTTGGAGCTAACCCGATGGGGGGGACACCATGGGGGCAGGTCACAGCGCAACCACCCAGTAGCGGCCTCTTGCGTCCTCCTTTTTATAGACCACACTCATCACAAGCAGCTATCAGCAGTGCCAATGCCTATCCATCGAATAGCATTGCTGCACCTCCCTTCGCTGCACCTTCATTTGCTCCACCCCCATCGCCTATGAATGATGTGCCTCTGGGTGGCCTTAACGGATACCAACCAGACCAGCTACTGCCAAAAAAAGCGAAGCCGAAAATTGGCCTGATCATAGCTATTGCAGCTCTTCTTATCGTTGTCGTTGGTGGTGGCCTGTTCGCTTATATCTCTCTTACGAAAGCCGCCGATTCACCCTCTCGAACACCGACTCAAGTTGTTGCCACTCCCCCGCCCATAGGTGCTTCCCTGTTCGCTGATTCCTTCACGAATAACAAAAATGGCTGGGACACCTCAAGTAAAGATGGCCAGTTTTCGGTCAAAATTGGTAGTGGCTCCCTCATTATAGAGGATGACGAGCATCGCCTGCTCTGGGAACCGGTCCCCAGCACGCAACGCTTTAGCGATTTTTACATCACTGTTGACGCCAACCTTTCCAAAGGGAGTCAAGATAACGGTTATGGTATATACATTCGTGGTTCGCTTGACCAGAATGAGTTAGCCACGTACTACCGCTTTGAGCTGTATGGCGATGGTACCTTTGCCATTTTCAAAGGTGCAGTTGATGCTACTGGTGCAAATAAAAATAACATACTGGTCGACTATACTACCAGCAGTGCTATTCTTAAGCAGGGGCAGACCAATCATGTAGCCATCAATGCCAAAGGCTCAGCTATGACCTTCACTGTCAATGGACGAGTCCTGGAAAAAGTGACCGACAACACGTATACCTCCGGCTCCATTGCTCTGTTCGTTTCCAATTTTCCCAACACTCCACCAGGAGCACAAGCCACGTTTAAAAATCTGGCGATTTATCCGCCACAATAGAGATGTTAAAAGAGAGGAGAGCTATAGGTTCTCCTCTTTATTCTATTGGATAGAAATGATGAGTAATGAGCAATTTTATGGAAAACATAAACTACAACATTTGGTGACTGCTCACGGGGGGTTGAGAAAGTGAGGAAGCTATGATAAGCTCTGAGGTATGGAAGACACTGCCCAGTACGAACAATTGACCAAAGAAGAACTGATCCAGGTCATAGTGGATCTGAAAAAAGAGATTGAGGCATTAAAGCACCCAGTCCCCAAAGATAGTCGGAATAGTTCGATCCCATCATCAAAGGACCTGATCCCACGAACGCGCGTGTCAACGGGAAAAGAGTGGCAAGAAAGCAGGGGGCCAACAGGGACATGCGGGTCATCACCGAGAACGCCATCCTCACCCAGACGCCATCGTCATGGTGCAAGCCTCGCACTGTGCGGACTGTGGTGCCTCTCTCTCTGGCAGAGAAGGAAGCATTGGTCAAATCGCCCAACAAGTCGATATCCCTCCCATCACTCCGTTGACCACCGAGTACCGACAAGTCATCAAGGTCTGTGCCTGTGGACACAGCAATTGTCTGCCGTTACCCATCCAAGGAGACGTCACTATTGGGCCACAGATGGGAGCCTTGATCACCTATTTCAATGTGGAACACAGCCTTCCCTATGAGCGATTGACGAAGATCACCACGGATTTGCTCGGGTTTGCCGTCTCGGAGGGGACGATTGCCAACAAACTGACGCACATGCAGCGGCAAGCCAAAGGAGTCATCCAAACGATCAAACAACATGTCATGGATGCGCCCTGGATTGGATCGGATGAAACAGGCACACGGGTCGCAGGGAAAACCTTCTGGCAATGGGTGTGGCAATCGCCTCTTGCCTCTTACTTTGTGATTGACCATCGGCGCGGGTATGGAGTGGTCAGAGAGCATTTTACCGAAAACTATCAAGGCGTGATCTGCCATGATTGCTGGAGCGCCCAAAATAACACGAAGGCGGGAGACCATCAGCTCTGTCATGCGCATCTGTTGCGCAATTTGCAGTACGCCATTGATAAGGAGCGATCCGTGTGGGCCTACCGGGTTCAACGCTTATTACGCAAAAGTCAACGGGCCCGAGAAAAGATCTGGGAGGCAGAGGTTTCCCAGAAGTTTCGAGAAGCCATGATCCAGTCTTACCAGGAGACATTGGATGCGCTTCCACCGTCTGCCTTTGACCCAGCCAGAGGAGCGCCGGCTGCAAAAGCGTTTGATCAAGCATCAAGATTGGATCTTTCCCTTCAGCCTTCCCCAAACCCTGCGAAAGCAACACCTTCCGATCCTTGCCACTTTGACTGCTATCTTCACAGACAGCGATTGTGCTATTTCCTTTCACTAGGCGAGAGGACAGTGGCTCTTTGCAACAGGATCCTCTCGGCAGCTCGCATTTTGCGCGCCTCAGGTCCTGGCTTCACCTTGTCATGCTCTTCTTGACCTCCCCCTAAGCAGTCACAGAAATTCTATCTTCTCTCGGGCTGAAACTGCGGAATGTGGGTCCCATGACTGACAATATTGCCTTGCCCAACCTGCCCTCTTGCCTTGCAGTTCTCATTCGGGCAAAATACCTGCGAGGCATCCATCTGTTCTGTGCTGGTTTCGTTCATATGCACAGCTTACAGGTCGATGCTCGTTTTTTCCACTCACCCGGACTTCTTTCTACCAGTTAGTGGAGTCCTACCACTGCGGAATGTGGGTTACAACTATCATTGACGGGATAGTCACACTGATTGGTATTGCAAGCGTGCTCATTTGATTACCTTCAGTTGCGTTTAGAGGCAAAAATAGGCAATCTTACGCATGACTTTGATGGAACACTAATATATACTTATATGAAAGCCGAAGAATACAACGCTATTCTCCTAAAGGAACTGCAATGATGCAATTCTAAAGAACCCGAGATAGCAATGGTAGATGGGCGAAGACCTGCCTATGCGGCAGCTTTCGCCTGGAGCGGCTTCGACAGCGCGAAGCCGCTCACCTGGCTCTTTGTTGGCGGACTAACCTTTCTGCTCTTAGCAATCGCTGCACTCTATCCAGGTAGTGAGCTTCATCGTCGAAACACGATTGGGCAACTGGCGAGCGATTTTTTCAACACGCTCCATTCTCAAAAGCTCAAGGGGTAAACTCATGAGTATCAAGCAATCAAAGGCGGTCGGATTCGACCACCATCATGCGGTGGTGATCGGCGCGGGAATGGCCGGGTTGTTGGCTGGCCGGATTCTTTCAGACCACTTCGACTACGTCACGTTCGTTGAGCGCGATCGGCTTCCAGAAGATGCGGGGGCACGCAGAGGGATTCCTCAGGGACAGCACATCCATGTCTTGTTGAACAAAGGTGCGTCCCTTCTGACAGAACTCTTCCCGGACCTGCCTGCTGCGCTCGCCCAACGTGGAGCTCCCCACGTGGATGGCATCGCCGATGTCCGTTGGTACCACTTCGGCGTGTGGAAAACAAGATTTCCAAGCAATATCAAAGGATACAGCCAAAGCCGTCCCTTCCTCGAACAGTGTGTACGCCGCTGTCTGTCCACTCAAGCCAATGTGCGCTTTATCGATCAATGTGAGGTTACTCGACTGTGTGCCAATGATGACACCACCCGTGTGACAGGTGTGCATCTCCGACATCGCCATGGAGAATCCAGTGAGGAAGAACTGGCTGCTGATCTCGTCGTTGATGCCAGTGGGCGTGGCTCCCAAGCTCCCCAATGGCTTGTGTCGCTGGGATATGAGAAAGTGAAGGAATCCAGAGTTAAGGTAGAAATCGGATACGCCTCCCGCATCTATCGCCGCCCCAAGGAGCTTCCCGTTGACTGGAAAGCGCTGGTCATCTACCCAACTCCTCCTGATGGGAAACGAGCTGGATCTGTGCTTCCCATCGAAGACAATACTTGGATAGTATCGTTAACCGGCCGGTTGAGAGACTATCCACCCAATGATGAAGCAGGCTTTCTCGACTTCGCTCGCAGCTTGCCAGAGCCTACCCTTTATAAGGTAATCAAGGATGCGGAGCCTCTGACATCTATCGCCATACACAGGTTCCCTGCAAATCGGTGGCGTCACTACGAGGGTATGTCTCGCTTTCCAGGGGGATTGGTCATTCTTGGCGATGCCCTTTGCAGCTTCAATCCCATTTACGGTCAGGGGATGACGACTGCTATACTGGAGGCGAGCATTCTCAATGAGTGTCTGTGTCAACAGCGCGGCTTCCATACCGGAGGGAAGGGCACCGGCCTTGCTCAGCCTTTGCAGAAAGCACTCGCCAAAGTCGTGGGCGTCCCTTGGTTGCTGGCAACCAGTGAGGATTTTCGCTACCCAGAAACAGAAGGGCACCGGCCTCCAGGCGTGCGCCTGCTCAACTGGTACACCGGCCGGGTGCATAAACTGGCGGGTTCCAACCCTCGGGCGACCTTGCGCTTCTATGAAGTCGTGCATATGCTCAATCCCCCGATGGTACTGTTCGCGCCCCCCATCCTGTTTGCAGTGCTGTTCAAAGGACAGCACCCAGGAGGTAGCCATGACCAGCCAACTGAAATTGATCTGCGTGCTGGCACATCCCGACAATGAATCGCTGGGCAACAGCCAAAAAGGAGCTGCAATGATGCAATTCAAAGAACCCGAGATAGCAATGGTAGATGGGCAAAGACTTGCCTATGAGGAGTTTAATCATGACATCCTGGCTTTTTTAGAGCGTTGAGACGGCCACGAGCCAGTACTTTTCCCGTTTCTCTTCCAATCAAGAGGAGGTTTACCATAAAAGAGATCAGCAACCGGCGCGCTTTTTTGAGTCTGTCGGGTTTGGCGCATGATGATCGCATCTTGCCAGAGACCCGCTGGCTTGCGGCTTTGATCATCCCTTTTCTCGTGGTTGCATTCATCATTCTCTACTTTTGGCCTCATGATACGGATAAACTGTTCGCCTGGACGATCAAACCCACCATAACTCCCATGATGCTAGCCGCTGCATACGTGGGAGGTATCTACTTCTTCACTCGTGCTATTCTGGCGAAGCAATGGCATCAGGTAAAACTGGGGTTTTTGCCGGTGACAGCTTTTGCCTCATTGCTGGGGATTGCCACTATCCTGCATTGGGATCGTTTCAATCACAGCCATATTTCATTCTATACCTGGGCAACACTGTATTTCACGACGCCGTTTCTCGTCTTTGCTGTCTGGTTGCGTAACCGAAGGACAGATCGCGGGACCGTTGAGCCGGACGACCTCATCATCCATCCAGCGATCCGCCTGTTTATCGGCATTATCGGTCTGATTACGCTTGCCGTCAGCTTACTTCTCTTCCTCCAACCAGATCTCATGATACGTCAGTGGCCCTGGGTGCTGACTCCTCTTACCGCGCGGGTTCTGGGAGCCATGTTTGCGCTTCCTGGCATCGTCGGCCTGGGGATTGCAACGGAGAAGCGATGGAGTGCTGCACGTATTATACTGGAGGCTCAAGCTTGCTCAATCGCAATAATGCTGCTTGCGGCAGCTTTGGCCTGGAGCGACTTCGCGCTGTCGAATCCGCTTACCTGGCTCTTTGTTGGCGGACTAACCTTTCTGCTCGTGGCACTTGCCGTACTGTATGTCAGTATTGAGATTCACCGTCGAAACGCTGTAAAAGGGCGCTCGCTTTCTGTATAGTGGATCGCCCAGCGCCACTGCGATTCTTGAACAGAAGCAGACAGGAGACTATCTATGGCAACACTCCGCTTACCGCCGGAGGTCGAAGCGGTCTTTCGTGAATTTCGCACTTGCGAGTTCACGGCCGTGAACCGCCAGGGTCAGCCGTTGACCTGGCCCACCGAGCCTTATTATGATGCACCCGAGGGTAGGCTCAAGCGATGCTCTTTTCCGATCCCACTGGAGCACCGCTCACCAACCCTCCAACTGTGCTGGTTCAGGGAGATGCCACTGTGACCGAACTGGTCGACGATCCTCCCTGGTCTTACGCGATGTTCAAAGAGTCGATCCTCCGCCAGCCCCGCACGCGCAGCTTTGTGAGCAACCCGCTAGCTCGCTGGTTGTTCACCTTCCAGTTTCAGCGCCTGGCAATTTTCGTGCAACCCAGGCGTATCCTCGTCTGGCCGCGGGGCGACACGAGTCAGTTCCCCACCGAACTGGAGGTCCGCTATGTGGAATAAGACACTGATTGCTTACGCCCGAGTCTACCCAAGCGGCGTGTTGACGGTCGTCGAAGACTCCGGTTACCCCTGGAGTGTACGTTGCATCGTGGAGTTCGATGACGCTCGCGAGCTGATCCTCTTTCCCACGCCACCACCGGATGTGGCTGGCAGGCAGGGATTGGCTTGCCTGCTCTTCCATCGACACGACGCCGAGCTGGGCGGGCAACACGAATTGCTGATCAAGGGCGAACTCGGCGAGGAAGCAGGCGTTCTTCTCCTACGCCCGGGCGACTTTCTCACTGGCTCAGGGCGCCAGGATACCGACCGCATGCCGGTCGCCGGTTCGCCGCTGGACATTCTCCGGTTTATGATGCTGGGGCGGCGCAAAGCGCGCGAATACCTGGCCAAGCGCGGGAAGCCCTGGACGCCGCGCCCCTGGGGAAAGATGCTTCGCTACCTGGACGAGCCGTGAGGCACTACTCCAGCCGTGGCCATCCGTCTGAATATGTGGCATTGGCTCGACTACACAGGAAACCAGGAATGGTTTGACGTCCCCTGCGCTAACTTCTATGCCTGGTCTATTGTCCTCTGCTTGTGTTCGGCGTTGCTGTGGCAGGTACGCCCTCTCACTACGCGGCCCGGCTGGCGTGGACCACTGGCAGTGCTGGGCGCGCTCCTTGGCTCGGTAGTGATCCTTGCCCTCCTGGATGAACTGGTCGTGCAATATGACAGGCATGGTGGCATCGTCTGGTTGTCAGTTGTGATCGTTGCCATTGGGGCGTTTGTCGTCGTAGGCCGGGGCCTGTGGGTGAAGAGCAGCGGCTCATCCGCCAGGGAAGCTCCTATGAATATCCTCATTCCGATGATCGTACCCTTCTCCTGCCATTTCTTCTCTCTCAGCATGCTTTTTGTTGCCACTATTGCCTTGCACTTGCCTGCCCTGCTTGGTATCTCGCTAGCGACCCATGCAGGACGAGGCCCACTCTATGAGAAAATCTATATTCCCTCTGGCTGAAACTGCGGAATGGGGGCTGAAGAATCGGAGGGTCGAGTTTTGTAACTGAGTATCTTCAGGGCATAAGCCCTTCTGATCCCAAGAATTGCGCAACGAGGTGTCTTCAGCAGATCTCATGCCGACCTGCTGAATCTCCTTCCTCAAAGAAGTCTCGATGGTATATTACCAAGAGGAGATCTATTCGCCATCAAGCAAGGAGAGAGCTATGACGCAAACTTCTTACAATGATATCGCCCAGTGGTATGATCAGTTTCTGCGCGAGAGACCTGTCTACACGGAAGTGATCCTGCCGAACCTGCTGGCGCTTGTCGGAGAGGTTGAGGGGGAAGTCATCTGTGATCTGGCCTGCGGGCAGGGCTGGGTGGCACGTGAGTTGGCACAACATTTGAACCTCAACAAGGCTATTATCCGCGAGGGGCTGGAAGGTGCAAGTGGATTGTCTTGGGATTTGAGAGATTACAGTATCGTTGGAAGCGATGAAAAAACGGCCGTCTATTTTAAAGTGACTATTTACAGGCTAATCTTCAACCGCATCTATCAAGCTTCTACCAATACCTGCGCATACACAGCGGGATCGACATTTCCGCCGCTCACGACACAACATATGCGCTTATCCCGGAAGCGCTCTGGTTGGCTGATCACCGCTCCCAGAGCCAAAGCACCCGTCGGTTCAACTTTCAGGTTGGCATAGATAAAATAGCGGCGTAGAGCTTCTACTGTCGTTTCGTCGGGTACTTCGATAATATCACGTATACCCTGACGCAGGATTTCCCAGTTGAGTTGGCCTAGGCTGAGAGTACGCGCACCATCGGCAATGGTAGCCGGTTCATGTTCGTTACGTATTAGTTGACCGGAACGCAAGGAGCGTGCGGCATCATTGCCGGGGAGCGGCTCGGCTCCCACGATCTCGGTTGAGGCTTGCAGATGATCGCGGGCGATGATCAATCCTGAAGATAAGCCGCCACCACCAACAGGCACTACAATAACATCGAAATTGTGTGTACTGAGAATATCTTTTCCCAAGGTCGAGTTGCCGGCCACTACCCGGTAGTCGTCATAGGCGGGAGCCGCAAAGGCGTCTGGGTGCTCTTTGAGCAGTTGTTGTACTCGTTCGGCACGGCTGATAGCGCGTACATCGATTAAGTCCACTTGACCTCCATAGGATTGCACAGCTACAACCTTCACCTGGGCCGATGTATTGGGCATCACTACCATACAGGTCTTGCCGAGTAGTCTACAGGCATAGGCCACTGCCTGCCCAAAATTGCCTGATGAAGCAGCGACAATATGCTGCTGAGGCACGCTTGCCAGCAGGTTATAGGCGGCTCGAAACTTGAAACTGCCTGTATATTGGAACGTTTCGCTAGCAATGGTTATCTCACAGCCAAGTTGAGCGGAGAGTGTTGGGCTGGGCAAAAGCAAAGTGGGTCGCACATGGCGAGGAAGTGTCTCCCACACATAATTGACATAACTCTCATTCAACTGTGGGGCATGGGCATAAGTTTGCATGGTACAACTCCAGCTATTGCTATGTTCGTCGTACTTTCCATTGTACTATGTCGGGGCAAAATGGCGCGAAGCTGAGACGCTGCACAAGTCCTTATTCATTGCCGTATTTCCTATATTGCCCATCAGGAACGATTATGCTCACGTCTCTTCGTTTATTTCCATGATACGACTTTTATCGCTGTTTGTGTTTTACTCTCATGCAGCTATCGATTAGATTTTCAGGAAGCACCATGACATATCTAGTAACCGACCCTCATACATTAGTGGGACAATCGCTGGGAACATGTACTATTCGACGCCTCATCGGCCAGGGGGGCATGGGTGCCGTCTATTTAGCACAGCAGACGCGCCCACGACGCGAAGTGGCCGTGAAAGTTCTTCTCCCGCGTTACCTGGAGGAGCCGTCGTCGCATCGTAACTTTTTAGCCCGTTTCCGGCGTGAAGCTGATGCCATTGCTGCGCTTGATCATCTTCACATCATACCAATTTATGAATATGGTGAGCAAGAGCAAGAAGCCTACCTGGTGATGCCCTATATCACCGGTGGTTCGCTGTATCAAGTACTGGAGGAAGGAGGCCCACTCCCGCCAAGCCGCGCCCTTCCCATTCTTGAACAGGCTGCAGCCGCCCTCGATTATGCCCATGCCAAAGGCATCATCCACCGAGACTTGAAGCCCGCCAATATCCTTTTTCACGCCGATGGCAGGGTCCTGCTTGCCGACTTTGGACTTGCCAAGGTGCTGCGGGAAGACGCCGACCAGGAAGGGTCTGTCTTGACGAGTACGGGCATAGTCCTCGGGACGCCCGAATATCTTTCGCCAGAACAGGCAGACGGACAAGCACTGGATCACCGGAGCGATATCTATTCCCTCGGGGTCCTTCTCTTTCACATGTTGACTGGGCGCGTCCCCTTCAGGGGAGCAACCCCGGTGGCAACAGTCATTCAACAAGCGATTGCAGAGCCACCTTCTCTCTCTCAATTGAACCCCACAATTTCTCCTGCGGTTGAGGCGGTGGTTATGAAAGCCCTGGCGAAGAAACCGGCACAACGCTATGCAAGTGCCGGTCAACTTGCGCAGGCTCTCTCTGCTGCTATGGACGTTGCCCCTGTGCAGGTGCCTCAAACGGCTCATCGGCAACCAAGCGTGATCCTCGCCCCTTTGATTCTCAGGGACGAAGATAGCAGATCAGAGGCACATATCGCATCTGCACATGCAGCTGAGACGGTCGTTGATATCAAGCAAGAAAGTGATGTGCATACAAACCCGGTCAGTGGGCAGCCATTCCATTCATCTCCTGTAGCTGAGACAGTCGTTGATATGATGCAAGAAAGTGCTGCTTACACAAGCCCGGTCGGTGGGCAGCCATTCCATTCATCTCCTGTCCATCCTGTTGCTGCACCAAAGCAACGCACTGGTCTCCGCGCCTGGCATATAGCGATTTTTGGCTTTATCCTCCTCATCATTGGCGGCTCGCTGGCCTCGCTGTCTATGACGCTAAAAGGGCCTTCCGCAGCGCATGTCTTGCGGACACCATCCCCTGTTCGCACAGCTACTCTCAGTACAGTCGTGCCAACGGTGCGGGCCAATCTGCCTGCACCTGCCATACATGCAGGACATCTCCTCTATGGAACCCCAGTACCCACATGCGATGCCACTCAAAGCTCCTGGTCGAGGACAGCTAATGCCCGTGTCACTTGCGCTCCTTCTGCGACAGAGCTGGCAAATGCCCCTTCTCTTGCAGGGGTATTCCTGAACGACCTTGCTAATGGTCACGGGGTCCCCAATGACTATATTGTCCAGGTCCAGGTGCGCCAGGGGCCGCGTTCGCATGGAGCCTTCGGAGTCCTTTTCCGTAACCAGGCAGGCTCTTCCACCTTGGGAGCGTATGCTTTCTTGCTGTTCCCCAACAACACATGGTCAGCTATGGTGTATGACGGGATGACTCCAAAAGGAACCCAACTCTATAGCCATGGAACGACGGTCCAACTGCGAGGTTTGGTGACCATCACCGTGCGGGTGCAGGCAGACACCTTTACCCTCTACGTCAATGGCCGTGAGCAAGGCAACGCCATCAGTTCCTTCTATCCTCGTGGGACAGTTGGGCTGGCAGTCGACAGGAGTGCAGACGTGTTCTTCAGTAACTTTGCCCTTTATGCTCTGTGAAAATACTCAGCTTCGAGTTCCACCAGTGCAGACCAAACTAGCCGTTAGGCACTATCTCCGTCTTGACGCCTTCATCTCGCCTGACCATGCCGAGTGCGTTTGGAAAGTCCTCAATGGGATTGCACCTCCCGCGATGAGTGCTATTTCGGCACAACAACCGACTTAATATTGGACGGATCGTGCCTGGTTGCCTGTAATGCCTGTTCGGTCTCTGCTAATGTGTAGTGACCGGTGATGGTAGGTTTGAGATCAATGCGACCGGAGGCGACCAGCGCAATCGCATCTGCATAAGTGTTCGCATAACGGAAGGTTCCAGTGAGAGTAATCTCACGGTTTTGAATGAACGACATGGGCACGCTGACCTCTTCGCCTGGGCCCATAGCAACGGCAATGGCCTTTCCAGCAGGACGCAGCGAGCGAATACCGTCCATCAGGGCCTTTGGGTTGCCAGAGCATTCGATCAGTATATCCGCCTCTATCCCTGCATTGGCTAACGCTTCCTGAGCTACATTCACGGTTCGGGTTGCTCCCAGTTTGCGTGCCACCTCAAGTCGTTGTGGAGAGACATCTGTCATCGTGATCTGGGTTGCTCCAAGGGCCAGTGCTACCTTCATTGTGAGCAAGCCGACTGGTCCTGCTCCCGTGATGAGGAGACGATCTGCACCCTGCAGTTGTGCTTTACGGCACGCCCATACACCCACCGAGAGAGGCTCGATCAAGGCCCCTTCCTCGTCCGATAGCTGATCGGGTAGCGTGTAGGCGAAGCTGGCGGGAATGGTCACATAGTTGGTGAATGCACCATCAATGGGCGGTGTGCCGAAAAAGCGGACGTTGGGACAGAGATTGTAGCGCCCGGAACGACACTGCTCACACACTCCGTCCGGTATGCCTGGTTCAATCGCTACCCGTTCGCCGACTCTACTTTTGTTGACGCCTTCTCCTACGTCAATGATGACGCCAGCAGACTCGTGGCCGAGGATAAGCGGTTGACGAACAATATACGAGCCGATTCTGCCATGTTCGTAGTAGTGGACATCGGAGCCGCAGACGCCTACAGCCCTGACCTCAATCAGTACCTCGCTGGGTCCTGGCTTAGGAACTGGTCTGTCCTCTATACGAATGTCGTGAGGTGCGTAGAGCACTGCTGCTTGATTTTTCATTTTTGTGTCTCCTTCGTTCGTGCATTCCTACCTTGTCCTAATTATATATGTTCTGGCCTTTTTGTAACCACTGTGAGAGGAAGTCTACATCCTGTTCTGAAATCGTGTTATCCGACAGATACATCAGATCTTGTACCGCTTCGCTGATGAGAGGTTGACATTGCTTGCCGCCTTTCAAGAGTCAACGGTTTGTCCTCTCTCATCCTGGTGTTCCTCTTGCTGAAGTTTCCTGATAGTGCTATCATATCCCCATCGAACGATGCTCCTGTGAAAAAGGACGTGAAACTGCAATAGCCGAGAAGAAGGACGAAAGGCGGGTGTTCATGAGGAGGCACTATGTCCAGAGCTGATTCAGTCTCTGCGAACGATAACACGCTTCAGCTCCATGACGGCAGGACACTCGGATACGCTGAATATGGTATTGCAGAAGGGAAAGCTCTATTCTACTTTCATGGTCATCCCGGTGCTCGCCTGGAGGCAAGGTTCTTGGCCGAGCAGGCGGTGCAAGCTGGTATTCGTCTCATCGGCATTGACCGACCAGGGATGGGGCTTTCTCGTTTCAAAGCGGGTCGCCGCCTGTTGGACTGGCCTGACGATGTGGTTGAGTTGGCCGACAGCTTGCACATCGACCGTTTTGCTGTTATCGGATTTTCCGGCGGAGGTCCCTATGCGCTCGCCTGCGCGTATAAGATTCCCCACCGCCTGACGGCTTGCGGCATCATCGCCGGGGTGGGGCACACTGGTCGCTTCCTCTCTTTCCTCTCAATGTGGTTGCCCTGGCTACTGATAGCCGTGGCGAGACGCTTCTTTCGGGATGAAGAACATGCCAGAAAGTCACTGATGCTGGCAGCGCGGAGTTGGGTAGAGCCGGACAGGAAAAGTCTCCTCCTTCCGGAAATCAGTGAACTTATGGCAGCTTCACTCGTGGAAGCCTTGCGCCAGGGAACCAGAGGATCGGCCTACGACGGGACCCTGTTAGGAGGAGGGTGCCCCTGGGGTTTTAAGCTCGAAGACATCGCATTTCCTACGCTGTATCTCTGGCATGGTGAACTCGATAAAGATGTTCCCATTGCAATAGGACGGGCGGTAGCCGAGAGGCTTGCCCAGTGCAAAGCGACCTACTATCCGGGCGAAGGGCATATCTCCTTGATCGTCAACCACCGAGCAGAGATTGTGACGGCCATGATCTCGTAGCATTCTTCCTCAGAGGACAAATTAGATCAAAAATTCTAGCGAGAGAGCGAAGGCATTGGTCTCTCTGACGATGAGACTCGCTATTATGAGAACCAGTACCACATTGGGCGCACGCTCGTTGCAGTCAAAGCCCCTAGCCGTGAGGAAGAGACATTAGCCATTTTGCGTGCGAATGGAGCCCACAACTAGAGCAATGTCCATATTTTTAGGTTATTATAAACAACCTCGCTTGGAGCACCGATACTGCCTGCAACGAGACCGATTTCCCCGCTACTAGGAGCGACGGCGGTCGTGGCCTGATTGTTTCTGAGAAAGACAAATCCCACACTTGCTCCAATGATGAGCAATATTAGGATGGTAAGTAGCCCAAGTATCAGAGGGGATACTTTTCGGCGGGGAGGGAGTGGTGGCGGTACATTATAGGGAGGCCCATCATAAGCCCTTTGTAGGGGCATATCATAAGGGGGTGAACCATACTCAGTCGAGGGGGGTGGTGGAGCAATCAGAGGGTCAAAAGATGAACTTGGTGCCGATACATAGGTAGGCTCATGTGGTGATGCAGAGGAATCGGTATAGGAGGCAGCAGTAAGAGTTCCACAATTTGGACATGCCTTTGCTTGCGGGGGAAGTTGTGTTCCACACGATTGACAATACATGGTGAATGGCTCCTTCTAAGATGAGCAGATGAATATGATCTGAGTGCCACAAGGTGAGAAGTCAAATTTTTACAGAAATTGATGAGAGCGAACTACAGGATTAGTATAGACACCGCTTGCTGTAGTGTCAAGTGGCCCGAACTGGCGGTAAACGTATTGCTTCTGGTGGTAATGATAAAACAGTGCAGGTATGGCAGGTAAAGTGATCCTCAGTTAAAAATGATTAGGGAGCTATACAAAAACTCCAAGACTCATCGAATAAACACTTGACAGAAGTAGTAAACTAAATTTTGTATACTAATTAGTATACGCAAATACTCTTTGAGAGTTTAAGTCCATTACAGGGTCTCATACCACATCTATCTCCTAGGCATCAAGAACGAGACTGGGAGGACAACAGTCCCGTTCTTCAGGGAGTGAGCCTTTTTGTAATGAGCGCAACTAGAGTGAGATAAAATCAATGCAAGTCGCCAAGCGAAAAATGGCTGACGGTAGCAGTCAGGGAGCGGTTTTACACCCTCTTTGAGACCATTAACACCAACTGGTTTCGTCTCGGTCTAGCTGTGCGGATGTGAGAAAGGGCTCACTCCCTGTTCTTGATACGTAGATAGTCCCGGTGAGCAGTGACACTGCCTAGTAGTCTGGCAGCCCATGCACAGATGGACACAGAAACATGCTAGACGGCGGGTGCTAACGCCCAGCCCCTCCGGGCCCTTGGACGACCACACTGCCCAAACGATCTCGAAAGGAAGGATCCAATGCCAGCCACCCATCCCGTCGCGCAGATTCTCTATCGACGCCGCAATGAGGGCAGCTTGCCCGGAGCACGCACTGACGGCTATCGGGTGGGATTGGCCGTTGAGGGTGGTGGGATGCGTGGCGTTGTCTCAGGAGCTATGATGGCCACACTTATGGATCACGAACTAGAGCACTCTTTCGATGCTGTTTATGCATTTTCGTCTGGGGCGATCAACAGCGCATACTTTCTCGCGGGTATTGGCTGGTACGCGCTATCAATCTACTATGACAATCTTCTCTGCCGGGCATTTCTCGATGTACGCCGAGTGCTGCGAGGTCAACCGGCCATGTCCCTGGATTACGTCATGGACGTGGTTATGGAAACGGCCAAGCCTTTGGACTATGCAGCCGTGCTAGCGTCGCCGATTGAGTTGCATGTCGCCGCATCGTCGATCCGAGACCTAAAACCCCGAGTCTTCACACGCTTCGCTTCCAAGGAAGACCTCAAGGTGGTGCTCAAAGCGTCAGCCTGCCTCCCGATAGTAGCCGGTACTCCCATCGCCTACGACGGCGATCTCTTGCTAGACGGTGGTATCTTACTAGCTCACCCGGTTCTCACCGCGCTTGAGGATGGCTGCACACACATCCTGGTAATACGAACCCGTGTGAACAGTCCCTTTCGTGCTGCCTCGTGGGCAGGGCAGCGTCTGGCGGCAGGGTACTTGCAGCGTATGCGCTTGGGCCTCGGCACGGCTTATCTCAATACTGTCAAGCGATACAGGCAGCTGCGGCGGCACTTCCAGGAGGTGAGGGAACATCAGGATCAGCAGCCTTTCATTCTTGAGGTAGCTTGTCCCGCTGGGGCACACGCTGTCACCCATTTCTCTCAGGATCGAGGAGTTCTTTTGCAGGGGCTCCGCGCCGGATATAGCGCGATGATCGAGGCGATCGATGGCGAAGACTGTCCCGATCACGTATATCTGCGGCCTACATTGTTCACACACCCATAATCACTCTCCAGGGCTCAAGTCCGGGACTTCCTAGGAGAAACCAGGAACTAGCAAAAATGTGCAGGGATACACGTAGAAAGGAAGCAACTCGTGGCAGGTGACAAATCTATCAAGCTGGGAAAGCTATTAAATCAGATTGCTCACAACCAAGACGATAAAACCATGCAAGAAGCATATGAGGCATATAACAAACTAGTACAGAACGCTCCCACCTCAACTCGCTTAGAGCGTGTGCTCAAGTCGGACTTGGAGCAACTGCTAGGATCACTTCTAGACCCGATGTCCTTCCCGAATCGCAACGAATTCGCTGAAGGGCTCAAACAAGCTTACCAGCGTGTGCAAGAAGACGGCACAACCCTCGATAACCTGCGAGGTGCGATTGGGCTAGTCTGCTTCATGCTAGAACTCCTGGACGCAGCTGAAAAGCAAAAGCAGGATCAAGCTCCCTCACTTGACTGGCCGAACGAGCTGCTGAAGGACTCCGCTGTGCGGGACTGGTTCAAGAAAGTCTACGCACCCCAGTCACAGAAACCTGCCGCTATCCAGAACAGTCTAACAAAAAAGCAGGAAGAGGAGAACCTGAAACAGGCCGTGGAACACTGGAAAGAGCTAAACCTCAAGGATCCCTTAGGCCCCGATATCCCCGATCCCTTGGTGTTGTATCGGGTAGGCACTACATCGTTTATCCTGCTTTGCCGGATAAACCCGCTGGTCGGGGAGAAGCTTGTGCTCAAGTGCCTGTTGTTCCCCTACACACGTGTCCCTGACATCACGGAAGCTACGCGCAGCTATGCGTGGCAATACCCCGCAGGCACGATGCCTGCAACCACCCGTGTACGCTCCTCAACCGACAAGTGGATTCTTATGGACTTTGTCGAGGGATGCACCTTGCAAAAGTTCTTGCAGGACCGCAGAGAATCCGAGAAGACGGCCAGTACGCCATTCCTCCTGCGCACCGACTTGCTGAGCTCCATAGGAAAGCCACTGCTTGAGGCGCTGAACGAGTTGTCCCGGGTCGGCTTTCAGCACGAGGATCTGACCCCGTCAAATATGATCGTTCGCACCAAACCAGACAAAACGATCGACAAAATCGTCTTCATCGACCTCGGGCGCAACCATCTCTATACCCACCACCTTGGGCTCGAAGCGAATCGGGAAGCGCTGTTTGTGGCCCCCGAAATGAAAAATGGCGGGTGTTCCGACACAGCAGACCTGTATTCGTTCGGCATGATCCTGGTCGACCTCGCAGACCCCATCGGGGTCCAGGGACACACGATCCCCGATAGCCTCTACCAGTACGCGCCACACTTGGCGCGGTTTATTGAGGATCTGATCGATAAGGAGCCAAAGAATCGCCTGTTGATCTTCTCTCCGAGGGACAGAAAAGACCGCTATCCCGAGCTGTGTAGCACTTTTACAGACCTGCTGAAGGTGCTCCCCTCGGAGAGTGAGGTGAAGCCAGGCAAATTCTTCTGGGTTCAGCAGTTTCGCATGCTCTTTTATCCCTCTCGTCAACTCACCCGTACTCGAGAACTTTGGCGCATAACCCGCTCGTCCTCGACGCATCCAGAGATCGCCAAGCATACCGGTCGGCTCTACGGGTGGTTGGTCATCAGCACCATCAGCTGGTATCTGATTTTCCTAGTGTCCATCGTCTGGGGAGCGCGGGATTTTGGGATGAATCCCTTCCTCCCCGCTTATATAAGTATCCCCCAGACGCTGATACCGGGCTGCGGCGGTACATGCGTGCCGTTTTTCGACAAGCTCCAGGCACCGGGCTATATCTTCAGTAGTGTTAATCTGCCTGCTCGTATGGTTGGTTTCAGCGTGGGTTTGGCCCAGACGGCGTACTACCAGAACATTCTCGCCGGACTCACAGTCCGGCCGATGAGCGGCAAGCTCGCCTCTATCACTGAATTCTTCCTGCGTTTTATGGCTGTCGTCCCTCTCCCGCTTGTGCTTATTGGGAATTTATATCAGCCCAATTGGTGGCTTGAGCTGGTTATTCTGGGATACCCAATCCCCGCTCTCACCAACATCCTATGTTATCAGCTAGCCATCCGCACCCTTAACAAGGCGAGGGGAGAACTGTCCACTGTGCCCCTCTTAGATGATCACTCGCTTAAGAACTTCGGACAGTGGGGGACAACTATCGCCTTCTACATTATGCTGATGATCGGCATCTGGATTGGACTGCAAACCCATTTCCTCCATGATGGATTGGCCTACGCCATTGTCGGCGTCGGGATCAATGTGTTTGTCCTCTGCATCACCAAGTGTATCCTCCTCGCCCCAGGTGTTCGCGGCAGCCTGAGCCGGGCCTTCATCCTGGGCGAGCGACTCAAAGCGGTACAGGATAGAGACCTACCGGGTGAGAGCATCTCATAGGGGCTGACGCCCCGTAGGACTGCCTAAGCACTGACTAGCACGCTGATGAGTCCGACCCAATTTGGCCGGTATCTCGCCCTCTGTTGTCGATGAGCCTCCTTTGTGTTATATTTGGCGTTCAGGAGGAGGTCGAACTTGATAGTGCCTTCATATAAGGAGCAAGGAGTGCGGGCACAACTCGGGATTGAATATTGATCGAAGCTGTCCATCCAAGCGATACTATCCTGTGCAAGTGCAAATCGTCCCAGGAAGGAGTGATCTTTCACTCGTAGATTTTTGGAGAAGGGCGATGTGGGTCCTTCCTCCATACGGTCTCTGGTGTTGTGCGTGTCTTGGGTGTCAGACAAAGTTTGAGTGTGGGTGGCTCAAAGTGATCGAAGTGATCGGTGTGACTGATGAAACTGGGGATGCTGTGCTGACAGACTCGTTCGTACAAAGAAGAACCCCCGATCACGGCTCATACGCCTCAGGAGGGGCTTGATGAAAAAACCTACGAGTGAGAGGGATTGGCTGCTTGACCAGTATAGGGAGTTGGTTGCAGCCGTATCTTTCCTCTCGGTGCTTCCAATGCCGGGAAGGACGCGGCTGTTCGAGAGCAAAGATGCTGCCTCACCTCTCCTGGTTGGCAGTGTATATTTCCCTCTGGTGGGCTTGCTGCTAGGGCTGCTGTTATGGCTTCTGGTGCTGGTGTTCACGCCACTTGTCCCGCAACTTGCGTTAGCAGGGCTACTCGTCGTAGCCCTGGTGTTGCTCACTGGTGGATTACATCTGGATGGCCTGATGGATACGTGTGATGGGCTCTTCGGTGGTGCCACACGTGAGCGCAAACTGGAAATTATGCGGGATAGTCGGGTCGGCAGTTTCGGTGTCCTCGGTGGGGCATGCATACTGATACTCAAATTTGCTTTTTTCGCCAGTCTGAGAGTGCGTTCGATTCCCCTCACCTTGCTTGTGACATTACCCTCTGCCCGTTGGGCGATGGTGCTAGCGTTACGCATCTTTCCCAGTGCGCGTCCCACAGGTTTAGGTGCAGCGTTTCGCCAGACTGTCACGACTGAGCGATTGGTGCTGGCAAGCATTGTCGCGTTGACGATAGTCCTGATCGCAGGGCAATGGATCGGTCTCATCGTCTGGGTGACGGCGAGTGCTACGACATTGGTGCTTGGCTTCTGGATAACCAGGAGCATTGGAGGACTGACAGGTGATAGCTATGGAGCCATTGAAGAAGTGGTGGAGGTTGTGGCACTGTTGGTGTTGGTCATGGTGCGAGCTTGAAGAGAAGGAGTTTCCCCTTGTGAGCGATAATCACAGAGTGCCTTCAGAGCAAACGGTAATCCCACGGCTCATAGTGATCCTGGGGGGTGCTCGTAGTGGAAAGAGTGCCTTTGCGGAACGATTGGCTGTGAGCAGCGAGCGGTCTGTTGCTTTCATCGCGACAGCTACCGCAGGCGATGATGAGATGCGCGAGCGGATCGCTCGTCATCGTGCCTCTCGCCCTAAGGGATGGCATACACTTGAAGAACCACTTGATCTGGCTGGAGCAGTGCGCACGGCAAGCAATCTCGCAGACGTGTTGCTGTTGGACTGCATCACACTGTGGTTAGCAAACTGGCTGTTCCAACGCTATAGAACGAATGACGAAGAGGAGTTGGCATCGAGCGCACTCATTGATGAAGAAGCATTACAAAAGGAGGTAGAGGCACTGCTCGAAGCGATGAACTTGCTGGCTCCAAATAAGACGCTCATCGTGGTCACCAACGAGGTTGGACTGGGCATTGTGCCGGCCTATCCTCTCGGTCGTGTGTATCGAGATGCACTTGGATATGTCAACCAATGCCTTGCACACGCAGCCGACCGTGTGTACCTGATGGTGGCAGGATTAGCAGTAGATATTAAACGTTTGCAGGAAGAAGCCTCGTTGTAATTGGTGGTTGACATGAGCAAACTGGCGGAAGTATACTACCCACAGGAAAATTCGTATTGTTCTCATCGGGTGGCCTCAAGGAGAGGCAGAATAGGGAAGCCGGTGCAAGTCCGGCGCAGGCGCGCTACTGTAACTGGTGAGCAACTCATTCTCTCATGATCGGAGAGCAAGCCACTGTTCTACATGGAACGGGAAGGCGAACTGAGAAGCGTTTGGAGCCAGGAGCCAGGAGACCTGCCCGATGAGGGATGCTCACGATCCTTCGCGTAAGAGGAGCGAGCCACTGAGACTATCACGACCTCAGTGAAGGAATCCTTCAAAGCTGGTGTCTGTGTGTTCTTGGTTGACCTCCATATTCCGCGAGGTGACAGCGGGCGTTGCAATGAGCACGGAGGTTACAACCACATGCGCTCCCATGTCATCTCTTTTCGTCTCTCTCTCGTCCTGCTTCTGTCTTGCTTCGTTCTGCTCACAGCGTGCGGGCAGAGTTCCTCAACGACGACCGGAGCAAAGCCGACTCCCACTTCCACCGTCACACTCGATTTTTATGGAACCCCGATTACCTTTCCGACCACGGCGCCGCAGCGAATCGTCTCACTGCTTCCAAGCACGAGCGAAATCTTAGGAGCATTGCATCTCCAGGGACGAGTCGTTGCTGTCGATTACTACACGAGCTACCCACCTGAACTGGCATCGCTGCCAAAAGTTTCGGATGCCAATGGCAAGTATAATGTTGAGCAGATCGTGGCATTGAAGCCTGACCTGATCCTGAGCTGGGGTGGGGAGACGAAACAGTATGATCAGCAGCTCAAAAGTCTGGGTTTGCGTGTCGTCGATCTTCCCCTCACGAATTTCTCGGGGGTACTCCAGCAAATCTTGCTGGTAGGGCGCCTGACATTCACGGAGAGCGCTGCTCAATCGCTGGTGAGCCAACTGCAGCAGCAAATCAACCAGATCAAGGCAGCCGTGGCAGGGATACCTGCACCTAAAGTATTACTGGAAGTAGACGATAGTACGCCAGGGAAACCCTATGTCTTTGGCGGTGGTTCCTTTGGCGATGAACTCTTGCAGGACGCCAATGGCATCAGTATCTTCCATGACGATACCAATGGCGGTGGCTACCCGCAGGTCACAGACGAGACAATCATCACTGCTAACCCACAGTTTGTCATTCTGACGGAAGATCCTGCCTACGGCGGTAGTCCTGCTCTGGTGTATAAGCGGCCCAACTGGGGCAGCATTGATGCGCTCAAATTGCACCACGTGTACCGTATCAATGTCAACATTATGCAGCATCCCAGCCAGCGCCTGGTCGAGGGGTTACAATGCCTGGCACAGTTGATTCATCCTGAGAAGTTCTCCGGTGCCTTGCCCGATTACTGCTCAGGGACAGTCTAATCTGAGACGAGGAAGTACAAGTAATGCGGTTTCCACGAAGTGAAGCTCGAACATCACCGCGTTTACTCTCGATGAGAGGTGGGTTGACATGCTGTTGACTCTTCCCAGAATTGTGCTCGCTGGTGTATCCAGTGGGGTAGGCAAAACAACCATAACGACGGCTTTCATTGCAAATGTACGCGCTCGCAGCATACAGGTTCAACCATTTAAAGTTGGGCCGGACTATATCGATCCATCCCATCTCGCAATGGCCGCAGCCCGTCCTTGCTATAACCTGGATACCTGGATGATGCCACCCAGCCGTATGCTGGACATATTTTGTCGTGCTGCTGCCCCTACTGATATCGCGGTGATCGAAGGGGTCATGGGGCTCTATGATGGACAGAGCAGCACCAGCGACGTGGGAAGTACTGCCCAGGTTGCAAAGCTCCTGCAGGCACCGGTTGTGTTGGTCATCGATGCAGGGGCCATGGCGCGGAGTGCAGCTGCAGTTGTGCTGGGATTTCAGCATCTCGATCCGGAGGTACGCATCGCAGGAGTGATTGCGAACCGCGTTGGGGGAGCGGGTCATGCTCGTCTGTTACAGGAAGCCATTGAGGCAGCAACCGGCATACCTTTCCTGGGATATCTGCCTCATTCGCCGGACATACTAGTGCCTGAGCGGCATCTGGGCTTGGTCCCAGCCGCTGAACGTGTAGTCAGTACTCAGCAGCTCGCTGCGCTTGGACAGCAGTTTGGCCAGACATGTGACAGCGAAAAACTCCTGACCCTTGCCCGCACGGTTCCCCCTCTCGAGTACAGCTCCCAATCTCCCTCTTCATCGAAGCAAACGACGAGTGAACGCGTGAGCATTGCCATTGCCCAGGATGAAGCGTTCAACTTTTACTACCCGGATACACTGGACTTACTTCAGCTAGCCGGGGCGGAGCTGGTCCCCTTTAGCCCTCTGCACGATACCATGTTACCCGAGCATATAGCTGGTATCTATATCGGTGGTGGGTTTCCAGAGGAATACGCGCATCGCCTCTCCGCAAACGGAAGTATGCACGCTGCTCTTGCACGGTTTCTGCAGAAGGATATGCCCTGTTATGCCGAATGTGGAGGATTGATGTACCTCTGTCAGGCCATCCGTACTGCGTCGGGAGAAGAGCTTCCGATGGTGGGGGCCATCGCCAGGCAAAGCGTCATGAGCACCGAGCCTGGAGGATTAGTGATAGGGTACCGTGAGGCGACTGCTTTGCGCGATACGCTGCTGACGCGCCAGGGTGAAGTGATGCGTGGGCATGAATTTCACTACTCTTGCCTGAGTGCTCCCTTGACACAAGAGGAGGCTGCCTACGAATTTACGACTCGTGGGCAGGTGGAAGGGTTTGCTCACGGCAACCTCCTTGCAAGCTATCTACACCTGTCGTTTAGCGGATTTCCCGTGGCTGCTCAACGTTTTGTAGCCGCCGCAAAATTATGGCAGACGCATTCAGGCGAGCGAGAAGTATGTGGATAGCGAAGGAAGGAGTTGGCGTACGAAAATGAGCAAGAAGGAACCAGAGAGAAGGTTTGTATTGGAAGAGGGAGCAGCGGTGTTGATTGCGCTCGCTTTGGCTATCATGGCAGGTATGAATATCTCGGCAAAGCGGCAGCTCGGCTTGATGATGCACTCAACCTGCTTCCTGCCAGACTTACAGCACTGCTCATTATTGTTCTGGCACCGCTCTACGGCGGGAATCGGTGGACTGCCTGGCGCATCTGGCGTCGCGATTCACGGAAGACAGCGAGTCCGAATGCAGGGCATCCCATGGCTGCCGCAGCGGGGGCACTGGGGATTCAGTTGGAAAAGGTTGATCACTACATCCTGGGTGACACAGAAAAAGCCATCTCACCCCAGAGCATCCAGCAAGCCGAGCGGATGGTCTGGTGGGTTGGAAGTTGTGTTATCGCCTTGACGGCAGTGTTCAAAACACTCTGGAGGGCTTTCCCATGAAGCAGGTAAACGAGCAGGTGGTTCATGGCGCACTCGACTACGGAGAACTCGAACGCCTCGGGCTCGATCCCGGGGATATCCGTGATTTCAGTGTCAATATGAACCCATATGGTCCTCCACCACTGGTCCGGCAAGCCATCGCTCAGGCGGCTATTGACCGCTATCCGGATCGCGAGTGCCTGCAGCTACGTCGCATCATTCTGGCGTATGAGCTAGGTTCGCTGCCCCTCTCGCTCGACTCGATCCTCTGCGGGAATGGGACAGCAGAACTCATCTGGGCCATTGCGCGCGCCTTTCTCCAACTAGGCCGGAAGGCGGCTATTGTTGGACCAACATTTGGCGAATACCGCATCGCCTCGCTCGCGACTGGAGCAACAGTCGTGGAATACCCGGTGCGAGCAGCTGACCATTTTCACCTCGATCTGGCCGAGGTGAGCGCCTGGATCCAGGCGGAACGCCCCTCTGTGCTCTGGCTCTGCAATCCAAACAATCCAAACGGCATGTGGCTTGACCGGCAGGCACTCTTGCGCCTCGCAGCAGCCTGCGACAGCACCAGCGCATTGCTGGTGATCGATGAGGCATACTGGCGCTTCCTCGTCCCGCAGGAGGCGTTCTCAGCCGTTGAGCTACTTGGGCAACGTGGGGGAGCGCACCTTCTCATCCTTCGTTCGCTGACGAAAGATTATGCCCTGGCCGGGGTGCGCTTAGGATATGCCGTTGCACCTGAGGACGTCATAGCACAGCTGCGTGCATACCTGCCATCATGGAATGTGAGTGGTCTCGCGCAAACCGCCGGAATTGCAGCCATGATGGACCGCACACATCTTATCAGAACACTTGGTGAGCTTGTAATAGAGCGTCATGACTTCTTCTTTGCCTTACAAGGCCTCGGTGTGCGCATCATGCCATCACGTACCCATTTTTGTCTGATCGAGGTAGGCGATGCTCGTGCAATTCGTCAGCAGTTGCTGACCAGGCACATCCTGGTACGAGACTGTACCTCCTTTGGGCTTCCGCAGTATATGCGAGTTGCGACACGCCAAAGAAGCGAATGGCAGCAGCTCGTGCATGCATTGGAGGAGGTATTATGAGTCTCGCGAAGACGCTCATGGTGCAGGGAACCGCCTCAACGGTCGGGAAAAGCACCCTGGTGACTGGATTGTGCCGCATCTTTGCCCAGGAAGGATGGCGGGTCGCACCTTTCAAGGCGCAAAATATGTCTTTGAATGCTGCGGTCACCCGCGATGGTGGGGAGATCGGCCGGGCGCAGGCGGCCCAGGCAGAAGCGGCTGGGATCGAACCCCTCGTGGAAATGAACCCCATTTTACTCAAACCGGAGGGCCATGCCCGTAGCCAGGTGATTGTAATGGGACGCCCGTTGGGGGCAATGGAGGCGCGAGAGTACTACCAACATCGCGCAGGATTCCTTGAAATCGTCCAACAGGCGCTTGCTCATTTGCGTCGAGAGTACGATCTGATCATTCTCGAAGGAGCTGGCAGCCCGGTCGAGCTAAATCTTGCGCACTACGATCTAGTGAATATGCGCGTCGCGCAGGTGGCCACTGCTCCAGTGCTTCTTGTGGGTGATATTGACCGAGGTGGTATTTTCGCCTCGCTCCTGGGCACGCTGATGCTGCTGCAACCCGAAGAACGTGCTCGGGTCAAAGGGCTCATCGTGAATAAATTTCGTGGCGACCTCTCGCTCTGGCGAGCGGGAGAACAGCTGCTCGCCGAACGCAGTGGCGTGCCTGTACTGGGGACAGTCCCTTTCTTCAACACGATGTATCTTGCAGAAGAAGATTCGGTCGCGCTGGACGATGGAACAGCTCCTGTGTTGCAGAAGCATCCGGGCCGTGCCAGTAATCCACTAGAAATCGTTGTGGTGCGCTTGCCCTACTTGAGCAACTATGACGAATTTGACGCCCTGGCTGCTGAACCACTGGTGCATCTCCGCTTTGCCGCGAGCCCGGCGGAGTTTCCAGCCCAGCCCGACCTCATCATCTTGCCTGGGACGAAGCAGACCCTCTCCGATCTGGCCTGGCTCTGGCAACAAGGGCTCGCTCAGTACATTCGTCGGTGGGCGAAACAGGGCTGTGCGGTCTTGGGTATCTGCGGAGGCTACCAGATGCTCGGTGAACGCCTGAGCGACTTCGTGGGCGCCGAGACGCAAGCCGGAACCGTCGAACCTGGCTTGAATCTGCTGCCAGTCGAGACCTTCTTTGGGCCGATCAGCGAAAAGATCACGCGGCAGAGCCATGTTCGCGTCAATGAGTCAGCAGCATGTGGCCTCTTTGCCCGCCTCCATGGGCACGGCTTTCGGACCTACCAGATTCATCTTGGCCGTACGGTAGCAACGACGAACGATCAGGCTGGCACGTGGGCTTTTCAGACCGACGCCGCTGGCGCAGACGGTTGGCTCAGCGCTGATGGGTGGTGCTCGGGCTGTTATCTACATGGCTTGTTTGAAAATGACCATTTTCGGCAGGGGATCGTTGCTGCATTGGCGGAACGTCGTTCCACGCCGCTGGTTGTGTCAGAGCTGGCTCCTTTCAACCGTCACGCCGAATATGACAAGTTAGCTGCTGTCCTGCGGGAGCACCTGGATATCCGTCGGCTCAAAGCGCTTTGCCGCCTCGTCGGCTGATGGGGAGATATTTGCCCAGTAAGGGCTAGCGCGAAAAACTGCTGTGATTTTCACCAGAGCAACACAGTTTCCGCTTACAGAAAGGAAAGGAACGAGGTATGAAAGATGTCCTTGAGAGAATCGCACGTATCACACCTCTCGATACAGATGCCATGGAGCGAGCAAGAACACGCCAGGGGCAGTTGACAAAGCCAGCCGGAAGCCTCGGCATGCTTGAAGACATCGCTGTGCAGATGGCAGGCATTACGCAACAGCCCTTGCCGAGGAGCGTAGAGCGCAAAGCGGTGATCGTCATGGCGGCAGATCATGGGGTCACCAGCGAGGGGGTGAGTGCGTATCCTGCCGCTGTGACGCCGCAGATGGTCCATAATTTTCTGCAAGGTGGAGCAGCCATCAACGTACTCGCACGGTACGTTGGTGTGAGGGTCATCGTGGTCGATGTCGGAGTTGCAGCCGACATCCAGCACCCTGGTTTGCTTTCTCGGAAGGTGGCCTTGGGCACCGCCAACATGGCGGTGGGGTCGGCCATGACACGGGCGCAAATGCTAGAGGCGATCCAGGTCGGGATGGATGTCCTGGATGCACAGGTAGACGAGGGCATTGATCTAGTGGCAACTGGAGATATGGGCATTGGCAACACCACCGCTTCAAGCGCGATTACTGCTGCATTGCTGCAGACACCGGTAGCGCTGGTCACCGGGCATGGAACGGGGATCAGCGACGAGCAACGTGCCCATAAGATACGCGTGATCGAACGCGCACTTGAACGGAATACTCCTGATCCTCATGACCCACTTGATGTGCTGATGAAAGTAGGGGGATTAGAGATTGCTGGGCTGGTCGGAGTCATCGTAGCAGCTGCCTCTCATCGCATCCCCATCGTCATTGATGGTTTCATCTCAGGCGCGGCAGCCTTGATTGCTGCCGCGCTCAACCCGACGATTGGTGCGTTTCTTCTTGCCGGACATGCCTCGGTGGAACGAGGGCATCGCCTGATCCTCGAGCGGCTAGGGCTCTCCCCCCTGCTCGATCTCAGGCTACGGCTTGGAGAAGGGACTGGGGCCGTCCTCGCCATGAGTCTCATTGATGCCGCCTTACATACCCACAGTGAGATGGCCACATTCGAGGAAGCCGGGGTGAGTCATGAACTCACGCATGAATGACGTGGGGCTTGTGAGCAATCCATTTCAAAGACGAGACCCTCTCGCTTTGTCATCCTGAGCGCGAGCTTTGGATCTCTCTGCGGCCAGAGATCCAAAGCTCGCGCTCAGGATGACACTCGTGAAGCGGCTTCATTTGACTCGCAACACGTCTTCTTTGAAATGGATTGGGGCTTGTGTGTACGCTGCATCTCAAGTGATCAATGACACTCTCGGCTCCTGAAAGTGGTGAGCCAGGAGAAGCACCTGCTCTATCCGGTAAAACTAGGGCAAAAAGAGGACAGCTATGCCCATAATATCTGTCACATCTGACCCATTTGACCCATCTGACTCATCGGACTCATCGACGACATTGGCGACAATGGGTGATCAACCATTACACCTTCATTGGCCGATCATCCTTCACTACCATCGATGTTGGCTCCACAATCATAGGTAAGCCACCTTTCGGGCGTAGCGTTACCAGTTGTTGTAGTTGCACAGGGAAGCCGGGGACGAGTCGGGGAGTGTAGTGTTGCAGGATTGTGGCGAGGAGGAGTTTAGCTTCCAGTTGGGCAAAAGGCATGCCGATGCAGATGCGTGGGCCGCCGCCGAAGGGGAAGTAGGTCCACGGGGTCATCTTTTCACCACGGACGGGATCCCAGCGTTCCGGGTGGAATTCGTCCGGGTTCTCCCAAAACTCAGGATGGCGATGCATGACCCACTGGCTTATCAGGAAGATGGTGCCCTTAGGAAAATGATAGCTGCCCATGTCAAATGCTTCGATGGCGTAGCGGCCTATTCTCCAGGCAGGAGGATAGAGACGCATCGCTTCCTGAATCACCCATTCGGTATAGGGCAGATTGATCAGAGTATTGAGCGTTGGGGCTTCTCCTACCAGCACCATTTGTAGCTCAGTGAGCAATCTTGCGCAGGCATCTGGATTCTGCGAAAGCAAGTAGAAAGTCCATGTCAGCGCATTCGCCGTTGTTTCATGACCAGCCGCCATCAATGTCATTACATGGTCACGGATCTGAGTATCGGTAAGTTTGTTCCCTTCCTCATGTGCTGTAAGCAGCATGGAGAGGACATCTCCCACATCGCGTCCTTCAGCACGGCGTTGGGCAATGAGCCTGTAGATCATAGTATCGACTTTGCGCCTTGCGCCTATACGCCTTCCATAGGCGGTAAAGGGTGCATCGAAACGGATATGCAGCATGCGGGCCAGCGTCCGTCTGCGGTTTTCCATCATGGTCGTAAACTGCTGACCCAGTTCATGGACCTGACTGGCAAGTTCAAGATTGAAAAGGCTTTTAGCCACGATACGCAGGGTTAATTCCTGCATCTCTCGCGCCATATTTTTTTCTTCACCTGCATGCCATGCCTTCAGCATCTCAAGGGTGTATTGCACCATTGTATTTGCATAGCCCTCCACACGTTTGCGATGGAAGGCTGGTTGGACGAAACGCCGTTGCTGGCGGTGCGCTTCTCCTTCCAGTGTAAGCAGTCCTTGACCGACTGTTTCGGTCATGTCACCGGTGCTCTGAAGTGAGGTGAAGTTGCGGGGATGCTCCGTCAGAATGTAGCGTATATGCTCTGGTCGAAACACCATCACCACAGGCGTTTTGCCTACGTGAATGGTTACCATATTGCCATAGGTGCGCCGCATGCGCTGCATATACTCTATTTGATCGCGTTGAAATTGGAGCATATTTCCAACAATGGGGAATGGTTTGGGTCCAGGTGGAAGGGTGGAAGCATTTGTCATGGTTTTGTTTGTCCTATAGTATTTTGCGCTATCTAATTGTTCAGTCTAATCCAAAGTAATAGCAGAGCTATCAGTGGCTGGAAGATGCCAGGTATCATCTATATCAATAGCAAAAAGCATCACAGTGAGGGGCCAGGAAGCCCCCGTCATGCATGCGGGGAAGGAATGGCCCTCCCTTGTTTGGGGCTCTTGTTGGGTGGTTCATCCCACCTCTCCTTTTTGATAACGATAGCCATCCCGCCGATGAAGGGGGGTGCAGAAACGATGGCTAATTCCTTGCACCCGTCCTTGTGTGGTTTGAATATCAAAGGAGCCCGTGGCACGCACGAGCACGCGTCCGATATACTCCCCAACGCGTCGGCCTGAGGGGACCACCGCTCGCACCATATCACCGGTTTGATATCCATAGTGGTGCTTCTGGCGAGACCTGTGCCGAACAGGCCAACCGTACTTATTCGTGCCGCACATTTGCCGATTGCCTGAGCCTGTCGCCGTGATGAGCAGTGGCACCACCCCATGGAGAGAGAGACAGGGCGGGGTGCTCTTGCCCACGCACGCGGCGTCTATCCAATGCGCCTTTTCGAGTCCTTGTGAGAGACGATTGAACTTGGTCAGTCCTCCGCTTGCACATTCCAGAGGCAAACCCAATGCTTGCAAGCGTCGGAAGAGTTCCCACCGCGTCGCATTGACCGCCGAGGCATCTTTGAGCGGGGCTTTTGCTTGAGCGAGAATGCGCGTTGCCACGTCTGGCTTGTTTGCCAGAAACGCTTTGATCTCCCTCGTGCCTTTGGCGATGTTACACGGCTCACAGGCGAGCGTGAGGTTGCTGACGCGATTGGTGCCGCCCTTGCTTGTGGGAAGAATATGCTCAATTTGCAGAGGCACATTGTCTTTGCCACAATAAGCGCATCGACGCTGCCACTTTTCCAAGAGGTACTCGCGCACCTCATAGCCTGCTAACGTCCCTTGCTGATACTCAACACCAGCAATCTCGGGAGTGTCCATGGCTTGCATATCGAACTTGACCAGTTCCTGACTGATGGCCGTGATTTGACACAGGCACAGGAGCCGCTTGACCTGCGTGAGGATGTTGGAGAGACGACTCTCAAGAGAGGGTGGGAGCCATCCCGATGGACGGCGGCGGTTGTCAAAACGGGGCTGGCGATAGCGTGTGTGACGGTGGCGCCGCCTCCGGCGGAGAGCCCGTCGCGTATCCAGACGCTCTTTGATGGCCTGCCCGCGGTGCGTCAGTTCGGCAGCAAAGACGACTTCCCCCGTCGCATCGTTGACTATAGCTATTCCGGTGGTCTTGCTGCCTGGGTCCAGCTTGAGACGCAATGGCTCAAGCTTGGGTTGTGCGACGGCCCTTTTCAAGATAATCGTGAAGGGGTAGCGACGAAACACGGCGGCTTGCCCTCTTGAGAGCAGGAGACGTGCTCGCCCCGGATGAACTGGATTCAATGGTTGCTTGTTGGTATCTAAGACGAAAACATTGCTCAAGATGAGCCTCCCTTTCGGGGTAATGGTGGCCTCGTCAAAGTTCGTGAAAGGTTTGACGTGCAGAACACTGGGTTAACCCGTTAGCCCTGTTTAATCCTGCACCGTAGAGCCTGGGGCTGGCCGCGCACCCCAGGGTACCTAATTTCTTTCCGAACGGAGCCGGTTGTCCGGCTCAGACTGGTCAGGTTTCAGGCTTGGTCACCCAAGCCCCGTGGCTTGAGCCCGGGGTTCCTGACGTCTGTCCCTTATCTGTCTATTACTCTGTGTTAATGAGAACAATCTTATTCTATCACTTTCTTGCGAAGCAGGATGGCCCTTGCGATCAATCCATTTCAAAGAAGACGTATTGCCAGTCAAACCAAGCCGCTTGAGGAGTGTCATCCTGAGCGCCAGCGAAGGATCTCTCGCCCGACAGAGATCCTTCGCTGGCGCTCAGGATGACAAAGCGAGAGGGTCTCGTCTTTGAAAGGGATTGACCCTTGTGGTCATCCTGCTCACCGCGCTACGCACTCTGCAAAAATCGTACATTTGCATTAGCCCTCGACGCTTTCGCTGCTCAGATGTTAGAATGCAAGAGAACAAAAGTGAGCTAGAATGTGGCTCATCTCAAAAATCATGTGCAATATTTTGCAGCTATTGTTGGGGAAAATATCTATGTATTTTGATAGAACGTTACAGGAGTACCTAGATGACCTGGCGGCAGCTAAATCGACGCCGGGTGGTGGATCGGCTTCGGCCATTAGTGGAGCAATGGGAGCGGCCCTTGCCACTATGGTTGCTCGTTTTACACTTGGTAAAGCTGAGTATGCTGACGTACAAGCTGAGATTGAGGAGATTATACAACAGACCGAAAAGCTGCGGGGACGTTTTCAACAACTTATGCAGGCGGATATTGATGCCTATGGTCAGCTCTCTGCCGCTTATAAGTTGCCACGTACCACCGTGGAAGAGCGCGAGACTCGCAGTAAAGCTATTCAGGCACAACTGGTGGAAGCGGCCCTTGTTCCCTTAGAGATGGCCGAAGTGGCTGCTCAAGTGATGCACCATTGTCGTCGCATCGCTGAAATTGGCAACGTGAACGTCCTGAGTGATGTGGCTACTGGGGCTATCCTGGCTTCGAGTGCGGGCGCAGGGGCAGCCTGGATTGTACGCACCAATTTGCGCTCTATGAAAGACCTGGAACTGGTCAATGTGCTAAGTGATCGCCTTCATCGTGCGCTTGATGAGATTACCATGTATAGCCAGCAAATCACCGGTATAGTAGGGAGTAGAGCGTGACCGCACATGTTATCGATGGCCGCGCAATGGGTGCGGAGATCAAGGCAGAATTGTGTGGAGAGGTTCAACGATATCGTGAAGCGCAGGGACGTTCTCCTGGTCTGGTGATTGTATTGGTTGGCGGAGATGCTGCTTCGAGTGTCTATAGCAAGGCTATTCTACGGGTTGCCCGTGAGGTCGGGGTAGAGGCTCGCCTGGAACAGCTATCCGCCCTTACCTCTTCTGACGAACTTCAGTCGATACTGCGGCAGCTAAATGATGATAGTGCTACCCAGGGTATTATTGTGCAAATGCCTCTGCCAGCACATCTTTCCCAAAAAATGGTGGCAGATACGGTTGTGTCGAGCAAAGATATTGATGGCATCAGTCCGCGCAGCGCTGGTAATCTTTTTTTAGGCCTGCCCAGCTTTTTACCTTCGACCGCCGCTGCTGTAATGGAGATTCTTGAACGGACACAAACGCCGCTAGCTGGAAAACGGGTCGTCATCCTGGGACGTAGTAATGTTGTAGGGAAGCCACTTGCGCTCATGCTCTTGCAAAAAAATGCGACGGTCACCATCTGTCACTCACGCACAACAAATCTGGTCGAGCTAACCCGCAAGGCAGATGTACTCATCGCTGCGGTTGGCTGTCCTCGCATGATTACTGCCGATATGGTGCGTCCAGGAGCCGTCGTAATCGATGTGGGCATTAACGCTCTGCCAGAAGGTGGGATCGTCGGGGATGTCGATTTTGCCTCAGTCCGCGAAGTCGCCAGCGCGTTGACACCTACACCAGGAGGAGTAGGGCCGCTCACCAATGTTCTTTTGTTGAAGCAATGTGTGCGGGCAGCATGGAATGCCCTTGGTGAAACTGTAGCGGTGAGATGATCAAAGTACAGTTCAAAGCTTTTCGCAGGAAAAGCACATTATGCTTTCCCTGAACGTCGTCGACGTTGAGCAGCCGCCTTCTGACGACGCTCACGCCGACGCTGAATGTTTGCGGCTCGCTGTTCTGGAGTTAACAGCTCGGTGTTTGGCTCACTAGTTTGTGTGTTGGTGGTATTCCGCGAGGTTTGAGAGGGAGAGATGCCACGACTGCGCATATTCACAAATGCCTGACGGACGACGAAACCAGCTAGAATGGCAGAGCTGAATAAGGCGATAAGATACACGGCATCAAGGAAATTTTTCAAGCCGCTCGGAAAAGCACTATTTCTGAGGTTGAGACTGGCCATAAAAATGAATGAAAAGAGGAGGAACTCAATGCCTGTTAACAGATTGATCTGTTTATACCAGACAAGGCGCTGACCCCGTAAACGCGCCTCGCGTTGACGGCGTAGTCCTGTGAAGACATTATACACCCCCAGTAGGATAAACACTACAATAAAAGCGGCTAAGATGAGAGGGTTGCTCATAATGGTTACACCTCCGGCAATGCTGTGAACAGCGTCTCTTATGGATGGGTTTGAATCACCACGGTTTCAGGCCATGCTACGTTGTTAGCGACTACACTGAAAGAATAGACCTGTCCATTGTTAACCTCAATGCATTGTAATGTCAATACCTGTGTATCATTTTCCTGACCGGAGGCACCTAATTGTCCTTGCATAGCAGGCTTCCCATTATGCAGAAACTCAATATGTGAGCTCGAGGTGATAGACCAGTTAATCGGCGTGTTGCTAATATTGACCAATAGAAGCTGGCTGTCTGTCTGACAAGCTTTGCCAGATGCATCTAACACACCCACCAAAGGATTTGGGCTAATGAAAATCTCATCTGGGGCATTGACTACCTCCAACTCCACAGGCAGTGTCAGTTGTTCTGTCTGATTGATGGTAAAGACGATACTGCCGGTATATGGGGTAGAACTACTTTGCAACCCTGCAATATCTACGCTTACATTAACGGTGGCTTTGCCTCTAACGCTGATATTGCCGCTGCTGGTCGATGGATCGATGGCAAGCCAGCTGAGATTGTGGTCAACTATAGCTGTCGCTGTCCATGCTAGAGGCTTTGTCGCATTTCTGTTCGTCAAGGTAATAACCTGTTTGGCTGGATCACCCTGCCCAAAAAAGGCATAAAAGCTCAACTTAGAGGATTGCGAGAGAGCTACATCTGCACTAGCCGTGTTGCTAGAGGCTTTTAGGTTAACTTGAATGTTGAGATAGACATTCTGCCCACTTTTATTATCCTGGGCCGAAATTATATGTGGACCTGCCGACAATGTTGAGGTGGGTATGGTGACATTAAATGAGCCCTGATCAGAAGCGGAGATGGCGAGTTGTCGGCCACTGGCATCATTGATAGTTATATTACCATCAAGTAAGAAAATAATAGGCGCACCGGCATTGAAGTTATCGCCATGTACGTGGAGAGCCTGACCCTGTAGAATAGAAGTAAACGACGTTCCCTGTAAGCTCAAACTGGGTTGAGAAGAAGTGATAGCTGTGTCAGATGATGAAGCAGTATCTGTGCTGGGAAGGTAGCTGTAGGCAATAAATCCGGCCAATCCAAGGGCGAGGCCGATAATCAGGAAGAGCGTAATCCAGAAGGTGAGTGCGGCACTCTGTTGCTTTTGGCGCATGCGCTGAGGTAGGACTATAGCGCGTATACGCCCCAGGCTATGCTGCATCACCATAAGTGGTTCAGGTACCCGAGATTGGCCGCGAGAGACGTTGATAGCTGGCCCTGCCTCAACGCGCTGACGGGCGTACCAACTAGCATGCCAGTGTTCTGCAGCCTGACTGGTAACTATGAAGCCTTCATCGATATCATCAACGATTTCGTTACTAGCGATCGATGGTGAACGGCCTTTGACGATTTCGGCAGGTGGCATTGGTTGAGGTTCTCTCTGGAACGGTGGCTGAGGTTGTCTTTGTGGTGGCCCTCCCTGCGGTTGCTGCTGTGGTGGCAGTTGTGGAAATCGTGGTGGTTGTCCTGGAGACCCTGCCGCAACTGGATGTTGAGTAGGTGGGATATGCGGTGGCTGTCCGGGCCACGATGGCCTATAGCTGAACTGAAATGGTTGGGCTAATTGTTCACCAACCTCGATCGGTTGCATTTGTTGTTCTCTTTCTCTCATTGGCATAATGTCTGGCTGAATTTTTTGTGCTTGTGGCTCCTGAGGAACAGGCGTCTGTTCTGGAGCGGGTAAGATTGATATGCCTGGGGATGTCACTGGGCCTATCGCTAAGAGATGTGTAGATGTCGATAGTTCTGGCAGCGAGTCATCCCTATTGGTTGGTTCAGATGGGCTAGGATCGGCTGATGATGCAGTTTGCTTGGAAGAGATAATCTCCACCGGGCGTACAATAGCTGCTGGCGTTGATAGTTGCTGCTTTGATGGCTCCTCAAGATCGGCAGGCGGAGTAGCTTGGCTGACCTCGCTAGCTGGTTTGCTATCGGTCGGTACACCGTTGGTAGCATTTAGGCGATGCGGAACGTGTTTCACTGTTGGCTGTACTGAACGAGTTGGTGTCGAGGCAATAAAAGGAACGACCGGTGGCGTATGGAGTTGTTCTTGAGGTGTTTGAGGTAGGGTTGTTTTATGACCGCAGTTGGCACAAAAGCGTGCATGACTTGGAATTTCAGCACTGCACTTTGGACAGTAATGCATGGACTCTACTTCTCCTTCACCTTGAAATATGACCAGGTGTTCTTGATCTGTTGCTGTTTGAGATGTTTGTCGCTCATGATAGGACAGCACTCTTGCTTATTCTACAATATGTAACGAACGGGTCTATCTATATGCTGTATTTCAATACCTATTTGCTATTGGCAACTCACAGCTTCACCTGTTCCCACCTCTTTTGCAGCAGACGTAAGCCTATGGCGATGCCCAGGCAGACAAGTAGCCCTGTGATCAGATTAAGGAGAAATGTCGGTGTATTCAGAATGTACAATGTGCGTATAGGCACAACAATTTGTTGTTCCTGGAGCAGTCCTTGTAGTCCTCTAAACATCCATAGGTCAGCTGGAAAGACCAGTAACAAGCCGAAGAGCATTTCGAGCAGCAGATAGATAGACCAGGGGATAGAAATCGGCACGCTGTCCATGCTGGAGTTACGCATGGTGAGGAGCAGTAAAGCCAGAGCAGCTGCATTGAAGATGAGAGGCTCTAGTGCCTGTACGTCAAAGAAAGTGGGGTTGCCCAGAAATAGGGGGATACGCCACAACTGCCAGAGTAAAAAAACCGTGGTATTTGGATCGTTGTTACTAAAGTTGAGGATTGTAGGTACCTGCCATGGCAACATGGTACTGAGCAAGCGCAAGGTTGGATAGGGGCCAGGGAGAAATTGATATACATGCAGCATATAGTCAAAAGCTGCCGCAAATATGTAACCTACTAGAGTTGGAAACAGACTTAGCAACAGAATGGCTATTAAGTAACTTGCCAACGAACGTGGTGGAGAAACGGTAGCATCTTCATCATCTGTGCTAGTGGGTAGCTCATCGTTTTCATCTTCACCTTCTCCAGTTTCGCCTGCGCTCAATGCTTGTGCATCGGCTTCTTGCTCTTCACCTACGTCATCATGAGGATCGTCCACTATTCCTTCTTGCTCATCTATTTCAGACGTTTGTGGCGATGAGCCTTTTGTCGGCACAGGGCGTAATGGGGCAAAGGCCAGATGTCCCAGTGCCGCACCTCCCATGCTAAAGATAACTGAGAACGTGATAATTAATCCCCACGTCGTAAGAAATCCCACTCGTTCATCACTGAAATTGCTGAGGACATACATTATATGAGGGTATGTGAGAGCTGCCATAAACTGAAACACAGCCAGGAAGAGGCCAGCTATACACGCTTCAAGTAGTCCTGGCCGCTGAGGTGTATGCAATTTGCGTATGCCTGTCACCAGTAACCCGCAACCTGTCGCACTCAGAACAGCCACTGGTGTCAGCGATGTAGGTGGTTGAGTGTTGAGGCGCCCTAGCAAGGCAAAGAGGGCGGCGAGCAAGAGTATAATACCGATAGCTAGCCAATCAAATTCTCTCGCTGAGCGTGCTGGCAAAGAATGTGGTATTATAGCTTGAACGGTTTCATTAGTTGTCTCTTGTTGATTTTGCCCATACATGAACGTCATTGCTCCTTGTGGAATCTTCTCGTACGATGGTAGCATATTCATATCATTGTAGGCAAGGTTGCGTAAACACCTGAGAAGAAAATAGGGTATTTACCGGAGAAAAGATAGTCGGCTTGTCATACTCTTGACTATTGCCAAAAAAACGCTAAAATCTCTATTAGTAACTCAAAAAAATAAACTTTATGAGGTTTTTGTGCATATTATCGTTGTTGGAGTCGATCATACTACTGCACCCATAGCACTGCGTGAACGCTTGGCCTGCACACCGCACCAGCTACCCCAGGTTCTGCATGCTGCGCAGTCTGTTGCGCAGGAGTGTGTATTGCTCTCAACGTGTAATCGTATAGAGCTTTATGCTGTTTGCTCAGGGATAGATGAAGGTGTAACTTCACTACTGCAAGTTCTCAGTGAGACTCGTCCGGTGTCAGTGGCAGAACTGCAAACACATAGCTTTCAATACACCGATGAAGATGCCGTTTCCCACCTCTTTGGTGTTGCCAGTGGTCTCTATTCGTTGGTACCAGGAGAGCCGCAGATTCAGGGGCAGGTCGCCGACGCTTTAGAGGTCGCTCAGGGAGCTAGCTATGCAGGTCCGATTACTTCAGCTCTCTTTCGAGCGGCTCTGGTCGCTGGTAAGCGTGCGCGGAGCGAGACTGACATCAGCCGCAATGCTGCCTCGGTCAGCCATGTAGCTGTCCAGCTTGCACAGCAACTTTTTCCCAGCTTGCATACAGCCTGTGTTTTGTTAGTTGGCTCTGGCAAGATGAGCGAGTTGGCGGCGCGCAACCTCTGTGACAATGGTACACAACGACTTATCATCATAAATCGTACTTCAGATCATGCTGTTGAACTGGCTCAACGTTTTGGAGCCATCCATCGCTCCTTTCTTGAACTGGCTGAAACATTGATCGAGGCTGATGTGGTGATCAGTTCTACTACAGCCCCACATGCAATTATCACTAGTACACTGATGCAACAGGTGATGGCAAAGCGAAGCGGTCGTTCTCTGCTCTTAATAGATATTGCCCTGCCACGTGATATTGATCCTGCCGTAGCCGCTATGCCAGGGGTGCATCTCTACAATCTCGACGATCTGCAAGCCGCCGTTGACGAAGGTATCCGTCTACGCATGCAAGAAGTGGTGCATGTAGAGGAAATTATTGGCGAAGAGGTGCAGAAGTTTGAGCGTTGGCTTAGCTCACTGGGCGTCGTCTCTACCATTAGTGATCTGCGTCGACATGCTGAAGCCTTGCGTCAACAAGAACTCGACCGTACTCTGCGACAACTCTCCGCTTCGCTCTCTGAACGTGAGGCTGCTGCTGTGCGCGAACTAACGACCCGCTTGATGAACAAGTTTCTACATACTCCTATGTCACGTCTAAAAGATGCGGCGGCGGCTGGTCAGGGGCATATATACGCCGAAGCCTTGCGCCATTTATTTGATTTAGAAGAGCCTATACATGAAACAGATAACAATAGGTACGAGAGCCAGCAAGCTGGCGATGGCCCAAACCGAACTGGTTATCCAGCGACTGCGACAGCAATGGCCTCACCTGCAGATAACCGTAGAGCAGATTCGCACGACCGGTGATCGCGTGACCAATATGTCACTGGCACAAATTGGCGGCGATGGTGTCTTTGTGAGAGAAATAGAACACGCCCTTCACGAGAAGCGTATCGATATGGCGGTACATAGCCTCAAAGACCTGCCTACCGCTCAGCCGCCGGGACTGCGTCTCATGGTTGTGGGGCCGCGTGAAGATGTGCGCGACGTGCTGCTGACCAATGATGAAACGTTGACAGCCGAAGCAAACCTGCGTATTGGCACTTGTAGTCTTCGGCGTACCGCCCAAATTCGCGCACACTATCCTCATGTGCAAATTTTACCCATTCGTGGGAATGTTGATACACGCCTGCGTAAGCTCACAGAGCACGAATACGATGGTATCATCCTGGCAGCTGCAGGTCTGCACCGCCTGGACATGCCAGAACGTCTTAGTGGTCACATCACCTACTTACCTATCGAAACGATGATGCCTGCCCCTGGACAGGGAGCCCTGGCCTTGGAGATACGCGACGAGGGTGAGATGGTGGAACTGCTGGCACCTCTCAATGATATTATCACGCAGGCTACTACGACAGCCGAGCGCATGTTTATGCGTCGTTTAGGGGCAGGCTGCTATCTCCCTGTCGCCGCTTATGGTGAGGTGACTGGCGATACCTTCACACTGAGCGGATTAGTGATCAGCCTGGATGGTCAACACCAGATACGTGTGCGCCAGAGCATTTCCCAGGTAGCACAACCAACGATTGAGCAGGCAGTACAACTGGGCATTGCGCTCGCTGAGCAGGCACTGGCGCAAGGTGCTGCCGAAATTATCAAACCGGCCCGTCAAACCCCTGGCTTTAGACATGGGGATAGAAGGGCCGTTCCTTTTGTGGGGCTTGGGCACAGGGGCTCTACCTCTTGACATATATCTAGTTTAACCATATAATAGATATATGGACGAGCACACAAAAGAGACCAAATCGCTCTCAATTCGTATCCCTCTGCCTCTGTTGGAAGAGATACGAGAGGCCGCAAAACAGCACAATCGATCACTCAATGGAGAAATCCTCACCGCCATAGCGGATCATCTCAAGAGAAGCAAGAAGGAAAAGCGTGACTAAGACGCAGGCACAACCGAAAAAAGAGCGCAAGCCAAAGAATCCAAATCTTCGGAACAAGGCCTATAAGTTCCGTATTTCTCCGACGCAGAAACAGAGCGCAAAATTAGAATGGATACTGCGAAGATGCAAGGAACTGTACAATGCCGCTCTTGAAGAAAGGCGTGAAGCCTATCGGATGAACGGCGTGTCTGTTTCCTACCAGATGCAAGCCAATCAACTTCCTGCCATCAAAGAGTTGCGAGAAGAATATCAAGATATCCACAGCCAGGTGCAACAGGACGTTTTGAAGCGTCTGGAGAAGGCTATGCAAGCCTTCTTCCGACGGGTGAGCAATGGTGAAACGCCTGGCTATCCTCGTTTCAAGAGTGCAGACCGCTACGATTCTTTCACCTACCCCCAAGGGGGCTATGAGATCATCAAGAAGCGACTCCATCTCAGCAAAATAGGTCATATCAAGATCAAGCTTCACCGTGAAATGAAAGGCACCATCAAAACCTGTACCATCAAAAGAGAGGGAGACCAGTGGTATGCGGTTCTCACTACCGAGTATGAATTTGACCCTGCCATGACCTTCCATCCATCTGAAGAAGAGGTTGGCATTGACCTTGGCATCAATTCTTTTGCGGCACTTTCTGATGGAACCTTCATCGAAAACCCGCGTATCTATCGTAATGCTGAAGAGGATATCCAGCACGCCCATAAGAAGATTGCACGTCGGAAGAAAGGCAGTCATAGACGTAACCGTGCCAAGAAAGAGTTGTCTCGACTTTACCGCAAAGTGCGCAACAAACGCCGGGACTTTTTGCAGAAACAATCTCACCACCTGGTGAAGCACTACGGGACGCTGGTGTTTGAGGAGTTGCATATCGACAACATGAC
>WNGD01001105.1_pt2 | contig 53606 bp, 48 predicted proteins | sample 5400671 | NCBI WGS metagenome assembly WNGD01 (sample SAMN13153369, study PRJNA577476) | soil metagenome | isolation source: 40 cm soil or saprolite under grassland replicate 2 | place: USA:California | collected 2016-06-15 | reverse complement strand
GGGATGAACTCGGGCATCGCGGATGCGATAGCGGCCGCGACCGCCATAGACACCGCGCTCAAGGAGATCGACCGCTCCAGGGCGGAGGAAACGGTAAAGGAGTTCGCATGGGACCGTCGTGCGGCGGCAGAATACAATCGGGCAGCCGCTAGGCAAGCGCTTGCGCATCTCCAGAAACGGAGTCCGGCGATGTGGGTCAAACGGCACATCGCGGCGCTGCTGGCCTCGCGTTGGGAGCGCGCGGGGCTCTGGCTCGACTCGGGTCCATACGGGCCTCGTTCCGGCTCAGCAGAGCAAACCTCTGGGAAGTATTAGCAAGAGGGGAAAGGTCAATACGTACCTTGAATAAGTACGTCACGAATCGGCTCTTACGCAGGTTTGCGAGCTGTTCCCGTGGCCCGTTTGCGATCATTCGTCATGTTGGCCGTTGCAGCGGCAAGCCCTATGAGACAGTGATCTGGGTGTGGTCGACAAGAGAGGAGTTTGTGATTGCCTTAACCTATGGGCCCAAGGTGGATTGGTATCGTAACCTGCTGGCTGCTGGAGGCGGTACGGTCTTCTGGCATCGAAGGCGCTATGCGGTCGGCAAACCGGAACTGATTGATGCCGAAACAGCTCTGCCAGCGTTTCCTGCGCCTTTCAGGCTGATCTTTCGAACGTTTGGCAGGCAGGAGGAGTTTGTGCAGGTGAAGTCATCAGACCCTGAGCAGAGGCATCAGCCTGATGTTGTGCAAACCGGATTCAGAGGAGGCTCTTCATGGTTGCTCTGAAAACGCTCATTTTTACCATCCTGGTTCCGGGGACGCTGTTGGGCATCGTTCCCTGGTTCCTGTTGCACTGGTCGGGAGAGATGGCATGTTCTGGATCAACGAGCACATGGTCTAGAAAGCGTTTTACTTGGTGAGAGGGAAAAGCAGAGGGCGTTCTGCTTGCTCTGGAGGCCAGACGACACAGCGTCTTCCATGCTGCCATTGCACGATAAGAATCTGGTGACCAGACTGAAGACCAGTCAGTGGATCGATGCGGAAAGCACCGTAGAGTGTCGTGCAGACGAGCTGGGAAGCAGCAGCGAGTTGGGCTGTATCCTCACAACGACCACTGTCTCGCAGACAGCGCGCGCACAGGAGCCCGGCTGCGAAAGCTTGTGCCGCAGGATACGGGGGATCACCTCCTGCAACACCCCTATACCTTGACACGAACCACTCAGCGTCGGGTCCTTCATCAGGTTCGGGAGCCGCCGACGTGATCCATTGCGCAGGCCCAAGCAGTCCTTCACGCAGGTTCCCGAGCGGAGCAAGCACCTCCTCAACACCTGCTCCGACGAATGCCGCAGCACGCCAGGTGCGCTTCAACAAGATGGGAGCCGCCGCACGTTCATCAGCAAAGCTTCCTACCACGAGCAAAATATCCGCCTGCGGGACGAGAGATGCTGCCGAAGCTGCATAGCCTGGCTCGAAAGCCACGAACTCTACCTCAAATTTGAGGTCGATCGCAGCGCGTGCGGCGCCTGTTGCCACATCTTGACCAAAACCACTGGTCGTATGAAAGAGAGAGACGCTAGCTGCACCTGGATCGAAGGCACGCACGGCCTGAAGCACTCCTGGAAAATAGGTGGAAGCAGGTGAGAGCACGTTGATGACATGTGGGAACTCTGGGCGAGAAAGCCGAGAGGTTGCACCACTGTGATTCCAGGTTACACGCTTGCAGCTGCGCGCAACTGCAAGCATTGTATGACTTCCGTACGGCCCGAAGAGCACATCAGGATGGTCATTCAGAGCAGCACGCAGACTGGCACGTACGTCGCTCCCTATGTCTCGCACGTCGAGTTCCACGCCCGTCCATGGCGGCGGTAGGCGCGCGGCATGCCTAGCCCAGAGGGAAAGACCGGTGGCACAGGCTTGTCCAAATGGGGCCAGCGGGCCGGTCAAAGGGGTGATGAGCGCTGCACATAGGCTGGTCATGTGTGCCTGACCTCCCAGATATCCCTAGAGGTTTTGACCAGTGATATGCTGAATCTTCATATATAAGATCACACGCGGATCGCCACGATAGCGCCAAGGCACACCATAGTGTTTCGCCAGGGTATCATAGAAAGCACCTGTTGGGTCTTCTTCGATCCGCTCCACAATACCGCGAAACTCGGCAGAGGTATAGGGATCATCCACATCCGTGATAGACACAGCGACACGCGGATCCCGCTGAATATTCTGATATTTCTTTCGGGTAGTCGTATGCGTGAACTTGATATATTCTCCATCCCACAAAAACCACATGGGAGATGACTGTGGAGCTCCATCGGGTCCAATGGTCGCCAGATGCGCAAACTCCTTTGATCGAAGTATTTTCTGAACCTTTGGGTTATTCAGATCTGCCATGAGATCATCCTCTCTAGACTCTCTTCTCTGGAAGATCCAGATAGTGCGTACTTTTCAAAAATTTCTCCTGGCGTTTCAGATTCTTCCCTTGCCCAATCAAGAATAGGGTGCCCGCTAATCATCGTATCACAGAAAGCCATTGAGACCAAACTGATCGTTCTCCATAGGGCTTGTCCTCTACGGCTCATGTACCGCCGTCACTACTCCATGCAACTGACAGCAGACCTTGATACTGTTGGAGAAGCTTTACGCTTACCTGGGAACCGTTTACCGAGTCAGATACTCAATCGCTATATTGTTGAGTCTCGTAAAGTCGTACCTACCCCTTTGCCAGCAAGTCTCACAAAATCGTGCCGGTTAAGTTGTGAGCGTTGTGCAGGCTTGTGGTGACTACTTGCCATATCTGTTCGCTAAATAGGGCCTCCGAGAACACCTTTTTTATTGACAGAGGATGGGAAGCATAGTCTTGCAGAATCTCCAAAACCTATGGGTAAAATGACAAGTCTCTGTCATTATTCCCATGGTTTTGCAGATTCGTAAGACCATAGTTTTGCAGAGGATCGAGCTTGAGAAAAGACGAGGCACGCCGCTTTTTGGGGGTTTCGGGTCACGGGCACCGTTGATGGGAAGCATGGTTTTGCAGAAAAACTTCAGATATAGTAGTATCTGAGGTGCCTCTTCCCTCAATTGCTGAGAGCGAATGTGCTTTGCCAGGATGAGAGGTTGCGCATGATCCATGTCATATCAAATCCTGATGACCAGTGTACTTTTGTGCAGCAACGAATTGGCTTCTCTAGCCTGTTATTCTCTAGCCTGTTAAATGTACACTGGTCATTCTGATACGGCTTGCGTTCGAGTGACTATGAAGCCGGCTTGATGTTCTGGTTGAAATGAAAGAAATTGTCCGGGTCATACCTCTTCTTGAGGTCCCTCAACCGCTGGTAGTTGATCCCATAGGCGACCTGCACCCGCTCCTCTCCTTCCTCGCCCAGGTAGTTGACATAAGCTCCGCTCGCCCAGGGCTGCAAGGCCTTCCAGAAGGTGCGAGCCCATTGGATGTGCGTGCTGGCTTCGCCCTCCGTCCAGTTGGCGAAGATGCCGACGATGTAGGACTCCTCGCGCTGGGCAAAAGCCGTCTCAGTCGGCGCGAAGCGGCTGGCCGCGCCGTGGAGATGCTCGATGAGCACCACAGACCAGGGCGAGCTGCGAGCCGCGCCATACCTGGCAATCGCGCTGATCGCTTCATCGCTCAGTTCCTTCACGGTGCTCGTTTTGAAGTAGTAGTGATTCCCGGCAGGGGAGGCCGCGTCAAGCATCGAGATGGCTTCGAGGTAGGACATTGGATGAATCAGATCGACGAGCGGGGGGCCAAACGTCCTGACCGGCTCGACCACCCGTTCGCCCTCCGCCAGGGAACCACAGTAGCACAGTGCAATGCCTATCGCAGGGCGGCCATCGGGTGTCGTCACCATGGCGGCGTAAGCTGTCAGTTCGTCGGGAGCGGCACTGCTATACTCCCGGTAGAAGCGCAGCACCTCTTGTGCTCGCTCCATAGGATGCATCACCATTCCCGCGAGCACCTGGCCGACCGGATGCAGTTGGAACTCGAAAGACGTGACAATGCCGAAGTTGCCACCCCCGCCGCGCACAGCCCAGAACAGGTCAGCCTCCTCGCTGGCACTCGCCTTGAGCAGCCTTCCCTCAGCAGTCACCAGGTCCACCGACAACAAGTTATCCACCGTGAGACCATATTTGCCCATCAGCCAGCCAATCCCTCCACCGAGGGTCAGACCCGCCAACCCGGTCGTGGAGACGATCCCTGTTGTCGTCGCCAATCCGAATTCCTGAGTGCCGCGAGTGAACTCACCAAGCGTTAGCCCGGCTTCAGCACGTCCAGTAGACATGACCGGATCGACCTGCAGTCCTTTCATGGGGGAAAGATCAATCACCATACCCCCGTCACAGATCGCCAGACCGCCAACACTATGACCACCACCATGTACAGCGACGGGCATGTGCTCGTGCCGGGCAAATTGGACTGCCTTGCTCACATCGGCAGCATCAGCACAGCGTATGATGAGAGCTGGCTGCCTGTCGATCATCCCGTTCCAAACAGCCCGGGCGCTGTCATAGTTCTCATCGCCCGGGCAGATCAGCGCGCCGTGCAATGATTCCCGAAAGTTTCGCAGGGTTTCAGGTACTATACCTGTCTGAGACATGGTTCTACCTCCTTGAGAGTTGGTTTAATATTCTGATTCAGTGCAAAAAAATTGTGTGGGTCATACCTGTTCTTGAGAGCAACCAATCGCTCGTAGTTGACCCCGTAGGTGGCTCGCACCCGTCCCTCGCCCTCGTTACCCAGAAAATTGACGTAGACCCCGCTGCTGGAAAAAGGTTCCATAGCCTCCCAGCATGCGCGAGCCCACTCGATATGCCATTGTGCTGTGCCCGCTGTGCCACCATCCCAGGCGGCCACGATGCTCATCACATATGACTCATCCCGCAGCGCATAGGCCGTTTCGCCTGGATCGACGCGGCTTGCCGCGCCGTGGAAATGCTGAAGCAAGACATGTGAAAACGGCGAGGTGCAGCGCGCGCCAAAGTCGGAGATTGTTTCGATAGCCTCGTCACTGAGGGTATTCAGCGTCCGGGCTTTCTCGTAGTAGCAGCGACCGTTGGGCGCTCCTGCATCAGCCATTGAGATCATTTTGAGATAGGACCTCGGACGGATCAGATCGACAAGCGGTTTGTCAAACGTCCGCACAGGCGAAACTGCGCGTTCGCCCTCCTCTAGCGAGCCGCAGTAGCAGAGATTGATGGCAATCGTTGGCAGGCCGGCTGGCGTGGTCGAAAGGCAGGCATAGGCTGTCAGTTCGTCGGGAGCATTGCCCGTATATTCGCGGTAGAAGCGCAGTACCTCCCGCGCTTTCGTCATCGGATAGACGACCTTGCCCGCAAGTAATGGGCCGACCGGGTGCAGTTGAAACTCGAAAGATGTTGCAATGCCGAAGTTTCCGCCACCCCCGCGCACTCCCCAGAATAAATCTGGATACTCGGTAGTACTGGCCTTGAGCACCTGTCCATCAGCCGTGACGAGGTTCACCGACAGCAGATTGTCGATGGTCAAGCCATATTTGCCCATCAACCAGCCCAGCCCGCCACCGAGCGTAAGTCCCGCGAGTCCTGTCCCAGCGACAGTACCGGTCGTGGTCGCGAGATCAAAGACCTGCGTTGCCTGTACGAATTCGCCCAGCGTAAGCCCGGCTTGAACGCGTGTCGTCTTCTCCGCCGGATCGATGCTGATGCCTTTGATGCGGGAAAGATCAATCACCATACCGCCATCGCAGACGGAACTGCCACTGAGGCTGTGGCCGCCGCTGCGAACGGCCACGGACAGACATTGGCTATGAGCGAAGCGAATAGCACTGATCACATCTGTCTCATCTGCGCAGCGCACAATCAAAGCCGGGTATTTATCAATCTCCCCGTTCCAGACCTTACGGGTTGCGTCGTAACAACTGTCGTTTGGGCAGATCAATTCGCCATAGAGCTGGGCCTTGAGGTCCTGTAAGGTGGATGGGTGCAGCGCTTGCTCAAGCATGCCTGTTGCTCCTCCCTGGTGCGTCCTGTTGCTCGTCAGGCATGGACGTCGCCTTTCTGTTTGCGCTGGGGCAAAATTTAACGGTGATCCGGGATCGCCCCAAGCTGCTGCATCAAAGCCAACCCATCAAAGAGCCCCCGGAACTCCGTGATCTTTCCAGAAGTGACCCGGTAGAAGACGAAGCCAGGCACCGTGACCTGCCTTCCGGTCGGAGCAATCCCCTGAAACTCGCCCTGGTGCGTGCCCCGACCTGTCCACCGCTCGGCAACCCTGACCCCTTCGGCCATCAGCTCGTCGGTCGTGGCATACCAGTCGGGGAACGCGCCGCGCAAGCTGGCGGCAAAGGCTTTGAAATCATTGAGACCGACTTGCCCTCTCCCAGGGAGCACGATCGTCGCGTTGGCAGTCATCAGCTCGTCAGCCGCCGCCAGGTTCCCTTTGTTCCAGAACTCCTCATCGAACAGGCGCACCAACGCCTTGTTTTCTTCACCTACCATTGCAAGTTCTCCTTTCCTTCTTCTCCTGATCGGTGGAACTACTTCTCTGCTGCAAGCATACTGTCCATATTCTGTTGAGACAATCCCAGAAATCTGGGATGGTTTTGCGCATGTGCAGGGTGTATAATGAGTGTGTGGAGAGGAAGCTGTAACCAGCGCACAAGACCAGACAGGAAATCACCATGCAGCAGCGAAGAGCAGAACAGATCAGGCGCGAGCTTATCAGGCTGTGTCATGCCGGACTCGACTCCCGCACGCTCCGAGTCGAAATACTCAAGCGGCTGAACCTCGTCATTCCCATCGATGTCTCCTTTTTCACCACTGCTGATCCGGCAACGCTGCTCTTCACAGGGGCAGTGATCGACGAACTCGCGGAGGTCACGCCACAGTTCATCGAGAATGAGTTTCTGCAAGATGATGTGAATAAGTTCGCCTGGATGGCGAGATCTAACACGCCAGTGGTGAACCTGGTACAGGCTACCCAGGGTGAACTGGAGCGCAGCCGACGCTATCGCGAGATCCTGGCTCCCCTCGCCCTCGGAGACGAGCTGCGCGCAGCGCTCATTACCGGCGATGTGTGCTGGGGCTTCATGTGCATGCATCGTGAGCAGTCGAGCCCCGATTTTACGCTCGCCGAGGCGGCCTACCTCGCCCGGCTCACGCCGCACTTCGCCGAGGGGTTGCGCACCGCCCTGCTGTTCGCAAGCAGGGCAGGATCAACGCTCCCCGACGAGCCTGGCTTGCTGCTGCTGGCCGATGACCTGTCGGTGGTGGCCATTACCCCGGCTGCAGAGCGATGGCTTGCGGAGGTAGGAGAGGCGGACTGGCCGCGCAAAGCGGCCTTGCCAAATGCCGTCGCCGCTGTGGTGGCCCGTTTACAAGCGCTGGAGCAGGCCCAAAATGTGCAACCTGATCTGTTGCCGAGGGCACGCCTGCGTACGGCTTCCGGTCACTGGCTGGTGCTACACGCCTCACGGCTGTCTGGACAGAGAGCCCAGGGGCAAATCGCGGTGATCTTTGAGGTAGCCCGGCCAGCGGAGGTAGCGCCGCTGATCGTGCAGGCCTACGATCTCTCCAAACGCGAGAGCGAAATTTTGCAGAGCGTTGTGCGCGGGTTGTCCACCGCAGAAATTTCCGAGACGTTTCACATCTCGTCCAACACGGTGCAGGATCACCTCAAGGCGATCTTCGAGAAAGTCGGGGTGCGTAGCCGACGTGAGCTGGTCGGGCACCTCTTCGCCCAGCAATATCAGCCGCGTATCGAAGCCGGTCGCAGCTTAGATGCCAATGGATGGTTCAGCTAGACCACGACTCTAAAACGAGTAAGCTTCTTTTCCCCGTAGCCGCTTGCCTCATGAGGCCGTTCGAGTATGCAGCTGCTTACACGCTGTCTGGCAGTCATAGGTATTCAACTCATAGCGATTGCCATAGGGGGTCGTTGAACTAGACGGCTCAGATTTCCCGATGGTCAGCAAGGTGATCTCTTGTCACGTGCTCGCCTTTATTGTTGAGAAATCGAGGTCGCTCGGACGATCCAGAAAACGCAGGAATGACCCACCGTCAAGGCTGATTTCAGTCTTTCCCCTAAAGCTATAACGAATGTCGTAAATAGTGAAATGCATTTTTCCAATATGAGAGTTGGGGAGCATAGTTTTGCAGGGACGAAAAGGAAGCATAGTCTTGCAGCACCTGCAAAACCATGGGTAAAAAGACAACATGACAACAATAATCTGACTGTATTTGGCAGAGGCGTATGGGAGTCGAACCCACCAGGGACCGCGCCGAGCGACCCCCCAGCCGTTTTGAAGACGGTGAGACCCACCGGGGCCCCTACACCTCCATACATGTAGCGTGTGGCTGTATTTTGCCATTCACCTGTATTCTTGTCAAGCCTGGCTCTGTGACCCAAGTGCACGCACGCGATCTATATCTACTTCTGTCAGGTCCTTTACCATTAACTCTGCCTCGCGTAAACCTGGTAAGTCCCGGTCACCGGCAACCGCGATACAGCGCATTCCTGCATTGTGCGCTGCCTGCACACCGGCAACAGCATCTTCGATCACCAGGCACTTTGTTGGATCCATGTGTAGCTGACTGGCCGCTTTGAGGAAGATATCAGGCGCAGGTTTCCCTCGAGCTACCGTCTCGCCTGAGACAATCACGGTGAGATAGCGTTTTAACCCCAGTATATCGCTGATGAGTTGGATATTCTCAGTCGGTGTAGAGGATGCCAGCGCCTGCAAAAAACCTGCCTTATGTAAGGCACGCATCAGTTCAATAGAGCCAGGCAGTGGAGCTGCGCTCTCGCTGATGAGTTCGCGAAAATACATCTCTTTGCGATCTGCAAGCTCTTTCGCTCTTTGAGGCGGCAGCTCGCCCCAGATCGTTGCGAAAATGTCGTCGTTGCGTCGCCCGAACGTTGCCCAGAAGTCGGCATCGGTCATCACAATGCCTTCTTCACGCGCCAGACGTTGCCATGCACGGCGGTGTTCGTCCGCGCTATCGATAATGACGCCGTCCAGGTCCCAGATCACGGCTTGTATTGCAACTGACATAAAGAATTGCTCCTGTCCGTTTTCTGTCATCATATCATACGTTCTTATGGGCTTTTCTATAGACGCTTGACAATGAGGATGATACAATACACGTGGATATTTTCCTTGACTCTGTATACCATTTGCCCATATCGCTGATATGCGAGCTATGGAGGCGTGACGTAGCCATCCAATACTCAAATGAGAAGCTGCGTCTCAGTATGCTATGGATTACAGCTTTACTATGGTGTCCTGTGTGCTGCTTCCTCTGGAGGTAAGCAGGGACAAAAATCTTCTGCGCAGTGTACTGGAGCCCCTTGATCTAGGCACCTGGCTAGATTTAGGGCCACGCGGCCTGCGCCTAATTCCCAATGACCAAAGTCTGCCACCTACTTATTTCAACCCGGATGGTACGGTAGACCTGGCCAACAAAGGTTTGTACCTCGATGATGTAATGTCTCACATGGAGCGCATCGCTGCCGCGTTGGGGTGCGAGCTCGAGTGGGAGTGGGATTTCTAATACCCGGAGGACTATCCAGGATGAGTGATCGAAAGTACTTTAACGAAGAGGTGGAAACGCTCTCTAAGAACAAGCTCAAGGCATTGCAATTGGAGCGTCTCAAGGCAATTGTCGAGCGTGCCTACACACAGAACCAGTTTTATCGGAACCTCTACGACGAAGCTGGCGTCAAACCATCGGATATCAAATCGCTAGAAGATGTTCGCAAGCTGCCGTTCCTCGAGAAGAAAACGGTGCGTGCGGCATATCCGTATGGGATGGCGTTTGTAAATCCAGGCGGCCGGGGTGGGGCCGTAGAGGTGCATGCAACCAGTGGCACAACAGGTAAAAGCGTGCCTGTCTTCGCGACAAAAAAGGATATCGACTACTGGGCAGACCTTAATGCTCGCGAACTGTGGATGACTGGTATGCGCCCAGGTGATATTTTGATGAACTGCTACGGATATGGCCTGGCGACGGGCGGTTTTGGATTCCACTACGGGGCAATTGCGATGGATGCGATGGCTATCCCCATGGGTTCAGATGCCCGCCAATATGATCGAATGATCGACTTCATCGTCGATTTCGGTGTGACTGCTGTTTGTATGACACCTTCTGTGGGTCTCTATGTTGGCAGTAAGGCCCATGAACGCGGCGTCAATTTCAAAGATACCAAGCTCAAGATTGGTCTATTTGGCGCAGAGCCGTGGCCATGGGAGACACGCCTCAAGCTGGAGGAACTGTTCAACATCACTGCCTATGATGAATTTGGCATGACCGAATTCCTTGGCCCAGGTATGACCTGCGAATGCGAAACCCGCGATGGCATGCATGCATGGGCTGATGCTTTCCTGGTGGAGTGCATCAATCCCGAAACAGGGGAGTGGGTGGAAGAAGGCAAGGATGGTGAGCTTGTCTGGACATGGCTCGCTGCAGATGGCACGGCCATGATCCGTTATCGCAGCCGTGATCTTTCTCGCACCTGGTGGGATAAACAGTGCGACTGTGGTCGTACACATCCGAAAATTGCCGCGATCAAGGGTCGCAGCGATGATGCAGTATCCATTCGCGGACTGATCGTCTTCCCCAGCCAGGTTGAGGCGGCATTGGTCAAGTTTCCAGAGACTGGCGCAAATTTCCGCATCATTGTTGACAAGCGCGATGGTCTAGATACCTTTGATCTCAAGGTCGAGGTGAAGGATTCTTCTGTGCTGAGTGATGCAGAACGCAGCCGCAACTTGAGCCGTGAGATGGCTGAGGCTGTCAAGACGGTCACAGGCAATTCTCCTAAAGTAGAGCTGGTGCCTGCGGATAGTTTGCCTCGTGCCAGTGGTGGCGAATCGAAGACTGCAAGCGCTCGTGTAGAAGATCGACGCAAGAAGTAGCGATGATGGGACGGATGTAAGTGAGCCTCCGGGTCGCACTTACGTATATGTACGTTCTATTTGCTAGATGAACCGAGCCGTAAGCTTTTCTTTTGAAAAGGCTGTGATACACTGTCGCCAGCTTCATCGAAAGAAAAGACCTGGCTTCGGTTCATTTTGATATTCGTCAATACATGGCGGCATAATTGAGACACGAAAAACTCATCAATGAATTCCTTGCATAGCCAGCACGACTGTCAGCGCTGCAATGCCATTATTGAGCGTGTGGAGCAGAATCGCTGGCCAGATCGAGCGGGTGCGCCAGCGGAGAATGGCGAGGGCTAATCCGATAATAAGGAGTACCGCAAATGAGCCTGGGTCAGCATGCGATACTGCAAAGAGAAGAGAACTAAAGACAATAGCCCAACCAACCGGCATACCCCGGCGCAATCCCGGAAAGACAAAGCCGCGAAAAAACACCTCTTCACAAAATGGTGCCACGAAGACTGCAGCGAGAAGTGTCGCATAGGTGGTTAAGGGCGCGACTTTACTCTGCTGAAGAAGAAGCTGATCGTTTGTTTGCAAGTTCAGATGTAACGCAGTAATGAGATAAGAATAGAGCGCATTGACGACGAAAATTGCCACCATCAGCACCGCTACCCAGAGTAGAGTGCGGCCTAAGGGATAGCGGCGGAAGCCAAGAGCGTCAAGCGCAAGTCGTGCATGTGGCCTTATCGAGCGAAATGCGGCATTAGCGAAATAAAAAGGAGCAATTAGAAATGCTCCCTCGATAATCACGGAAAAGACGATGGTCACAATTGCGCCAATGAGGTCAACGCGGGGGGACAGAGGCTTAGTAATAGTAGCATTCCCGCTCAGGCTCGTCAGCGCCAATGTCAAGGTGATCCACGGCAGGAGAGTTAATAATACGCCTAGAAAGGTTTGTTGTATTGTCCAGGGAGCCGTATCAATAACGGTATCCTGTATGGATTTTTTATCTTCTTGTTGTTCTAACAAGCGATTCTCCATTTTGCTCTAAATTAACCAGGGGTACCTTAAGGTTGCCCTCGCTCAGGAATATGATATACTAGGTACATCATTATCTTACCGCACGTAATCTATATCAGGAAGGACAAGTTATTGGCAGGTACAATCGAAATAAACCCAGCAGAGAATTGCAATTGGCGTAAGCATAAAAACGCTTGCCCATTTTATAGAGAACGCTGGTTTCCTGGTAATGATGTGGCGGCAGGTGAACCAATGTATCAAGTGTTTTGTATGAAAGGCACACCTCCCATTACTCTTGAGGAACAGGAACGCTGCTTGCGCAGCAAAACAAGTTGTTGGCGTCTTGCAAAAAAACAACAAACTACTCCTGAGCAAACTGCAACCGAAGAGGAGACAGCTTCTCCTGCTCATTAAAGCAAAAAGCCAGCAGCCGAAACTGCTGGCGCATCGCATAAACTCTGTTACTGCTCATAAACCCATCGATCAGTAATCAGCTTGTAATCCACCAACTCTTCTGGTTGGAAGAAGAGGTTGATCTCCTGGAGAGCGGTTTCTGGCCCGTCTGATCCATGAATGATGTTGAAGCCAATTTCCAACGCATAATCGCCGCGAATTGTGCCTGGTGTGGCTTCAGCAGGGTTGGTGGCGCCCATAGTGGTTCGCACGATACTGATGGCTTTTGGACCTTCTACTACGCCTACTACTACTGGTCCAGAAGTGATATGCTTCACCAAGCCGGGGTAAAAGGGTTTGCCCTTGTGTACTGCGTAATGCCGTTCGGCTAATTCAGGTGTCATTTGCAGAAGCTTGAGGCCTACAAACTTGAGCCCGCGCTGCTCCAGGCGGGTGATTACATTCCCTATGAGGCTTCTCTGCACACCGTCAGGTTTCACAATGATTAAAGTCCGTTCCATGATTCCCTTTGTTTAGTAAGCTGCTACCTGCTGTGTAAGTTGGCGACTTGCCTTTTTCATCTCCAAACGAACACGTCCAAGATTAATGCTCGTGCGGGTAGTTACAACAAGGATTAGGTCGCCTACCTCTTCAAGGTGGACTGTCCCGCTGTATGTTTCAATGATCACATGATGCATTTCGCCATTGTTAATCTGAGTCGTGTAATTAGCAATCGAGCCAAAGATGGCTGCCGACATTGCTCCCAACATTTCTTCATCCTCATTATGCAACGCTCCTGACACGATCAGACCATCCTTGCCGATGAGTAGGACACCTGAGATCTCATCAAGCTCGGTCAATCGTTGTAGAATTGTTTCCACCTTCGACTCCTTTGATGCTAGATGCTTTGGCTCTTTGCCTTTTTAGCAATAGTGAGAGCTTTGTTATACGCCTCCATTGCCTGCAAATATTCTCCTTGCCGCATATAAGCATCGCCCAGTACGCGGAAACCCGCTGAATACTTGGGGGTTAGCTTCAGTAGCGCTCGCACATTGCTGATCACTTCACTAAGTAGCTCGGGTGCATTACGAATGATAATGCGGTATTCCTGCATGGCGTCATCGTAAGCACCTGCGAGTTGGAAGTGATACCCTCGAAGTAGGCGTTCTTTGTTACTCCAATTGCCATCCTGGGCTTTGCTGCCTGCCGCGTGTTCTGCAGGACGTCCTCTTCCCATTATAGATGAAATGTCTGCCTGTGCTGCTGGCTGTTGCGTTGACTGTATCCTGATAGCAGGCCTTTTCATAGTCATTTCCAATTCGTTTTCGAGCAATGCTTCAGCATGATAAGCTGGCATGAGCGGAGCTTGCTGGGAGGGGTCAGTAGAACTGGCTGATGGCTCGAAAATCTGATTGAGTATCGCCTCTGTATGGTCGGTGTCCTGGAAAGTGCTGCCAGCATAGATTGGCTGCTCAGCAACTGGACTTGCAGGCATTTCAGAACCCTGATCTGGTGTGCCTTCCCACCATGGCTCTACCTCATCTGCCTGAACAGGTTCAGCCGGTACAGTTGGTGATAGGGTAGGTGCCACAGGCGGCAAAGGTGCTGTGGGCTGCGTGGAAGTACCTTGTTGCACCTCGACATCAGGTGTCTCAGGCGCAGTAGGCGGTGCTGTAAAGTTGCCAAGTTGAGCAAATGCAGATGAGAGCGACGGTTCTTGCGCGATAGTCGAGAGTGTTCCAGGCTGCAATGGCACGAAGCCCTGAGAACGCAAATCGATTTCGAGATGCTCTAAAGTGGCCACCTGCTCTTCGTCAGCTTCAGATAGCACTTGGTCAACCTGGTCAGCCCAGGCCTGCAAAGCAGCGGGCTGCTGGGTTTCTATGGGGGTAACCGGCACCGTTTCTAATTCAGGTTCAGGTTCCATGGTTTCAGCACCGAGTGATTTCAGCCATTCCGGCCATCTCAGATCGGGGTCGTTATCCTCTGATGAAAAGAAGAAAGCTGGCTCCTCCTGGGCAGAGGAAGCAGGAACGCTGCTTAAATCCTCTTCCCGCAATTGTGGAGAAGTAGGTACTGCTTCTTCTTGAGATTGGGCGAGGAGCATACTTCCAAGTGGCTCCTGGACAGCTGAGGATTGAGTCGAGGAGGTAGATGCCGAACCAACTGATTGCTGGTCTGGTTTAGTGAGCATATCGAGCCAGGCAGGTGGGGAAGGAAGATCATCGTCCTGAGTCGCTGTTGACCATGAATATACAGATTCGGTAGATCCAATAGTGCTCGGATTTTCACTTGCTTCTTCTAGCTCAGCAGCACGTCTTGTAAACTGATCTGCCTGGAACCAGGGTTGTTGTTCCAGAATCGACGGATCAAAATCATCAATTTCTGGTGAGGTTTTCCATGTTTCAGGGTCAAGCTCTCTTTGGTCTTGACCTGTCTCATCAAAAGTTGCCCATGAATCGACGTTCTGAATGTTAGTAATTTCTGCCCATGAATCAATTGGTGAGGCCTCTTGCATAGGTTCGGCTCCATGTTGAGGAATAGACACTATATCTAATTCGCTCCAACTCTCCAGATTGCCCAAACCATAGCTCTGATCAGAAGTCTCCTCAGAGCGATGAGAGCCATTTGCCTCGACAGCAGTACTCATCGCTGTGGGTATTCTAGATATTTGCTTCTCATCCGAAACACCTGTGAAGACAACAGGTTGCTTTTTCACTAAGGTAACGAATGGATCATTGATTTGACTTGCTATCAGGTCTCTGAAGAGTTCCTGAGCTAATACCAGTTCAGGATCAAGCGCTTCAGCTCGCTGGATAAGTTCTTTTGCTTGTTCGAGATTGAAAGTAGAAGTAACATATGCCAGGAGCAGCAATGCCTTCAAACAGGTAGGAACCTCCTCAAGAATCTCTGTTGCAAGTTCTTTAACCTTGTCATAGAGGCCTTCGCGCCAGTATGTCTCGAGCAGTCCTGTTCGGGCATCGAGGCGGCCGGGACTGGCATTCAAGACTGCTTCCCATTCTTGAATTGCTTGAGTCAGAAGATCGCCACGCATGTAGAGTCGTGCCAGGCCAGCTCGCGAGAACATAAACTCTTGTTGTCCGACTTTTGCGCTTAATTGGTTAAATTCCTGGTGAATCTGGCTATTGCCACGACTTAGCTCATAAGCTTGCTGGTAACAGTCAAGAGCGGTCTCGATGTCTGACATGCGTTCACTAGTAAGCGCACGATCACAATAAGCGATAATATGCTCTGGATCATTCGTTAATATCCAATCAAAGGTTTGTTGTGCCTCTTCCAGTTTGCCTTGTGCCAGGTATACCTCGCCCATGAGGCGCTGAGCCTCTAGCGCATCCGGAAAATATGAGAGAATATACTGGCACTTGGCCATTGCATCATCGATGTGGCCAGAACTGATAGCATCTTCTGTATCCTGCAAGTAATCATGAAGCGTTGTGTGCGCCATATCGTTATCTCTCCTGTTCCTGCTTCAACTTGTAAGCGTACCCACAGGTAGCCTCCTTTGGTGAAGCGTGTTTCAGTCCACGCCCTTGAGTATTTTCCCAAGAAACTCTGCCTGCCTGGGTTCGCAAGGGCCGATCAGCGCGAGGCGGCACCATTGGGGAGCAAAACATGTTTGCGCCACGCGCTGGATGTCACTTGGAGTGACGGCTTCAACTTTTGCTATTATTTCATTAATATCAAATATTTTGCCTCGCAGGCTTTCCTGGCTGCCTAGCCAGGAAGCTACCTGGTGCGTGCCTTCAAGTCCTAAAACTATACTACCCTTTATATAGGCCTTAACGCGATCAAGCTCATCTACTGGGACCGGCGTTTCGCAGATGCGAATAAGTTCACGCATAATTGCTTGTATAGCTGGTTCGACCTGAGATGGGTCTACTCCAGCACTCACCACAAAACTACCTGTCTCAGCATAGCTATTGAAATAGCTTCCAATATCGTAAGCCAGTCCCTGCTCTTCACGGACTGCCTGGAAAAGCCGCGAACTCATCCCATCCCCTAGAATAGCATTAATCAGCATAAGTGTATAATAGTCAGGAGACGAATAGGCTATACCTAATGTTCCAAGACAAAGATTGACTTGTTCTGTTTCCTTTTCAACCAGTATGACAGGCGATGCATCTATGGGCGGCTGGCATTCTGTCCAGCTCTTACGCTCATGTGGTTGCCACTCACCCAAGAGGCATTCAACTGCCCTGCTGACCTTTGTTGGGTCGATATTCCCTGCTACGCTGATAATGAGCGAATTTGGTCGATAGTTTTCATCTAGATAATCTAGCATCTGCCTGCGCTTGATCTTTGCAACTGTCTCCACATAGCCTGCATCATCGCGCCCCAGGGGCAGCCTGGGCCATATTGCTTCGTCGATCAACAAGTTGACCCATTCTTGTGGATCATCACGGGTGGAACTCAGTTCCTCTATAATAACGCTACGCTCTTTCTCAATTTCAAGCGGGTCAAAGAGTGGATGACGCACCATATCGGCCAGCACATCCAGGACCGCTAGTAAATGTTCCCCAGGCACGCGAGCAGTATAGTTGGTCAGTTCTTTTCCGGTACTTGCGTTAAATATACCGCCGACACCCTCAATTGCCTCTGAAATGTGCCTGGCACTAGGGTACTTCTGTGCGCCCTTAAAAAGCATATGCTCAATAAAATGCGATATTCCTGCGATAGCGTTCGATTCATAGCGCGAACCGACAGTAAAAAAAAATGAAATGCTAGCAGAACGCATACCTGGCATAGGAGCTATAAGTAAGCGTAATCCGTTATGTAGCCTCTTTCGCTCGTATTGCATTGAAATGAGTTTCTTCGAAAAGAGTTTCTTCTTCCTTGGCCAAGAACCTCTGCACTCCTGCTCGCTTGTGCAGAGCGTCACTATTATAGACGTTTTCAGTGCAGAGCGTCACTATTATAGACGTTTTCAGTATATATAGCAACGGAAAAGGGCGACAATGATAGCCAATTTGGGTGTAAAATGAGAGGGCTTAGTCATCACAGAGAAGAGGAAGCCATTTTCACCTCAATGTGAACATGGTATCCCACTAAAACGATTCTGCTCTAGAACAGGCCGACGTCATTCGCCAGGTCTCCCAAGTCTCCTAGCAGGCCTTCTCTTTCGCGGTGGCCATATCCCCTGTCTCTCTCGAAGCCACGCTCTATCTCATGTAGCAGTATTTCACCGCCAATAACTGCTGCTGCACCGCCTAGCGCACCCATAGCCATATTGCCACCAGCACCCTGCATGGATCCGCCCATTCCTCCCTGCTGGCCCTGCACTGGCATATTAGCCGGTGTTGGTGCAATGCCTGCCAGGCTTGTGTGGCAGCTGGGACAATTAGTAGTGCCTACCGGTGACATTGCCATGCATACGGGACAGCGTAGAACCAAGGGCTGCTGCTGATAGCCCATTTGACCATACTGCTGGGGATACTGTGTATTGTACTGAGGGTACTGTGAATATGGCTGTGAGGATTGCGAAGGCTGCGTATAGCCGCTTTGGGTCAAAGGACTACCACATCCGACACAGAAATTCACTCCTGGATTATTCTGTTGTCCACAATTTTTGCAAACAGCGTAGGATAGCGTTGTAGGAGCAGCAGGCGAGGTCGATACCTGCATACTCTGGCCACAATTCGTGCAAAAAGCCATCCCTACAGGAATCTCTGCTTGACAGGCGATACAGGTACGCGTTAATGACTGAGATGGTGTTGTTGGCGTAGCAGTAGCTGCCCCTGTCTGTAAGCTGAGCGATGATCCACAATGCATACAGAAGGCAGCTTCAGGCTTCACGGCTCCGTTACAACGAGGACAGATATTCATCGAGGCCGACTGATTCTCGGCACTGCCTGTTGGCTGTACAGGTGTTCCGCACTCGGGGCAAAACTTCTTGCCAGTTACATCATTGCCACAAGATGTACACGATGCCATAGGTATTATTCTCCTTATATAACTGGGAATGGCATGCTTATGTAACTTACCTGAAGTGTAGCATAGTTTGGCAATTTCGTCGAGATGCGGATTGATTGTAACTCAGACGCATTCTTGGAGCGCTGCGTTGCTGCTCATACCACGCAGTTTCATAAGCGCTACTACTTCGAGCTGGCGTACACGCTCCCGTGAAATGCCTAATTCTTTGCCGACCTCCAACAAAGTACGGCTGCGCCCATCACCAATACCATAGCGAAGTGTAATGACTGAGCGCTCGCGTGGAGTAAGCAAGGCCAGAGCTCGATGCAGCTCTTCACCAAGTAAATGCTGTGAAGCGGTTTCAGCGGGCGCGGGGGCTGCACTATCTTCGAGTGTGTCGGCTAAAGAATAGCGGGCTTCATCGTCTACAGGGGCATCCAGAGAAACGGGCTGCTCGACGATGCTGAGCAAGTCGACGACCTCATTTACATCGATATTGCATGCCTCGGCTATTTGCTCTGGTAAGGGATCAAGACCACTTTCCTGTGATAATTGGGCCGCTACGCGGCGTACTTTACGTAAGCGTGTCGCGACATGTTCAGGCAAATGGATCAAGCGGGACTGCTCACCTGCAGCCCGGCTAACAGCCTGGCGGATCCACCAAGTGGCGTAGGTACCAAAATGGCAGCCGCGACGGTAATCAAATTTCTCCGCCGCTCGCATCAGGCCCAGGTTCCCCTCTTGAATAAGGTCTATCAGGGGAACGCCTGTACTGGTATAGCGTCGTGCGATGGCGATCACCAGACGCAGATTCGACTCAATCAACTTACGGCGTGCCAATTCATCGCCAGCGGCAGCTCTTTGCGCCAGGTCGACCTCTTCTGCATGCGTCAAAAGGCCTAGCCCACGAATATCGCGCAAATAGCTCTGAAAAGCATCTTCAGAACCTGAGGCATGGCGAGCTGTCGTTACTCGAGTACGTCGCGAATGTGCAGGCGACTCTTCAAGTGCATCAGTGTCGTTGCTTTCCTCCTCGCCAGCATCATCTACCAAGACATCTACGACCTCATCTAATGATGGATCCACGTCATCTAGCGGCTCCGTATCCCGCTTTGCTGGAGCTTTGGCCAACAACGCTTCTAACCCCATTTTAACGTCAGGCCTGGTAGTAGACGGAAACACTGCTGGTTTACTAGAAATAGACAGCAATGGAGTATAGACATCACTCATAGGATCAAAGATTGCCATATTTCCACGCTCCCTTCGGGAAATCTACCGACAAAATCAGCTGCCGGACTCCTCCGTGTGGCCTCGTGGTCAGCGCTTCCAGAGTCAAAGCGTGCCCGCGCTGAACGTATGTTGCATATGCCTAGCCATTTTCTTTTTCTCTATAATTGTATTGAGTAGAGGAGGCCATAGCATCGGGTAATTACCCTAGATCAAATCAGGTTTTAACCGTATCTTCTTGCTATTATCATGTCTTCATATAGTAATACGAAATTACATGATAAAAAGTCTTATGCGATTGGTTCTCACACAGGTCCCAAGCAACAGGTCTCTTAGGGATAGGTCCTTTCCGCAGACGACATTCCCATGAAATGCTTCTACTAAGTAATACGGTCAATGTGACCTAAACGTTACGCTCTTCTTCTAAGATATATTAAGTCTGATCAGGGTTTGATTCATCAAAAGGATCATGGACACCGTGCCCGCGATCATAAAAAAGCTGTGTTGGGTCGCCCAGGTGGTGCTCGTAATCAGGACGCTTCTCCCATTCCTTTTGCTGCGCCTCATCGGCACTCATGTTCAATTGCACCCGGTCGTTTTCGATGGAAGCGATGGCGCTATAGGGGATGTAGCGGTCGGTAGGGAAAAAGTAACCTTTGTGTACGAGAAAAGAATCTTCATAGACCTTCGCAATGTGCCCTAATTTTTGGCCGTCGGAAGTATTAACTTGCATAGATGAGTGAAGATCGCGTGCACTCCAGGTAGGCATAAAGTATCCCCCTTTATACTAAACTGTTTATTGTATTTCACGTTCAAGTAAGGCTAAAAGTTACAGTTGATTTATTAGCAAGGCGAAGCGTGGACTTGAGAATGCTCTGTAACCATGTTGTCGAGCTAGAAGGTCTGACTAGTTCATCAAAGCAATTACCTGGTGGATTACTTTAATTTGTTGCCGGATATTGTTACTATCCTCAACTTTGGGGGTATGTTGTATTTTCGATTTCGTTACCTAAATCAACTTATATCCTGAGATAGCCAGAACAGTAGCAAGTACAGGGCGCATCACGCGGTCAGGTATAAACTTGCTTAACTTGCTGCCTATAAAAACGCCTGGGAGTGAGCCAAGGAGCAGCAGGCCAACAATTGACCAGTTAATGGTCCCTGCATGAAAGTATACGATTGCTCCAGCAAGGTGCAACATCACGGCGTGAGAAATATCTGTACCCACCAGTTCTTTCGATGCAAGTCTGGGGAAGAGGAAAGTAAGCGATACAATGATTAAAGTCCCGCTACCAACCGATGTCAAGCCTACCAGTAAGCCTACGACTGCTCCTATGAATGCGGTAACTACTGGTCGATAGCGCGTCTCCCAACGTGTTGTGCCTTCAAGGGCCGGCTGCTTGCCTGCCAGTGCGGCCTGTTTCTGTATCTCCAGATTCCTGCGCTCCATTCTGCGGATGAGGTAAGGTTTCAGTATGAGTAATACCGCTACTAATATGAGCGTAAAACCGATGGTGTGAACGATTATGCTATTGATAAGATCGCCATAATGTTTGTGAATATATTGCACGAGGCCAACGCCCAGAACTGTGGCTGGAACACTGCCACAAGCAAGCCAGAGGGCGATCTTGAAATTGACATTTTTTTGCCGGATATGCACAACTGAACCAAGGGCTTTGGTCACCGCAGAATAGGCGGTATCGGTGCCCACTGCCCATACTGGTGGTATCTTGAGAATCAGAATCATAATAGGCGCTAATAAAGCTCCGCCACCCATACCAGTTAGACCAACAAGAAAGCCTACACACAATCCAATAATCGAAATACGGTAATCCAAAGAAGCACCTCAACAGATTCCTAAAACGATATGAACTCTTTTGACATGCCTTCAGGCAGATTGTAAATGAAACTAGTGTTACAATTTCTATGCAGGAGCATAACATGCAAAGGTTGAGCTGTCAAGTGACAAGAAGACTTTTTAGGCTTAAATGGAAGATAATATTTACCAGGGTGCATCTCGGCCCTTAAAAGAAAATGCAATATTTGTTACAACGAGTAATCTTAAACGTCGTTACTAGATAATTGGTACAGGTTGCTTGTGCTTTGAACTTGGGTTAATAAGTTGCTGGGATTTGATTAGACAGCTAACCAATATTTTGTTGACATGCTTTTCTGTAGAAAGAGGCTGTTATGATAGTGGATATTTTGGTTAGTGAAGATTTCGTGCGTATGTTAGATAGCCTTTCATTTTCCATGCGCGATATTGTGCGCAGGAAAATACGCTTGCTAGCAGAGAATCCTCGTCATCCTTCCTTGAATGTACATCCATTGCACCAGGTTAAGGAAAGAGATATTTGGGATTGCTATATCTCTGATAGCATGCGACTGTTGTATGAGATCGAGGAGGGCAAATTACATGTATGGGATTTGGGATCACATGCAATCGTAGATAAAGTCCATTTACGAGGGTTTGCTTCTCACACGCGCTTTAGTAGAATGAGAGAGCTTATGTCAGAAAGTCCGGTGACTGAAACAGTAAGCTCTTCGAAACCAACATTTGATTTCACTCCTCATGTGTCATCTCTTTTCGAAAATCCCGTAGTACCGAAGTATGGATCGACTAATTGCTACACATATTTCCAGAATGCCCATCTGCGTATACTCGGTGTACCAGCGAACCTTATACAGAGTTTAAAAAATGCGCCTTCAATCGAAGATGCCTTGGAATTGCCGGGTCTACCTGAACGAACTCGGCTGTGGCTAGAGGAAATTAGTACTTCGCCTGATCTAGAGCCAGTAATGTTTGACTCCTCACGTCTACTCTTTCGTACCACTCTTGATCGCCTGGAGGGATACTGTCAGGGGAAAATAAAAAGGTTGATGTTAAATCTCCAACGCCCTGAACAGCAAAAGTACGTGGATATGGATGGCGAGCCACGGATCTTGCTTAAAGGGGGTGCTGGCACTGGCAAGACTACGGTGGGTATTTATAGGGCCATCCGGTTGGCTGCCCAGGGACGGCACGTAATTGTGTTAACTTTTAGTCATACGCTTGCATCTGTCACAAAGTCACTGATCGAAGAACTTATAGGACCATTACCTCCTAACTTAGAAGTGATGACACTCCATAGCCTGATGATTGAGATTCTCAATAGCCATTCAATCCGGCTAAATCTGCCAAAAAAAGAAAAGGGCGATGGACTGCACAAATGCCTTCAGGAGGCCTTAAGAATAGTGCGGCGGAGGGAGAATGTACCTGTACTTCAGCGTGATGAAAAGTTCTTTGAGGAGGAGATCAGGCGTGTAATCAAGGGACTCGGGCTAAAAAATCTGGCGGAATATAAAGATGTTAAACGTTATGGTCGTAAGACAGCTCTTCATCCAATACAACGTAAGGCTGTATGGAAGGTCTACGAAGCGTATCAAAAACAGTTAGCTCAAGCAAGGTGTAACGATTGGGCTGATGTTGCACTATTAGCCTTAAATACTCTGCAAGGGTGGACAATTTATGATTTCTACGATGATATCATAGTTGATGAAGCGCAGGATTTAACACCAGTAGAACTACGTGTCATACGCCTACTTATTGCACCAACAACTCGTGATACTTCAGAGTCAAACAGCATAATGATCCTTCGAGATGCTTCTCAGGCCTTATACTCACGCGTTTATTATTGGGGGCAAGCAGATATACAGGCCAGGGTGCGAACAGCAACTTTGCGGAAAAATTACCGAAATACACGCCAAATTGCAGAAGCAGCGGCTCAGTTGTTGAAGCAGAATGAGTTAATGCATTTATCTCATGAATATGTCGATCCTGAATGGACGCAGCACCAAGGGCCTCTTCCTATAGTCATGAAGGCTATAAATAACTATAATCAGATAGAACTAGTACGGGATTGTATCTTGGATTTGGTGAGTGATCAAACCTTTCGACTCTCTGATTTTGCTATTTTATGTCGTACTAATGAGTTCTGTGAAAAATGTAGACAAGATTTAGAACGGGCAGGGCTACTGACGGTTCACCACAAGGATAGTGACTTTAACTTGCTTGAGGAACGTATTAAAATCTTGACTATTCACTCAGCCAAAGGCCTGGAGTTTCCAGTAGTTTTTTTATCAGGGCTAACAGAGGAAGAGCTACCTTTGATGTATGGCCTAAAGAATACAGGTGAAGATGCAGAGGAAGCACAATTATACATAGAGCAAGAGCGTAGGCTTTGTTATGTTGGGATGACCAGGGCTGCTGAAGCGCTGTATCTGCTCACTGTAAAAGGGAAAGAGTCGCGCTTCTTAAAGGAGCTAGAAGGAAAAGTTGTTCTAATGTAGCTCAGACATGTCTATCTCTTCTTTATGGCAAAGGATAGACAAGTTACAGTGATTTAATATAGTCATAAATTAACTGCTCAGTTGTACTCGGATTTTCCCCTGTCCTGCCTTAACTCTTTGCTTTAGTACACGTCCACCTGCGAATACAATGATTTCGTACCATTCGCGTGCTGGGCGATAGGTGCTGAACTGCTCCTCAACCTCTATAACAGCTATGTCGCCGTTAACACGACAATTGACTGAAGTCTGAGCAAAATGTCCGTTCTGATAGGCAAATGTTGTTCCATCATCCTCATATAAGGTGTAGTTTGCAAGGCCCTCTCCTGCCATGTAGCAAGAGAGGGTGAGTGGATCAGTAGAGCGTTGATCTACTTCTACTGGTAGCGCCCTCTTCAGAGATGGGAGCAGAGAGCAATGAGTCACCAACCAGGAATTCAGACTCTGTATCGCATGCCTGTTCGTCCTGAGGATAGTGGTAATATAAAGGCCTCATAATTGGTGCCCCGCTTTCTGCTGCTTCATGGTAGAGCGTGTAGAGATAGGGCATGAGGCGATAGCGTAGTTCGATGGCTATGCGATAGGCGGTTTCATAAGGTTCTCCAAAGGCCCATGGCTCCTGGTCTGGCTGCCCCAGTGAATTGTGATTGCGACAAAAAGGCATCAGGGCAGCGAGTTGCGCAAAACGCACAAGCAGTTCGCCGTTGCTGGCCTCCCAGAAGCCGCCGATATCTACACCAGAAAAGGGAACACCGCTCATTCCAAGATTAAGGCACATGGGTATCGCCATCAAAACGTATTCCCAGCGGCTGGTATTGTCACCCGTCCAGAGAGCAGCATAGCGCTGGATACCGGCTGTGCCGGAACGTGTCAAGACAAATGGGCGCTTGTCTGGACGCAGCCGTCTCAATCCCTCATAGGTTGCCCGCGCCATCTCCATACCATATGCGTTATGAAAGGATGAATGGAGTACGGGAGGACCATCTGGCCCTGTAGCTTCATTTCCACCGGCGAGATGTAGCACATCATTGCTCATTGTGTTGCCATGATGGGATGGCTGATTACTTTCTGACAATATATTCGTTAATGACGGCTCGTTCATGTCATTCCAGATGCCATCGACTCCTTGATCGAGTAGGCCCTGGTAGAGATTGCCCCACCAGCGACGCACTTCACTCCTGGAAAAATCGGGGAAAACGCATTCCCCAGGCCATACTTTACCTTTAAAGAGTTCTCCGCTCTGATAACGACAGAAGTAGTCGTGCTCCATGCCTTGCTTATAAACGAAGTAGTCTTCATCGATCCTGGTGCCGGGGTCGATAATTGCAACCATATGTATGCCCTTCTTATGCAAATCGTTTATCATGTGTACGGGATCGGGAAACTGGTCAGTATTCCAGGTAAAGTTGCGGTACTCATCCATATAATCAATGTCGAGCCAGATAGCATCGCAGGGATGTTTGCGTTCGCGCAGGCCAGAGGCAACCTGGCGTAACTGTTCTTCTGAATCATAGCTCCAGCGGCATTGGTGGTAGCCTGTAGCCCAGCGAGGTGGCATTGGCATATGTCCGGTGAGTTCAGTGTATTGTCGTAGCACATCAGCGAGTGTCGGGCCAGCAAAGAAGTAGGCGGTCAAGTTGTCTCCCTGCACAGTAATGGCGACTTCAGCGTCTTCAGTGTGACCCATATCCATTTCGACGCGACCCGAGTGATCAATTAAGACTCCGTAGGCGGTGCCATCATCGGTGCGGAGGCCAAGGTAGAAAGGGATGGACGTGTACAGGGTCATAGTCGCAGCGGTGTGATGTCGAGGGGGATCAATATTCCAGATTGGAAACGCTTGCCCACGCTTATTCATAGTACCAGTGCGCTCACCCAATCCGTAGATACGTTCTTGACTCGCGAGAGGGCGTGACAAACGTAAAGCGGTGGATTCGAAGGCAAATCCTCGCAGATAGGGTTCAAGAATGGCCTGAGCCTGGGATGTATTCAGAAAATCGGGCCATTGTTCATCTCCTTTTGCTACAATCCACGAATGATAGGGAAGTGTTCCTCCTCTATCGTCAGTCAGTCGATAGCGCGACTCATCCAACTTAGTGCTACGTATAGCTCGTATCCGTATTACCTCGCTACCAAGTAGAGTACCAGCCAATAAGCACTCGAAATGGGAGTTGCTACTTCTACCAAGCCAGAAATGCTCGGTCCCTCTTTTGTCCTTGTAGTGGAATTGCGTGATTCTCGTGAACATCTGCTATGGCCTCTTTCTTAAGTTGTCGAGTCAAGATATCTTAACCTGAATCCTCGTATTTTAATAAATCTTCATACTTTCTCAACGGAATGTCAACCAGAAAACAACCATCCAGGCAGTAACATAAGTTGCAGGGGGAAAGCCATGTGGGGATGTCCTGGGGGAACATAGAGTGGCTCAGCACACGGGTCATAGTCCTGGGGAGCAACAGGGGTGAGCTATTTTCTTTCCCCTGTTGTCAGGAAACCGGAAAACGCAATTTCTGTTGCGTTTTCCGGTTTTTCTTGATTCCTGTTAGCGCCGCATGCTCACTCTATCAGGAACGGATTCATCGTTAGAGGCTTCTGCCTCTTCCTGGCCCTGCTGCAACTGCACGATGGTGATGAGGAACATGATAAGGATGACTGCATGCATACCAGTGCACCATGCACAGATGGTATGTAGGACAACAAGCTCCAGGTAGACGAGGTAGAGGACAATCACTAGTGCCAGTAGCGACCAGATGAATTGCGCTAGATAGATACGACGCAGGGCTTGTGGCTGGGTTTGACGCAATCCTGCGACAGCTAGTACTGCGCTTCCTAAAGACCAGGCGAGTCCAGGAATCGTGATAGGTATACTTGTTCCTGGAACGACAGAGTAAGGGCTCGACAAAACACGACTGCAATCGATCAAACCTCTAGTCGAGCACAGCAAAGGAGCGTTCTCAAAATGGACCGTCGTCAGGTAGATGGAAATAGCCGCGCCTACCAGAGAGAGTAGAAGCAGCAATAGCTGGCTCCGTGAGGATTGCACCTGTCTCATTGTTTCACCTTCTCTAAGCGGTCATCTTCGAACGGTCGCCCTCCTTTGGGTCTTGCTGGTCTCATTGAGATCAAAGACTGTACACGTTGCGAAAAAGCATCAATCAGCTCCCACGGATGGGCTCGGTCCATAATGTTCCTCCCATGCGATTTTCCTTTATTGTATCACAGTTTCCGATTTCCCTTGACGTGAGCTTTGATGGTTGAGGCGAACATAACATAATACAACTTGTAGAGCAAGATATTGTGACTATTTTCTCTTGACCCTATCCAGGGGGGTATGGTATAGTGCTAGCAAGGAGCTAGAGGATAATCATCCAAAGAAAGCCTGAAAGGAAGACGGAAATGCAAGAAGATCGTAGACAGGACGCCTTAAAGCGACTCTCCTATATTGAGGGACATGTAACGGGAATACGTAAGATGGTGGAGGATGATAAATACTGCATAGATATCTTGCGCCAGACGCACGCTGTGCGCAAGGCTTTGGAGAAACTAGAAGCGGTTATCCTGGAGGGACATTTACGTACCTGTGTCCCGGAAGGTATCAAGGGTAATCGGGAGGAGGCGGTTATTCAGGAATTGATTCAGCTCTATACTATCGCGGGGAATCCGTAATAGCCTGACCATCCTGGCAACGTATAAGGAGAGATAATACTATGGAATCGGCGATTTTGGTTGCTCCTGACATCTCTTGTGAGCATTGCGAACATGCCATTGAAGGGGCGGTTGGTGAGTTGCCGGGTGTGAGTAGCGTCAAGGTCGACATACATACAAAAACGGTGCATATAGATTACGATGGCCAGAAAGTTACGCTGGCTAAGATCGAGGAAGTGCTGGACGAAATAGGCTATACAGTTACTAAATAGCTTTCAGGTTTCATCTATTCCCATCTGTGCAAGTACTTGCTTGAGGTGGATGAGGCCAAGACGCATACGTGCCTTAACTGTGCCGAGGGGAATCTGAGTTCCCTCGGCAATTTCTGTGTGGGTCCAGCCCTGGAAATATGCAAGCTCGATTACCAATCGCTGTTCTGTAGGAATCTTCATGAGAGCAGCTCGAACTTGTGAACTCTTTACGGATTGCCATGCTTCATCCCAGACATCAGGAGAAGCGATGCCCCCAGCGAGTTCTATCTCTTCTAAAGGGGCTTCCTGAATTGTGGAATGTCGTCGAATCCTGCGTAAATGATCAATGGTTCGATGATGCAGAATGGAGATGAGCCAGTTGCGAACTGCGCCTGTTTGTGGAGAATATGAAGTAGCACGTCGCCAAACAGCAAGGAAGGCATCTTGTAAAAGATCTTCAGCAACCTGGTGATCGGCAACCATGCGGTAGGCTAGCGAGTAAAGGATGCGGCTGTAGCGTTGGTATAGCGACTCCATAGCCCATACTGCACCATCGGCAATTGCAAGGAGCAGGGCTTCATCGCTCAGTTCGTTTGGAGATCCGGCATCCTTAAATGTTTGCATTACAAGCCTTCTTCTCTTTTCCTTCAATATTAGACTACGTTATGAGTAGGCAAATAGATCAATGTACTTCGATGTATTAAGTCTTTCCGATGCTCAAGAGTGTGGTTGAGGCTGGAAGGAGTTACAGGTTCATGATACAATTTTGCAAAGAATCTCCTCAGGTGCGAATGTTCAGGAATGCAGGAGGGAAGATGAAGGTTTGGTATCCAGTGCAGATTCGCTTTCGCGATCTTGATCCCCTGGCACATGTGAACAATACGGTGTATTTTATCTACTTCGAGGAGGCCAGGAGCCACTATTTCAATCAACTTGAGCCATGGTTGAAGCAATGGCCTTCTGAAGAGGAGCACCAGCACAAAGAAGAGGATGTCGAACCACATAATCCGCGTATACAGACAGGGCCGCGTGGTTATTATGGCTTGCTGGTCAAGGAGATTAGCTGTACGTATGAGCTTCCCCTGGTGCGTTCAGATCGTGCCGAGGTAGGTGTGCGTGTAGACAAAGTTGGCCGCACGAGTTTTGTTATGGATCACCAGATACGTGATATGCACGAGCACGAACGGATTTTTGCTACGGGTCGCTCGATCATGGTCTGGTGCAATTACCATACCGGTCGTCCACATCCAGTGCCACCTTCCCTGCGCTATGCATTTGAACAAATGGAGGAGCGATCGTTTCCGCCGCCAGATTCCTGATCCCTCTTGTTAAATATTAAAATAGCCGTACTTAAAGGGTATAGGAAACAATGCGTCGTGAGGCACACGGCCTCTACCCAACGCTGGAGGTCGAATCAGCTCGGCACAGATGCACTACTTTTCTGGATCGGTTGCTTAATCGCTGCTTTCGCGAGCTTGATAATGTTCTATACATGAGAAACCACAAGGGCAGAAGCAGCCCAGTGAATGACCAAGACATATCCTGGGAAATAGGTACTAGATAGCGCCTTGATAAGTCTATATATGATATCTTTTTTGTAAATAATCGAAACTTTGTATGCCTGATCCATTGACGCCTCCGTTAGTTGGAGGCATCACCTTCAAAACTGGAGTTTAAGAGGTGTTCTTGTAATGAAAAGAACTGGCGTTAGGCAATCGTCTGAGGAATCTCCTCTGAGGAGGAGAGTTATCGTCGCGCTAGAGTATCTAGTGGCTGCAATTCTCGCCGGTGGGACTTTTTATGTGGTTTCCTTGTTCACGCTATTCGCACAACATTCCCCGGTCAACCAGCACCATTTGCAGAGGAAGCCGCCGCGAGTGGTCGTAGAGGAACCCCTTGATCGTATACCCTCAATGAAAGCAACGCAGACAACTACTACTTCAGATCCATGGGGTATTGCATTTGATTCGCTTCACCAAATTGTTTGGGTTGCAGAACCGGGGTGCGAACCACGGCCAACATGCTCAAAAACAGATCCCGGCATTATTGGCGAATATGATCTATTAGATGGGAGTTTCATTCAGGATTTCCCGGAACCGCCTGGGTACACGAGCCCTGTCTTCGTAGCAGTAGATGCGAGTGGCAATGTCTGGTTCTCCGAGCCCAACAGCGATGCTATCGGAAAACTCGATCCGCAAGAAACGACCTGGAGCCAATGGAGCGTACTTAAAGGTAGTGTTCCCTATGACTTGACCTTCGATAACTATGGAAATCTCTGGTTTACAGAGTTCGAGGCAAACAGAATTGGTTTCTTCAACCCTCACACGCACAAACTTGTTGAGAACGCGATTCCTACGCCGGACAGCAATCCATATGGTATCGCCAGGGGTCCTCGGGGTGACATCTGGTTCACTGAGAACAGATTGGGGGTAGGGCAAATTGGAAGTTTAATGCCGACACCTTCTGGAACAGTCACGATTGTGGAACATACAGTTACAACTGCGCAGCCGCACCTGATCACCGCTGATAAAACGGGAAATATCTGGTACAGCGAGGCCTTTGGAGGGAGTATTGGCGAATTCAGCCCTTCATCCGGTAGCAATATTAATTACTCTGTATCTGCTGGCATTTGCGCACACCTATCGGCGTGTGGAACGCATATATCGGGTATCGGCATTGATAATAAGGGAGACATCTGGTTCGATGACTCGCTGAGTGAACGTGTTGGCTACCTTATTCCGTCCACTAAACAAGTGGTAGCGAAAACACTCAGCAATAAAGATAGCAGTGCATACGATGGGCTTGCTGTGGATAGTTATAACAATGTATGGTTTACGGAGCCATATAGTTCTAACATTGTAATGTGGCCCAAAGGAACCGTAAAGTAAGCACGAGCCAGGCAGCTATAGGTCCATACTGCTATATTGAAGGTTCTCTTAATATTCAGGTAATCTACCATACGTCTGTGGGCGTATTACATGTTGTATCGGATTGTTGGGGGAACGGCGGCTGATCCTGAAGATGCGGTGATCGCTCTATACTGCAAGTTAGATCTTTCGTCGGAACAATCCATAGAGCGGATATTGTTTTTCTCAGAGGTAGAACCACATTAAGTAGTGAAGGTCCCGTGGATTGGGCTTGATTTTGGTGGTCTGTCACAGCTCAACCAGCATTTCGTGTGGTTCTACCCAACAACGTGTTAAGCTTGCGCGGGCCGGCAATAATGAAGAATTGCTCGTATCTCCTCTTTTACCGCTATCTGTTCCAAAATATCCAGAATTCTACAGTTTATGTTCTTTGAAGCTGTGAATCTGGGATGGTAACGAAGGTTAAACTTGCTAACAAGTACATAGCACTATCTGGCTGTTTTTGGCTTTATTGTGTAACTTACTCGTAACCTTTCGTTATACTGAACAGTGAGGCAATCTCTTATTTACAGACGAGATAACGAGGGTAACGTATGTTGTCTGCCGTAATCACGGCACTATTGTTCGTTGTAATGTTGCTGATTGTGGCGAGTTTCGTCGCCAGTGCGTTGCGTGAACATCGGCGTCATTTACAAACGCTAGCAAAACAAACACCTGATTTGTCAACTACGCCTGATCATAAGGTAACTGCGGTTTTACAATCCCAGAATGGGACAGCCGTAGGCATACAGAAGCCAACATCTCTGTTCATACTTTCCTTACCAGCATCCTGGTATCAGCGTCGCCGTACGATTGTCTCTGTTGGCTTTCTGTTCATGCTCTTACTTGGATTGTTTTTGCAGAGCGGTCTTGCAGACGGAGCACTGGAGGGTATAAGCCGTGGCTTCGGATTGCTCAATTTTAGGCAGCATACTTCTGCTTTTGATCTGTCCACTGCTTCCCTGCCAGTAAATGGTACCGCCAGTAGCCGCATAGTACGAGTTGATTCGGGTGATCGTAGACAATATTACACAGATTACCAATGGCGGGTCTGGGCCTATTCATCGTGTTCCGGTATCTCCATGGAAGAAGTGATGAATGCTTATGGCCGGCATCTCATCGCTGCAGATGTGTTACAGGTGGAAGCAAATTTAGGAGTATGGAACATATACGAGGGTCTGACCGGTGGAGAGGCTGGTATAGCTAAAGCAGCAAATTACTTTGGTTTTAAAGCTCTCCCTAACCCTCCTCGTACTTTGCAAGATTTAATCAATGTAACTAATAGAGGCTTCCCCGTGATTGTGGGCATACCAGGTCACATCCTTGTTGTCCACGGTGGAGACAACAATTATGTCTACCTTGTCGATTCGGCTCCTGCTAACCGCACAATTTTGACCCATCAGCAGTTTCTGGATCTATGGGATAAATTTAGCGTGGAATTGGTACCGCGCTAAAAAGCAGGTTAGCAACCTAAAAAGCAAGCCCGCCTCCTGCAGGTCTATCCTCAGAGGAGGCGGTTTTTTCATCTCTTTACCTTAGTAGATGAGGACGGGCGTAAACAGTTGCACGAAATTATATAACCAGAGTGCATTGTTTTTGGCGATATTCACGCAACCGTGTGACCCATAAGCAGAGAAAGAATCACCCGTGGCATCCTGATGGGGGAAATTGGTACCGGGGCCATAATCTGCACGCCACCAGCTATCGTGTAGAAAGTATCCGTCGCTGTGATACTGCATGGCGTAATTGATAGGGGTATCAGGATACCAGTAAGGTGAGGTTTTCGGAACGTTTGCCTTAAAGACTGTAGGCGATTGTTTGGCTTCTACCCACCACGTTCCCGGAGGACTTGGTTTTTCAGGACGCCCTGTAGTGACTAAAAATGCATTAACCAGTTTTCCATTCTGGTAGACGCGCATGGCCTGTTCGTGCAGCGAGATGACAACCACCTTCCCACTCTTAAATCCATAGTGTTGCATCAATTGAAGATCAGTCTGGTGAATTTTGTTATAGGGTGTTTTATCGGCAGCGTCAGTCATCATCGCCTGGAAATTGGTCAGATACGTGTTCAAATCTTCAATTGCTTGCTGATAATCGGCCAGCGTCTTAGCCGCACTTAACTCTTGTTGTACCCAACCTCCGACGCCGGTTGCCCCGTACTCAAAGCCAAGTGGGTAGTTCGTATTGTTAAAGCTATCATGGTATTGATGCTGCTGACCCCAACTTGCAACCTCCTGCTGCAGTAGATACTGGAGGCTCTGGCTCTCAGCCTTCATCGCAGGAATTTTTATTGCCTCCACGTGAGAATTCAACTTCGCCAGGGCTGCTGCATAGGCAGTCGCAGTCTTCGCATTGTTCAGCGCCTGCAGGTCAGAGCTATACTGCTGCTGAAAGGTAGTAGTATCTCCATTGTATTGCTGCATCAACGCAATCCATTGCTGAAATGCATGCAATTGCATCTCCCCTTGTTTTTTCAAAGTGGGGTCACTGGTTGGTATCGGTGTAGGGGTGGAAGTATTAGAGACAGTCTTTCCTGTATTTGTGCTGCAAGCGCTTAATAGGACCAGACATAGGATCACCAGACTCAACAGGATTGTAAGCATCTTGGGTTTCATATGGCTATTTCTCATTTTTTCTTGTAACCTGATTTTCATAATCATAAAAGATCCCTCAAGTAGTTCATTATAATGTATATTATAAGCTCTCTTTAAACCAAAAAGTATCACGTAATGTCATAATGTTCTGTGAAATGGTTCATAAAGTCACGGGCTCTTAATCCGTGCGAGTATCTCCTCATGCAGTTCCCTGGTTCCAGCAGCAACAAGTGAGAAGCCGTCGGTCAGGTTCTTGATAGGGCGTAAAGGTTTGCCATGCTGATCGCTGACTATGCCTCCCGCTTCCAGTACGATTCGCAATGCTGCCAGGAATGACTCAGCGGTAATCACATCCCCTATATCGATGTAGGCATCATAGGCTCCATTAGCAACATATACGATATCCATTGCAGAGCTACCGGTCCGCCGTACCTTGCCAAGTGGGGGACATTCAATGAGCAATTTACGCAGAACTTCAGGATCACGACCATCAAAGTTTATTCCAGCCAGGCAATGTTCAAGATGTTTGGTTTCACTTACCTGGCAGCGGCGTCCATTGCAGAAGGTACCATAGTCGCGTTGCGCCTGGTAAACGGTTCCACTAAAGAGTTCGCCGACCAAAGCCCATTGGACACAGTCAAGACTGACTGGCATATCTATCGGTAGGACTGCCAGTGATACTCCTGCAGTCATGATGCTACGAGCAACGTTTATTGACCCATCTACAGGATCAATTATGATGCGATAGGACGGCGCAGAGGATGTCGAAAACGCTGGGCGCTCCTCAGTAATGATCTCGAAGCCATGCCCGCTTGCGATAAGCCCATCAATGATGATATCTTCCGCCTCACGATCAAATTGCATGGTAATATGATTGCCTGACTGAGAATACACCAGACTGCGGTCAAAGCGCTCAGAATAGATATATGCACGCACCTGGCGAAATAGTTGTTCTAAAAGCTCTAACACGATTGCTCTTTTATCTCTATTTCTTGATCTGCCTGATTATTCGCTGACTCGATTATACCATACTTACCTGGAGTGACATGTTCGCTGGCTTCTTCTGCCAGGCGCTGGATGACAAATGGATGATCCTGGTTCTGCGCCAGCAATCGTTCACAGGTCATCTTAATCGCAAGCTCGCTCTGGTCGGATGCAATCCAGCGCCGGCCAAGCTGTGCGGCTACAGCGGGAGTCACTCCACTGCCACAGAAACAGTCGAGCACAAGATCGTTCACTTCAGATGACGCGAGGATAATGCGTTCAAGCAGTGCTGCTGGTTTTTGTGTTATATAGCCATTGCGTTCTGGGTCTCTCTGATGTAAATGACTGATATCGCTCCAGACGTCAGTAGGAGTCATAAGCGTATCTTCATCATAGGTATAAACGCGCCCTGCTGAGCTTATTGTCCAGTGGACACGCCCACTTGAATCTAACCATTTTTTCATATGATTGCGTTTTTGCGAGCCACGCCGTTCTCCAATTCTTTCTCCATGAAAGCAATACTGCGTTGATTTACTGTAGAATAGAATAGTATCGTGTTTACGAGCGTAGTGTTTGAGCGAGCGTCCCCCTGATTGATAATGCCAGATGATTTCATTTTTAAAGCCAGGGCCTTCTGCATTAGGGTTAAAGCCAAAAACCTCATCCAGCATAACCCTGGCATAATGTGTGACCCGCCAGTCCAAGTGTACATAGATACTGCCATTCGAGGCGAGGAGTTGCCGTAACAAGATAAAAGTTTCGTATAGCCATATAAGATAGGCATCCAGATTATTGTCCCATTTATCACTAAATGCCAATTGCTTACCTCTTTTAAAATCGCGCCCCGTCATAAAAGGTGGGTCGATATAGATGAGGTCGACTTGTCCAGCAATTTCAGAGAGCAATGCCGGGAGGACAGTACTTTTATCTCCCAAGATGAGGCGGTTGTGCCATCCTTGACGGATCAAATTGGACTGCTTATCCTTCGACTGCCTATTGAAGCTCGCGTAAGTATACAGGTGTTGTGTAGCAGGTTTTGACATGAGCAATCTTCCTTGCCCATCGGTATCCAATTGATGCTCGGTATACTTGCCTTTCCATACTAACTCAACCATAGCTGATCCTCTCGATAGCTACCTTATAGCAGCCTGACAGCCAAGCAGTAGCTGTGTTGGTTGCATACAATACCTGCCATAGCTTCATGCTTTAAACACACTATAGCATATTGTTGCTTTTGCAGACAGCAGGGACCCTGTCGCGAAAAGCGCGCTTAATGGGTACTGCCACTATGCCTTTTGGGAAGATCCGACTCACCCGTTAGCGTGGTACAATGGCATTACTGGTAAGACGAGCGATAAGGCTGGCCTCTATCGTTTTGAGCTGAGCAGAATTTTGAATGGGGTTAGAGAGAATGCAGCAGGTTTTATGGACACTAATCGGCATGGTAGCTTATGTTTGCGGCTTAGCGATTATTTTCGCAGTGACTCCACGATTATGGAGACTCAGGTTTGATGAAGGGCTGTTTATGGGTATTGCTGCTGCGGATGTCTTTGGTGGTATTCTGGCCTTTGCTTCCATAGGAATAACCTTTGCTCTCTTTAATGGCACATTTGGCATCAAAATATTGGACTTTTTGTTGCTTGTGGGTATCTTCATTGTTGGGCTACGAATGTCTCTTCGCAGTTTTCGTCCACGTTACAAGGGAGGAGCATTTCAGCTTTCACGCATTCTTGTGGGATGCTATTGCCTCTTGCTCGTGGGTGCTGCCGTCTACTGCATAGTGCTACTTTTCGTGTCGTCGTGATTACTTCTCCAGTACCCACTACCTTCTGGGACTGAGCAGAGCAAGGATTCAGAAAAGGATGATAAGTTCATTCATCCTTAACTGCCAGTTTTGTTGGAACGATAGTTGGCGAATTTGTAGCTTTGTTATGTGCTATCATAAGCATGAAGAAACTTATGAATTGAATACAGCGCGTGGAGGGCTGCTTCAACATACCTCAGTTGGAAGATTGTATGATTGTAAGCGAAATTATGACAACTAAGCTTATCACAGTGACACCAGATGATACGCTCAGCCATGCCGCCAACTTATTACGGCAATATCAATTTCATCATTTACCCGTAGTAAAAGCTTCGAGCGCCAGCGAAATGCTAGAGTCAAATCAGGCATCTCGCAAGACCCTACCGACGCTTGAAGGTTTACTTACCTCGCAGGATATCGATATGGCAGCGACATTACGGACATTAGGTTCTGGTGATGTGTTGCAACAACCATGGCAGGAAAGGCGCGTTACGGAGGTGATGCATCGCGCTGTCCTCCGTGTGATGCCAAATACCAGTGTAGCAGCAGCGGCGCAGATCATGGTTGAACGGGGCATAAACTATTTACCTGTTGTAGAGTATGAGCGTGCAGAACAAGCAACAGAGGAGAGCGAAGACGAAACACGGGTTGTTCTGGTGGGGCTACTTACACGCAGCGATTTACTCATGGCTCTGGCACGGTCACTAGGCGCGTTTGAGCCAGGGATGCAATTGACTATACCGATTCCAATGGGCGATCTAACCCCGCTGGCGCGAACGCTGCTACTGGCTGCTGAATTGCATATGCAGGTGCGCAGCGTGATTGCTGCACCTCAAAAAGCCGGTATACCCCTTACAGCAACCATCCGCCTGGGAACGATTCATCCTACACCTTTACTGGTTCGGTTGCAAGAGGCAAATATTCAATATACATTTGCAGATCTGCAAAAAGAGGGTGACAATCATGCCGAAAGCAAAAGCTGACTCCAGGGCGCGACTTATCTTTGATCCTGGTGAGCTTGATTATAACTTTGGCCCTGAGCATCCTTTGCAACCTGATCGCATAATTGCCCTGATAGACTTGTTGGAAACCAGCGGCTTGTGGCATAGCACTGATGAAAATACAAGGCTGGCCTTGCGTGCTGCTACAGAAGAAGAATTAGGTCTGGCTCATACAATTGATTATCTAGACGCAGTTCAAATCCTCAGTGCTCTTGGCGAGGGAGAAGCTTTCGATGAGAAATGCTTGCTACTTGCTATGAGATATGGATTTGCTGAAGGAGATACGCCAGTATTGCCGTGTATGCATGAAGTATCCGCGCGTATTGCAGGTGGCACCCTGGTAGCAATGAATGCTGTCATGGGCCTTCCGAATGGCAACATGTACACTACAAACGATGCACGACCCCTACATGTATTTCATCCCGCTGGAGGGCTGCACCACGCCTGGGCCGAGAGAGCTTCGGGTTTCTGTGTTTATAACGATATCTCAGTTGCGATAGCTAGTGCACTGCGTGCTAGCGAAGCAAAGATTCTATATATCGACTTTGATGCCCATCATGGTGATGGGGTGCAGCGTTCCTTTTACGATGAGCCCCGAGTTATGACCGTCTCCTTTCATGAAACCGGGCGTTATCTTTTCCCTGGGACTGGCGATGTCGTTGAACTGGGCAATGGATTAGGGCGCGGCTACTCTGTAAATGTTCCCCTTGAACCTTTTACTGAAGACGATTCCTATATTGAGGCAATTGACTCCTTGCTCACTCCACTCGTCATCTCTTTTGCTCCTGACATACTTATTACCCAGCATGGATGCGATACCCATGCCTGGGATCCTTTAACACATCTTAGTCTGACGATGCAAGGGATCCAGGCGCAGATTAAACTGGCACATCAACTTGCCCATGCCTATTGCCAGGGGCGTTGGGTGGCGTTAGGTGGAGGAGGCTATGACCTGTATCGTGTCGTTCCGCGTGCCTGGAGCATGGTATGGGCCGAGATGTCGGATCAGCCAGTGCCTGCACATCTGCCAGATAAATGGGTGAAGCGCTGGCGACCGGTATGGATGGGTGTGGAGGATCAGGAGGAGGCGGGGCAGCAGGTGATGGGTAAAACAGCCACTCCGACGACTTTCCCAACGCTCTTTCAGGACCGACCGGAAGATTTTCCTGTACAGCCTCGCCGGTGGTCTATCAGCAGCACAAATCGGCATACTGTTGCGCTTGTACGCCACCTTGTGGTTCCTCCTTCGGTACGCCAGGCGTTCCCCTCGGCCCAACGACAATCGCCATTGGCAGGTCTTTTTGATTTGTTGCATTTGCGTGGCAGCGCTACCCCTTCGCGTAGCAAAACATTAGAAATACCGGCAGGGCCTCTGCTATTACGCGACTTTTGCCCTCCTTCGCTGGTCGAACGCCTGAAGGCGGATGAAGGCCTGCGCGCCTTTGCTCGCTTACCGGAGCGTGAGCATCAACTCCTTCTCAGTATTGCAAAGCGCCCGGATTGTGCGCTGACCCTGGCGCATACGCCTACAGGCGTGATTGTTGGTGAGGTAACGATCGCTCCCGGAGATGAGTGGTGGGATGGCCTGGAAAATGTTTATGAAGTAGCTATCGAAGTAAGCTCAAATTGGCGAAAGATGGGTGTTGCACGCAATTTATTAGCCTTTGCACTTGAACTCGATGCCTTAGAAGACATGATCCTTTTTGCCATCGGCTTATCCTGGCATTGGGATACTGAAGGTCTGGGACTGAATGTCTACCGCTATCGTGAACTCATTTCACGGTTGTTTTCGACCCAAGGCTTTGTTGAATATCCAACAACCGAACCAAATGTGAGCATGGAACCTGCGAATATCCTGGTGGCGCGAATAGGCAAACGTGTTGACCAGCGCATGGTCAGTAGGTTTTACACTCGTTTGGTGAGTTCACCAAATATATCGGGATTATAATAAAGAACGTTTTTCTGTACTGGCAGGAGGAATATGGATCTGAGAATGTGACGAAAGAGTTGCTCTAAGAAGCAACCTGTTCAGTTAGCCTGCCCGTGTGAACGAGCCAGCGGATAAATTCCATGCGCCGGTGTTCTGCAAGCTCTCGGAGTTTCTCTCTTTCGTAGTGTTCTCTGCGAAGTTTACTCAAAAGCTTTATCTCTCTCTCAGCAAATCCTCCCTTACGTAAAATATCGCGATCTTCTTTGCGATCCATATGACCCTCCTTCTCCTTGCGTCTCGCCCCACGATTTATCGGGGGTTTACAGTAGAGTGCGGATACTTCGCTGCTCCTTCGCTAACTCTTTGACTGCGTCTCAGAACGTTGGCTCAGGACAAGGCTCAGCACAAGTTTATCCAGCACGTACGCCCCAGCGGTGTTGGCGAGACGGATAGGTGCCGATTTCACTGTAAACAGCTAGTAAGGTACTATGGTCAACATGCGTTTTATACGCTTAAGAAGCGTCTGCATAAGATATGGTTTGGGCAAATGATCCAGTGTTGACCTGGTTTCGCCACGAGTACGAATTTGCTTATGAACTGCCGATTCGGCACTGGTAAGCAATACAGGTATCGTAGCATAAGTGCGTAACGCCTGCAAAACATCCCAGCCAGTGATAGTGCCTGAGAGATCCAGGTCAAGCAATACCAGATCAGGAAGCGCTTGCTTTAGCACCCTAATAGCCATTTCCCCATTACGTGCTATTGCCACCATATAGCCATGAGCGGCTAACATCCCTGCTTCCAAATTGGCAAGGGATACGTCATCTTCAACTACAAGTATGCGCCGCGACGAACCTTGCTCCCCAACCGCCTGTTGTGTTGGGTTCGTTATAATTCGTGCGCCGTACAATGGTGCCTCATTCCATGCACTTGTATTACCGCCGTCCGGCAGCCTATATGCAGCGCCTTTGTCTTGCATGACTAACATCTTGCTCCCGCAAAGGTTGAAAATGGTGTTGCGGTAGCACCGCCGGTGCGGTGTAAAGAGAAGGCTTCTCTCTATGCTAATAGTACATGAAAACTAGTGATAATAACGTGAAAAATATGTTCATTGTTGTGAAAATGGCGTGAAGGTTTGGCATGTTTTCCATTTGCATAGGGACCAAATTTGCTGTGCCTGTGATGAGATATGATACATATTCATTGCTGTGATGGGCCTACTACAGCGGCGATAATGGGCAGGCATTTATAAATCAGGGGGATCGGGTGGCGGGACAAAATAACCTACGCCCAACTCATTCAGTAGAAAACGAGGTTGAGCGGGATCAGGCTCTAACTTACGACGCAGGAGACGAATAAACGTGCGAAGGTAGGTATTTTCGCTGCTGTAGTCTGGTCCCCAGACTCTTTGCAAAAGCTCACGGTGCGTCAAGACTTTTCCGGCATTGCGGCTGAGTTCACACAATAAATCGTACTCTGTAGGTGTAAGATGGACCTCTTTACCGCCTGAACGTACATCACGGTGCGCGAAATCAACTACCAGCCCATTCTCTCCTCCGCATTTATACACGGGTCGTTGTATATCACCGCCTGCTGCACTACTGCGGAGGCGCTCGATTTCATCGGCTCGCTGGAGTGCCCTGCGTACGCGGGCCAGTAATTCATTCAAGCTGAAAGGTTTGGTCAGATAGTCGTCCGCTCCCTCATCGAGAGCCTTGATCTTCACCAGTTCCTCATCACGGGCGGAGAGTACGATTACGGGAGCCCTACTCCATTCACGCAAGCGTCTAAGGAACGCCAGCCCATCTAATGTAGGAAGGGAAAGATCAAGCAGGACCAATTGTGGTTGAAAGATAGCTGCCATGTCAATGGCCTGAGCGCCGTCGCTCACTGCCTGGACCTGGAATCCCCTGGCTTTCAACTGGGCGAGCAGAAACGTGCGCATCTGCGGATCATCTTCGACACAGAGGATGCGAGCCTTTTTGTCTATAGTGGACATCAAGCCCTCCTATCAAATCAAACCTCGCTCGTGACTGAACTTGCTACGCCAAGGGTAAATGCAAAGATGGCTCCTTCTCCCAGGCTACTCTTCAGCCGCAGTCTGCTGCCATGCGCCTCGATAATCCCTCGACTAATGTACAAGCCAAGTCCTGTTGCTGGACTCCAACGAATTCCATCTTGATGTTTCCCTGCGATGGGTTGTCCTGGGCGCTCTACTGTTGGGCGCCTCAGAGCGGCGAAGGTGCTAAAGCGGGTAAACAGCTCTGCCTGTCGTTCCTCTGTTATGCCCGGTCCTCGATCTATTACCCGAATTTCGACCCCCGACGTTTGGTTGTGGTAGGGATCAAAGATAGCCTCGGCCTCAAGGAGCACAGTATCGCTTTCAGGAGCATAACGGAATGCATTGCTCACAAGGTTTGTGAGCACACTCATGATAAGTTCATAATCAGCCTGTACCGTTGGCAGATCAGGGGGAGCGTGTATCTCGAATCGACGAAAGGAAGAAGAAATCAATGCTTCCAGGCGATCTTGCAGGTCTTCAAACATCTCAGGAAGCAGGATGGGTTCGAGTTCGAGTCGTAACGCTCCTGCTTCTACGCGCGAGGCGTCTAGAAAATGGTTGATCATATCCACCAGATGCCCTACTTGCTCGTCGGCAGTCTCCAAAAAATCGCGTTGCGCTTCGCTTGACCACTCTAAGTCAACAGCCTGGAGGGCACTCAAATGAGCACGAATATTAGCAAGAGGAGTTTTCAGTTCATGAGCCATGGTAGTGAAGAAATCTTCACGCGCTCTTTCTAGTGCCTTGAGTTTTGTGAAATCTTGTAGGACTAAGACTACATCGGTAATCTTTCCCTCATTGCTTTGTAAAGGTGCTGCATTAATGCGCAAGAATAAAGCCTCATTGTCGGGTTGTGTAAGATGCAGTTCGACTTCGCTTGCCTCTCCCTTGTGCAGAGCGCGGAAAAGAGGCTGCTCCTCATATGGAATGACTGAGCCGGAAGCTCCATAGAACGTCCTAGTACGCAGAGTATCTTCGATATTCAGACCGACGGCACTCTCAGCCGCATGGTCAGGATCATCCAATGGATCTAATAGCAGTCCCATACGCTGCAGGAGTTGCACTGCCTGGTGGTTGATGACAGAGATGCGTTTGTCGTCAGCGGAGATGAGCATTACGCCTGAAGGCAAACGTTTCATGAGGAGGCGCATGCGTGCGCTCTCCAATTCCTGCGCAGTTTGAGCTTCTTGAAGAGCCTGGTTGCGTTGCGCCAATTCGGCCATACGATCAATCACCTGAGCTTCGATCTGTTCTCGCACAATCGCCTGTTCTGTCACATCATGATAGACAACTACATACGCAAAGATATTATCTGAATCATCTTTAATAGGGGCTTTTGAGCGACGGATGGTATAATTCTGACCATCTGCTCCCACCATCTTGAATTCATCTATCAGTTTCTCATGGGGGGAACGTTCAAGTTCTGCTACCAGTTCAGTGATAGATGGAGAATTTTGGGGAAAGGTGGCAGTGCTTCGTTTCAAAGCATCACTGATATGCAGCCCTTTCACATCTTCTGTCCATCCCAATAGATTTCGTATGGCGTTATTCATATCGGCCACATGCCAAAGCGCATCGTAGATGATGACGCCATCGGGAATGGCCTGCATCACATTTTCACGTTGGTGCGCTTGCTGTCTCGCCACCTGCGCTAAGTGATCGATGCTGACGAATAATCGAGCATTTTGAATAGCCAGGCCGACTTGTTGGGCGAATTGCTCCAGTAATTCCACTTCTTCGATGGGAAGACCGCGTGCTCGTCGATGATAAACCTCAATTGTTCCCAGTACTGTTTTACCAGTTGAGCCATTTATTTCTTCGCGTCCCAAAACCGATCTCGGAGTTATTCCAGAACTACCAGTAGGGCCTGGCTCAAAAATAGGGACGCAGAGTACCGATCCAGGACGACGAGGTGTGCCGTTATCGTCCAATAATGGAAGCTCGATATCGGGCCAGGCGCTTGTGTCTGGAATAATCAGGGAGCGACGGTCACGTATAACCCGGCCGAGCAGCAAATGCTCGCTCATTTGTGGATGCCAATCCTGTGAACTAAGGTGCAGGCCCTTCTGTGCTACCACTGTGACTGTTGGTATACCATTATTCCGATATTCTATTGTGTCTAAAAGTTGTGCCTGGAAGTTGGGAGTGCGCAGCTCACCATCTGCAAGCGAATGGTCAAGCAACAAAATAGCGCAACGTGTGGACCCTACTAGCTCCTGAACTGCCTGAAGAATACTGTCAAGGACATCTGGTAGAGCAGATCTCCCTACAATGGCAGAAGAGATGTAGTGAATGGCATCCAAGTGCAGGCGAGAGCGTACGGGCCTGGTCACATCTTCAATGGTGACGATTAGTGTATGCTCCGCATTCTGCATTTCTGTAGATGCTTGTTCCTCGGATGGTATGCGGGGTAGCAGATTAGTTGAGAGTTCTATAGATATATGCCAGTAGGTGCGGCCTCGTGTCTCCAGGAAACCTTCATAAGGTATGTCAGAGAAAGTTAGGCGTTGACCAGTAGAGCATACCTGTCGTAAGAGTGGTTCGGCTACCCTTAGTACCTCATCGGGTACTACTTCACCTAAGGTATGACCGATGGCGCTATGAGCATGCCAAGAAGGATCGAGTAATGACAGAAGATATGCATTTACATAAAGAAAGCGCAGGTCGGTACAGTCGAGGATAGCAACTCCCACCGGCATGCGTTCCAGAATATGCTCAAGTAGCGCAGGTTGCGCTGGGTTCATATGAATGCGACTTCCAGGTATTTAGTGCGAACCTACAAGGTATCACGCAGATAAATATCAGTCAGTGATACCTGAAACTGAACTTATCTGATTATATTATAGCGTTTTTTTGTCTTGCGTGAGTGCAAAGTTTTCGTAATTTGTGTCACAGAGCGGATTCTGCTATCATAGGCCTGTGTCTCTGGTTACGAGTTATTGAGTCAGGAAGGAGTAAAATGGATCTGCGAGGTAAGCGTGTACTGATAATGGGCCTGGGGTTACACGGATCTGGCATCGCATCCGCCAGGTATGCTGCCCAACAGGGTGCTATTGTGCGTGTAACTGACTTGCGGTCGTCGGAGATACTGGCCCCAAGTATAGCATCACTTGCAGGTTTGCCCATCGAGTATGTACTTGGCGAACATTGCAATGAGGATTTTCTCTGGGCTGAAGTCGTCATTCATGTTCCAGGTGTCCGGAGAACCTCACCGTACCTGCGCCTCGCACGTGAAAATGGGGCGCGTATTGAACAGGAGATTGCGCTCTTCTTTCAAGCGTGTCCGGGACGGATCATAGGCATAACAGGAACACGAGGTAAAACCACGACTAGCATGCTGATTTACGAATTACTGCGTGCCAGTGGAGCTCCCACTACGATAGGAGGCAATGTTTCTGGCGTTGAAACCCTGTCTCTGCTCCCTCTGATTACTCCTCAAACGTTGGTTGTACTTGAATTATCCAGCTGGCAGCTTGAAGGACTTGCACCCCATAAGCTAAGCCCATCCGTTGCCATAATGATCAATATTTATCCTGACCATCTCGATACCTATCGAAACATTGAAGAGTACGTAGAGGCGAAGGCAAACATCTTTCGTTTTCAGCATGCAAGCGATCTAGCAATATTTAATTATGACAACCTGTGGACCCGTCAGCTTGCTGAGCACGCCGTTGCGGAAATCTGGTTTACCAGCCTGGAGCGTGGAGGCAGCTTCCCTCGCGGTTCTGCAACCCTCATGCCGTTCATATTCACCGAAACGCCAATGATTGGAAAACATAATCTTGAAAATATCCTGTTGGCGACAACCACTGCCAAGCTTCTTGGTGTACCCGATAAGATCATCGCATCCACAGTGCGAAATTTTCAGGGTGTTGCCCATCGATTGGAAGAGATCGCTGTAGTGAATGGCATTCGCTATATTAACGATTCCACCAGTACAACCCCTATAGCTGGCCGTGTAGCCCTGGCAGCCTTTGATGGACCAATAGTCCTGGTAGCGGGAGGCAACACAAAGTTTCTCCCTTTAGAGGACTGGCCGGAGGCGATTGTGAAGCGAAGTCGCGATGTGATCTTGCTCAAAGGGACTGGCACAGACGAGTTACTGCCAGCCCTGGAAGATGCAGCGCGGAGACTTGGGACTGCTAATCCCGTGCGTGGGGTGTTTGACGACTTCACTGCTGCTATGGATGCAGCGGTTTCTGTTTCCCAACCTGGAGATGTGGTGCTTTTTTCGCCAGGCTTTACCAGTTTTGGGATGTTCCTCAATGAATTTGACAGAGGCGATAAGTTTGTGACTTACGTTCGCAGGCTCAAAGGATTGTCCTATTAGCAGCTACACACTCAACTTCTGTAAGACCCACTCGACTACCTACCCTGGCGATGATGATCGGTCTCTGCACAGCTTTGTCGGCCTATATCTGCATATCTTGTGCGGCTTTCTTGATAGCCTTTCTCTTACTTCACATCCACTCTCTATCCAGCTGTACTCCTTCATTAGAAGGACGGAAAAAGGTAAATAAACTAACACCTATTAAGATGACGCCTAAAACAAGGAGACCATACCCTGTTTTCATGTGATCTGAAAGCAAAGCAAAACCGCCTCCTAAAACTATTACTGCCCCAATAAATAGAGCGATCCCTGTCATTTTTTTCCTGCTCATTTTTTCACCTCCTCCAGGCATACTCAAGTACACCTTGGGCTAGCATTCAGACACTAACAGCCGTTAGCGCATCAATCTTCATTATCACATTGACAAAAGGGTCAATCGAGTTTTGTATGTCTGCTTAGCAGCTTGCCTTCTCAAGGATACCAATACTATGTGGTAGAGGGATGCTTATACTAGTAGAGAATAGATGATATCTTCAGGAAAAGGTATATAGAACTAACCCGGTAAGAGTCCGGCAAAATGCATTGCTTATGTTTTCACAAAAAACTTAAATATATTTTCCCGCTGCCAGGTTGACGTAGAAGGCATCAAACTGGTAGACTAACGATTGGTAGGCATAGAGCGTGTTCCAGAGTACGACGAGAGCGAGAAAATATGAGCATGGCTGTTCCCAGCGCGCCCTAAAAGGAGAAATAGATCATGACAATGATGATGAGCAGAAAAGCACTGGAAGAATATGGGCTGGTGAACCTGGGTAAAATTAATTGGAACCTTGCGCCTGCGGTCCTAGTTGAACATGCCCTTGCTCGTAAGGAAGGGGTGTTGGCTGCTAATGGTGCGTTTGCTGCAACTACAGGTTCACATACAGGACGTTCACCTAAGGATAAATTTATCGTCTCAAATGAGGAGTATGCAGCCAAAATCTGGTGGGGCGACACTAATTACCCGATGTCGCAGGAGGCCTTTGAGGGCGTACGACGTAGCCTTGCAGCTTATTTACAGGGACGTGATGTCTATGTGCTGGATGCTGCTGGTGGTGCTGATCCCGATTATCGTATGCCCATTCAAGTGATTACTGAGCTGGCGTGGCATAATCTCTTCGCCAGACAACTCTTTCTGCGTGCTAACGAGAGCGATTTAAGCAGTGAGCGTCCGGGGTTCACCATCCTTTGCGTGCCAAATTTTCGTGCTGATCCACGCACCCTTGGAACGCGCTCCGAGGCAGCTATTATTATCGACTTCGAAGAGCGTCTTGTCCTGATTGCTGGCACGCAGTATGCGGGTGAAATGAAGAAGTCTATTTTTACAGTCCTCAACTTCACGTTGCCTGCTGAGGGCGTGCTGCCTATGCACTGTTCAGCCAACGTTGGCTCTGAAGGGGATGTGGCATTGTTCTTTGGACTTTCCGGAACTGGAAAAACGAGCCTCTCGGCTGATCCAGGTCGCCGCTTGATTGGCGATGATGAGCATGGCTGGAGTAATAATGGTATTTTCAACTTTGAGGGCGGTTGTTACGCAAAGTGCATTAATCTGTCGCAGAAGTATGAGCCGCAGATCTGGAATGCTGTTCGCTTTGGCGCAGTCTACGAAAATGTCGTGCTAAACGCAAGAACTCGCGAACCAGATTATAGCGATGACTCGTTAACGGAGAATACACGCGTCGCCTATCCCGTTGACTACATCGATAATGTGATCGAGTCGGGCAAGGCAGGCCAGCCAAAAGCTATTCTTTTCCTTTCGGCCGATTCTTTTGGCATTTTGCCGCCAATTTCGAAACTCACGACGGAACAGGCGATGTATTATTTCCTGTCAGGCTATACAAGTAAGCTAGCAGGAACAGAAGCTGGTGTGACGACACCGCAGGCAACTTTCAGTTCTTGTTTTGGAGCCGCCTTTCTGCCCCTGCGACCAGGAGAATATGCTAATCTGTTGCGTGAGCGTATTGAAAAATATAAGGTGCGCTGCTATCTTATCAATACCGGTTGGACTGGTGGCCCATATGGTATCGGCCAGCGCATCAACATCAATCATACGCGAGCGATGGTGAGAGCAGCTATCAGTGGGGTGCTCGACGATGTTGAGATAATTACAGACCCAATCTTTGGCTTGCATTCGCCCACGTCTTGTCCGGGTGTGCCCAGTGAGCTGCTCATTCCGAGGAATACATGGGCAGATAAAGAAGGCTATGATCGCCAAGCGGCTGATCTTGCTGCACGCTTCAAAAAGAATTTCACACAGTTCACGTTGCCCAGCGACGAGGTACGTAACGCTGGCCCAAGGTAAGGTTTTCTCCCGTTCATTTCCATAGGGCAAACTTATATCTCCCCTTGCGATTTCTTTCATTTAGTGTAAAATGTCAGCATTAGCAAAAATACGCCAAATTTAGGTGTAAAGGGGGATTATAGCAATGAGACAGGGCGACGGCGCAGATTTGCTGGGCTCGAACGACTCACGCAGCGAAAGTATCGGTGTGATATATGTGGATCCCAGCGATAATAGGCAGAGAGTCTTAACATCTATTTTGACCCAGGATAAACTCAGACGTAAGCAAGTGGTTGTGGTGTTGCCGGAAGATAACAAGGCGTTTCAGCGACCAGCGGATTTTGATGGGCTTAAGAACATGCGGCGTGGCCTTAAATCCGAGATAGTCTTTGTGGCGCCCGGTAGCCCAGCTGAATTCGCACGTCAGCGCCGCTTTCTCACCTATTCCTCAGTGGAGAGCTTTGCGCAATCGCTCAAGGGAGAAGTTGTGGCCAATGGGACCCCTAATAGAGGAATCTTTGGTTTTATACGCAAGCCAAAGCAGGCTGATGCCAATGCAATGCCTGCTGTGTCAAGTAGCCCCAGCGAAGACAAACCGATTATGCCTCTACCCGATAATGCGACTTTGGCAAGGTCCCAGGAGCCACCGGTAGCTCCCACGCTTGATTCTGGCGAATATTGTGATGTAACGGATGAGTCAACTGAACCAGATGCAACAGCTTTGGGCAAGGCAGGTCTGGCTGCAAGTGTTGGCGTTGGCTCTTTAGGCAGTGATCGGAGTGCCGGGTCCACACTTGAAAACAGTGGTGCAGATTCGTATGCGCATTCTCCGTCAGTTACAGGATCACAGCTAGTTGAGAATGGATCCTCTAGTGGCACAGCAGTACAGGCAGGTGAACAACCCAAACCTGCAAGCCCCGCTGGGGAACAGAGCAAAGCTGGTCCAGGAATTATCAGCTTGCCTCCTGCAGCACCTCGTAGTAGAAACACAAGCAAATTTCGTGTATCTCCATCCGAATCCCCTCCTGTAGCGACCATAGCTGGCCGATCAGTAATGCAGTCGAGCGGGTCGGATGCTGCTCCACCTGGACGGCAAGGAGATTCGGGGAAGATAGCTGCTGGGGGTGCTGGGGCTGCTATGGCCAATCGTACCGCAGCCAGTGGAGGTAGCGGCCCTCCTCCTGGTGGAAGTAGCCCTGGCGGTCCCGGTGGAGGAGGTGGCGGTGTAGGGGGTTCTCGTGGGCGAACGCGCCTGTTGCTCGCTATTTTGCTGATCGTACTCACTGTGTTGCTCATTGCTGGTATCGCCATTGCTGCCGTCCCGGGCGGATTAAACTCCATTGTCAAGGTTTTCCCTGGCGCAGCGATTACCGCCACAGTGACGATTACGCCGACAAGTAAAGATCTGGCAAATACCTATGTCATCACTGGTGTGACAGGTCATCCCGATCCTACTAAGCGCCAGGTACAGGCACGTATACTTACCTATACGTCACCGACGCAGATGAAGATAGCAAATGCAACCGGATCCATACCAGGGCATCCGGCGATGGGATCATTGACGTTCATAAATACCTCTTCTTCTACTAAGACTTTTTCTAGTGTTGTTCTTACGGGCACGTCTGGGGTACCAGTTTCATTTAATGGACCGATCACAGTTAATGTTCTTCCTCCAACTGTTACGGTGACTGGCTTTGCGGTCAATGATGGAACTGCTGGGAACATTGGAGCACTTGATATTAATAAAGGTTGCTGCGCTTCTGGAATCATTGTGAGAAATGGAGTGTTTAGTGGGGGACGAAATGCTGTTCCTAATACTGTAATACAGCAGAGAGACATTAATGGCGCGGCAGATGCAATTGAAGCAGCGCTTAAGCCTGGGGCGCAGGCGGCCTTGCAGAAGCAAGTGAAGGCAAATGAGCAAGTTGTTAGCCCTCTATTATGTAATAAATCTACCTTTATTGCCGATCATAAAGCGGGAGATATTGCCAGGACCGTGACTGTCACGGTAGCGATTACCTGTAAGGAAGAGGTCTACGATAAACAGGCGGCGCTGGCGATGGCAGAGAGCCTGTTGACGCAAGAAGCGGTGAAAGAGCTTGGACCTGTTTACGCCCTCACCGGTAACATCGTGACCGGCGTTACACAAGCTACTGTGATCGATACCAAGGGAACTGTATCCTTACTTGTCAAAGCGGAGGGTGTCTGGGTCTACACGTTCAGCGATACCGTCATTCAGGGATTTAAGAATCACATTGCCAATATGAACGAGCAGGACGCTATAAGATATCTCAAGGGACAGCCTGGGGTCAGCGATGTCCAAATTAATATCTCCAGTGGCCCTAAATTGCCGGATGCCAGCGATATTACCATCAAGATAAAACCCATACCGGGGGCGACAGGAACTCCGACAGGTAGCCCTACATCTACCAGGAGTCCGACCCGGACAGCTACTCCTATCATTACCCCTACTCCGGGGCTGGGGGGTAGTTAGACAAGGAAAGACACGAACAATGCTAATGCTCGAGGGTACACAACTCGGAAACTATGATGTTATCCGGCGCATTCGTGTAGGAGGTATGGGAGCCGTCTACGAGGGAAGGCAGCGCACAGCGTTTGGCCGGCGTGTGGCAATCAAGGTCATTCTAGGTAACTATGCCAGCGACCGCGAGATGCGCCGTCGCTTTGCGCGGGAAGCGCGCACAGTGGCGCAGTTGCACCACCCTCACATCCTGCCGCTAATTGAGTTTGGCGATGAGCACGGGATTTTATACCTGGTGATGCCTTTCATTGAGGGGGGGACACTCACGGGCTACCTGCGTCGTTCCCTGCCTGATATCAAGGATGTTGCTGACATCTTTTTGCAACTGTTGGACGCGGTTGAGTATGCACATGAAGAGGGGCTGATTCACCGCGATATCAAATCCTCTAATGTAATCTTGGAGGCTCGTCGCAATGGCTCACCTTATGTCTATCTTGCCGATTTTGGACTGGTGCGCTATTCAGAACAGGCTGATTTTGAGCAGGCTGGCAAACCTATTCCCCTGGATCAAATTCCTGGCACACCACATTACATGGCTCCTGAACAAGCACGAGGTGTTGTTACCACTGCAACTGATATCTACGCCCTGGGTGTGTTGCTCTATCAGCTACTGGTTGGTGAACTCCCTTACGATGATCCTGATGACGTGGAAGTTGTCAAGATGCACCTGCATGCGCCAGTACCATCTCCCTGCGATCGCGACGCATCAATTCCAATAGAGCTGGGAGATGTAGTGCATAAAGCCATGGAGAAACGGGCGGAAGATCGCTTTGCCAACGTGGCTGAGATGCGCCAGGCATTTCTGGCAGCCATTGATGGGCCCGAGCTTTCTGTAGATGATGATACTGATCTTCTAGAGACTGATGACTTTATACTGGCGCCGCCAGGTCGTCGCACCTCGATACTTTTACCCTCGTCAGAACCAGCAGCGCCTGCACCCTCGCAACTAGCGAAGCGACGGGTCGTTCATTCTATTCCCGTAGGCATGCAGCAGCCAATAAAGAGATCTTTAAGCCAGGGACGCAGGAGGTTTACGCTGGCAGTAGTGGCTGCAACATTGATTCCGCTCACACTTTTGATCCTGCTGATTATGCCGCGAGTGCTTGGCTTCAGCTTCTTTCCCAGGGGGTTTCCAGTATTTGGTACTGCGCCCTTTGCCACCGTCTCGGTAACTGTTCAAAGTAAAACATTAAAGGATACCTATCTATTGACAGCTTCTCCACAGCTTACGCAACCAAATCTTGCCACGAGGATCATCCCTGATCGTCCTGTTTATAGTACAGTTACAAGTAGTCGCACGACGCCAGCTTCTGGCATCAAATCGATTCCTGGGACGCAGGCAAGCGGGTCAATCCTCTTTGATAATAGCAGTCATTCTACTTTCTCAGTGCCTGAGGGGATAATTTATACAACAACCACTGGCATAGCGATCAGACTCACACAGTCAGTGAAAGTACCGCCGCGTAATGAGGGACGGAATGGTACAGCTTTCGCTCCGGCTGTAGCAGTCTCCTCCGGTGCAATTGGAAATATACCTGCGTATGCGCTTAATACGACCTGTTGTAAGGATCAGGTGACTGTTACTAATCCACAGCCTTTTGCTGGGGGTGTCGATCCACGTGTTGAACATTTCGTCACGCAGGCTGACCTGGATGGAGTGAGAAATGCTTTGTTTCAGCAATTACAGAGACAGGCATTGCAGCAACTTCAAAAACAGTTTGCTGCGAACGAAGTAGAGTCTGCTCAGCCCATTTATGTCAGCAAAGTTGTGTCGGATAGTGAGCCTGGGACACAGGCGGACGAAGTAAAGGTGCAGGTAAGCGTATCGGCAACAGCCTTCGTCTATAACATTGTAACGGCGCGTCAAGTTGCAGAGCAATTGCTATATAAGCAGGCCACAGTGCTTCTGGACAGTAATTATCAATTGAAAGGCGCACCGACTATTGCCAATCCTATAATTGTGCAACAAGGCAGTAAGGGAGTGATTTATCTCAGCATCTCAGCGCATGGGCTTTGGATGTATACTATTTCCTCTCAACAGATCAGCCAGTGGCAGCAATCCATTAAGGGAGCGACCCCAACGCTGGCGAGAACGTATCTCGTTTCGCAAGCCGGCGTGGCCGACGCCCAAATACAACTCCCCTTTGGTGCAGATCATCTTCCTGTGTCCATCGATCAGATCAAGATTGCCCTGGTAAACGTGTAGGACACGATTACGCTCAATTATCCCCATGTGCTATACTGAATGCCGTCAAAGCGTGTGCCGGCAGAGTGGCCTGGCACTGCGAGAAACAGAGGAGGGGAAATTGTGCAATGGAGCAGACAACTGAAGCCCCATTAGGTCAGGTGCGTTATTATAACTCGATGCTCGAGGCAATAGGGGATACCCCGCTCATACGCCTGAATCGGGTTGCCAGTGATGTACAGCCCCTGGTGCTGGCGAAAGTGGAAATCTTCAATCCTGGAGGAAGTGTCAAGGATCGTATTGGCCCGGCCATGATCGAATATTGTGAGAAGCAGGGTTTGCTGCGTCCAGGTGGTACTATCGTTGAGCCAACCAGCGGTAATACGGGGCATGGATTAGCCATTACTGCGGCCATTAAAGGGTATCACTGTATCTTTGTAATGACCGATAAGGTTAGTGAAGAGAAGCGCAGCCTCTTGCGGGCCTATGGTGCTGAGGTGGTCATCTGCCCTAGCAGCGTGATGCATGACTCGCCTGACCACTATAAAAATGTGGCGCACCGGCTGGCTGAAGAGATTCCTGGAGCCTGTTGTCCCGACCAGTACGCCAACCCGGCAAACCCGGCTGCGCACTATGCCACGACAGGTCCTGAAATCTGGCGTGATACCGCTGGTCGTATCACGGCATTTGTAGCTGGTATCGGCACTGCTGGCACGATCTCGGGCACTGCTCGATATCTCAAAGAGCAGAATCCAAATGTAAAGGTAATTGGCGCTGATCCTCCCGGTTCTGTATATTCCGGCGATACGCCGAAGCCATACAAGGTGGAGGGTATTGGTATGGAAATTTTCCCACATAACTATGATCCCTCGGTGATCGATGAGATTATTCGTATTGATGATCGCACATCTTTCTACTGGGCACGACGGCTGGCGCGTGAAGAGGGTATCCTGGTGGGAGGCTCGGCTGGTACTGCCCTGGCAGCCGCTCTAGTCTATGCGCGACACCTGACATCCAACGATGTTGTGGTCGTCCTCTTTCCCGATACAGGGCGTGGCTACCTGAGCAAGCAATTCAATGATACCTGGATGCGCGAGAACAATATGCTGGTGCAGGCTGAGACCATTGAGCCTATCTTACGTGATGTACTCACATATCGCCGCACCCATTCGCGTACGATGCCTCTGGTAGTCAGTGTAGCACCGACTGATTCGATTGCGGATGCTGTTGAATTGTTGCGACGGTACGGTATAAGTCAGACGCCGGTAATAGAGTACGGGCAGATGGTTGGAAGTCT
>WNGD01000258.1_pt1 | contig 53647 bp, 48 predicted proteins | sample 5400671 | NCBI WGS metagenome assembly WNGD01 (sample SAMN13153369, study PRJNA577476) | soil metagenome | isolation source: 40 cm soil or saprolite under grassland replicate 2 | place: USA:California | collected 2016-06-15 | reverse complement strand
CGTCAGCCGCCTACTTCATTTGGGAAAGGGGAGTTGGAAACGTGCTGACGACCAGAGTACGGGAACGGGGACTGTCCGTTTCAATCACTCTCGCCAGCCCTTCTGAAAACGAGGTAACGCGCCAGCTTCCTATTTCATGCAACATCTGGCCGTCGTAATTCTTGATATGCATGTGTGTTGCGGCCAAACCGCCTGCCCCGCCCCCCCTTCGGGCCTGCAACAAACCCCAACAGGCCCGTGGAGTGTCAAAAAAGCTCCACGGGCCTGTTCAGTTCAGATTTATTGATACGGGCGCGATCATGCGGCGACTTGTTCGTGGGACGCGCGTGGGGACGGCGCGGCTATTCCCACGGAGGCGTTGTAGACCCCCTCGACGTAGTGGATCGTCTCCTGCGCGCCGGTTATGTATGGCGGGAGCGCTCGGGCGAGGATTGCAGCGTACTCTTCTCTGCGCGCCTTGAGATCCTCGAACTTCTGGATTAGAAGGTTGGCATTCACGTCCTCGATCTTGATTACCCAGTCGGAGAGGCCGAGGTCACGCATGATGCCGCTCGTTTTGTATTCGTACTCGATGGCTAGCGCAGGTACGTTTTCGGTCAAGGAGAAGATGACCGAGTGGAAGCGCGTTCCTACGAGGTAGTCGAGTGAGGCGTAGAGCGCTTTTATCTCGTGATGATTGTACTTTTCTTCCAGGTTGAGTACGTGCTGCCTGTTCTGGAGCAGGGCGTAGATCCTCTTCCCGACTTCACGATCGTCGTCATGGCAGAGGTCGGCAGTGACCTGGGGGATGAAGAGCACAAACGTATTGCCGTCCCTGGTGATGGTGTCTACGAAGCGAGCGACCTCTTTTTCGTAGCGTTCCTGCTTTTTGATCTCCATCCAGTTCCTGACGGTGATGCCGACCAGGGTCTTATTTTTTAGAGAGGGTAGGGCGGGAACCAGGTCGTGCAGGGCCCGCGGGTGCTCGTTGCGGAACAGGAAACCGGCGTCGACCGAGCGTATGACGAGGTGGCTGTCAACGCCGATCTGTTCCAGCGTCTTCAGGGTGCGGTCCTCGCGCACGATGATGCCTTGCGTTCTGTTCAATACAAAGCGCGTAATTCTCTTCTGGAAGGGTGTGGCGAACGGTCCGATTGATTGGGAGTGCAGGACGATGGGCTTCTTCAGCAGGGTGGATAGCAGGATTGGGTGCAATAGCATGACCAGGTTCATTGTCGCTTCTAGCGATTTCACCGTGCGCAGGTAGCCTCCGCCGATCGGTACGACGAGATCGGCGGTAAGTATGTCGTTGAGGCTCTCCTTGATGTTGCGCGGGAGCAGGAAGTCCGCTCGCCTGTGCAGATGCGTGTAGATGACACACCATAGTATAGTAGCAAGCATACAATAGAAGGCGTAGAGCCCTTTTATCGCTCTGCTCTTCTCACTAAACATAAAGTAGTGCATGAATGAGTTGACATACTTACTTTCCTCGAATTCGGAAGCTTCAGTTATGTTATCCAGTGTTGCGATGTTGATAAACGCCTGTGGAAAGACTTTCCTGAGTTCCTGAACAAGGACGTTCAGGATGGCGGCGTCTCCTTTATTGTCGTTTGCATAGACATGGGTGATCAGTATTTTCATAGTTTTTTCTTTTTATCCTTACGAATACGTTTTTTCATTTGACATATACGTGGTCTTTTGGCTGCGGGTCGCGGTTCTGAACCTCCTCGTAGATCTGTTCGATGCGGTCGGCTACTTTTCCGACCATGAACGATTGCACGCGTTGACGGCTCTTCGCGCCCATCGTCGCTCTTCGCGCCGGGTTGAGCAGCAAATCACGCAGTCCTCTCTGTAATATATCGGCATTCCCAGGCGGTACAAGCAGGCCGGTCTCGTTATCTGCAACAATGTCGCGTAGCCCCCCCACGTTCGAGGCGACAAGCGGCTTTCCACATATCATCGCCTCCATCGCTACGGTCGGACAGGGGTCTGGCCAGAGCGATGGTACGACGCCGACAGCACAATGCTGCCAGCCAGCCATGACCTGCGCGTGTGGAACGCTGCGCATCACCGTTACTCCTGAGGGAATTTCAGAGAGCGTATCGCCGTACGCTGAAACCATCATCACCAGCGGCGCGAGGTCGGCCAGGCCGGCGTATGCATCGAGCAGGGTCTCGACGCCCTTCTCTCTGCTGCTGCGACCCACGTAGAGGATGTAGTTATCCTCCGCCGGTAAGGCGGCTGGACGGTCCGCTACGTCATCCAGGACGCGCCCTGGAATGAAGTTCGGGACCACTTCTACTGGAAGCCCCGGTCTGCCGGTCCCATCCAGTAAGGCATCGCGCACCGCCGAACTGACTGCAAGGTAGCGATCGACGCTCCGGTGCAGGGGGCCATTCATCTTTAGAGCCGTGGTCAGGAGCACGGCCTTCGCCGTTCCGTAGTGGGCGCTGGAGCAGCGCAGACATTTTCTGTACTCCGGTCCCTCGCACAACTGGTCGTCTCTAAAGAGGGTCTTTTTGGCGCAGATCAGGCCGTAATCGTGCAGGGTCATCACGAGCTTTGCCCCGCTCCACTTTTTAAGGGGCAGGAACGAATGCACGATCCATCCATGGGCGTGCACCACATCGGGACGTTCTTTCTCCACGACGCGGCGCAGGGCCGCTACGATACCAGGATCGGGCGCTGGCGGGTGGAACTGCTGCGCCTGGTCCTGGTAGAATGGCGCCAGGACGCGGTTCCAGCCGGCAACGCGGTACACCAGGACGCCCCCATCGTCCTCATAGGCAGGAGCATCGTGGTGCGGCTGCGTCGCGATGGCTACATGATGACCACGCCGCACCAGCTCGCGCGCCAGGGTCTGGACATGGATCTCAGCCCCGCCGATATGCGGCGGATAGAAGTCAGCAAGCATCAGTATACGCATAGGGCATAGCTCCAATCTTAGTCAACGTACTCTGGAACGAACGGGCTCGGGAGTCATCACCAACTGCTTCTCCAGGCTCTCTGCCCTTGTCCGCTTCACATAGCGCACGACACTATATATTCCTGCCGCCAGGGTGCCGCTGGATTGAGCGATCATCCAGGCGATGCCTGCGCCCACAATACCCAGCGATGGGAGCAGAAACCAGGCGATGGTGAGTGTGAGCAGTGCCATACCCAGGTTGAGCATGACCGCCAGGTGCAGATGCCTGCGCATGCGAAACACGGCGGTATACAGGCTGGTGATGGCATCGGGCACGGCTGAGAGTGCGAGGACCGTGAGGAGCAGCGCACCGTGTTGGGCATAGCCCGGTCCGAACAGCGAGAGAATGATATGCCCCCACAGAATCGCCACGACCATGGCCGGACCCAGGAGCGCGGCGATCGTCAGGGCGGCTGAGCGGGTCTTCTGCATAATGCGCTTCATCTCGTGCGACCCTTCGGCATAGAGCGAGGTGGCTACCGCTGGCGCGACCATCGAGAACATGCTCCCCATCATCCAGGTGCTGTAGAAGTAGGCATTATCGGTCGCCGAGAGCCGTATGGTGACGAAGACCGGCAGCAGGTACATGGGGATCATCCCGCCTAGATTGATCATGTGATGCCCGGCGAGTAGTGAGAGCATCGAACGCATATCCGCGAACAGCCCGCGCGTCGTGAATGTGTAGGCACGCCCCAGGCGCGGCAGGAACAGAGCTGCGCTGCCGACCAGGCTGATGGCCGCCGCCAGGACCCACGAAGAAAAGATGCCCAGCGCATCCCTGTGCGCGAACATAAGCGGCAACAGGAGCAGCGGGAGTTTGAGCAGGGCGAAAGCCATGTTGCGCACCAGCATCTTCTCCGAGCGACGCTCAGCCACGAATATCTGATCCAGCAGCGTGGAGAGCGTCGTGAGCAACACGCCAGCAACAAAGGAAATGGCGTAAGCGGCCTGGTGTATGACGACGCCAAACTCAACCGACACCAGCGGCAGCACGAAAAGCGCAATGCCCCCGGCCAGCAAGCTGGAGAGCGTGCCGGCCAGCAGGCCCGCATTCACGGCGCGCGACCAGGTTTGCCCCGCAGCGCGGCGCGGCAGAATCTGCACGAACGCGGAGCCAATGCCCAGGTTCGCCAGCAGCGAGGCCAGCGTCATGGCCCCGATGAGCGCCGACGCCAGGCCCATGGCGTGCGCGGAGTAGATATGCGCAGCCACGATCCAATACAGGTAGCCGACGCCCGCCGTTACGATGGTCGTGCCCATGATGTATATACTATTGCGTATCAACGAGTCTTTATATGTACGGGTGAACAGCGTATGCGTCCACCGACGAGGAGTTGAGATTATCTGTTTGCTGAGCATTGTCGTCCTTCCCCAGGGATAGTTAGATTCGCACGCCAAGCCAGAGGTCAACATGGCGATACTGTTCTGATGGCGCATCAGAACGATTGAGAACAGCCACGACATGCTCCGGGCCTGCATGTTCCGGTAATGCCAGATTTGATAGCCATTGCTCATGTGGCTTGAGTTGCAGCGCAGACCAATGCTGGATGGTCGTACCATCTACGCTCACCGTGAGATCGTATTCGGCATTCGTCGGCTGCATGTTGCTCACACCAAGGCGCACGTTATACAGTTGACTACTGTTGGTCGCTGGAAGCATCCAGAGCTGCGTCGTCCCCGCATTGTTCTGCTGCTGAGTTGCACCGGACCGTGAGAGCGTGATCGCTCCCGCTACGATAAGCGCTGCCAGCCCCAGTAGGATGCCCGCTGGAAGGGTTATACCGATGAGACGGCGCTCGTCGGAGGCAGGTTCGCTGCTCCTCCGGCGAGCAAGAGCTCCGAGACTGGCACCCAGCGTGACCGCGCCCAGAATGAGCGCCCAGGATCTCGTCTGCAAGCCGTACGGAATTAGATTGAGCAGAAGCCCACTCAAGACCGTGAGCACCAGGCTTACGCCCAGGCTCAACATAAGCCGCTCAGCGATTCCCATCCCCTGGCGGGTGAATAACAGGGCGGCGAGCGCGTAGCCGGGCAGCACTAGCACCAATGGCAGTGTCACCATGCGGCCTGGCACATTGTCCGCCGGCAATACGAACGCTACAACGACAGCGACGAGCGTGATTGCGATCACGATAAACAAATCAAGTGATTTACGCTTCATGATCTGGCCCTCCTGTGATATCCTGACTTTCCTACGATCCATTGACATAGAGGCTCATATCGTAAATGGCGATATCGCCGCTATCAAAAACCCGACTGACCCCCGTCATGCTATCGAACTTCGTCAGGGCGCCCCGACTTATTGGAGTCTTGTAAGGCTGGCTTCCATTTTCGGCCCGGTCAAAGTAATATCCGAGCGCCGGTAGCTGTGTGCTCATGCGTATGTCAACGGCGAGGTAGTGAATCTTTCCTACGTGTATGAGCCCATATTCGTACAGACCGAAGCTTGAAGAAGTGAACAGAGGCGCTACACCGATATTGTCGATCGAACCTGCCACCACCCATGCTTTTCCATACGTTCCCAGGATCATCTGATTGGTGAGATCCGCGCTCACGCGCTGACCCGGCCCCATCTGCACCAGCATCCACTCAGCCGCGTTGACACTTTCAGCGTCGATCGAAGGTCCACTTACAGCGCCTACAATGTATGGTCCAGGAACCTGGGTCCAGGTCGGTCCTGCACCCTGTATGACGCCGCCGGTGAAGATGATCGCGATGATGGCCGCCGTGAGGACGGTCAGCGTAAAACTATTTATTCTCTTGCTGAAGCGGTCAGGAGAGAAATTTTGCGCCCATTGCAGCAGTTGCTTCCCTCCAAGCGTTACCAGGAACGCGAGTGGAATGAATACATAGACAGCCAGGCGACCACCAATGTTTTCGCCCGTAGGGGTGAAGCGCAAGGCGAGACTGACGGGATAGAGCAACGAGGCCACCGCTAAGGCCAGGATAAAGCTATGGTTACGGTAGTGTTTCCAGACGTAATACAGGCCAGGAAGCAGGCCGAGCAGCAGCAATCCCGTCGCGACCAACGCGACCACACGCTCCCACATCGGCACAAACTGCGGCCCCACCTGTTGAAACAGAGGGCGGAAAGAAGTCTCTCCAGTGAACGCCTGAAAAATGTTCTGCCCCAATTGCCCCGGGTATGGCGCCAGGTACGCCTCAAGGTTTCTAGCGACAAACACAAACCAGGCGACCGCCATGAGGACGCCCAGGAGCGTGAGCAACCACGGACTTATCCAGTCGCGCCTGCCACGGTCGGTCCAGATTGAGATAATACACCAGACTATAAGGAGTACGATGAGCTGGTAGGTAGCAAGGTGGTGCGTCACCGTAATGGCCGCCAACGCCAGGAAGGCGACGATCGCCAGGCTCCAGCGCGATAATCCGCCGGGCTCTGTGCGCCGCACCATGGCCCAGAGGGTCAGGGCTAGAAGCGGCAGCGCCAGCGACTCGTACGCGAACTGGGACTCGAAGAAGATGAACAACGAGGTTGTCATAAATAGCAGGGCAACGATGCCCGCCATGTACGTGGAGCTGCTGATCCTTTCGTAGAGCAAGAAGAGCGCCAGCACCAGCACCAGCCGCACCACTGCCAGCGTGATGACGCCCGCTGGATAGAGCGGCAGGCCGCTCAACCTGCTCAGGGCCGTCACCACAATCTCCAGCCCTGGAAATGATGGGCTGACCGCCAGCAGAGGATTCTGCATGAAAAGGTGAGCGCTGCTGAGAATGTCCTGAGCGGTGCGCGTATGCTGGAATTCGTCGCTGTACATGAAAGCCAGCGGATATTGTAGGACCTTGACGAGGTACAGCATCCCTCCCAGCACCATAAGCAGAGCGATACGCTCGCTCCGTGATGGCTTTGACGAGAGGAGCCGGATAGCGAAGGGGATAAACAGAACGAGCAAACCCACCCAGAACAGCAGGTCGGCCCAGGGCGCGCTGGTCCTGCCGCCGTTATCGGCAAGGGCCAGGATGAAGAGGCCACATGCGCCTGATAGACTGAGCAAGGGCAGCCAACCCCATTCCGTGGCTTTGAGCGCGGCAGCGCTCGTATTGAAGCGCTGCTGACCTCTATTGACTGTACTACTTATGTTGACCATCATTCCACTCCTCTCTTATAGAGTGACTATCCTCCGCCAGTGCTCGTAACTGTTCATACAGTGAGAGCACTAAGCGGCGACTGGATGGCTCCCGGCAATCGTCTGGTAAAGAGAGTAAAGACTGGCTGCGCACTCGTCCCATGTCGGCAACTTCACATTCGCCGGTATCAAGGGATCGCGCAACTGCCTGACGATCGCCATCGCCACCTCTTCTGAAGAACTCTCCAACGGCACAGCGCGCGCGAGATTGCTTTCAACAAACTCACTCAAGGCGCATGTGTCGGCAACGAGCACCGGACGCTTGAGGGAAAGCGCTTCCAGGACCGCGATGCCCTGGGCCTCGTGCTCACTAAGCAGTGTTACAAGATCAGCCTGCCCAACCACCGTAGCCATGCCGTCGCTATCTCCCGGCGGGATGGCTCCGATCTCTACGCGCTCCGCCACTCCCAGCCTCTCTGCCAGCGACCGCAGCTCAGACTCATATGGGCCTACACCTACGATGCGTAATCGCACCTCTGGAATGTGTTTCTGCACCTCTGGCAGCGCAGCAATGACGCGATGATGTCCCTTATACCGCTCCAGCCGCCCCACCGAGACGATCAGTTTGTCGCTCTTCTTGCGCGCCAACGCCCCCGTCTTGACGGAGAGGTGATGCGCTCCATTCGGAACAACGGTGAACTGCTCTCTGGAGAAATGCAGGTGCTCCTGGTAATAATCGACCTCCCACCTGGATGGACCGATCAACCGCTGCGCCTGCGCCAGCAGCGGACGCAGCGCCATCTGCTGAACTCCGCGCAGCTTCTTGCGCAGGGCAGAGGTATCGCCACCACTATGGAACGTCACTACGTATGGAATCCCGGCGCGCCAGGCGGCAAACATAGCCATTGGCGCAACCAGTGTATGGAAACCCTGGCAGTGAACAAGATCCCAATGCCCCTGCGTAATACAGCGGTAAAGGGCCGGAGCGTAAAAGTAGTCCTTGTTGGTTGGCCACGCAGGTACGCGCTGAACCTGGACGCCTTCCAGCACCTCAGAGGTGGGAAGCTGACCGCTGGTATCAGTCGTCAGGACGGTGGTCTCGGCACCCATACGGGCTAAACGCCGCCCCACCTCGTACACATGCGTCTCTATTCCCCCTATATAAGGAAAGTAGCGAGCCGTAACCTGCAACACACGTAAGGAACTTGATTTATCTGACATTGTAAAACTCTCCTCTCTTCTAGTATATGCACCATACGATCAAATATCGGCAGATTGTCATTTTTCAGTAGCGCAACGCTTCTATAAAAAAACAAAAGGTATTTATATAGATAATATTCAAGATACACATACATCAATTCGATAATATTCAATGTAGTTTGGGGCTTAATTTTTTGAAATAGGTGCCGATGCTTTGAAGTGAAGATTGAACCTGTCTGGCACAGTTCCAGGTAGGAACACAAAAAATAAGTTCAATTGCGAGGTGTATGAATTGAGAACGATTCACTATAGTCTTCGACTACTTATAGTTGTTTTGTGTGTCCAATTGCTCTATCTGGGAACAGCCACCCTGTTCCATCAGTCGCTACAAGTGCCTGTCAGCGTGACATTGCTACTTGCGACGGTTGGTATCGAGCGCCTGTGGGCACTTCTAGACTGGATGGGGCCCGTGGTGGGAGTTGTTGACAGAAGCAAGCTAGAGCGCGACCTGCACAATGGTCTGGAACGCGAGATAGCCCGTTCAATGCGCTACAACTCATCCATGGCCATCATGGCGCTACGGGAAAGTAAGCGCACATCTCTACACGTAGTAGCGCAGTACCTGCGCAGCAGCGACGCCATATTCCGCAGCCGCGACGGTTACTTGATTGTAATTATGCCTGAGACTACGCGGGCACAGGCCCGGCTGGTCGTCGATCGACTCACAAAATACCTGCCGATTCAGGCAGCCACTCTGCTCGATGAGAAAGAGATCAGAATCGCCTTGAAAAACACCACGACACCGCAGAAGAACGAGAAAGAAGCCTCACGCGAGCTTATACAGGCGTACCTGCGTTGTCTTAAAACCGAACTCTCTACAGCAGAAAAAGAGGGCCAGCAGACCCTTCCTATTAGCGATCTTTCAGCCACCGATATATTGTTCCAGCCAAAGGAGAGGAGTGCTGTATCATGCAAGTAACAGAGAAAAAATATCAGGTCAGTGTTGTCATCCCAACTTTGAACGAAGCAGCAAATCTACCATATGTGCTTCCCTGTTTGCCAGACGTAGTGAGTGAAGTCATCATTATCGACGGCGGCTCGACCGACAATACAATAGAAATGGCGCAAGAGCTGCGCCCGGACACGCGCATTATGCGTCAATCGGGCAAGGGCAAAGGCAACGCGCTGCAGGAGGGCTTCCTGGCGGCCACAGGCGACATTATCGTCATGATGGACGCCGATGGATCGCACGATCCACAGGAGATCCTGCTCTTCATCGATGCGCTCACGCGGCAGGGGATGGATTTTGCCAAAGGATCGCGCTACATCGGGGATGGTGGCAGCACGGACTTCACGCTCATCCGCCGGCTCGGCAATATCGGCATCAGCCTGCTCACCAATGCCCTGTTCGGTGTTCAATTCACCGACATCTGTTATGGCTACAACGCCTTCTGGCGCCACTGTCTCGCCGACCTCGACATCGACTGTCCCGGCTTCGAAGTGGAAACGTTGATGAACCTGCGTGCATGTAAAGCGCATCTCAAGATCAAAGAAGTACCCAGCTTCGAGGCGCCGCGCCTGCACGGTGAGAGCAAGCTCAGGGCTCTCCACGACGGCCTGCGCGTCTTCAAAACCATCATCCAGGAACGCCTCAACAAGGTCGATTGTCCCGAATTGAGACTGGCAGCCTGATGCTCACGGCGACCGCAATATCCTAGAGCTTCATCAACAAAGTGAAAGGAACAGTTAATGAACATCTCCGTCATCATCTGCGCTTACACCGAGGACCGCTGGGCAACCCTGGCCTCTGGCATAGCAGGCGTGCAGCAGCAGAGCGTCCAGCCACACGAGATCGTAATCGTTATCGATAACAACCCGGCCCTGGCAGCTCGTGTGCGCAACCACTTCCCCGACGTGCATGTGATCGACCACGATGGTCCGCGCGGCTTGAACCACGCGCGCAACGCGGGAGTCGCGGCCTCCTCGGGAGAGATTGTGGCCTTCCTCGATGACGACGCTATTCCAGAGCAAGACTGGCTTGAAAAGCTTGTGCCCAGTTACAGCGACCAGAACGTGTTGGGCGTAGGCGGCAAGGTGATACCGGCATGGGCCGCTGGCTGCCCATCCTGGTTCCCCGCTGAATTTAACTGGACGGTGGGATGTGACTATCGCGGCATGCCGGAAACAACCAGCCTGGTACGCAACTTTATCGGCTGCAATATGTCGTTCCGCCGCGAGGTCTTTGTCGCTGTCGGCGGCTTTAGTTCCAGGTTGGGGCGTATCGGGACCTATCCCCTCGGCTGCGAAGAGACCGAGTTTTGCATACGCATCCAGAAAAACCAGCCCGCGTGCTTACTGTATGAGCCACACGCGCAGGTACATCATGTCATTGCGTCCTGGCGTGGACGCTGGCGCTACTTCTTCCGCCGTTGCTATATGGAGGGCTGCTCTAAAGCGGTGGTTACGAAGCTCACTGGGGCCGGCGATGGCCTCTCGTCGGAGCGCAGTTATACAATGCGCACGCTGCCGCTAGGTGTGTTACGAGGCATCGCCGATTCGATCTTTCACGCTGATCCCTCCGGCCTGATGCGCGCCAGCGCCATTATCGCGGGGCTTTCGTGCACGGTCGCTGGCTATGTCGTCGGTTCATTCAAGGATTATCATGCCAACCAGATGGCGGTAAGCACGTCAGCATAATATGATCAGACAAGTAGCGGCCCACCGGTGTTGACCGGCGGGCCGCTCTTCGTCTTCAAGAGAGGAGAGAGATTAATGGTAGACGCGCACGTAGTCGATCGTCATCGACTGGGGGAAAGGCGTACTCGCATTGGGAGGACCAGGCCATTGCCCACCGATGGCCGTATTGAGCAGCAGATACATCGGGGTATGCGGCACGGAGCCGGTGACCTGAAACGTCTGCACACCGTCGATATACCACTTGATGGAGGTAGAGGTCCACACCAGGGAGTACGTGTGGTAGGCCGCCGAGAAGTCCTGCCCTTTCACGATACCCTGTGAGACGTAGGCATTGACGATGGGCGTGTGCACATGGTACGTCTGGTACACCGTCTTTGGCGTATTGATCATTTCCATGATATCGATCTCGTGATCGGCGTTGGCCGTTAGCATCCAGAACGCGGGCCAGATGCCCTGTCCCTTTGGCAGGCGCGCGCGGATGTCGACGCGCCCATAGAGGAAATTGAATGTATGTTCTGTGGTCAGGGCGCCAGAGGTGTAGTTCCTGCCACCCATGCTCTGCTGATCGCTCATGATGCTCAACGCGCCGTTTTGCACAGCGAGCGCTTTGGGAGTGTAGTATTGCAGGGCGTAAGACGATGAAGAATTTCTGTAGCCGCCCTGGCCGAAATCTTCGATATTCCACTGTGTGGTATTCAGGCTGGAACCGTTGAACTCGTTGTCGAACAGCAGGTTCTCGCCGGCTATTTTCGTATGACCCAGAGGTGGCAAGTACAGAGTTTTCTTCTTCGTTTGCCGTGTAGACGACACGCCAGGCGTCGAGGCCAACGCAACCTGATTGGCGGAGGTAAACGGGTAAGCGACAAAAGCGCCGATGACGAGAACGACAAAGGCCGCGAGGCCGGCTACTATACGTACAACCGGGATAGAGGGTTTCCTCTGTGACAAGCCGTTAGATAGTTTCACTAAGTTCTCTCCTGACAGATCCTAAAATGTTTCATAGTTTATCAACATATTTCTATATGTATCTCTATGTTTCATAGTAGTTCTTTTTGGTGTATGTCAGGTTGAGGATAAGTAGGAAGCTGGTTGATTGTACGCTTGCCTGGTTAAGGATTCTTAACCAGGCAAGCGTAACTCTTCAGATCCCAAAGGCGTCAAGATAAGGTAACTAACGCCTGTCAGAACCCACCGGTCGAGCGAATAATCTGGCCTGTTACCCAGCCGGCGTCTTCACTGGCCAGAAAGGCGATGAGACGAGCGGCATCCTCCGGCAATCCTATCCGTCCCATAGGAAAGCGCGGCAGGAGCGCTCGTTTCACCTCTTCGCTCATCCATCCAGTATCGGTGGGGCCAGGATCGACCGCGTTCACCGTGATCCCGCGCGGGGCCACTTCTACCGCCAGCGTGACCGTAAATGCCTCAATCGCTCCCTTTGTGGCGACGTACGCTAACTTGCCTGGCATCGCACCCCGTCCCTGCCCTGAAGTCAGATTGATGATCCGTCCACCCGACGGCAGTGCAAAACGGCGCGCAAACTCGACACTCAGCAGCATGGTTCCGCGCATATTCACGGCATAATAAGCATCTAATGTCGCGGCATCCAACCGGTCAAAGGGAGCCTCGGTATCATCATGGGTGGCGTTGTTGATCAGGATGGAGACCGGTTCCAGGAGCGCTTGAGCCGTCTCTATAATGTGTTGTGGAGCATCTGGCACTCCCAGATCGACCATCAGGTGTTCACAGCGCACCCCCAGCGCCTGGAGTTCTTTTTGCAAGCGCACCGGTTCGTCTTCTTCCGCTCCCCAGGGCATCTGACGATCATAGGGGCTCCAATGCGTGAAAAAGATATCAACGCCTGCCTGCGCCAATGCTCGACAGGTAGCGGCTCCAATACCCACGCTGCGACTTGCCCCTGTCACAATCGCCAGTCGTCGTGGAGCCTGTTGAGTGGTCATGCCGTATCTCCCTCCTCACAAAATCCTCTTTAGTGCAATTTCACTAACTTAGCGCGAGGTAGGCGACTGCAAGATGCCATCGACTATGCTCTGCCGCACCCGATACCCCTGGCGTTTGCCGTGATGAGGCAGGACCACAGCCGCCAACGCCCCGGAGACGATCCAGCGTCTCACCGTCGTTGTATCCACGCGTAGACGCCGTGCCACCTCACCAACGGTAAGCAGGGTATCGTCGCTCATTGCTTCGTTGTGCTCTTCTTGTTGTTCGGACAAAGCGGATACATTTTTAGACATATTTATACCTTTCTATTCTATGGGCTGGCACCTCCTGATCGATCAGACAGGAATGGGAACCAGACACGATACTCTATTTTCTCTCCATCCTTATGAATAATGTGTTAGAGAGAAAGCAAAGGTGCAAAGTACAAAAGTACCGCAGTACCGCAGTACAGACCTCGCAATACGTTCAAGAATGCTATTCTATGGAACGCTGGCTTTAGTATAAGATCTTATACAAGAAAAGACATCATGAGAACACACTATTTTTGGGTCCCTGTTGCGGTGTATAGGGTTACTGGTGAGAATAGTGCAGGAAACATATCTATTGTTTATAATGAATTCGCACTATATTGGGCCTCATCGCCGGAGCCGGCGGTGTGCACCGCCTGCCGCAGCAGATCCCGCTCAAACCGGCGATGGGGATGCTGCTCACCGGCAAGCCGATTAGCGCGCAAGAGGCGTATCGCCTCGGATTGGTCAACGAGGTCGTTCCCGGCGCGGAACTACTGACGGCAGCCGATCGCTGGGCCAACGAGATCCTGGAATGCTCACCTCTGAGCGTGCGGCTCACCAAAGAGGCCGCGCTCTCCGGTCTGGGCCTGCCCATCGACGAGGCTATGCAGCGGGACCGGCCTCTGATGGGACGCCTGCTCGCCTCGGAGGACTTTATCGAGGGACCAAAGGCGTTCGCCGAGAAGCGCAAGCCGCAGTGGAAGGGAAAGTAGCACGATGGGCAAACACCCGGTTTGAGCCGGGTGTTTGCGCGTCATTTTTCCTCAACGGGCAGCTTGCCGCAGCGCTTTGATAGCTTTGGCATAATCGCCGCGCGGAATAATGGAGACGACGATAGTAGATACGATATCCCAGCCGACGACGATGACGAACAGGGTGAACCCGCCCGGTATGCCGCTGAGCCAGGCGTATCCGGCGGCCAGCAGCGAGCAGAGATTGGTCGAGGTCTCGCCCGCGCCGAACATCAGCGCCTTTGCGATCGGGCTGGCCTGCCGCATACTGCCCTTCTCGGTCATGGCAGTGAAGAAGGGGATGCAGCTCATGATCTGTCGCAGCACCGGTGGGTAGTTCTCCGGGTGATCCGTGCCGCGCACACCGAAGCCACGGAAATGGATGCCGACCAGCCGCCCCACCGCCCAGTGCGCGACGGCGTGACAGCAGATGTATATGACGAGCCAGCCAAACAGCATCAGGGCGATACGTATACCGTCAATCGCCTGCAGATGTGCTGCCACGAATAATAGCGCCGCCCCGACCAGTAGGCCCGCTAGTTGAACGAGCACGCCGGAGCGCACCGGTAAACGAAACCACAATTCGGGAAGCGCTGTTTTCTTTATAGTTGCTGCTTGCATGATGAGTCCTCCATGAATAGAAATGTCAAATCTTGTTTTCATCCAGGTCGTATTTGCCTGTGATCGTAGTATATAGTGTAGCAGAGAAATGTACATCTTCCAAAGGGAAGATTTCTCGTTCTACGCGTTGCTCACAACGGCTCTCCCAAAAGGGGGAGGCGTGCTGCTCTCTTTTCTGACCCCTCAGCGCCTGCGGCGCGGCGCGACTCGCCTTTGTTGTGCCAAAACACAGTGAGATATAATGATGGATGCATAAATGAGCGTGGATGAGATAGAAAGAAGATAAGATCCCTTCTCAAGAGAGAAAGATATGGAACAACCCAGCAGCGCTTCCTTGCTCCTGACAACAAAGCTAACTATCCCGCCCGTACGCTCGGGTTACGTTGCGCGTCCACGGCTGTTCGAGAAGCTGGCAGAGGCTAAGGAGCAGCCTCTTACGCTCCTGGCAGCTCCGGCTGGCTTCGGCAAAACGCTGCTCTTGAGCGCCTGGGCGCGCCAGCAGCCGGTCGCCTGGCTCTCGCTCGATAGCAGCGATAACGATCCGGCCCAGTTCTGGATGTACGTGCTCGCGGCCCTGGATACTGTTCAGCCGGGTATCGGCCAGGCGCCACTGTCTCTGCTCCAGTCCGAGCAGTCGATTGAGGCGGTGCTTGCGACACTACTGAATGCGCTGGGAACGCTGCCACAGGATATCGTGCTGGCGCTCGACGATTATCACGTCATCGACGCGCTCCCAATTCAGCGCGCCATGACCTTTCTACTCGATCACCTGCCGCCACAGTTTCACGTTATCATCGCCAGTCGCGTTGATCCGCCCCTGACCCTCGCGCGACTGCGCGCGCGTCACCAACTGGTGGAGCTGCGCATCGATGATCTGCGCTTCACTTTTGAGGAGGCAGCGACTTTTCTCAGAGATGTCATGGACCTGCGTCTGACGGCAGGCGAGGTCGCGGCCCTGGAGGCGCGTACAGAAGGATGGATCGCCGGATTGCAACTGGCGGCGCTCTCCATGCAGGGAAGAGACGATGCCGCAAGTTTCGTCGCGGCCTTCGCAGGCAGCCATCGCTATATCGTGGACTATCTGACGGAAGAGGTGCTACGGCAGCAAGCCGAGCACACGCGTATGTTTCTGCTGCAGACCTCGATACTCGAACGCCTGAATGGCTCCCTCTGCGATGCCGTCACGGAACAACAGAGCGGGCAGGCCACGCTGGAGAGGCTTGAGCAGGCTAACCTCTTCCTGCTTCCTTTAGATGATGAGCGGCGCTGGTATCGCTATCACCATCTCTTCGCGGAGGCGCTGCGCTTTCGCCTTTCCCGGACGTATGCTGACCTGCTGCCCACCCTTCACACGCGGGCCAGCCTGTGGTTCGAACAGCAAGGACTGCTTCCCGAGGCCGTCGACCACGCCTTCGCCGCGCGCGACTACGAGCGGGCGGCGACGTTGATCGAGCCAATTCTGTACCCGATGTTCAATCGTGGCACGCACGCCACCGTGCGGCGCTGGCTACAGGCGCTCCCCGAGGAGGTACTCTACGCCCGTCCATCTCTCTGTCTCCTGTACGCCTGGGCGTTTATGTATGTCGGTGAGCTGGCGTCTTGCGAACGTCCGCTGGCCGCCGCCGAGCACACCTGGCAGGCCGAGGGGAATACACGCGGGCTGAGCGAGGTGTATACGTTCCGCACCAGCGTGGCACTGGTGCTGAGCGATGCTCAGCGTGCACGTGACTATACGCAACGAGCACTCGCTCTCCTGCCTGAAGATGATCTTGTGAACCGCTGCAACTGCGCCGTCTATCTCGGCGGCAGTGCCTTCCTGCTCGGCGAGGTGCGGGAAGCGTCTCGCCAGCTCAACGAGGCGCGTGCCCTGTGCCAGAAGTGCCACCTGTATAGCACGCTCTACGCGATGAATTTCCTCGCGGATGCCGAGATCGTGCAGGGCAGGCTGCATCACGCCGCCGCAATCAGCCAGGAGGTGATGAGCAGTTTAAACGGGCGTCAGAGCATCCACAGCAGTTGGGCGCAGAGCAGACTGGGCGGCCTCTATTGCGAATGGAACGAGCTCGACATGGCGGAGCAGGCCGTTCGGCAGGGCGTAAAGCTGGGAGAGCAGGCCGGTCAGGGGATCTACATGGCGCCCATCTACCTGCTTGCCGCGCAGGTACTCTGGGTGCGCGGAGAGATGGAGGATGCGCTTGAAGTCCTCGCTAAGGCCGAGCGGGCGGCGCAACAACTGGGAGATCACCATGCCCTTGAACACGTGCACGCATTCCGGGCACGGCTGGCACTGGCACGAGACGATCTCGCCCAGGCCGAACAATGGAGCGCGAAGACTATCGCTGCGAGCGCCGTGCCAGCATACGAACATGAGGTCGCCTATCTAATGCTGGCACGGCTGCATCTCGCACGGCACAGAACTGGGGAAGCGGTGGAGCTGTTAGAGCGCATGCACGCGGCGGATGAAGCAGCGGGGCGTGAAGGCAACGTCATATCCGTCCTGGCGCTGCTTGCACTTGCTCACTGGCAAGCGGAACGATCCGAACAGGCTACGCGCGTCCTGGATCGCGTGCTGGCACTCGCGGAGCCGGAGGGATATATACGCGTCTTCGTCGACGAAGGCGCTCCCATGCGCGACCTGCTCGCAGCATGGCTGAAATCCTCCGCACGACAGCCTTCTCGCATAGAAAAGAGTTCGTTAGAAGCATATATACAGCGGCTACTCGCCGCCTTCCCATTAACGGAACCAGTCACGGATCACGAGGATACAGACCAGAGAACAACGAACGCTTCCCCCCTGATCGAGCCGCTCAGCACACGTGAGCAGGACGTGCTGGAACTGCTCGCCGCTGGCCTCTCGAATGCGGAGATGGCGGCGCAACTGGTCGTCACCGTAGGAACGATTAAGACGCATATCAAGAGCATCTACGGGAAGCTCGGCGTCCACAGCCGCACACAGGCGGTCGCACGCGCGCGGGAAGCAGGGCTCCTGTAGGCAGGCTTTTCCTCTTTTTGGGAGAGGACTCCTTCTTACCTTCAGGCAAGAAATCTCCCTTTCGGAAGATGCGTTCTCTCCTATTTCAGGGTACACTACGCCTACAAACAGGAAATGCGTGTAAGCGAATTTTTCCCATACATATGGAGGCTATTATGAAACTAGATGACAACTACCTGCAAACGGCCACGCAGATTCAGCGTTGGCGTGACTTTAGTGCTCATGTGTTTGCCTATGTGATCGGAAATATTGTTTTCGTCGCTATATGGGCAATGCGGGGCAAAGGCTTTTTCTGGCCCATCTATCCTTTGCTCATCTGGGGTTTCGGCCTGAGCGCACAGCACTTCAATGTGGTGATACGTGGCCAGATCACCGACGAAGATGTGCGGAGCGCATTGAACAGAGAGCGAGGTAGCATCCAGCCATGACAGAGATCTATCAGATTCTCGTGCAGGGCCAGCTCGATCCAGAGCGATCAAGCTGGTTCGATGACCTGGCGATCACACATAGCGCCGATGATGAGACGCTCCTCTCAGGCCCGCTCGTCGACCAGGCTGCGCTGTACGGTGTGCTGCTCAAGATTCGCGACCTGGGCCTGCCATTACTTGAAGTGAAGCGGAGTGCGCGGCAAAGGTCCCACTAACTCTTGAGGCGCTGACCGACCTCCTCAAGAGTTAGTGGGATATTGGAACTTATATCCCGCCTCCAGCATTCTCTTCGGCAGCACGCATGCAGCTTCATCGGTCGTTTGTCTCCATGGCCTCTGATGAGCGATGAGCTAGAGACGCGCGTCTCGTTTCTCACTGCATACTTCCGCTCAGTGGCATGAGTGATTCTGCTCAGCCGCCTGACTGCGGAGCAGTAGCCGCGCATGCGGCGTTGGCGGCTGAGTCAGGAGCGCCGAAGCACTAGACGCGAAGCGTCGTTTGCCACTGAATACTTCCGCTCGGTCGGATGAGCGTTAGCTAGAGGCGAAGCCTCGTTTCCGACCGAATAAGGAGCGTACGGAGCATAAGGAGCTTACTCAGTGCTCCCAAACCTCTTGATCTCCTCCATCTCTTCTTGCGAGAGTACGCGTGGAAGCTCGCCACGTGCAAGCTTCTCGCTCTGGGAGTAATGGCGTACGCTCTCTACGATCTCCGGGTTCGCAAGCGTCGTTGTGTCCCCAACATCGGCGAAGTTGGCGATCGAAGCAAGGACCCTACGCATGATCTTGCCAGAGCGAGTCTTGGGCATATCCGCAACGATCCAGATATTCTTCGGTCTCGCGATCTTCCCGATCTGAGTCTCAATCGCATGGGCCACCTTCTCTTCAATGCCTTTACTCGGATTGACCCCCGGCTTCAGTGCAACGTACACCTCAACGACCCGGCCACGGAGCTCGTCCATCAGCGGCACTGCGGCGGCCTCGGCAATCTCTTCGACGGTGAGGCACGCCGACTCAATCTCTTTCGTTCCCAGTCGGTGCCCGGCCACATTGATCACGTCGTCGACCCGGCCAAGGATGCGAAAATAGCCGTCGGCTGCCAGAACCGCGCCGTCACCAGCGAAGTACGGCCAGTCATGCCAATCTTTACTCTCCTTGTTGCGGCAGTACTTCTCATAGTAGATCTCCACAAATCGCTCCGGCTGGCCCCAGATCGTCTGAAAGATGCCTGGCCATGGGTTGCGGATGCAAATGTTGCCGGCCCGTCCGCTTCCGGCCTCGACCAAATCGCGTTTTTCATCGTAGATCGCGGGGTAGATCCCAAGGACTCCCGGGCCACAGCTGCCAGGCTTCATCGGCTGTAGGGCAGGCAGGGTGCTGCACAGGAAGCCACCGTTCTCGGTCTGCCACCAGGTGTCGACGATGACCGCTTCGCCTTTTCCGACGACGTTGTAATACCAGCGCCAGACATCCGGCTCAATCGGCTCTCCCACGGTTGTCATGTGCTTGAAATGGTAGTGATATTTCTCCGGCTCGTCGGGACCGACCTTGCGCAACATGCGAATCGTCGTAGGAGCGGTGTGGAAGATAGTCACCCCGAGTTGTTCGGCGATCCGCCAGGGACGGCCGGGATCGGGATACAGCGGCACGCCCTCGTACATAACACTCGTCGTCCCAAGCGCCAATGGACCGTAGACGATGTAGGAGTGCCCGGTTATCCACCCGATGTCGGCGAAGCACCAGTACGTGTCCTCAGGGTGGATATCCTGGTAGTACTTTGATGTGCCAGCGACGTAAGCAAGGTATCCGCCTGTGCTGTGCTGGCATCCCTTGGGTCGACCTGTCGTGCCACTTGTGTACATGAGAAACAGTGGGGCCTCAGCAGGCAAGGAAACCGGCTCGACGACTTTCCTGCGGTAGTCCTTCAACAGTTCGTCGACGAAAAAATCCCGACCAGCGATCATTGGGCTCTTTGATGCGTAATGACCAGGATAACGTCGCCAGACCAATACTTTCTCAACTTCGACGCCGCGTTCACGAGCCGCTTCCACCGCCTCATCGGCTTTGGCCTTGTGGTCGATCAACTCTCCATTGCGGTAGTAGCCGTCTATTGTCACCAGGATGCGACTTCCCGAGTCGGCAATCCGGTCTCCGCACGCCACCCCGCTGAATCCACCAAAAACCTCAGAATGGATGACGCCAAGGCGCGCACAGGCAAGCATGGAAACTGGCAACTCAGGGACCATGGGTAAGTGGAAGGTGATGCGGTCGCCAGTCTTGACCCCGCAAAAATCTCGGAGAAGTGCGGCGAACTCGTTCACCCTGATGTAAAGTTCCTGATACGTGATCGCTTTGGCATCTTCTGTTTCCGGCTCGGGCACCCAGATCAAAGCAGCCTTGTTGCGACTGGCCGCCAGGTGGCGATCGACGCAGTTGTAACAAGCATTGAGCCGACCGCCGACGAACCACTTCCAAAACGGCGGGTTGCTCGTGTCTAGCGTCGTGTGCCAATAGAGGTCCCAGGTGAGCAGATCTGCATATTCCTTGAAGCACTCAGGAAAGTACTCCTCCTTGAACCGTTCAAAGATACTCGGATCGCTTGCATTTGCCTGTCCAATAAACCTTGGAGGGGGTTGATAGTATTCCTCCTCCCGCCAGTGAACGGCGATCTGTGCTTCGGAGGGCAGGACTTCTTCTTTGGCCATGGCTTGATCTCCTCCTGCATCTACGATAATTTTCCGTTACTATTGAAACGTCATACGCCACAGGCGCTCTACTGCGTATGCAAACGAGGTTTCTAGAAGATAGCGGGGCGAAGTTAAAAATGATGCTCATCCTGAGCTTGAAATGGTCGGATCGCAAGCATGAAAATCGACTTCGCCACCAGTACCACGATTGTTGTATACCGCTCGCTTTTCTAGCAAACCTGTGGGCAGAGTCCTGAATCCTCATGACAATCTCTCTGTATTCAGTATAGCACATCGATATGAAATTATGCAAGTTCATGATTTGCAGTATTTCTCATAAATTAGAACTTTAATCAATACGCGGCGGACCCTGCCTGATGCGGGCCCACGACTCGTCCAACCGCGTGGGATTGCCCCAGCGTGCCTCCATCCACCACGTGGCGCCCGCTTCGGCCCAGGGGCGTACGATCTCGCGCGCCTGCTCCCGGTCGTCGGCAGGCGTCTCGCCTTCCCACACGATATCGAACGGCCTCTTCAGGCTGCGGTGGTCCGCGATATACGCCTGCATGGCCTGGAGATCGGCGGGTGTGACCTCCGCCATTGATCCGTCTGCATTCAGCTTCGTCGGAAGCAAGCCGTCGTAGCGCAGCACGCGCTGCATCGATTTCGCGCGCGGCCAGGCGCCTACGACCCAGATCGGGATACGTGGAGACTGCACCGGAGGCGGCAGGAAAGTCATCTCCTCTACCTGGAAATGCTCGCCGTGAAAGCTGAATGGCTGGCCGCTCCATAGACCCGTTATAATCTCCAGGCTCTCATCTAGCAGTTCCGCACGCTCCCTGCGGCCCGTCGCCTCTCCGACTTTTGTAAAGCCGCCATCGTCGAGCGCGCCCAGACCCACGGGAAAGACCAGGCGACCGTTTGAGAGGTGGTCGACCGTCACCGTCTCGCGCGCCAGCTTCCACGGACGCCGCCGCGAGGGTGGCGTCAGTACCGCGCCGATGCGTACCCTACTCGTGCGCATGGCGATGGCTGCCAGCGTCGCCCAGGCATCGTACATCGGTCCCGCGCCCTCGATGCAGATGCCGTCCCAATAGAAAACGCCGTCCCAACCGGCCTCCTCTGCCTCGTGGGCCATCTCGATAATCGTATGGATATCGCCGCCAGGAATGATAAAGCCGTACTGCATAGACAATTTTCTCCCCTATTCTCGCATAATTTACTTGTCTCTGTCGACATCAGTAAGCGTGGTTTCATCGATATGAGATGGTTTTTTCATCGCTCGTATGAAGCGATCCAGGAGTTCAGAAGACAGTATTTACAACTGAGGATACTCCCTGACTTTCTCTACATGACGAGTGATGGTGGGCACGAATGCGCGTGTGTCGATAGGCTTAGAAAGATACTCATCGCATCCTGCATCTAATGCCTTCTGCTCGCCTCCCTCCATGGCATAGGCAGTCAGAGCGACGATAGGAATATTCTGCATGGTCGGATCTGCTTTGAGGAGGCGCGTGAATGTCAGTCCATCTATTCCAGGAAGCTGGATATCCATGACAATCAGCGCCGGACGAAGAGTAACAAGGAGTTTCTGCGCTTCTTCAGCTCCTCCTGCCGTATGAACAGTATACCCAGCTCTTTTAAGGAGTTGTTCGATGAGCTGCAAATTGATCGGATTGTCCTCTACAACGAGGATTGTTTCATTACTCATAGATGTCCTTCTTTCTCGTGTTTCTTTCTTTTGCCTTTCTCAGATTTCTGTATCGAGAGCCTGGACACAGCGTTTCTCTCGTACGAGAAGAGACCTTCTCTTGTGTTCAGGGATCGTTTCTCTCTTTGTCCTGAGCAGCAATCACGGTTCAAGAGGGGGATATTCATTCCGCCCGAGCTTTTTTGAGACTTTCCAGCAGATGACGAATCTCCTTGACCTGGACAGGTTTGCCCAGAATATCATACACAGAAAAGCCCACTCCGATGCCCTTTTCCTTGATCATAGTGATGACAATAATAGGTGTACTTCGGTTTGGTCCCTCGGCACGAATGGCCCGGAGAATCTGCACGCCGTCTATATCTGGCAGAATCAGATCGAGGGTAATGACATCAAACGGTTTTTGACGGCACGTTTCCAGGGCTTGTGCTCCAGTGAGCGCACTTTCCACGTTGTAGCCAGCCTCGATCCCGGCTTGTACCAGTCGTTCTCGATCGTGGGTATCATCCTCAATAATCAGCAGAGTGGGAACCCCAGGGAGTCCTTCGGGCAGGTGAGCATTCTGCTCTTCCTCCGACTTTCCTAGTGTTTTGGTCACACAAGGAAAGGTCGCAAAGAACCTGCTGCCTGTTCCCGGTGTACTCTCTACACCGACCGACCCTCCCTGTGCCTCGACCAGACGCTTGGTCAGAGCCAGTCCCAATCCCGTTCCCTGATACTTTTTAGCGACAGTACTATCGAGTTGTTGAAACTCGACAAAGAGTCGGCTGATGTCCTGGGAGGAGATACCAATGCCTGTATCTTTGACTTCCAGTCGAAAGGCAGCCGACGACTCTGGCACAATCCGAATACTGATCTTCCCTTCATCGGGAGTGAACTTGATGGCGTTGGAAAGGTAATTATACAGCACTTGCTTAAACTTGACAGGATCAACGACCACGGTGGGAAGAGTAGAAGCGATCTCAGCAGTGATCTGCAAGCTCTTTTTGCTGGTCAGAGGTTGCATGAGCCCAAGGATATTGGCGACCAGGGTTTCCAGATTGACTGGCTCCGGCCAGAACACCATTTTCCCTGCCTCAATCTTTGTCAGATCCAGAACATCATTGATCAGTTGCTGCAAGTGCTTGGCACTGATCAGAATATTATTCAAGCTCCCTTTCTGTTCATCGCTCACCCAACCATAGGCTCCGTCATACAACATCTCAGCAAAACCAACGATCCCGTTCAGTGGCGTTCTTAACTCATGCGACATATTGGCAAGAAACTCGCTTTTGAGCCGGTTTGCCTTTTGAATAAGGCGGTTTTGCTCTTCTAATGCCCTCTGCTCAGTGACGTCACGGACAGCTCCAATCACATGGAGTACACCATCGAGCAGCAGCGGTCTCAGACTGAGATCCACAGGAAACTCTGTACCGCCTTTGCGTTGCCCAAAGAGTGGCAATCCTACTCCCATTGGGCGAGGAAGTGGAGCTGCAAAATAGTGCTCCCGGTGGATGGTATGAGCTTCTCGAAAGCGTTGCGGCAGGAGCATTTCGAGCTGCTTTCCTAGTAACACCTCAGCAGAATAGCCGAAGAGCGTTTCTGTTTGCCTATTGACCATCGCGATGGTTCCAGCTTGATTCACAACGACAAGAGCGTCAGGCGAAATTTCCATAAACTGGAACAAGCTCACAGAAGTGATCGATGTTGGTTCAGACGAGGAAGACTCGTGTGTCGCTAGCTTTTTTTGTGAGTCAACCATCAGCATTTACTCCCTTCAGGTAGCCCGTAGACAGTGAGCAGAAGCAATGATGCTTTGCACAACAAGAAGAGCTTTGCCTTCGCATACGCTCTATTCATGGGCACTCATGTCGTCCTTTGCTCATGACAGGCAACATCTGGTATGGGTAAGGTGATATGGAAGCAAGAGCCTTCTCCAAGCGTACTCTCTACCCAGATGTGCCCTCCATGGAAGTGCACGATTTGCTTGATAATAGGAAGACCTAACCCCACACCTGGGATATACCGTGTTTTATCCACATAGAGGTGGCGAAAAGTATCAAAGATGGTTTCTAATGAGTGAGAAGGAATGCCAATGCCGTGATCTTGAATAGAGAGCTGTATGACGTTGCTCTCACTACAACTCTTCAAGAGAACTTCACCACCAGAAGGAGAATACTTCACCGCATTGGCAACCAGATCATTGACAACCTGGGTCCATTTTGCCTGGTCACCCCGTATGTGCGGCAGGGTTTCATCCAGATCGAGGTGGATCATATGTCTGGATGTAAGCTGCTGCATTTGTTCCGCCACTGTTTGTATAATCGTATTGAAATCGACGAAAACCCATTGCATGTTTTCTAGATCGATGAATCTCGTAATCACCCGGCTGAGACGCACTGCATCACTATGGATATCTCTGGCAAATATCTTCACTTCTTCAGAGCTCAGTTCTTCTTCACACAACAATTCGCTAAAGCCCTGGATACCCGTGAGCGTGGTGCGAAATTCGTGGTCGATTATGGTGACAAGTGCCTTTTGGTGTTCAAACACATTCTCGAGTTTGGCATTGGCTTCCTTTAACGCGAGTTCGAGCATCTCACGCGTATCTTTCTGGTTGTCCAGGGCACCTTCCGGCTCATACCCAGTGTTTGTCGTGATCTCTTCCTGAGTTGCACTCTTGTTGATCTGCTCAAACATTCACGCTTCTCCTCAAACTATGGCATGTCTATCCGATCTCATCTCTTTCTTCTGAGAAGGTGAGGGTAGAGCCTGGCAATTCTTCCATAGTCTGCATCACACGCTCAGTATCCTATCCTACTCTTCCTTATCTACGGCAAGTATAGATTCACGGACAAACTGAACAGTATTGGTATCAAATAGAGGGCTTGTTTACTTTGTAGCTGTCCGACCTTTGCAAAGAGCGTCCGCTCCCTCTCCGACGAGCGAAATGGCTCAGACTGCTCTTTAGGGAACTTATTCATACTTGTCGGGGAGACGGGCGAGGATCTGGGTGAGGAGAGCTGTCTGTTCATCAGATTTGACATGGAGCACTTTGATATCTTGTCTGATGTCGCCTATCTCTTATTTCATTTCGCTGATCTATGCTCGTGAACCGCTGATCGACGGTCGTTTTCAGGACCATGAGCCGTTTTACGGCATCCTCGCTGAGGCCCTTTACCATCGTGATTTCTAGAGCCATTTCCGATACGCTTTGATGATTTCCGTTTTAAACTGCTTGAGGCCATATCCTACAACGTCTAACCGTTCTTCTTGAGTTGGCATGAGAGATGTGCCTTTCACTAAAGGTTCGGCTCTTCGATACGTTCAATTATAGCATGACTAGGCCATAATCGCTCTAGGACGTTTTTTCCGAGAGGGTAGGTACAATCCACTGGCCCACTTTCAGCAAGGCCAGTATTTTCTGACCCCCTCGGGTGGAAAAGGGCATTGCTATGATTGCTTATATCTCAAGCATCCTCTCTAAAGAGGCACCTGAGACAAGGGCATGCTCATCTCGAACAGACGTGGAAATATATGCATGTTTCCGCTTCGATGCAAGCGGAAATAGCGTCGCGCTTAGATACCCTGTTATGGGGGGAAAATCTCTCACATTAGCTGGTGATACTGCCAGTAGTGCTGTCAAAAGGCGGTTATGTGGAAGGGCTACGCTACTGGATGGTGGATTGAAGCGGGGTTATGTGCTGCTAAAGTTTAGTAATGAGGGACATCTTCTGTCATATTCCCTGGCAAAATCCAGATTAAAGATTTATGCAAATACGCCGATTAAGTTAGCTATGAATGGTGAGGCGCGCTATCACTGCCTGGCCCCATTTCGTCGTTGGACGACCCTTCGTTGGGCCGCCTCCCCATTGCTATGTGTCACCGTAGATTGATCTTTGTAGTATTCTTTCTTCAGTGAAAGATAAAAAGGCATGTTACACGATAGCGCATCTCCTCTGCCAATTCCCTCTTTTAACGAAACGACCTGTGATCCTGATTTGATGCTGGTAAGCGCCACCGCCTATATCGATAGAGGCTGGCGCGTCTTCCCCCTGCACAGCATCAACCATCCTGCTGGCACCTGCACCTGCGGCGCCAGCGATTGCCGACGCAAAGGCGAGCATCCCGTCAGGCCAGCCGGTGTGGCGGGCGCAACGACCCGCCTGCGCGACGTTCTCGAGTGGTGGGAGGACGATCCGACCGCCAACATCGGTATTGCGACCGGGGCCGGGCTGCTGGTGCTCGCGGTCGCTCCTGAGCGCGAACTGACCTCGGTCCCGATCAATCCGGTGCCGCAGTCGGGACTGGTGAGTACGGGCAACGGTGGCTGGCATCTCTACTTTACGTATAAGAAGATGCTGATCATCGAAAGTCAGAAGGATTTCCTGGGTCCCGGCATCGACCTGATTGCCGAGGGCGGCTACGTTCTAGCCCCGCCGAGCCTTCATCCATCAGGTGGGCGCTACGCCTGGACGCTGCCACAAAATATCGCACCGCGCGCATTCCCGCCTAAGCTCCTGGCCCTGCTTAAGCCCCGTCACGGCTGGAAGCGCAGCGATTATCAGAACGTCCTCGCCCTGATGGCCAGTCGTGGTTATCCTCTCACGCCAACCGAGATAGCCCATGCCCTGCACAAAGACTACTCCGGCACGCTCAAGCTACTGCGAAGTATGCGCGAGGATCAACAGATTCTCCTGGTCAGTCGCGGCCTGTATGCTCCGGTCGATACAATGCCTTCCCGGTAGGAGATACGAGAAGAGAGGGTGAAGAAAAGGGGCAGTCGGGTTGATGGTAGGGAAAACAAACGGATCAGAACGTCTTTATCTCCAGTCGTTCTGCGGGAACCTGTGGTGACGCTGCCCCTCACTGGTAAATATAGTGGTACATCATGAAACCCTCAACATTCCTCCAAAAGTCCTTTGCACTTTCATCCAATGAGCAACTATTTCTTGCAGTCAGTCGTATCCACTGGTAGAATAGAGAGCATGTTTTCGTATGGAGTATCCTGGTAGTATATGATACATTGCGTCGCTAACGCATTATCTATAAAGAGGTGGTTATGAACAACTGGTACTTGCTCGCCGCTATCCCTGTGCTTGGATTGTTGGTGCTGGTGCATGAGTTCGGTCATTTTATCGCGGCAAAGTGGGCAGGTATTCGCGTCGAGGAGTTTGGGCTCGGCTTTCCTCCGCGCCTGGTGGGTTTTCGCAGGCGCGATAGCGGCGGCTGGGAGGTTGTCTGGCTGAGCGGGAGAGGCTCGCCGGAGAAAGATTACCTGGCGCAAACGCCATTCAGTGGCACGAGTGGCGGTGTGACCGTTCCAGGCGCGCCAGTAAATAACCATACCTTATATTCGCTTAACTTTCTGCCCATCGGCGGCTTTGTGCGCATGCCGGGCGAGAATGGCGATGTCAACGATGAAAATGGACAATATGACCCGAACAGTTTCGCAGCAAAGTCAGCAGGCAAACGCCTGATCGTCCTCGTGGCGGGCGTGGTTATGAACTTCCTGCTCGCGCTGCTCCTGTTCACAATCGCATACAGTCCGCTGGTGGGCCAGCGCGACTTCCAGCCGGTCATCGCGACGGTTGTACCGGGCACACCCGCCGCCCAGGCGGGACTGCGACCGGGCGATACGATTCTTGTGGCGAATGGGCAGAGTATACAGGTCTTCTCGCAGGTCAACTATATCGTGCAGAGCGCGATTGCCGCCACGAAGGATACGGGCCCGAATGCTACTACCCCTATTCACCTGGTTGTTCGCCATCCGGGGAATCCCGTGCAGGTCTCGATTACGGTCAACGCGCGCCTGCATCCGCCAGCGGACCAGGGCCCGCTCGGCGTCACGCGCACGGATAAGACACTTACACTGACGGTTCCGCTCTGGCAGGCACCGTTCAAGGGCATCCAGCAGACGCTGATCAGCACGCAGCAGTATGTGCAGGGCATCGTTCAGATCATCACCGGCCAGGTGAAGCCCCAGGTCACGGGACCAGTCGGTATCGTCAAAATAACCGGCCAGGTCGCGCAGAGCGTCCCGGACCAGGGCTGGTGGCCCATTATGAGCCTGACGGCGATTCTGAGCCTTAGCCTCGCGGTCATGAATATCCTGCCCTTCCCGGCTCTCGACGGTGGTCGCATAGTCCTGGTGCTGATCGAGGTGCTACGTGGCGGCAAGCGCCTCAAACCTGAACGCGAGGGGCTGATCAACTTCATTGGGATGGCCGCTCTGCTCACGCTGATGGTCGTGATCACGATCAGCGATGTCGCGCATTGGGGTAGTTAATGCCTCGATGGGCTACGGCACGCGCGCGAACAGATCGTTCTCGCCCATCAGATCGGGACCCACGCGCGATGTGGCGAGCTGATAGAACTCGGTGCTGCGCCACTTGCGCTGCATGTCCTCGGGCAGGCTCAGCATCGCATTGTTGGGATTGATCTGCGTGCGATGCATAGCCCGTGCGCGCGCCTTGGCATCCTGCCAACGCTCGACATCGAGCAGAACACTGATCTTATCGTCGGGGATGCCTATCTCGTGGGGGTCCTTGCCCTTGAAGATGTCCGACTCCAGACCCACCCACTCGGCCAGCGTCACAAACTGCCAACGTGTATACGAACTGTAATAGAGCTTGGCTACAGTGTGCGCCGGGCCCGCCTCGGGATATTGCTCCCCGTCCGCCGCTGCGTGAAATGCGCCTACAGTATTTCTGTACACGGCCATATGATCGGGATGTCCAAAACCACCCGTCTCGTCGAACGTGACCATGACCTGGGGGCGAAACTCGCGAATAATGGCGACCAGTTCTCCGATGACCGCGGCGGCGCTCGCGTTGATCAGGGCACGCGGGTCCTCGTTAGCAGGCGTCCCATACATGCCCGAGTCGCGGAAATTCAGAAACCACAGATGCTGCACACCCAGCACATCAGCCGCCGCCCGCATCTCGGCCTCACGCACCTGGCCCATATTCTCGGGCGTCGCCAGCACCGGATCGAAGATCTCTCCCACCTCGCCACGCGTCGCGTAGACCAGACCAGTCTCAACGCCGAGCGAGTGATAATGCAATAAAGCTCCGCCGACAAAGCCCTCGTCATCTGGGTGGGCGAAGACGCCGAGTAGCCGTTTCGTGGACATAATACCTGCTCCTTCCTATCCTGGCTGCCTGTCCTATTTGATCTCACCATCGCCGACATGGAGCTTGTCCCACACCCGACGAGGGGGGTTTGTGTAGAATCCTCATTGCTACTGTAGCATTGTCTAAAAGAACTGTCAATTTTATCACGGGCGTCACTTATCCCTAAAGAATAGAATAAGTATTAGAATAGTTGGCTCTATCTTTTCTGCTATAAATGTGATACAGTATCAGAGGGTTCCGGCATGGATGCCTTTTTGCACTATGACGCGTGCATGAGGCCACCGAGATGCAGGCTGGAAGCGCACACACTGCGCCATACCATAGAGATGAAGGAGAACGCTGCATGGCAAGGACGGTCCTGGACAGAGAGCTCGAAGCCCTCAACGGGCAGATCATACGACTGGGCTCACTTGTTGACAACGCGCTGGCAAAAGCACTGAACGCCCTTGAGAAGGGCGACCTGGCAACCGCAGGTCTGGTAATTGAGAACGATAGTCTGATCGATAGTTTGCGTATGACCATAGAAGAGCACACGATCCGTTTATTGACACTACAACAGCCCCTGGGCGGGCGCGACCTGCGCTACCTCACCTCTTCCCTGTCGATTGCGGGCGATCTGGAGCGCACAGGCGACGGCGCTGCCGGAATCGCACAGATCATCCTGCGCATGGCCCCTCTGCGCGGTGAGCATCTCCCATCGCTCCATGTAGACGGCGACGCAGTGCACGGGTCCGGCAACGAGAAGATCACCGAGGCTTCCCTGATGCGAGGATTGCTCGATCTGGGCGAAGAGGCGCGCAAAGTCTTGCAGGGCACCATGAGGGCGTTCGCGAATCGCGATGCCACCGCCGCCCGCGCCATTCGCGAGGAAGATGATGTCGTCGACGTGCGCTACCACCTGGTGCGTCACGACCTCATGGCAATGATGGCGGGTGCGCGCGCCATTCCCGCTTTACAGAGCGACGCGCTGATTCTACAGCGCGTCACTTACCTGCTCTGGATTGCACATAAACTGGAGCGCGTCTCGGACCACTGCACGAATATCTGCGAGCGCATCGTCTTCACCGAAGAGGGCGAGAACATTATCCACACACCCGAACCCGCATAATACCGTGTGGGCCGGTCTTGCACCGGCTCACATAATACCGCACCGGCCCACGAATCCACTATTCCACTACATACAGACCCGTCATGCCGCCCATCATATGGTCGGTCACATGGCAGTGGTAGAGCCATTTGCCCGGATTATCCTCGACGAACTCGAACGAGGCCGCCATCGAGGGCCCCAGCAGGTGCGTATCCGTAAACTGGCCGTTCGTCTGCCAGCGATGGCCGTGCACGTGGAAGACGTGGAACTCCTTGCCCAGGACCGCAATATGCCAGCGCACCCTATCGCCCACCCTGGCGTTGAACGTTGGCGTATTGCCAAGATACGCATAGCCATTGACAGGGTTTCACGCCACATAGCTTTTCGACGCATCTAGACAAGGAAGGTGCTTGTCGGCCGCTTTGAGCAAACGAACGACGCCTGCTGTGTCAGATCCAGGGGGGGCTCGCCTGGACATTTCCACAACAGACGTCGTCCCTCTCCTCCCAATCCTCTCTTGTCCATGCGGATGCCGCAGCTGCCGGTACTCATCTCCTCAGCCGGTCATGAAGAGCCGCACGAGCAGCACGAGACCGAGCAGCGCACCACCCACCGTGATCCATGCGCGTCCACGCAGCGACGCCTTGCCAGCGAGCGCGCTGCTCACCGGAAGCGCAGCGAACGCCAGCAGTGCGTAGAGGAAATGCAGCCCTTCGTGAGGGCGTGCACCACCCAGGAACATTCCCAAACCGCCTGCCGCCGTCACGCCCACCAGCAAGAGCGTGCTCGTAAAGATGCGTGCCGAAAGCTGGCCAGGTGTACGTCCCCGCACAGCGCGTATGCCGGCTTCCAGGCCAGCCAGTGCCATGACCGCCAGACTGACCAAGGCCAGAAACAAATGGAGAGCGATGATCATACGATGCCTCTTCCTCCCTCTGCTTGTGCTCCGGCACTCCCCCGCCTAGTTAGCCGGCTCCGGCCACGGCATTCTGAATGATGCCGACAATCATCACCAGCCAGAAGATCACCATCGCCACAAACGCCCAGCCGCGCGTGCGCCAGTTGAACGCTTCAGCACGGTTGCCCGGTTCCTGCTTGCTCCGATCAAGGAAGGGAATAGCGATGAGCGCGAGGAGCATCAGCGTCATCCCGATCATGGTTCCCCAGATATCTGGCTCAATCAAGAGATGCTCTCCCACAAAGACGTTCATGCCGTGCGTCCAGCTAATCGGAAAGCTCGGCTTGGTTCCCAGGGCCCCAGGACCGTGCTTGGAGCCAAAGAAGGGTGAGGAGGGAAGGAGCTGGGGAACGATGCCTGCATCACGAGGCACAAAGAGAGCCAGCAGCAGGATGACACCCATAATGATCCCGCCATAGATGAGCCACCCTTTCACGTGCTCGCTAAAAGCGGCCTTGCGACCACTCACCCGGAGCCAGAACGGCAGCGAGATCCCTTTGATGCGGATGAGGTAGTAGTGCCAGACGATGAAAACCACCAGGAGGATGGAAGTAATCGCAATATGCGCGGCGTAGAGCTGGCCGAGCTTTGGGGTCGCGGTGGCCACATTGCGCAAATCCGCGAAGGTGTACTGGAAAAAGCCTGCCAGGCCAAAGGCTTGGAACACTTCCGACACGTGCCAGGGCACCGCGAACCCGACCTCATCCCAGTGCAGACTTTCGCCGGTTATTGACAAGAGAAAGGTCAGCCCCGCCAGTACCACGCCCACCAGCCAGAGCCCTTGTTTGCCACGCAGGTAGCCACCGCTGATGAACACGCGTAGCATGTGGATCATGACGAGTGCGAAGATGAGAAAGGCGTTCCAGTAGTGGAAGTTGAGGATGATGTGCCAGCCGGGCGAGCTGAGCAGGCTTGCGGTGATGGCATAGGCCTTGCTCGCGTCCGGCACATAGACCAACGAGAGCAGCATGCCCGTGAGGATCTCGAGCACCAATGCAATGGCGAGGACCCCACCGAGCAGATACCAGATGCTGTTCGTCTCCACTGGGGTCATGTACTCCCAAATGAGTTGACGGAGTCCGAACTGCTCCTCCAAACGGCCCCACAGGCCTCCACGGGGCGGGATCTCAGGGGCCGGAGGAGGACTCTTGACGATATCAGCCATTGTTTGCCTCCTTGAAAATAATGATGGGGGATTCCATTCCCGAAAGAAAGTCAAGGACAAAAGAAAGCCAGGGACAACAGCAATGGGCTCACTCCACCTCCTTTCATCTTGCTTGACAACCACAGGGTATATCACAAGTGTATAGTAATGATTGAGATTTTACAAGCGCATCTTGAAACCGCTTCTTCGCAGCAGAGAATGAGCACCAGTCATGGCCGGTACCAGATGGGCAGATGCCAGCCTGCACTAAGGTGCAGAAGCTGCCCTTGTCTGCGTTCATGAGGTCAATGGCATGAGGAGCCAACGCTGGTGGGCGTTCTCCTTTTTGAGGAACATGTGACAGAAGAGCAGCATCTCACGTCACTGGCTCGTCTGTACCTCTCAAGGAGAAGGACCTGAGCAAAGACGATGCCTATCTTCCTCATGTGAGGTGCGCAGGAAACGCCAGACCCTGCTACTCTAGTATCCCCTCCTCATCGAGCACCTGAGAACTTCCTTATCTAGATGCGTAGGCCGATTATTGGCGTGAAACCCTGATTGAAGCAGTCGAAATCCTGGCCGAGGCCTGCGATGTCAGCCTGGTAGAGATCATGAAGAAACGTGAAAAACTCCCTATCGACGGGCCAGACCGTATTATCGGTCAGGACAAGAAAACCAAACATACCCAGTTCAGTGTTGAATTCCAAGTGAAAAGGTTCATAGAGCTTACTGGTAGCGCAGCGCCTCGGCGGGCGCGATCCTACCAGCCTGCCACGCGGGCAGCAGAGCACCCAGCAGCGAGGCGAAGAACGAGACACCGATGATGATGCCCAGTTGCTGCCAGGGGATGCTGAAGGTCAGCCCGGTCTGGTATTGTTCGAAGAAGTTGGCGGCGAAGACATTGTTCGCCAATATCAGGCCAAGCACAATGCCCAGGATGCTTCCCAGAGCACCAACGAGGAACGATTCGAGCAGGAACGCGCCCTGGATCAGGCGTCTTCCGCAGCCCAACGCGCGCAGCATACCAATCTGCTGGCGCCGTTCGACGACGGCCCGCGTCCCCGTGATTGCCAGCGCCGCGATCCCGAGCAGCAAGGTCATACCCACGACCCCTAAGAGCACGTTGCTCAACAGGATGCGCGGCCCGCGTGCCTGCCAGATAGCATCCTCCAGGACCGTGGTCTCCAGTCCATTGTCCAGGTAGGCGGAACCGAGCGCCAGGGCCAACGCACGCTTGTCCTGTCCGGGCGCTACCTTGAAGTAATAAGTCTGCGCCTCCGGCTGCGCTGGATCGACGCCTGTTCCGATACTGGCCAGGCTGGCTACTCCTGGCTGGATATAGAGCCCGAAGTGCGCACCGTCGCTATTATCCACAACGCCGATAATGGTCAACTTCATCGACTGCTGAAGCTGCGACCCTACGACCCAGATGGGGACCGCCGGGAAGCTGGTATCGCCCTGGTAGACGCCACTCAGCGCGAATGCTATGTGTGGATCTATCCCCGGCGGTGTGGCCGGCACGCTCGCGTTGGCTGCCTGCGGAGAATTGGGATCGTAGACCGACGAGTTGATATCTGGATTGGGAGGCAGAGCGCTGCTATCGATCAGCGCGTAGTTGGGATGCGTCTGTAAGGCGTGCCAGACGGCGCTATCACTGGCGAAACCCTTCGCACGCGCCGTCAGGTGCAGTCCGTAGCCCTGTAGAAAACCACCGCTGACCAGTTGCGCCGGGTAGAGGGACCAGCGCGGCGTGCTGGCATCGGGCTGAATCACGCCCACCGCGGTCGATGTACGCACGCCGATCGCCGAAAATGCGTTGGGATTGATGCCGTGCTGGACCAACGACGTGCGCAGGTTCGGCAGAGGCTTGAAGTAGGCCGTGGCCTGGATGTCATAACCACCCGTCTGCGCATCTATATTGACGTAAGTATTCTGCATGGCGCTGGTGATTACGGCCATGACGGTCATCGCGAAGACGACGAGGCTGAACATCACCACGCTCAGTCCCGTACGGAAGCGGCGATGCAGCGGATAGGCCGAGGCTAGCCGGGACATAGCATACAGGCCCGGAAAGCCCGCACAGAGCGCCAGCAATGGACTGACGAGCAGGCGGGCGTTAGCCATCAGCGCCCAGACGGTTCCCAGCACCATCATCAGGCCCGCGATAAAGAAGATCTCGATGCCGCCCTGGAAGCGCGGCAGCCCGAGGTACGCCAGTACATCGAACGGCAGCGCCCAGTAGGCCATCAGCGCCAGCCCTACCACGGCTGCGAACAGTCCAGGCAGTACCCTGCGCCGGTCCAGGGGCTGCTCACGGCGACGGAGCCAGGCAACCAGCATGAACAGACCTTCCAGCAGGGCCTTGATTGCCAGCGCGCCGCCGACGACGATGAGCGAAAGGCCCAGCGAGAACGGGAGAATCTCGGTATTCTGTAGTCCGTACTGCAAGAGCCAGAGGCCCGCCAGCAGCGGCAGCAAGCCCAGGCGTACCAGTGTAGCGACTATCCCGATCAGGATGTCCGGAATCATCTCGAAGAAGACGCGGCGCACGCGACGCGCATTGCGTTGGGCGAACGCGCCGCTCCCCTGGCGCAACAACTGGAGCAGGCGTGCTAACAGTTCTCCTGGCGTGGCCGTAGAGCGGCCCAGCTCCGGCAGGTCGCGCATGGCCTCCACCACCGTCATACGGCTGACCAGCCACGACGAGACGGCCACCGAACAGAAGGTGAAGATCACGCCCAGGCAGTAGGCGATAATCATGCTGTGCGGCTGGAAGGTCAACTTGAGCGGAAAATTGAAGCGCAGCAGAATGGGACCAAGCAGTTGCAGCAGCCCTATGCCTGCCAGTATGCCAATGAGCAGGCCAACGAACGACGCGAGCAGATCGTAGACGGCGCCCTCAAAGAGGAACATCAATATGAGGTGTCGCCGCTGCACACCGATTGCGCGCACCATTCCCATCTCCGCGCGCCGCTCAGCCGCCAGCAGGACGAAGATCAGGAAGATCAGCAGCAGGCCGATCGCCAGGGCAAAGAGCGTAAAGAGGGCAAAGATGCGCGAAAATATATCCTCGGCGTTCTGCGAGACCTGCACGCCCTGCTGCTTGACCTGGATAACGTGCACGTAGCGGGGAATCCAGTCATGCAGGGTATCCGCTACACTATCCGACAGCCCCAGGCCGCTGAGGCCACCACCACCGCGATTGGCAATAAAGATCTGCGAGATGCCGTCAGGATCGTGCTCGATGCGCCGGAAATAGTCCGGACGTGCCAGCAGAAACGAATTATCGCCCACCAGACCGGCATTATTGACGACCGCCGCCACGCGCATAACAAACCGCTGCCTCTGCCAGCGCTGCGAGTAGACATATATTGTATCGCCGGCCTTCGCGTTGAGCAACTGCGCGAGTGTCTGGTTCAAATAAACTTCGTCTGGTTGCAGGGCGGCGATCGTCATCGTCTTCTTGCTTACAATATTTTGCATGCCGCCGAAGCTGCCCTCGGTGCCGGGAATCACTCCCAGCCCGGTCACTTGCGAGCGTACCTGACGCGACGTCTCGTCCGCGATCAGGAGGCCCTGTTCGCGCAGGGCTGCACTGACGGCGGCGATGTTAGAATCGGGGTTGCGACTCGCTCTGGCGGCGACGCGGTAATATATGCCATCGGGATAGAGGCCAATCGGGGCGCGTCCACCCTCGATCAGCTCATCGACGTTGCCCAGGTTGTACACGGCGACGCTCTGCACCGCCGCGGTCATCACGTCGCCCGTCGTCAGCACGCTGGAGAGCAGCGTCGTCGAGAGCATCAGGGCGAAGACGATCAGGATCATCTGTGTGCGCCTGCGTGGAATATTGCGCACACCGATCTTGAAGAAGATCTTGTTACCGAGCGCCAGCAGCAGGACGGTGCCGACGATGAGGCCGGCGATCGTCAGGAGAATAATGGTCAGCGTATCGATTGAAATCCCAAAGAGCTGAGTCATGGCGCCTTCGTCTTTAACACCTGGTAAAAGATCTCCGCCACGCGCATATAGCCGAGGGCGTTGGGATGAAGGCCATCGCCGCTGATATACTCGGGATGTTGAGCCAGTTCGCTCTGGTAGATATCGACAAGCAATACGTGATGGGCAGCGACGATACTGGCAATGGCGTCGTCATAGGCCAGGATTTGCGTGCGCAGCGCCTGTTTGTCGTAGGATTGGAAGTGCGGCAGCAGCGTCAGATCGGGCACGTTGGCGACCGCGATGCTCAGATGAGGATGCGCTGCCTGCAAACGGGTCAGCAGCAGATTCAGATCGTGGGTATAGCTCGCAAGGGATACCTTATCGGCCAGGTCGTTTACGGCCAGCCAGACCGTCACCAGACCGGGATGGGAATCGAGAGCCACCGGCAACTCGACGCCGAGCGCGCTGTGCAGATCAATGCCGGGAATGCCCAGATTGATGAAATGTACACGCTTGCCCAGCATGGTTGCCAGATCAGAGGCCCAGTTCTGGCTCTGCGGGTCATCGGTACCGATACCGAAGGTGTCGGAGGCCCCGAGTGCTACATACGTCAGGCTCGCCGCTGGAGCCTGCTGCACCACCGTCGCCCCGCTCTGGTCAGCTACGAAGGGAACACAGGACACGAGCGATAGACAACATAGCGCAATAATAATACGAGCGCACAGCCTCACGCTTATGCGCTTATAAAGTGAACTTAGACTTTTGTTGCCGCACCCATGCATCATGCAGTAGTATCTTTGCCAGCGTTATTAACGGATAACTACATCAAGAACGGATATGAGAGCAAACAGCACCACAAGAACAATGGTGATATTAAAGATCAGGCGCTCAACGCCACGACGCGTCTTGAAGACAGAGCCCGCACTGCTGCCACCAAAGATGCTGCCCAGGCCGGCACCACGCGCCTGTAACAGAATGAATACAACCACAGCTATAGAGATAATAATTTGTATGACTCGAATAGCTGGAATCCACTGTTGGAGCAAGAGCTTCTCCTCGCTTTCCTGGTATCTCTTCAGGTCCCTGTCCTGACTCCTCACCGCTGCGCGGCTCGCAGGAGTCTTGTGCGGGTGGCGAGGGGGCGGCCCGTGGCCGCCCCCTCGCCACCCGCAACAAACCCTTTGCGAAGCGCCGCAGGCGCTGAGGAGTCCTGAACAGTTACAATTTCTGCCAGATTATACCATAGTCGCGCCGATCCGTCGAATCTGTTTTTCAGATGGGAATAACCCTCGCGCCCCGAGTGTTTACATAAGTGTATGACATCAAAAATACTTGAATTGCTTCTGTGAGAAACGGTTTCTACGAGCGTCAATGCATTGAGAGATGTCACAGGAGCATAAACGAATGAGACTTTACGTTGGGGGCCTCCCCTACCAGACAAACGACCAGGATCTGAGCTACTTCTTCGAGCAGATCGGACCGGTCACCTTTAGCACAGTCATCACCGATCGCGAGACGGGACGAAGCAAGGGCTTTGGCTTTATCGAGATGAGCGATGAGGATGCGCGCACAGCTATCGAGCGCCTGAACGGCAGCACGATGGGCAACCGCACTATTACCGTGAGCGAGGCACGCGAGCGCCAGTCCACGGGCAATAGGGGCTACCAGGGCCGCGAGCGCTCTTCAGGCTACCGTAGTGATCGCTACTAATTTCCGCCGAGTAGCGTGTGCGAAAGAAACAGGAGATGGGCAGAACTGCCCGTCTCCCTTTTTTTGTCAAACGGGCTACGCCCTTGTAGATCGCCTATCCCTATGGTACAATATTTATCGGGCGAGGACATAGGTCCCCGCCCGAACTTATGTGAGAGAAGCGAAATATCAGCTATGGAAATCTCTTGGCTGGGCCACGCCTGCTTCGTACTGCGTGGCAAGAATGCTACTTTAGTTACCGACCCTTTCTCTCCTCAGCAAAGTTCTCCACCTGGAGACGCACTCCGTTTGCTGAGCAAGGTCAACGCCTCCATTGTCACCATCAGTCACAACCATCCAGGCCACAACAATTTCGCCGCCGTCGGTGGTAATCCGCGTGTTGTGCGTGGGCCTGGTGAGTACGAGATCAGTGATGTGTTGATCACCGGCATCGCCTCCTACCACGATACTAAGCATGGGCAGGAACATGGGCGTAACACGATCTATGTCATCCACATGGACGACCTGGTCATTTGCCACCTGGGAGATCTGGGTCATATCTTGCAAGAGGAACAATTGGAAGAAGTCGCCGACGCCGATGTGTTACTACTCCCTATTGGCGGTCAACATACGATCAATGCGGCACAGGCGGCAGAGATCATCAGCCAGGTAGAGCCGCGTATCGTGATCCCGATGCACTATCGCGTCGCTGGTGAAGAAGGACCCGATCCTCTCAGCAAGTTCCGCCGCGAGATGGGCGTCGAGTCCATCGAGCCGCAGGCGAAGCTGAGTGTCACGCATGCGAATGTTCCTGCGGAAACGCAGATTGTATTACTTACAGCAAAATAACATATATATGAGTCATCCCGAACTTTTGAAAAAGTTCACAAAACTGCTCTTACCGGACTCATCGCCGCTCTGCGGCTCACATGAGTCCTGCTGTGGTTGGCGGGCGCCGGCCCAGGCCGGCAGCCCGCCAACCACAGCAAACCCCTTGTGAAGCGCCTTTGGCGCTGACGAGTCCTGAACCGTTCCAGCGGTTTGAGGGTATCAAGCGCATGTTTGGAACATTCGGGATGACTCATACCGAAGACGGTGTTTCGGGCCGGATCATGCTGGCCCAGCCGGATGGGGCAAGCCCCATCTCTACTCAAGAGGAGGCACCTGAATAGTTAATTTTTACATGCATAACGGTCAGGCTCCGAATGAAGGAGGATTTTCTATGTCAAAATTTATCTTTGTGACCGGTGGTGTGGCTTCGTCGGTGGGTAAGGGTATCAGTGTCGCCTCGCTCGGGCGTCTCCTCAAGAATCGCGGAGTCTCCGTCTCGCTCATGAAACTGGACCCATATATCAATGTTGATCCTGGCACCATGTCTCCCTATCAGCATGGCGAGGTCTTTGTGACCGACGATGGCGCAGAGACCGATCTCGACCTGGGGCACTACGAACGCTTCACCGATGAACCGGCGTACCAGGCCAATAATGTGACAACCGGGCAGGTCTATGCCTCGGTTATCGGCAAGGAGCGACGCGGAGAGTATCTCGGTGGGACCATCCAGGTCATTCCGCACATTACCAATGAGATCAAGGAGCGCATCCACGCGGTGGAGCGGCGCTCGGACGCCGATGTGGTGATCGTCGAGGTCGGCGGCACGGTCGGCGATATCGAGGGCGAGCCGTATCTGGAGGCCATTCGCCAGATGCGCAAGGACGTGGGACGACACGACGTGCTCTACCTGCACGTGACGCTGCTACCTTACCTCGGTGCGACGCGCGAACTGAAGACCAAGCCAACGCAGCACAGCGTAAAAGAACTGCTACGCGTCGGCATTCAGCCGGACGTAATTCTGTGCCGCTCGGACTATCCCATGACCGACGATCTGCGCGAGAAGATCGCGCTGTTCTGCAATATCGAGGCACGCGCCGTCGTTCCCCTGCTAACCGCCGACACCATCTACGAGGTTCCGTTGGTGCTGGAAGAGGCTGGTCTGGGCGAGTTCCTGGTACAGGAGCTTGGTCTGAAGCAGCAGGAACCGCAGATGCGCGAATGGCACGATCTGGTAGAGAAGATCAAAACGCCGCGCCCCGAACTGATGATCGGCCTCGTTGGCAAATATGTCGAGCTGCACGACGCCTACCTCTCGGTCGCCGAGGCCCTGGACCACGCCGGCTGGTTCCACGATGTGGATGTACGCATCAAGTGGATCAATTCGGAGGCGCTGGAGCAGATGGGCGAGGCGTATACCGAGGTGCTGGAGGATGTGGCGGGGATCGTGATACCGGGCGGCTTCGGGCATCGCGGCATAGAGGGGAAGATCAAGGCGGCCAACTTCGCGCGCCGCCAGCAGATCCCTTACCTGGGCCTGTGCCTGGGCATGCAGGTGGCGGTCGTCGAGCTCGCGCGCAACGTCCTGAACATGGCCGGGGCGAACAGCACCGAGTTCGATCCGCAGAGTCCCTATCCTGTGATCGACCTGATGCTGACGCAGCGCCAGATTGCCGATAAAGGCGGCACGATGCGCCTGGGCAACTGGGTCTGCTGCCTCACCCCTGGCACGAAAGCCTATCAAGCTTACGGGGAGGCGATCGTCTTTGAGCGCCATCGCCATCGCTATGAGTTCAACAACGAGTTTCGCAAGCGCATGGAGAGTCACGGCCTGGTCGTAAGTGGTCGCTCAGCCGACAATAGTCTGGTTGAGATAATCGAACTGGCGAACCATCCCTGGTTCGTCGCCTCGCAGTTCCATCCCGAATTCAAGAGCCGGCCCACGAACCCACATCCCCTCTTCCGCGATTTCATCGGGGCATGCGTGAAGAGCGGCCAGGAGCGGCAGGAGCGGGCGACTTTTCTCGAACTAGAACCCAGTACTGTGTTACCTGAATCGCCTATTGAGATGTAGAAATTATGTTGTACTTGAGTCAGTTGCTTGGAACGCCCGTAGAGGAGCAGCAAGATGTGCGCCTGGGCAAACTTATCGATGTATTGCTCAATCCAGAAGACGTGGGGAGCACGGTCTATCCCGACGCGCTCCTTGTGGAGGATGAAGAGGATCGGCTCTGGCGCGTTCCTCTCGTCGCGGTAGCATGGCAGCAGGACGAGCTGCTGCGCCTGAGCACTCCCACGTCCGAACTGACGCCCTTCGCGCCCTCAGACCAGGATATACGCCTGGCGCAGGACGTACTGGACAAACAGGTTATTGACATCAAACGCAAAAAGACCGTGCGCGTCAACGATGTATGCTTCGACGACGACTGGCGGCTCCTGGGCATCGATAACAGCAACCTCGGCCTGATCCGCCGCATCGCGCCCGCATGGCTGCTGGGCAAGAGACGCAATGCGAGCAGCGCGCCCACGAATCTGATCCCCTGGGAGCGCATTGAGCTGCTCAGGCAGGAGCAGGACCCGGCCTCGCCCCTATCCCGCGTCTCCGGCAGGCACCTGGCGAACCTGCATCCGGCTGATATCGCCCAGATCATCCATCAGCTCACGCCCATTCAGGGCGCGCACCTGCTTGAGGGGCTGGATAACGAGACAGCGGCTGACACGATGGAAGAGATCGATACGGACCTGCAGCGCGATATCCTCGCCAATCTGCCGCCCGAACGCGGCGCCGCCATTCTACAGGCAATGGGGCCGGACGAGATCGCCGACCTCCTCGCCCGCCTGCCCGAAGACCGCTCCCAGGAACTCCTGCGCCTGATGAATCCCGAAGAGTCCGAGGATGTGCAGGAATTGCTGGAGTACGAATCAGACACGGCTGGCGGACTGATGACCACGGATTACGTCGCGCTCAGCCAGGACAAGACGGTTGCAGAGGCGCTAGAAGAGGTGCGCGTCAATGTCAAGGAGAACGATATCCGCCTCCCTTACATCTACTGCGTCGCCGGTGAAACGCGGGACGATTGCCAGGTTCTGGGTGTCATCGAACTGTGGGATCTACTTGTCGCAGCGCCGACACAGAGGCTCAACGAACTGATGGATACCAACGTCACCACGGTCGAACCAGATCGGGACGGACGCGACGTGGCCGAGACCATGGCGAAATACAATCTGCTAGCTATACCCGTGGTGAGCGCGGACGGCATCCTCGAAGGCGTGGTAACGATCGACGACGCCATCGATATGCTCCTACCCACCGAGAGGAGACGCAAGCCCGGCAGTATGTATTAACTACGCCTGGATGTTCTTCATGCGTTGTCCAGTGGATGATACGAGATGCTGGCATCGAGGGCCGCGAGCACGTGCAGAATATCCTGGCACACCTCGACCAACACCTGCGGCAGCCACTCCTCCGGGCGCGGATTATCGGCAAGCACCTCTGCGCCCTCCTCCTCCTCTTCCTCATCGTAGAAGCGGCGCTCCGCCCGTCGTTGCATTTGCATATCGTCGTGTAGCCCGCGCATGCCATCGGGATGCCAGATGGGCAGTTCCACCCGCTGCTGTAGTGTGAGCGTCTCCGGGCGCAGACGATTATCCTGCAGAATCATGCTCACGCCGGGACGCGTCTCGACCGTGCGCTGACTATGTTCGCTCGCGCGCAGTCTGAGCATCTGCGTCAGGCTGAGCAGCGTCTCCTCCGAGATATCGGCTCCGAGCAGGGTAAGACTATATGATAGATCAAGCACAAGTGGAGGGATCGCGTCGGTGTGCAGATGCGGGCAATCAGGGTCAGGCTCGTGGAAGAAGTCACACACACCTGACGGTCCTTCCAGCGACAGTACTGTGTCAAGTGGCCCCCAGGAAAACGAGATATTGCAAGAGCTGTGCTGCTCCACCTCCTCGCAATTTCCGGCGTGGCAGGTACAGGCAAACTCGCGTTCGAGCGTGCGCGCATTGCTCCAGTACTCAGGATGCGTGGTCAGCGCGAGGCCACTTGCCGCCTTCAGGAAATATCCAGTCACGTCTTCGAAAGTTAACAATTGAGTCACTCCTTAACCAACCATAGCCTTTTGTGTAGCACAGACCCGCTGGCTTTCCTGTTATGGCATCCTTCTATATTACTGTTGCGAACGAAAAGTGTCAACAATCTCTTTTTCATCATCCAGGGCTGTTGCAAAGTCGTTTGTTGCCGCCTGCGGCGGCAGGGAAAAGAAGGAAAGGCGAGGGCACCTCGCGCTCCGCAAGGGGGCGGCTGCCCCCTTGACCCCCGCTTTGTTCACTCTCTTCCCGACTTTGCAACAGCCCTGTTTCATCATCTAATCAAGGACATGAGTTATCCCGGTAACTCTTCAGGACCCCTTCTTCTCTGACTCCTCGCCGCTCTGCGGCTCGCAGATTCCTGTGTGGGTGGCGGCGTGGCGGCTGGGGCCGCCACGCCGCCACCCACACCAAACCACCTGCGAAGCGCCAAAGGCGCTGAGGAGTCAAGAGGCCACCTGAAGAGTTACCGGGATAACTCATGTCCTGGGGTAGTATTAAAGCATGGGACGGATAGCAAGAATAGTATAAGAAGTGACTCCACCAGGAGTTGCTACGCTTACCTCGTCGCCAACGACGTGATCCATCAGCGCCTTGCCAACAGGCGATTGGTCGGAGATCAGACCAGCTTTCGGATCGGCCTCGAATGTTTCGACAAGCTTGAAAGTGCGCTTCGCGCCGCTATCGCTCTCGACCTCCACCTGCATACCAATACGCACAGAGGGTGGACCATCTACCTCGTCATGCATGTCTGGCGTCATGATCTCGGCCAAAGCCATGAGGCGATCAAGTTCGATGATCTCGCCTTCGACTTTCGCTTGCTCGTTCTTCGCGTCCTCGTATGCGCTGCTCTCGCTGATATCACCAGCTTCTTTGGCCTCGTGAATATAGTCAGCGATCTCCTTGCGCTTGACCGTGCGCAGATATTCCAGACGTTCTTTTTTCTTGGCAAAGCCCTCGGGGGTCAGGCGGTATACCTTTCGATCGGACCTTGCATCACTCTGTCCACCAATACTCATTGTAAATTTCCTCCTGGTAGTGAGACTCGCGACTTATTGTTGGCATCTTCCAGATATATGCCTTCATTTCTGTCTACCACTACATCCATTCCTCTTTTACTTTTTCATTTCGCGTCCACTGCGGGTTTTCTCCGTGAAGAAAACTTCACATTCACCCCATCCATCGAAGCCTCTTCTCGCGCACATCTGGAAAAGAGGACGAACACCTTGACAGGCAGCGAAACAGGTGATGACGCCTGGAAGTTGCTCCTGTTCGCTGCCGCACAGATTGAGGCCGCGTTCTCCTGCGTCTCTGACGCTTCTGACACATTCAGGCATCGGCCAAACGCAGGTGTTCAATACACATGAGGGTGATTATACGTTGTGAAATACGGAACGTCAAGAGATTTTTCGCCACTTTCATCCCCCCTTGTGTATATTCGCCAGTACTTATCTAGTAACATTGAAACGCCCTGCAATATTCCTCACCTCCCGGCTATATCTTGATCTAAAGAACGCTGCCAGCCACCAGATTTAGTGGGCCTGAGAAACTCTATCGACACAGGTGAATAGGTTCTTTAGAGCGCCTTAGAGCGCCACAGATCATGCCGACACAAAACGCATTATCTTCGTCCCACAGACCGGGCACGTGCCCTCCATCGCGCTACGCCCATTTCTGGTTTCGGTCCTTTTAGCATTCTGGATCGCGCGCTTTTGCTTGCACTTCAGACAGTAAGCCTCGATATTGGCATTTTCAGGCTGCCCATCGGCCTGCTCACGCTTTCCAGGCGTTTCAACAGGAGGTGTAACCTCAGCCCGTAGATTATTTTGTGCCGTTGTCGACGGCGCGTTTTCAGGGGGGACCGTCGTCGATGAAACGGGTAATGGTGCCTGAAACGCGCCATCCGTCTCAATCTGAGCGGTTCGCGCATGATCGTGCGCTTGCTCTGACGCTTCGTGCCAGCGTAGAATAGCCGCGATGACTTCGTGTGGTGACGCCTCATGCACGTAGCGACCGCCATCGGGCAGAGATAGCGTCTGTACCTGTGGCGCAATTCTATACTGCGGCACAACGGATTGCACGCGGCGCAGGGCGGAAACGCCCCAGATCAGCGACGCAGGTCGCTGCAGAGCCTCCAATTGCCGCGAAACATCCAGGCCTAATTTACCATTTATAAAGGCAAGGGCAGCATACTGAGCCCCGAGTTGGTGCGCAGCAGCGAACGCGTAATCGAGGTCGTCGTCGGAGAGCTGCCTCTCGTCCAACGCATACTGCCAGGCAATCACTCTACGCAAGATTACGCACGGCGTTAACAATGCGTAAATCAATAGGCCGGACAGGGAAAAACGCGTAAGGCCTTGCAGCCAGAGACGCGACCCGGAGCGCTGGAACAAGGCTATGGGCGAGAGAAGGTGCAAATGGAGGCAGAGTTCTGGCACATTGATGGCCACGGCGACAGCATAATTGCAACTCAGACCGCTGGCCAGCAATTCCGCTGGCCCTCCTACGACGTCGCGTAGGAAATCCTGATATAATGCAATATAGGTATCAGCAGAATAGTCGATATCGGGATGATCTGAAAGCCCAAAGCCGGGCAGATCTGGCACATAAATACGATAGCTACGCGCCAGGTCTGCGACAATATGACGCATCTCGTAGGCTGAGGCGCCGATACCAGGGGCATGGAGCAACACGAGAGGAGGAGCATCGCGCGCACCGAGGGCTTTATAATAGACGTGTCCATACGTCCATTTATATATATGACTTTCGCCGGGTAGGGCACTTTCAAGAGGTTGAGGAGTTTTCAAAATGTAGCGCAGTAAAACGAGTAGTCCGCCCAGGAGGCCAAGACTAAGAAGTTTTACGACCTGTCCAATTCTATGCATATCTGATCTCCTTACGCCTATAGTAAAGCGTATACAGTAGTATAGCATGTTACAATTTCAGGCGCTATACGTCGTGCACACTACAACAAGCAGAAATTATGTTCGCTTGCATCATCGTGTAATTTTTTCAATGAATTTTTTTTAATGTGTGTAGAAATATGAACGCTGGCGAACACGGCGTTCTCATGGAGAAGGGGCTATGCGCATTATCGAGAATCTGAAGGAGATGACCGAGACCGCTCGCGGGTGGCTCGCGAGCGGTACCGTCGGCTTTGTGCCCATCAGAAGTACTACGCTCCATGATGGTCATAAAATGCTCATCCAGGCAGCAAAGCGCTCGTGTGAGATCACCGTTGTCGGACTCTTAGGCAACATATGCCAGCCTGATACTGGCGCGACACAGATCCAGTACTTGCAGCACCTTGAACGCAACCTGCACGTGCTCAACAACTACAATATCGACGTTGTTTTCATACCGCGTCTTGAGGATATGTATCCCTCCGATTTCACAACCTGCGTGACTCCTACCGGGGCAATACTGGCGCGCCTGGGCGAGCGAGAAAAAATACAACGTTTCGCTACACTTGCCATCAAGCTGTTCCATCTCATACATCCAGATGTCGTGTACTATGCACAGAAGGATGCGCAACAGGTCATGGTCGTCCAGCATTTAATACACGATCTCAATATCGATGCACGCATAAGCGTCCTGCCCACTGCACGCGCGGGCGATGGTCTGGCCATCAGTAGCCGCAATGTCAACCTCTCGCTCCCAGAGCGGCAGGCCGCCGCACTCATCTACCAGGCGCTCCTACATGGAAAAGCGCTGATCGAGAGCGGGGAACGCCGTTCCACCGCCGTTAAACAGGCGATAGCGAATCTGTTGCAGATCAATCCGCTCATCACACCCGAGCGCATCGATATATGCAATCCCGATACCTTCGCAGAACAGGCTGACACGCAGCCCGGTACATTGTTCCAGGTTATCGTTTGCATCGGCTCAAAGCGCTTTACAGACAACATTCTCTGGCGGCAGAATGGGCAATGGAGCCTATAAAAGCCCCATGGCGGCGACCGGTACGCTCACAAATACCCACATTCCCTACCCTGGCCTCCCTAACACAACTATTGTTATCACCAGCAAAAACGTCTATAATGGGGCCAAATGACAAAGCACGAGTCCCTGATGAGTATAGATAGGTTGGTCTCTACCTGGGGCCGTCATGCAACGAAGGAGGCTACGATGCCTGGAATCATCGGTTCACTCTTGCTCACTGCAATTATCGCTTACTTGTGGGGATCTATTCCTTCTGGCTATTGGATGGGCAAGCTGCTGCGCGGCAAAGATTTCGATATCCGCGCATACGGGAGCCATAAAACCGGCGCGACGAACGTACGACGTACGCTGGGCAACGGCCCAGCCCTGATCGTCTTTCTGGTCGACCTCTCGAAAGGGATTGGGCCGGCGCTGATCGCCACACTCGTCCCGTTCCTCTATAATGGGGGCTGGGGACCAAGCCTCGCCGGGCTGGCGGCGCTACTGGGACACTGTTTCCCGATCTTTATCGGCTTCAAGGGTGGGCGCGGCGTCTCCACAGGAGCTGGAGCTGTTCTCGTCCTCTCGCCATTCACTACTTTGCTCGCGGCCATCGCTACCTTCAGCACTATGGCTATCTGGCGCTACGTCTCGCTCGGCTCTATCGTGGGCGCGCTGACGATCATGATCTGCGGCGTCATATTTTTCTTTGTCGGCCTCGCCGATCCAACCTTTTTCGCGAAGGTCAGCCTTGCCCAGTTGGCCTTTATGCTGATCGGGCCAGGGCTGGTGATCTTCTTCCACGCCGACAACATCCGTCGCCTGCTGGCTGGAACGGAGAGCAAGTTGGGACAGAAGGTAAGCGTCCCGACCGCCGAACCCGCTGGCGCCGACAAATCCGCTCGCTAGGCATTCGATTGCCTGGTCCCCTGTCTACCTTGCTGGAAGAGTGGCAGGGCACCAATCGTGTACTCGACGCCAGAGAAAACGGTCCAGATCGTTGCGAGAATAAGCAGTACATCGGCGAGTAACTGCATCAGTTCGGGGATGGTCAGGGTCTGGCTATTGAAGAGCAGCATCGGCGGGAAGAGTGTGAGGAGATGCGCGCCCAGTCCCCTGGCCAGTAGCAGTGCGCCCATCGCGACCAGCGTAATGAACGTCTTCTGCTTGCCCCACACGCCAGCGGGTATGACCTTACCCATCGCCGCCGCCATCGAGCGTAGGCCCGTGACCAGGAACTCGCGCGATACGATGATGACGACGATCCAGGCAGGCACCAGCTTGATCTGTACCAGGGCAATGAGGATCGCGGAAACAAATACTTTGTCGGCGGTCAGATCAAGAAAGACACCAAACGAGGAAACAACCTTCAGTCGACGCGCCAGGTAGCCGTCCAGCAGATCCGTGATCGACGCCAGGAAGAACAGCAGTGTCGCCACCAGGAAGGCCCATGGCTGGTTGATCAAAACTAACACAAATACCGCCGCCGTGGCGATGAGCCGACTGATACTCAGTATGTTTGGGAGACTGTTCATAATCTACTCCTCATAGTTTGCGTCACCGACCGGGCGTGAAGCGCCCTCTGGTACCTGCAAGTTGTTATGACATCGCAGACAGCACTGTTCTACGACCCATCTCGACAAACGGGCGTTATTACTTATGCTTGACAAAAATATGTAGATCAAGTCACTATCATTATATGCGAACAAGGCACCGTTGTATAGGCATCATATATTGTTGTCACATCCCGATTTCTACCGCGACGCGCGCACGCCGATCACGATATCGCGCTTCTTGATCACCCGATCTACGGCGTGGGCGAACTGCGTATAGGGGGGCTCATTGCGCACGCGTAGATCGGTGCAGCGCTCGATCAGCGCGATCATCTCCGCACGGTCGATGCGCGTCGCGTTCCACGCCAGGGCGAGCGTCCCGCCGGGCAGCAGCAGCTTCCCCCACTCCGTGAGGGCCCCGCTCAGCCAGGACGCAAGCTCGCCGAAGTGCTGGATGCCGTAGGGGAGATCGCCGATGATGGCGTGGAAGCGTGGGCCGCCCGGTATCTCGCGCATGTGCAGTCCGGCCTCGCGCGTATCGCCGTGTGCCAGGACGAAATAGTGCCTGTCGCCTTTGGGGCCGATCTCGAACTGGTAGCGCCGCCCGGCCTTGCGCCCCCGCTCGTCCAGTTCCTTGTGCGAGATGCGCTCGCCTTCCAGGTACTGCTTGACGAAGACGGCGGTCGTTTCGACATCCTGCCGCTCAAGTTCGACGCCGAATGCGTCGTAGCCGTAGGCCAGGGCGAGGAAAAGCGTCGTCCCACCGCCCGCCAGCGGATCGAGTATCCTCAGGCGTTCCGTAAACTCTTCGGCGTAGCCCCCTGCGAAGAGCGCAGCGTTGAGCAGAACGCGTGTAAAAACCTCGTTGGTCTTGCCCTTATAGCGCCGCGCCTCGGCCATCTCCAGCGGCACAAACGGCGCGAACTGCGGCTCGACCGGTCTCAGCAGGGGGCCCTGCACGGTCCCGATCCGCTCGAAATATTCATAAATCTCGCTACTTGCCCCCAACCTTGAAAGCACCTGCAACGTGTTAACAGATGAGAGGTGTTCGTCGTCACCGTCAACTAGCAGGTAGTGCTGTCCCGCCAGCATGGTCGGCACTATCTCGCGTATCGACGCGGCGACGGGACTCGCCAGGAGCTCGGGCGCGGCCAGCACTGCGGTCATATGCGCGTACTGCGTGCTGCGCCGTGGTGTGATTTTAAGCGCCAGTTTCATGGCAATGAGTATATCACATGCACCTATGCTGGAATAGGGGGCCAGCCCTACTTTTTTTCGCTCAGAGCAGGTAAAATACATAGCGTACTACATCTTAAATTATACCGAAAAGTCAGCCGGGAGGAGCCTTATGTATATCGTTACCGTCAATGAAATGAGAGCACTGGAGGCGCAGGCCGAGCGCCAGTATGGCCTCTCGTCGCAGATATTAATGAAGAACGCGGGGAAGAGCGCCGCCGACATCTTCGAGGCTCATCTCTTGCCGCATCATACTATGAACGGCCTCGAAGTGTTGTTTCTGATAGGTCCGGGCAATAACGGTGGTGACGGTCTCGTCATGGCTCAGCACCTTGAGCAGGCGGGGGCGTTCGTGAGCCTCTACCGTTGGAAAGAGCGGCGGCTCACCGTGCGTGGCGAAGAGGTAGACGAGGCACAGACGGCGACCGAACTGGAAGCGCTCATACAAAGTTCCGACTACATCATCGACGCGCTGCTGGGGACCGGACATTCACGCCCGCTGCCCGACGATATGCGCGCCCTCCTGGCACGCGTGCAGCAGGAGTGTGCCAGACGCAGCGACCTGCGCATCGTCTCAATCGACCTGCCGACCGGACTCAACCCCGACACGGGCGAGGTCGATCCCGGCACCATACACGCCGATATCACCATTACACTCGCCGCTCCCAAGATCGGCTTTTTCTTCTTCCCCGGACGTGACTACATCGGCGACCTCTACATCGGCGATATCGGCCTGCCGCCCGAGATGGGCAGTAACATCCAGACCGAGATGCTGACAGGCGAGCTCGTGCGCAGTCTGCTCCCTGAGCGCTCGCTCGATAGCAATAAGGGGACATTCGGCAAGGTGATGCTGTTCTGTGGCTCGCCTCCCTATCCTGGTTCGGCCTATCTCGCGGGCTCGGCCTCGGCACGCGTCGGTGCTGGTCTGATCACCATGGCAGTCACAGAAAAGATGCTGCCCATCTACGCCTGCTCTTTCCATGAGGCAACATTCTTGCTCCTACCGGGCGAAGATGTGGAGAGCTTCGAGCGCGCGAAGACGCTCAAGGAACACCTCGTGGGCTATCGTTCGGTGCTGACCGGACCAGGATTGGGACAGTCGGCCAACACGCGCGAGGTGCTGCTCCAGCTTCTGGAACACTTGCGCAATCATCCCAACAAGGAGCGGCCCAGGCTCCTGATCGATGCTGACGGACTGAACAATCTCTCGGCGCTCGAACACTGGTGGACGCTGCTGCCTCCCGATACGGTGATCACTCCGCACCCCGGCGAAATGGGGCGCCTCATCGGTGGCCAGCAGGTCTCGGGCGGCAATATCGACCGCCTGGAACTGGCGCGCAGCAGGGCAAAGGCGTGGCAGGTGACGCTGGTCCTCAAGGGCGCGTGCACCATTATCGCTCACCCGGATGGGCGCACGCGCCTCAACTGGGACGCCAATCCGGCCCTCGCTACCGCTGGCACCGGCGATGTCCTGGCGGGCATGATCACCGGCTTCCTCGCCCAGGGCCTACAAACCTTCGAGGCCGCCAGCGCCGGCGTCTACCTGCATACCGCCGCCGCGCATAACGTCAGCGCCGAGATCGGCCACGCTGGCCTGCTGGCCTCCGACCTCCTGCCGCAGATTCCGCGCGTTATGGCAAGATTGTGAAGCAGTTGCGAGAATAGGGGCAACGACGGCCAATATCATTAGATAGTAGAGCCAGCGCGGCATGGCGGCTCCGGCCTAAGCGAGTGTGCAATTGCTCGCCTGATATGTACTGCCGATTCTCGGGTTAAGCAGGTACATTCGCCGACTCGTCAACGACGTTGACGGTGATCTTTGGCTCCAGCCCACTTGCGATCCGCACAGGCACGGTGAACGAGCCAGGGGTACGAATGGGATCGGGTAGTTCTATCGAGCGACGATCAACGGTGATATTCTCGACTTCGCGCAATGCTGCAGCGATATCCTGGCTTGTAATCGAGCCATAGAGACGGCCCTGGGTGCCGACGCGCGCCTTGAAAGTGAGCGTCACACTGTTCAGGCGTTCCGCCTGCTGCCGGTTCTGCTCGGCCAGCTTCTCCCGTTTGCGCTGCTCGGCGGCGATGCGCTGCGCGCGGTTGGCGATCAGGCCGGGGGTCGCCCCAGCCGCCAGGCGACGCGGCAAGAGGTAGTTACGGGCATAACCATTCGCGACCTCTTTCAGGTCGCCAGCCTTTCCCAGACCTTCAACATCTTGTAGTAATATGATTTTCATCGAAACTCCTCATAGAGGTGGGGCGAAGACCCGTCCTCCTCCTCACGCTTTTAATACGGCTGTTAGTATAGCGTACTCGGCAGGCTTTGTCTACCCCGGTTTTTGGGCGTCATTCATCGCTGAAATAATCAAGATCTACCTTTTTAACGACATATCTCGACTCTTCTGTAACACCCACATCGTGATCTATCATTAACTGTGCTAACTGTTCGCCACCCATTAAAATGATTTTCAGGTTTTCTATACCAGCAGCATAGTCTATCGCTTGTTGAGAGAAATTTGAAGTAGTAATGAGTATTCCTTTTCGTGCTTTCTTGCCTATTAACGCTCCTGCAAAACCTTGAACGACAGGTCTTGAGACGGTTCCTTCCCACCTTTTTGCCTGGAGATAAATAGCGTCCAACCCTAGCTTGTCTTCTTTGATTATTCCGTCTATTCCTCCGTCCCCAACCTGACCAACGGCCTGTCCTGCATCTTTCTTAGAGCCGCCATATCCCATCGCGATGAGTAAATCAACAACAAGATTTTCAAAAAACTTTGGTGGGCTGCTTTTAATACGCTCTAGTAGCTCTTGAGCGAGGTTTTGCCTCAGACCTTGATAACTTGTTTCTAGGATTTCTTGTGGTGTCTGGCTCGTCTTCTCGATGATCTCTTGCGGTATACTGGCATCTTCACTTGCCACGTTGTCTTTGCCATGAATAAACTCCCTAAATTCAGGAAATTGCTTCAAGAACTTTACATTGATGTGCATGGGATTACTCGTTAATATTTTGATCCCTCGTTCTGTTATTCGAAATCTCGATCTTCCAGTGCTTTGAAGAAGGCTGGCTTTCACTAAATAGGTACGTGCCCAGTGGGCACGATTATCAAACTTTCGTTGCTTGCCGCTAGGTAATAATTCTTTCCTGTCCTGATCACTGAGGTCAAATTGTTGTGCCAGGGTTTCTATGGTTTCATTGAGATTATGCTCGCTTCCATCGTTAGCGATTTTTAAGAGTGGAAGCATAAGACTCTGGTAATCTGGAACCGCCATATCTAATCTCCTACACTGGACAGTCTACGCCTTTTGAATATGTCTACATTGCGAATAGTGCGCTTATAATAACACAGAAAAGTTCTGATAACTATCGCGAAGAAGCTATCAAGTTCCTTGTCAAGGTAACATCGCAAGAATCGTCCTGTTCTTACCAACGATGCGACCCGCCGATTCGCCTACTCCCCCCACCACAGGTTGCACCCACCCTCCATCTCCCCTATAATGACAACAACTTATCTCGAGCTGTAACTCTTCAGGACTCATCAGCGCCAAAGGCGCTTCGCAAGCGATTCGTGGTGGTTGGCGGGCTGGCGGCTCAGGCCGCCAGCCCGCCAACCACCACAGGAATGGAGTGAGCCGCTTCGCGGCGAGGAGTCCGGGCAGGGAGACCTGAAGAGTCACCCCGAGCTTATCTTTTTGTACATAAAGGATCAAGACCATGAATATAGAAGGCACATACACCTTTCA
>WNGD01003025.1_pt1 | contig 53730 bp, 57 predicted proteins | sample 5400671 | NCBI WGS metagenome assembly WNGD01 (sample SAMN13153369, study PRJNA577476) | soil metagenome | isolation source: 40 cm soil or saprolite under grassland replicate 2 | place: USA:California | collected 2016-06-15 | reverse complement strand
AAGCGCGGTGTCCGCCGCGTCGGCGTCGCGAACTGCTTGTTGCCGCGCCCCGCGATCCCGCCGCGCGCGGCGACGACGCGTGCGGACGGCGAGGCGAGGTCTGCGATCAGCTGCCCTTCCTCGTCGAAGACCTGCGTGCCGACCGGAACGCGCACGTCGATCGTCTCCCCCGACGCTCCGTGCTTCAGCGCGCCACGCCCGGGCTCGCCGTTCCCGGCCTGGAACCGGCGCCGCGCGCGAAAGGCAGAGAGGTCGCGCAGGTCGGGATCGGCCGCCAGGACAACGTCGCCGCCCGGGCCGCCGTCGCCGCCGTCAGGGCCGCCCTTCGGGACGTGCTTCTCGCGGCGGAAGTGCAGGCTGCCGTCGCCGCCGCGACCCGCCTGCACGCGGATGCGGGCGCGGTCGTTGAACATGCGCGCCTAGTCGCCGGCGCCGTTGACTTCGACGAAGCGGCGCTCGCCGCTCTGACGGAACGCGACGGTTCCGGGGCGGGTGGCGAAGATCGTGTCGTCACGGCCGATGCCGGTGCCCGCGCCGGCACGGAACTTCGTGCCGCGCTGGCGCACGAGGATCATCCCGGCCTTCACTTCCTGGCCGGAGAAGATCTTCACGCCGAGCATCTTCGGGTTCGAGTCGCGCCCGTTGCGCGACGAGCCAAGTCCTTTCTTGTGGGCCATTAGCCCTCCTTCTCCTGCTTCGCGGCGATTGCGGCCTCCAGCGCTGCGATCGCGCCTTTCCGGTTCGCGTTGGCCCGCTCGAACTCGGTTGCGGCCTCGAGCTGCTCGAGCTTCCAGCGCTTCGACTTCTCGTTGATGTCCACGACCGTCAGGTCCGCGTAGCCGCGCGGCGGCTGAGCGGCGAGCGCTTCCTGTGCTTCTGCCTTCGGCTCTACCTTCGGCTTCGGCGCGGCCGGCTCCTGCTCGGCGGCCGGAGCCGGGGCGGCGCGCTTCGTTCCGCCGATCGACTGGATCTCGATCTGCGACAGCGCAGCCCGAAAGCCCGTCTGGCGGCGGTAGCCCGTCTTCGGGCGGCGCTTCCCGATGCGGATCTTGTCGCCGCGGACATGACCGACGACCTTGGCCGTCACCTGCACGCGGGGCGAGAGATTGCCGTCGCCGTCGCCGCCGGTGAAGAGCACGTCGGGCTGGAAGGTCTTGCCTTCGTCCGTCCTGAGCCGGTCGACGAGCAGGCGCTCGCCCTCGCGGACGCGATACTGCTTGCCGCCGACTGAGATGATCGCGTACGTCGCCATTTCGTGGAAAACGCGGGCCTTTTGCCCGCGAGCCGAGGCAGTTTAGCGGCCGTGGCGAGCGACCGCCACGGCCCGCGGCCGGGGCTGCGCGAGGTCTCCCTCCTCTGGGGCCTCTACCTCTTCGTCACGGCCGAGGTCTTCGCAACGTACTCGCGCCTCCCGGCCCACGAGCTCTACCACGTCAGCGCGAACGGCCGCAGCGGCGGTGCAGGTCGGGCGCTCGTCTTCCTCAACTGGCCGGTTGCGCTCGCCGCTTTCCCGCTGCTCGCAGTGGTCGCGGCCGACGCCCGCAGCCGCCTCGTCTCGCGGCTCGCGATCGTCGCTGCAGTCCTGTGCGCCGGGGTCTTCTGGCCCGGAACGGTCGGCCAGGCAGACCTCGATGCGAAGTGGGCGAACGCGATCGCGGCAACCGGCGTTCTGCTCGCGCTCGGCCTGACCGGGTTCGCGTTGCGGCGCGGGCTCGGGCCGAGCATGCGGGCCCCCGGTGACCGCGCACGCGTCGTCGTCGCCGCCGTGCTGGCCCTGGTCGCGCTGCCGTGGCTGGCCGCCGACCTCGGCTTCCTGATCGGACGGTGGCCGCTGTTCGGCTCCGTCTACTACTCGGACGAGTGGTACGCGGCGTTCGGTCACGCGCAGGCACACCCCGCAGTGCACGCAGGCGACCACCATGGGCTCGTCGGAACACTCCTGGTCGTGACGGCGCTGGTTCTCTCGCGCAAGCTCGCCGCACTCGGCCCGAGGCTGCGCGCCGTCGTCGGCGCATACCTCGCGCTTCTCATGCTCTACGGGCTGGCGAACATCGCGAACGACTTCTGGCTCGAGCAGATCGTCAAACGCGGCGTCACGCGCTGGGAGTTTCCGTCGCTGATCACACCGGCGGTCTCGTTGAACTGGCTGATCCTGCTCGTGCTCGCCGGGCTCGTCTACGCGTTCGGCTTTCGGCGCGCGACGCTGGGCAGGCCGGCGGGCCACCGGCGGCCGGTGTGGGCGGCATTCGCGGCACCGCCGGTCGTCGCCCTGCTCGCCGTCGGCCTTGCCCACGGGGGGACCCACCACCGCACGCCGCAGGGGTCGGCGAGCGGGATCGCATTCGCGGCGGCCCCGAACGGGACCGCGCACATCTACCTCACACGCGGCCGCCGCGTCGTCCGGCTGACGAGCGGGCACGGTGCGGACCTCGCTCCTGCCTGGTCGCCCGACCGGCGCCGCATCGCGTTCCAGTCGAATCGCGACGGCAACTGGGAGATCTACGTGATCGCCGCGGACGGCACGAACGTTCGTCGTCTGACGAACGACGGAGCCGAGGACGGCGAGCCGGGCTGGTCACCCGACGGCAAGCAGATTGTGTTCACGCGCGACGGCCACCTCTACGCGATGTCGGCCGACGGACGCGACCCCCACTCGCTGGGGAACGACGGGGAGTGGCCGACGTGGTCGCCGAAAGGCGGCGAGCTCGCATCCGACGCTCCGTACGGAGATCACGACTACGGGATCGCCGTCACGAAGCCCGGCAGCTCCCTCGGCAGCTACGGCCCGGCCGACAATCGCCGCCCGGCCTGGTCACCCGACGGGCGACTGATCGCGTTTCAGTGCCAGCGCGGAAACCACTGGCACGTCTGCGTCATGACTTCCACCGGCCGCTCACTCCGGTTCCTGACCGGCCACGACTCCGACTCGTTCGCCCCCTCCTGGTCACCGGACGGCCGCCGGATCGCCTTCATCAGCGATCGCGACGGGCCCGATCAACTCTTCGTGATGCATGCGGACGGAACGGGGGTCTTCCGGCTCACGAGCCGGAACGCGGAAAAGGACACGCCCGACTGGGCGGGCCGCTAGCTCCCCGGTAGGTCGTCCGCCCACTCGGACATCGGGACGTAGTCCCAGTCCTCCTGGGGTTCCGGCTCTGCCTCCGTGCTTTCGGGAGTCGCGCCGCCGCCGGCCGCGACCGTCGTCGCCTTCTTCTTGCGGCCCCGACCGCCGCGTGTCCCGCGGCGCGTCTTCTTCTTGGGCTTCGGCGCCTCCGCTCCGTCCGAACTGCTGGGGTCTGACCCGGGGTCGGACCCGGGGTCTGACCCCTCAGGGTCAGACCCCTGCATTTCGGTCTGACCGAGCTCCCGATCCGGCACGTGGATCTTGGCCGCGACAGGTGCCGCGCTGTTGCCCGCCGCCGCCGCCGCCGTCGTCGACTTCTTGCGCCCACGCCCGCCGCGCGACCCGCGCCGCGTCTTCTTCTTCGGCTTGGGCGCCTCCTCGGGCCCGGCTTCCTCCTTCTCCTCCTCGACCTCGGTCTCCTCGACGACCGCTTCCTCGACCTCTGCCTTCTTCGCCGGCGCACGCCGGGTCGGCTTCTCCGCCTCGCCCTCGGCGGTGATCGGCTCTTCCGCCTCCTGCGCCTTGCCGACAAGCGTGGCGTACGCGGCGTTCCCGAGCACGCGCTCAACCTGCGCGCTCACCTTCTTGCCGACGAGCTTCGAGGCCCCGGCGACGCACACGTCGAAGCCCTCCACCTTGCCGACACCGGCCGCGGGATCGTGCAGCCCGACCTCGACCAGCTTGACCTCCACCTTGGCGCCCTCGGCGACGGGAGCCGGCGGCATCAGGTCCTCGCGCTTCCCTTCCTCGAGCATGACGAAGTGGTCGAGATGCGTGTCCTCGATCCCGGCGAGGTAGAAACGCCGCCGCGTCTGCTTCTCCAGCTCGACGAGCCGGGACGCGCCCGGGCCGATCAGGAGCGACGCGACCCTCGCGGCCACCTCGACGCGATACGCCTGACTACGTGAGCCGGCGGCGAGTGCGCGCAACCTGCGCTCGATCTCGACCGCCGCGGAGGTCTCCGACAGGACGATCCCGTCGCCGCCGCAGGTCGGACACTTCTTGGTCATGATCTCGCGCGGGCCGTCGGTGACGTTCTGCCGCGTCATCTCGACGAGACCGAGCGGTGAGATCTCCACGACGTACGTCTTCGTGCGGTCGCGCTCGAGCTCCGTGCGGAGCGCCTCCTCGACCGTCGCGCGGTTCTTCGGGTTCGCCATGTCGATGAAGTCGATGACGATGATCCCGCCGATGTCGCGCAGGCGAAGCTGACGGACGACTTCTTTCACCGCCTCGAGGTTGTTCTTCGTAATCGTGTCCTCGAGCCGGGCACCCGACGAACGCGAGCGCGAGCCGACGAAGCGGCCGGTGTTAACGTCGATGACCGTGAAGGCCTCCGCGTAGTCGAAGATCAGATAACCGCCGGATGGGAGATCGACGCGCCGGCTCAGGGTCGACTTGATCTCCGCGTCGACGCCGTACGCGTCCATCAGCGGTTGCTTCTCCTTGTAGCGGACGACCCGCTCGACCATGTGCGGCGACGTCTTCTTCAGGTAGCCGACGATGCGTTTGTACGCACGGTCCTCGTCCACCAGGGCGCGCTCGAAGTTCTCGGTGAAGAGGTCGCGCGTGACCCGCAGCGGCAACTCCGCCTCCTGGTAGAGGAGCATCGGCGGCTTCGCCTTCTTCGCACGTGCGTCGATCGCCTTCCACAGCTTCTGGAGGAAGAGGAGGTCGCGCTCGATGTCCTCCGCCGACGCACCCTCCGCCGCGGTGCGGACGATCACGCCGCCGCCCTTCAGGTCGAGGCCCTTGAGGATGTCCTTGAGACGTGCGCGCTCCTCGTCGTCGAGGCGGCGCGAGACGCCGAAGCCGTCCCCGTTCGGCTGGTAGACGACGAAGCGGCCGGGCAGCGAGATCTCGGTCGTCAGCCGGGCGCCCTTCGTCTTCATCGGGTCCTTGACGGCTTGCACCATGATCGTCTCGCCGCGGCTGATCAGATCCTGGATCTTCTTGCCGTGACGCTTGCCTTCCAACTCGGGCGTCACGATCTCGTCCACGTACAGGAAGCCGTTCTTCTCGAGGCCGATCTCGATGAACGCGGCCTCCATTCCGGGCAGCACGTTGTCGACGCTGCCGAGGTAGATGTTGCCCGCGATCGAGCGGCGTTCCGGCCGCTCGAGGTAGACCTCCGCGACGCGGTCGTCTTCCAACACGGCGACGCGCTGCTCGCCGACGTCGACGGACACGAGCAGCTCGCGCTTCGCCTCCGGCAGCGGGGCGCGCCGCGGCGGCTCACGGCGACGCCGCTGCTGCGGGCGTTCCCGCTCGCGGCGTTGCGGTCGTCGCTCGGGCCGCGCCGGCGGCTTGGCCGCGGGCTTCTCTTCGGTTTTCTCCGCTTTCGGCTCGGCCGGCTTTCGCGAACGGCCACGCCCGCCGCGGCTGCCGCGACGGCGTCTGGGCTTCGTGGTGGTCGGTTGTCCCGCCTCTGCGGCGGGCTCAGCGGTTACGGGCTCGGGTGCTTCTGCGGGAGCGGCAGCCTCGATCGGCGCCTGCTCCTCGGACGTGTCTTTGCGTCGAAACCAGCGCAAGCGAAATCTCCTTCGTGCGCGCGCGCTGCAGCTACGCCTCCCGGGGAGGCGGCGCGGAGCGTGCGCGGCAAATAGTGGTGTGTGCTGTCGAACATCTGAGTGAAGGCTAGCAAGCGGCCTCCCCGGCACCGGAACGTCCGGTCCGGGTCCTAGCCTTCATCGGCATCAGCGAGCTGGGAGGTGAGTCTCTGGTGGCGGGACAGCGCGAAGCTCACGAACTGTTGCTAATCGAAGAAGCCGACGCCTGGTTCGAGTACCTCGAAGCGACCCGGGCTCAATCGGCCCTCCGGTACAAGGAGGTCGAGCCCTGGGCCTGGGCTCGGCTCACGCAACGCCTTAGAGCCATCAAGACCCGCAGAGCGAAGCTCAAGCCCGCTGCTGAGGCCGCCTAGTCCTAGACCCGCGACCCGCGTAAGCACCCAAAGGCCGGAAGCTAGTGCGGACGAAGTCGCACTAGCTGGAGGCGGACTGATGCGACTCGTCCACGCGAAGCATGGGCGCGCCGCACGGAAGAGAACAGTCGCCCGCCACCCTAGAGTGCGCGGGCTTGGCCCGCGCACGTTCCGCCGCGAAGCGGCCGTACAGTCACTGCGAACTATCTACGTCCGCGCGAGCGGACGTGGATGGAGAGCAATAACCCGACGGCGATCAGGTTGGCGATCATCGACGAGCCGCCGACGCTGACGAACGGGAGCGGGATGCCGGTGATCGGCGCGATCCCCATCGTCATACCGACGTTCACGAACACCTGGAACAGCAGGGCGACGACGAGACCGCCCGCAACGATCGCGGTGAACGGCTCACGGGCGAGCGTGACGATCCGCAAGCCACGCCAGACGACGAGCAGGTAGAGCATGAGCAGGAACGCTGCGCCGAAGAAGCCGCGCTCCTCCGCGAGCGAGGCGAAGACGAAGTCGGTGTGGTGCTCGGGGAGGAAGTTGAGCGTCGTCTGTGTGGCGTTCGCGGGCCCACGACCGCGCAGCTGGCCCGCGCCGATCGCGTTCTTCGACTGCGTGATGTTGTAGGTCGTGCCGCCCGGATCGCTGTCCGGATTGAGGAAGCCGGTCAGTCGCTTCTCCTGGTACTTCTTCAGCACCGGAACGCCGACGGCCGGCATGACGCCGAGCACGAGCACCGCGACGGCGACGGCGCCAGCGGCGAGCGCGCCGATGTGCGTCCAGGGCGTCCCCGCCACCAGCAGCACAGCGCCGACGGCGGCGCAGTAGACGAGCGCGCTGCCGAAGTCCGGTTGCAGGAAGACGAGGAAGATCGGAATCAGGGCGAGCCCAACGACGCTCAGGGTCGTGCGCGGGTCGTGCAGCCGCCGGCTGCGCTCCGCGAGGAAGCCCGCGAGCGCGAGAATGAACAGCACCTTGCCGAATTCGGACGGCTGGAACTTGAAGAAGCCGACGTCGAGCCAGCGTTTCGAGCCGCGAATCGGACCGGTCAGGAGCACGATCGCGATCAGGAAGGATGTCCCGCCGAAGATTGCGCGCCAGCGCGTCCTGTAGACATCCGGGTCGATCAGCACCGCGGCGATCAGGCACACGCCGCCGATGACGGCATACGCGGCCTGACGCGTGAGGTAGTAGTGCGGGTTGGTCTGCACGTCGTGCCGCGTGATGTCCGCAATCGCCCACAGGCCGTAGGCGATGAGCGCGGCGACAGAGCCGATCAGGACCCAGTCGAGCCGGCGAACGAACGAGGCCACGTCGGTCGTCTCGCGACGGCGCGCTCGTGTTGCCGCTCTCGAGGCGTAGTCGACCATCAGTCGGAGTGGATCGGCCCTTTCTGCGTCGCCTGTTTGCCGAAGAACTGCTCGAAGACCTTCAGGGCGGCCGGCGCGGCCGCGTCCCCGCCGTGACCGCCGTTCTCGATCAGGGCGCAGACGACGAGGTCCGGCGAGTCGGATGGGCCGTAGCCGCACCACCACGACTGGTTGAACGTGCGCGGGTAGCCGTCGCCGGGATCGATGATCTTCTCGGCCGTGCCGGTCTTGCCTGAGATCGAGATCGGGAAGCCGCCGAAGATCGCCGCCGAGGTGCCGAGGGACGAGTGCGTCGCCTCGAACAGGCCCTCGCGGACGACGGCGAGCGCCTGCGCGTCGACGTTCGTCGGCTCGGGCGCCGGCGGCGGCGGCGTCGGCAACGTGCGGCCGCGCGTGCGATTTGCGGACGGCTGCTCGACGTCGAGCAGGAGATGCGGCGTGACGAGCTTGCCCCCGTTGGCGACCACGGCGTAGAACCGGGCCATCTGCATCGGCGTCACGAGCAGGTCCTTCTGGCCGATCGCGAGCTGGATCGAGTCGCCCGGCTTCCAGAGGCTGTCGATCTGCCACTGCGTGGGATCGGTCTTCTTCGTGTACGTCTTCTTCCGCCAGTCGGGCGTCGGCAGCAGGCCGGAGCGCTCGGGGCCGAGATCGACGCCGGTCTTCTGGCCGAAGCCGAAGCGGCTCGCCCACGCCTGCAGCCGCGGGCCGAGCCTCGACGGCATCCCGTAGAAGCGGTAGCCAACTTGGTAGAAGTACGTGTCGCACGACTGCGCGATCGCCGTCGTCAGCGTCATCGCCTCGTTCACGAACGGATCCCAGTTCTTGAACACCTGGCCGTTCTTCGTGTACGACCCGGTGCACGCGAGCGACTCGTAGGGCTGCAGGATGTGCTCCTGCATCGCCGCGATCGCGGTCACGGGCTTCCACGTCGAGCCCGGCGGATACGCAGCGTCGATCCCACGGTCGAGCGCGGGATAGTTCATCGACTCGGCCGACTTCGGCGTCAGGCCGGCCGCGTCCAGCGCACGCTGGCGGACGCGCCCGACGTAGAGCGACGGGCGATAGGTCGGGTACGAGGCAAGGGCGCGGATCGAGCCGTCGCGCGGATCGAGCGCGACGATGGCGCCGCCGTTCGCGTTCCAGCAGCCGTAGCAGGCGGAGTTGCGCGCGCGTTCGATCCCGTAGCGCAGCGCCTGCTCGGCCGCGACCTGCAGCTTCAGGTCGAGTGTGAGCCGGACTTGCTCGCCGGGATGCGGCGGGACCTTGGGGGTGGCCGGCCCGAGCGGGGAGCCGAGGGAGTCGACGCGGAGCACGTCGAGCCCCGGCGTCCCGCGGAGGTAACGGTCGTAGACCGACTCGATGCCGCTCTGGCCGATCGTGTCGCCGAGCCGGTAGCCGTCCTTGCTCAGAGCGTCGAGCTGCTGCTGCGAGATCTCGCCGACGTAGCCGAGCACGTGCGCCGCCAGCTCCTTGTGGGGGTAGTAGCGGAGATACTCGTTCGCAACCTGGACGCCCGGGAAGTCGTGGCGGCGCTCCTTCAGGTAGCCGACCTGCAGCTCCGAGGCGCCGTCCTTGATCGTCACCGGTGTGAGGAGGTCGTTGCGGTGACGCCGCAGGGTGCGGCCGATCTCGATCGGCGACATCTGCAGGACGCGCGCGAGCTTGCGCAGCTCGCGCAGGCGTGCGCTCCGATCGTTCGGGAGGTCGGTTTGCCAGATCTGCACGGCGGTGCCCGGGACGTTCGTGACGAGCGGCAAGCCGTTGCGGTCGACGATTGACCCTCGAGGAGCGTCGACCCGCACGTCCCGGCGCTGGTTGTTCTGCGCCGCCCGCAGCAACTGCTGGCCGTTGAGGATCTGCAGCGACCACAGCCGCAGGAAGAGCGTCACGAACACGGCGATCGCGACCATTCCGAGCAGTCCGACGCGGAGTGCGAGCCTCGGCGTCAGCCTGTAGGGCTCCTCGACATGAGGATCCGGCGGCAGGAAGCGCCGTGAGATCACGCGCCTAGCCAAGCAGGCGGACCTCCCTCGGCGCCCATTCGCGCGGACGCAGCAACCGACGCGTGAAGGCGTACACGGGCAGGGTCAGGACGACGTTCAGCAGGACGGTCGGCATCACGCCCTCGAAGATCGCGCTCGCAGGGGCGTTTTGCCCGAGCATGAAGCGCAGGACGAGCGCAGCGATCTGGTACAGGATCGTGATCACCGCGATCGAGAGCACCGGCGCATGTGCGCGATCGCGTCCCGTCGTCTCGCCGTAGCGCCCCGTCCAGTAGCCGGCGACCGTCAGGAGCAGCGCGGTGAAGCCGAGCGTGCCGAACACGCCCGTGTCGGCGAGCAGACCGGCGCAGAAGCCGGCGACCGCCCCGAACTCCGCGCCGCGCAGGAGCGCGACGCAGACCAGCGTGACGAGCAGGAAGTTCGGGTGGCCGCCGAGGATCGTGACGTTCGCCATGATCGACAGCTGCAGGACGACTGCGAAGAAGAGGAGGACGGTTGCCTTCGCTGCGTCGGCGGGCATTACGGCGCCTTCGGGATCGTCTTGTTCGTGATCAGCGCCGTGACCGCGTCGAGCGAGGTGAAGTCGACATACGGCTGGATCTGGATCTGCTTGTAGGGCGCCGTATCGCTCTGCCCAACGCTCGTAACCCAACCGATCGGAATTCCGGCGGGAAAGAGCGACGGATACTTGTTCGAGCGCGTGCCCGCGGTGACGATCACGTCGCCGGCGGCGACTTGCTTGTCCTTCGTGACGCGGTCGACGATCAGGGAGCCCTCGCCCTGGCCGTGCCGAACGAGGCCGAACGCGCCGGTGTCCTGGTCGCGTGCCTGGACCGCGCTGCTCTGGTCGGTGAGCAGCGTCACCAGCGCCGAGTCTCCGATCACCTGCGTGACGCTGCCGACGAGGCCGTCGCTCGTGACGACTGGCGTCTCCTGCCGGATACCTGCGTTCCGGCCGGCTGCGATCACGACCTGCTCGTCGAACTCGGTGCGCCACTCGATGATGCGCGTGTTGACCGGCGAGTAGTCGCTCGGGAAGAGGGGGCTGTCGATGAAGTGCAGTTGGTCGCGCAGGCGCGCGTTCTGCGCACGCGCGGCCTCCCCGAGCAGCGCCTTCTGCCGGAGCTCGTTGACCTGCGCCTTCAAGCGTCCGTTCTCGCGCTTGACGTGGACGAGGCTGGCGAAGTAGCCGTAGACGTCGCGGAACGGCCGCGCGACGCGCTCCGCGGCGACCTCGAACGGCCGCAGCACGGTGGCGCCGGCCGCTTGCACACCGCTCAGAGGCCCGCTCGAGGACTCACGGAACGAGATCGTGATCAGGATCAGCGAGAGCACGACGAGGCCCACCACCACGCCCCGGCGCCGAAGAGCGGAGCGGGTGCGGGAGGGGAAGGGCTCGGGTCTCGGTCTCGGTACTGACGAGCCCAGGACCGCGCTGACACTGCGGTTGCGAGGCACGAGGTGACCTAGGTTAGCTGGGTCTCTTAACGGCGGTGGTTATTCCGCCGGGCCTTCGAGCTGCGGTGAATCGCCTCGAACTCCTCGAGGCTCCGGCCCGAGCCGACGGCCACGCAGGTGAGCGGGCTCTCCGCCAGGTGCACCGGCATTTGCGTCTCGTGGCGCAGCCGCTCGTCGAAGTTCGTCAGGAGCGCGCCGCCGCCGGCGAGGACGATGCCGCGATCCATGATGTCCGCGGCGAGCTCGGGCGGCGTCTTGTCGAGCGTGGACTTGATCGCCTCGATGATCTGCTGCACGGGCTCGTCCAGCGCACGGCGGACTTCCTCCGAGCTGAGCACCACCGTCTTCGGCAGGCCGGTGAGCATGTCGCGCCCGCGCACCTCGGCCTGCAGCTCTTCGCGCATGTCGTACGCGGAGCCGATCTCGAGCTTGATCTCCTCTGCGGTCTGCTGCCCGATCAGCAGCTTGTACTCGCGCTTGATGTGGTTGATGATCGCCTCGTCCATCTCGTCGCCGCCGACGCGCAGCGACTGCGAGACGACGATGCCGCCGAGCGAGATGACCGCAACCTCGGTCGTGCCGCCGCCGACGTCGACGATCATGTTTCCGGTCGGTTCCGCCACAGGAAGTCCCGCGCCGATGGCGGCAGCCATCGGCTCCTCGATCAGGTACGCCTGACGCGCGCCGGCGCTGAGCGTCGCCTCCTCGACGGCACGCTTCTCGACGCCCGTCACACCGGAGGGAACGCAGACGACCACGCGCGGATGCGCGAAGCGGTGCTGGTGCACCTTCTGGATGAAGTGCCGCAGCATCTGCTCCGTCACGTCGAAGTCGGCGATCACGCCGTCCTTGAGCGGCCGGATCGCCGAGATCGTCCCCGGCGTGCGCCCGAGCATGCGCTTGGCCTCGACGCCGACCGCGTGCACCTCGCCGGTGCGCTGGTCGATCGCCACGACGGAGGGCTCCGAGAGCACGATCCCGCGCCCGCGCACGTAGACGAGCGTGTTCGCCGTGCCCAGGTCCACGGCCATGTCGCGGCCGCCGAAGCCACCGAGGTTGTCGAAGAGGCCCATGCGGGCCTTCGAGTCTAGCTGGGTCTCTGCGATTAGCCGAATCCGTAGGTCCCGGCGAAGCGCTCGGCCAGCAGTCGCACGAGCAGCGCGGCGGGCAGCCCGACGACGTTGAGGTAGTCGCCCTCGATCGCGCAGACGAGCGCCCCGCCACGCCCTTGGATCGCGTACGCACCGGCGCGCCCTTCCCACTCACCGGTCGCGAGATATGCCCCGAGGTCGCGCGGGTTCAGCTCACGGAACGTCACGCGCGTGCCTTCGTGCTCCACGACCTCCCACCCTGGCGTGAGCAGGCAGAGACCAGACATGACGACGTGTGTCTTGCCGGAGAGCTCCTCCAGCATCTGCTCCGCCTCCGTCGCGTCGGCGGGCTTGCCGAAGATCAACCCCTGCAAGACGACTTCAGTGTCGACGCCGAGCACGGGCCGGTCGCCGGCGTCTCCCGCAACGCTGCGTGCCTTCCCCTGCGCGTGCTCGCGCACGACCTGCACGGCATCGGCGATCTCCGGTGGGTGTTCGTCGTAGCGCGGCTCCATCACCTCGAACGGAATTCCGAGCTGTTCGAGGATCGCGCGGCGTTGCGGTGAGCGCGAGGCGAGCAGCAAGGGTGTTGGCGGCGCCGCGTCAGCCATCGCGCAGGCGCGCGATCCAGAGATCTTCCGACGGCCACTGCCGAGCCCACTCCGCCGTCACGTACTTGTAGAACGAATGAGTCTCCGCGTTGGGCGGCGCGAAGAGCTCGACCAGGCGCTCGAGCTCGAACCCGTTCGTGCGCAACAGGTCGATCCAGTCGCCGTGCCCGAGGTGGAACTCCACCTCCTTCGTGTCCTCCCACTCCAGTTTGTGCATCCCGAGCTGAGGCCGCACGAGTTGCTCGCCGACCTCCTCCATCGTCATGCAAAGCATCGAGAGCGGCGAGTTGCAGAGGAAGATGAGGCGTCCCCCGGCTCGCGCCAGCCGCGCGGCCTCGGGAATCCATCGGTAGGGATCGGCCCAGATCGCCGCGCCGGACTCCGAGAAGACGAGGTCGAACGAGTCGTCGGGAAGCGGCACGTCCTCGCCGATCGCCTCGATCAGCGGAAACTCGATCCCCGTCTCGCGCTGCAGTCGCCGCGCCGTGTCGAGCTGCGCCGGCGTTGGGTCCACCCCGACGACACGCGCACCGCGCCGGGCGAGCCAGGCGGAGAAGTACGCCGTCCCGCAGCCGAGCTCGACGACGTCGAGCCCGTTCACGTCGCCGAGAACGTTCAGCTCGGACTCAGGCGCGCGCCAGATGCCCCACGTGATCTCTTTCTGAGCCCATGCGCTCGCCGCCGAGGCGTCCGTGTACTCGGCGTTCGCACGGGTCCAGTTCGCGACGTTCTGCTGAACGTAGTCGGGCCGGTCCAACGGCAAAGGCTAGGGTCTGACCCCGCTGGGGTCAGACCCTAAGTCGGGAAACCAGAGCGCGATCTCGCGCGTGGCCGACTCCGGCGAGTCGGACCCGTGCACGAGGTTGTCCGGCATCGCCAGCGCGAGGTCGCCGCGGATCGAGCCGGGCTCCGCGTCGGCGGGATTGGTGGCGCCGATCGTCGTGCGCAGCGTCGCGATCGCACCCTCGCCCTCGACGACGAGTGCAAGCGTCGGCCCGGAGGTGATGAACTCGACCAGCTCGCCGAAGAACGGCTTGTCGCGGTGCTCGGCGTAGTGCGTCTCCCCGAGCTCGCGGTCGGCGTGGACGAGCTTGCCGGCACACAACGTCAAGCCGCGCCGCTCGATGCGCGCGAGGATCTCGCCGGCAAGCCGCCGCTGCACGGCGTCGGGCTTGATCAGGATCAGCGAGCGCTCGACCGCCATCGAGCGCGGGAGTCTACTCCGAGCGCCGTCTCCGTCTGGGCGGTCGAACCTCGAACGTCGGGAACTCGACGGCGGTCGGCTCGACCGGCGTCTCGCAGTACGGACAGACCTGCCAGAGGGCCTCGAGCGGCGCCTTGCAGTTCGTGCATGCCTGTTTCAGCTTCGTCGTGCAGACCGGGCAGACGAGGAAGTCCGCCGACACCTCCGCGCGGCAAACAGGGCAGTACAGGTCGCGGCGTGAGAGCCGTTCTTCCATCGCCTTGATCTCGAGCTCCCGCTCGCGCACGTCCTCGAGGTACTCCGGCGGTCGGAAGAGCATGTAGACCAGCGCGCCGACGTACGGCGGGATCAGTCCGAGCACGACGGCCATCGCGATCAGGACCGGATCCTCGATCCGGCGCTTGGCGTCCTTGTAGACCCAGTACCCCACCGCCAGCCAGAAGACGATCAGGAAGAAGAACAGCAGGTTGCGGATGACCTGCCAGGTCCCCGAGGAGAAGAAGTCATGGACACCGCTGAACGTGCTTGCGATCACAGGAGGATTCTTCCGATCAGATACCCAGCGAGAAACGCGAGCCCGACGATCGCTGCCAGCACGAACGCCGCGAACGCGAAGACGGTCAGCCTGTCGCCAACGTTCGCCATCGTACGCTCTCATCCTTGGCCAGATCGGCCAGCAGGTAAAGGGAGCCCGTGACGAGGACAGGCTCACCGAGCGCGCGGGCGCGCGCGACGGCCGCGGCCGGGTCGTCGATCGCCTCGACGTCGGCGAAGTAGCGGCCCGCCCGTTCCGCGAGGTCGGCGGCCGAGAGCGACCGGGCGCTGCTCGAGGTCGTCGCGACGAAGTGGTCGCCCAGCGCCGAGAGGGCCGCCACCATCCCCTCGACGTCCTTGTCGGCGAGGATCGATGCGACGACGACGTAGCGGACGCTCGGCAGCCGCGCCAGCACGTAGCCGACGCCCGCGAGGTTGTGCGCGCCGTCCCAGATCTCGAGCGGGAGGTTGCTGCGACCGGCGACGATGACGGCGCCGGCTCCGTTCTCGCGCGCCCGCTCCTCCCACTCCGGCTCGCCGACGACGACGGTCGCCCCCGGCTGCACGACCGCGAGCTTCTCGGCCGCGATCGCCTCGCGCGTCGTGCCGAGGACATCGGTGTGCTCGAGCGCGACGTTCGTGAGGACCTGGACCGGCGAGCGCAGGACGTTCGTCGCGTCGTACCGGCCGCCGAGCCCCGCCTCGACGACGGCGGCGGCGACCTTCGCGGCGGCGAACTCCGCGAGCGCGGCGGCGGTCACGAGCTCGAACTGAGTCGCGCCCAAGCGCTCGGCGGGCCCGCGAACGCGCTCGACCGCCGCCTCGAAGTCGGCCTCCTCCCCGCGAACGCGGATGCGCTCGCTCCAGCCGCGCACGTGCGGCGAGAGATACGCCCCGACCGCGAGCCCGGCCTGCGCCAGGAGCTCTTCGGTCGTGCGGGTGACTGTGGACTTGCCGTTCGTCCCGACGACGTGGATCGACGGGTAGGAGAGCTGCGGATCGCCGAGCTCCGCGAGCAGCGCCTTGATCCGGTCGAGCCCGAAGCCGTCCTTCGGCCACGGGCTCAGCGATTCGACCAGCTCAACGGCTGAGGGCATCGAGCTCCCGCCGGTAGCGCGCGAGCTTCTCGCGTTCGGCCTGCACGACGTCGGGCGGCGCGTTCTGAACGAAGCGCTCGTTCGCGAGCATCCCCTCCGCACGCGCGATCTCTTTCCGCAGGCGTTCGATCTCGGCGGCAGCGTTGCCGTCACCTGCACTTTGTGCCGGACGCACGACCGCCTCGAAGATCCGCAGGTCGTCCCCCTCGAGCGGCACCTGCACGCCGCTGCGGCGAAAGATCTCCGCCGCCTCCTGCACGGCGGTCAACGCGGCGGTGTCGGCCGCGTCGGCCGGCTCGGGCTGCGGCCAGGGCGCCGCGATGAGACGTCCCTCGCGGGCGGGCAGGTTCGACCAGATCTCTTCGGTCACATGCGGCATGACGGGATGCAACAGCTTCAGAAGGCGTTCCAGCGCCGCGAGAGCCGTGGCGCGCGCGTCGTCGTCGCCGTCGTACAGGCGCGGTTTGATCGCCTCGGCATACCAGTCGCAGAAGTCGTCGAAGGTCAGGCGGTAGAGCCGCGCGACGACCTGCGCAAAGTTGTAGTCGCCGAGGTACTCCTCCATCTCCGCGCGCGTCGCGTCGAGCCGCGCCAGGATCCAGCGCTCTTCGACGTCGCGCGGCCGAAGCTCCGGCGCCGCGTCACCGGCGTTCGCGAGCAGGAGGCGTGACACGTTCCAGAGCTTGTTCGCGAGCTTGCGGCCCTCCTCGATCTGGCCGACCGAGAAGCGCACGTCCTGCGTCGACGACATCTTCAGCAACCCGTAGCGCGTCGCGTCCGCGCCGTATTCGTTCACCGTGTCGAGTGGATCGATCCCCGTGCCGAGGCTCTTCGACATACGCCGTCCGTCGGGCGCGTTGATCGTCGAGTGGATGTTCACCGTATGGAACGGGATCTCACCCATCAGCTCCAGCCCCGTCATGATCATCCGCGCCTCCCAGAGGAAGATGATCCCGCGGTCGGTGGAGCTGACGTCGTTCGGATAGAACGCCGCGAGGTCCGGCGTCTCGTCCGGCCAGCCGAGCGTCGCAAACGGCCACAGCGCGGACGAGAACCAAGTGTCGAGCACGTCCTCGTCACGCACGAGCTCTCGCGAGCCACACTCGCGGCACGCCTCCGGCGTGCGCTCGGCGACGGTCGTGTGGCCGTCGGGGCAATACCAGGCGGGGATCTGATGCCCCCACCAGAGCTGGCGCGAGATGCACCACGGCCGGATGTTCTCCATCCAGTCGAGGTAGATCTTCGTGTAGCGGTCGGGACGGAACCGCACCTTCTCGTTCCTGACCACCTCGATCGCCGCGGCGGCGAGCTCCCGCATGTCGCACCACCACTGCAGCGTCACGAGCGGCTCGATCCGATCGCCGGAGCGGTTGCAATAGCCGACGGCGTGGCGGAACGGCTCACGCGACTCGAGCAGCCCTTCGGCTTCGAGCCGCGCGACGATGCGCTCGTTCGCCTCGGCCTGCGTGAGCCCGGCGAACTCGACCGCCTCGTCGTTCATGCGAGCGTCGAGGCCGATCACCGAGATCTCGGGCAGCCCATGGTCGCGGCCGATCTCCCAGTCCATCGGATCGTGTCCCGGCGTGATCTTCACGGCGCCGGTGCCGAACTGCGGGTCGACGCGCTCGTCCTCGATGATCGGCAGCCGCCGCCCGACGATCGGCAGGATCGCCTCCTTGCCGACGAGCTCACGGAAGCGCCCGTCGCCCGGATGCACGGCCACCGCGACGTCGGCGAGCATCGTCGGCGGCCGAACTGTCGCGATCGTGACGTGCCCGGAACCGTCGGCGAGTGGATAGCGGATCGTGTAGAGCGTGTCGTCGGTCTCGAGATGGTCGACCTCGAGGTCGGAGATCGCGCCGCAGTTGGGGCACCAGTTCACGATCCGATTCGCGCGATAGAGCAGGCCGCGATCCCACAGGTGCACGAACCACCGCATCACCGCGCGAACGTAGGCGTCGTCCATCGTCATTCGCTCGCGGCGGTAGTCGAGCGACGCGCCGAGGCGGCGGAGCTGTCCCATGATCACGCCCCCGTACTTCTCCAGCCACGCCCAGGTGCGCTCGAGGAACTTCTCGCGGCCGAGGTCGTGCCGCGTCAGGCCTTCCTTCGCCAGCTCCTTCTCGATCACGTTCTGCGTCGCGATGCCGGCGTGGTCATAGCCCGGCTGCCACAGGGTGTTGAAGCCGCGCATGCGGTGCCAGCGGATCAGGAGATCCTGGATCGACGCGTTCAGCGCGTGACCCATGTGCAGCTCGCCCGTCACGTTGGGCGGCGGCAGCGCGATCACGAACGGCTCGCGTGACGGGTCGGGATCGGCCGCGTAGTGGCCTTCGTCCTCCCAGGTGCGCTGCCAGCGCTCTTCGACGCCGGCCGGCTTGTACAGAGATTCCATCCCGCGCGCGATCCTAGCCTCGCCTCCGAGGCGGCTCAGGGGACCGATGAGATCACGCAGCGACTATGGCCGCATCCTAGCGGCCGACGGCGTAGCCCTGCATGCCGCGCGGATTCGCCGCCGCCTTCAGCAGCCCGTCCTCGCGCGCAACCGCGCTCACGCGCCCGAGCGCCCAGTCCCCCGCCACCTCGACCTCATGGCCGCGCTCCCGCAGGTCCTGGACCACGTCGTCTCCGAACCTTGCCTCGACCTCGATCTGCCGCGGCTTGCTCTCGCGCGGATAGAAGGAGCTCGGGAAGTGGTTCGTGCCGAAGTTCGGCGCGTCGATCGCCGCCTGCAGGTTCAGCCCGCGGTCGACGTGCTGCAGGAAGACGTTCAGGGACCACTGGTCCTGCTGGTCGCCGCCGGGCGTGCCGAAGGCGAGGTAGGGATCGCCACCGCGAAACGCGAGCGAGGGCGAGAGCGTCGTGCGCGGCCGCTTGCCCGGCTCGAGCGAGTTCGGCAGACCGTCCTCGAGCCAGAACATCTGCGCGCGCGTGCCGAGCGGAAAGCCGAGCTCCGGGACGACAGGCGAACTCCAGAGCCAGCCGCCGGACGGCGTCGCCGACACGAGGTTGCCCCAGCGGTCGGCGACGTCGACGTGACAGGTGTCGCCCGCGCGCGTCGGCTCGCCGAAGCCGGCCGTCGCCGCTGCAGCAACCGGTGAGGGGAGCCGCGCGCCGTCGCCGCCCGGACGGAGGTCCGCCGCTGCCGTGTCCGTGACGAGCTCACGGCGCTCGCGTGCGTAGTCCTTGCTCAGCAGCAGCTCGAGCGGGACGTCCGTGAAGTCGGGATCGCCGTACCAGGCTTCGCGGTCCGCGAACGCGAGCTTCGCGCACTCGACGACGGTGTGCACGAGCTCCGCCGGCACCGCCGCGCGGAGGTCGAAGCCTTCGAGCAGCGCGAGCTGTTGCAGGAACACCGGGCCCTGCCCCCACGGGCCGGTCTTGAACACGGTGTAGCCGCGGTAGTCGAGCGAGAGCGGCGGCTCGAGCGTCGCCTCCCAGCCGGCCATGTCCTCGCCGGTGAGGAAACCATCCTGAGCCGGCACGAAACCGTCGACCGCCTCCGCGACGAAACCGCGGTACCACGCCTCCCGTGCGCGCGCGATCTCCTGCTCCCGCGTGCCGCCGCTCGCCTCTCCGAGGATGTGCCTGTACGTCGCCGCCACGCCGGGGCTGCGAAAGAGCGTGCCCGGCTCCGGCGCGGGAAGGAAGACTTCCGCGGAGCTCGGCCACTCCGTCCGGAACACGTCCTCGACCTGGCGAATGATCCGCGTGATCGACGGGATGACCGGAAAACCGTTTTCCGCGAAGCCGATCGCGAACTCGAGCACGTCACCGAGCCGCCAGCTCCCGAAGCGCTCGAGCAGCAAGAGCCAGCCGCCGAAGGCTCCGGGGACGACCGCGGGGAGCAGGCCAGTGCCGGGTATCAGCGCGAGGCCGCGGTCACGGAAGGCGTCGATCGTCGCCGCCTGCGGCGCTGTTCCCTGGCCGCACAGCACCACGACGTCGTCGCTCTTCGCGTCGTAGAGGATCACCGGTAGGTCGCCGCCGGGGCCGTTCAGGTGCGGCTCGACGACCTGCAACGCAAAGCCGGCGGCAACTGCCGCGTCGAATGCGTTGCCGCCGCGTTCGAGCACCGCCATGCCGGCGGCCGACGCCAGCCAGTGCGTCGAGGCGACCATGCCGAACGTCCCCCGCAGTTCCGGTCGCGTCGTGAACTCCACCACCGCGCTGGACTCTAATGTCACGCCTGTGCACTACGGGATCTGTCTCGCGAACATCGGCACGTACTCCGATCCGCGCGTCGGGGTGCGCGTCGCCGAAGCGGCCGAGGCGGGCGGCTGGGACGGCGTCTTCATCTGGGACCACCTTGCGTTCGTCTGGGGCCCGCCGGCCGGCGACCCCTGGATCACGCTTGCAGCGATTGCGTCCGCAACGTCACGCGTGCGCGTCGGCACGGCCGTCACACCGGTCGCGCGCCGGCGGCCGCACGTGCTGGCACACGAGCTCGCGACGCTCGATGTCCTCAGCGCCGGGCGCGTGATCTTCGGAGCCGGGCTCGGCGGCTCCGAGTCCGAGTTCGGCAAGTTCGGCGAGCCGACCGACGCCAGGGTCCGCGCGGCGATGCTCGACGAGGGGCTCGACGTGATCCGCCGGCTGTGGTCCGGCGCGGAGGTGACGCATCACGGCGAGCACTTCACGGTCGACGGCGTCACCCTCGCACCGGCGCCGGTGCAGGAGCGCGTGCCGGTCTGGATCGGCGGCAACCGCCCTGCATCGCTCCGGCGGGCGGCGCGCTGGGACGGCTGGCTCGCCGACAGCGCCGATCCCACGGGGATGACGCTGTCTCCCGACGACGTCGCGCGCAGCATCGAGCGGATCGCCCGCGGAGACGACTTCGACGTCGCCGTCCTGGGACAGTCCGACCGGGGAGACCCTGCCGCGTACGAACGGGCGGGGGCGACGTGGTGGCTCGAGAACATCCACGACATGCGCGGAAGCCTCGACGAGGTGCTTCGCCTGGTCCACGCCGCCCCGCGCGCCTGACTACTGCGCCGTCAGGCCGTCTGCGCCCACCGGCACGGACGTGCTGCCGACGAGCGTCAGGCTGCCGTCCGCCCCGACGAGGAACGCGCTGATCGCGTGCGACCCGTCGGTGAGGTTGTAGAGGTACCGGCCGTCGTTGCTGAAGGCCTCGTCGAGCGGGTGACTCGTCGCCCCGAGGCTTGCCGTTGCTCCGCTCGGGTCGAGCAACGCAAGACTGCCGTCCTGCCCGACCGAGAATCCCGAGATCGTGCCGCCCGCCGCATTGGCCGTGTAGGCGAAGCGCCCGTTCTTGGACGTCACGAGCCAGCACGGTGCGGCCTGGTTCGTGGCGACGGGGCCGGTGATCACGGCGGCTCCTGCTGCCGTGACCGCGTACGACGACGCCGATCCGGCGGCGTTCGAGACGAGCAGGTGGCCGCGGTTGTCGAAGTCGAACCCGAACGGCGTCCCACCCGCCGACGGCGACACGACCGGTGCAGAGGGCAGGCCGTCGGCACCGACCGCATACGTGTCAATCGTGCTCGACGTCTTCTCGGTCACGACGAGTGCGGCACCGTCGGGTGTGAACGAGACCTGTGCCGGACCGGAGCCGCCCGCGCCGAGCGGCTGCGTCGAGCCGGCGAGCGGCGTCAGGCCGTCGTTCGAGAGCGCGAACCCGCTGATGTTGCCCGACCCGCCGGCGTTGAGGACGTACGCGAGCTTGCCCCGCACCGTCACGCTGATCGGATGGACACCGCCGGACGGCACGGTCGCCTCGAGGTCGAGGCCGCCGGGACGGACGGTGAAGAGCGAGACGGAGTCGCTGCCGGCGTTGACGGCGAGCAACTCACGGCCGTCGCCGCTCAGCACAACCGCACCTTGCGAGCCGAGCCCGCTTCCTGAGCCGTTCCCGCCGGTGGCAAACGTCCCCTGCGGCGAGAGCGTTCCGTCCGCTGCGCGGTCGAACGCAATCACGGCATTGCCGCCGGACGCGTTGGTCAGGGTATAGACGGCGCCCGGACTGTTGTCCGAGCCGGAGGCGTTCGCCGCCGCAGCGAGCGCGAGCATCGCGAGCAGGGCGAAGCCGAGAACAAGGGTTCTCTTGCGAAACACTCCAGGACCTCCTGAGTTGCGGCCGGAGGCGAATCCCCCGACTCAGCACCTACGGTCTCCGGAAGGCACCGCGCGTTACGCTCGCGACCACGACTGCCCCGAGGGACGACGGCTAGACCAGGCGAAGCCGGTCTAGGCGTCGCCCGGACTGATGCGAGTGGCGACGCTGAAGAGCGCCGCCAGCCGCACGGAAGAGCAGCCGCCCCTCACCAAGGAGCGCGCGGGCCTCGCTCGCGCGCGTTGAGCCGCGAAGCGGCCGTACCCAAGACCGCGCGAAAGCGCAGCTTTCGCGCGGCGCGGTTACGCGGATTCTTCGATTGGCGCCGCTTCGTCATCCGCGACGCCCTCGGCGCTCGTGACGAGTGTCGGCTTGAGGTGTTTCTCGATCGTCTCCTTCGTGATCACGCACTTGGAGACGTCACGCCGCGACGGCAGCTCGAACATCACGTCGAGCAGCGCCGTCTCGATGATGGAGCGCAGGCCGCGCGCGCCCGTCTCGCGCTCGAGCGCCTTGTCGGCGATCTCCCAGAGAGCGTCGTCGGTGAAGACGAGCTCGATGTTGTCGTAGCCGAAGAAGCGTTGGTACTGCTTGACGAGCGCGTTCTTCGGCTCCATCAGGATCTGCACGAGATCCTCGCGCAGCAGCTGGTGCACGGCCGAGATCACCGGCAGCCGGCCGATGAACTCGGGGATCAGTCCGAAGTTGAGCAGGTCTTCCGGCATCACCTTTGCGAGCAGCTCGGACGACTCGACGGAGCTCTTCGAGCGCACCTCGGCGCCGAAGCCCACGGCGCTCTTGCCGATGCGCTTGCCGATGATTTTGTCGAGCCCGGCGAACGCACCGCCGCAGATGAAGAGGATGTTCGTGGTGTCGATCGAGAGGAACTCCTGGTGCGGGTGCTTGCGTCCGCCCTGCGGCGGCACCGACGCCACCGTCCCCTCGAGGATCTTCAGCAGCGCCTGCTGCACGCCCTCGCCCGACACGTCACGTGTGATCGACGGGTTGTCCGCCTTGCGCGCGATCTTGTCGACTTCGTCGATGTAGATGATCCCGGTCTCGGCCTTCTTGATGTCGAAGTCCGCGGCCTGGATCAGCTTCAGCAGGATGTTCTCGACGTCCTCGCCGACGTAGCCGGCCTCGGTGAGCGCGGTCGCGTCGGCAATCGCGAACGGGACGTTGAGGATGCGCGCCAGCGTCTGCGCGAGCAGCGTCTTGCCGCAGCCGGTCGGGCCGAGCAGCAGGATGTTCGACTTCTGCAGTTCGACGTCGCCGTCCTCGGTGCCCATCTGCACACGTTTGTAGTGGTTGTAGACCGCGACGGCGAGCGTGCGCTTCGCCTCTTCCTGCGAGACCACGTAGTCGTTCAGGACGGAGTAGATGTCCTTCGGCCGCGGCAGGTTGTCGAGGTCGAGCTGCGCCGGGGCGGTGAGCTCCTCGTCGATGATCTCGTTACAGAGATCGATGCACTCGTCACAGATGTAGACGCCCGGGCCGGCGATCAGCTTCTTGACCTGGCGCTGGCTCTTGCCGCAAAAACTGCAGAGCAGCTGCTCGTTGCCGTCGGATGCTCGGGCCACGTCTCTCCTTTTAGCTTCTCGCGCCCCGGCCGTCTACCGATGCGCGATCACGTTATCGATGATGCCGTACTCCATCGCTTCTTGCGAGGTGAGGAAATAGTCCCTTTCCATGTCCTTTGCCACCTGCTCGGTCGGCCGCCCGGTGTGGAGGGCGAGGATCTCCTCCAGGCGCCGCTTGAGGTTGATCGTCTCGCGGGCCTGGATCTCGATATCGGTCGCCTGGCCCTGGAAGCCGCCCGAGACCTGGTGGATGAGGATCTTTGCGTTCGGCAGGGCGACACGCTTTCCTTTCGCCCCGCCCGCGAGGATGACCGCCCCCATCGACATGGCGATCCCGACGCAGGTCGTCTGGATGTCGGGCTTGATGTACTGCATCGTGTCGTAGATGGCGAGGCCGGAATAGACCTGGCCGCCCGGTGAGTTGATGTAGATCTGGATGTCCTTCTCGGGGTCCTCGGACTCGAGATGGATCAGTTGCGCGACGATCAGGTTCGCGATCTGGTCGTCGATCGGCGTGCCGAGGAAGATGATCCGCTCGTTGAGCAGACGGGAGTAGATGTCGAACGACCGCTCCCCGCGGGAGGTCTGCTCGATCACCATCGGGATCAAAGGACTCATGTCAGGCTGGCTCCTTAGGCGTCGCTTGCGATGGCGACCATCGAGGCCGGGCCGGCTTCGCCGGCTCGGCCGTTTTCAGCTACCGGGGGTCCACAGTTTCGTCTCGGTCTTGGGTTTTTCCTTGTCCGGGGTCCAGATTTGCTCGCGCGCCTCAGCCTGCTCCGGCGGAATGCGCTCCACCTCGGCGGCAATGCGGTCCAGCGCGCGGGCGAGGCGCATCGCCTCGCGCTCGGATTCGTACGCGCCGGCCTCCTTCGCCTGCTCGATGACCGTCTCGGGATCCTCGAAGCGATCCCTGAACGCTGCATCCACCTCTTCGTCGGAGACCTGGATCCCGAGCTGGTCGGCGGCAGCCTCGAGCAGCAGCTCGCCGGCAACGGACGCGACGGCCTGTTCGCGCAGCCGCGTGATGAGTGTCTCCGCCGACTCGCCCGACAACTGCAGGTATGAGTCGAGCGAGCCGCCGCTCCTCCGCATCACGTTGTCGAGCTCGCGCAGCAGCGTGCGCGTGCGCGTGTCGACGAGCGGTCCGGAGACACGCACGTTCGAGGCTTCGACGAGCTGGTCGAGCGTCGCACGGCGAAAAGCCTCGTCGGCCTCGGCATCCAGCTGGTCGCGCAGACGCTGTTCGACGTCGGCTCGGAGCTCGTCGAGCGTGTCGAACTCGGAGGCGGAGCGCGCCAGGTCGTCGTCGAGCGGCGGCAGCACCTTCTCCTTGATCTCCTTCATCGTCACCTGGACCGGCGCGGCGTCCTCCTCGCCTGGGCGTTCGAGCTCGAGCTCTTTCGTCTCGCCGGCCGACATCCCCGCGAGCTGTTCCTCGAGCTCCGGCAGCAGCCGGCCGGAACCGAGCTCGACGACGTAGTCGCGCTGGCCGCCGTCGCCGGCGACGAGATCGATCACCACCGTGTCTCCCTGCTGCGCCGAGCGATCCTCGACGGGAGAGAGCTCGGCGATCGTCGCACGCAGGACGTTCAGCTCGTGCTCGACGTAATCCCCGGGAACCTCCGGCTCGGCGTACGGCACCTGCAGCTGCTGCCAGTCGGCGACCGACGGCGTCGGCAGCACGGCGACGGTCGCGGTAAAGCGCCAGTCCTCGTCTTCCGACGCGGGCAGCTCGTAGTCGAGCTCAGGTTGTTCCGCCGGACGGATGCGCGTGCGCGCGACGGCGTTGCCGTACCACCCTGCGATGTGCGTCTCGATCGCCTCCGTGAAGAGACGTTCCTTGCCGATGCGCGAGACGAGGACCGGCATCGGCACCTTGCCCTTGCGGAAGCCGGGAATCTTGACGCTCGCGGCGAGATCCGAGGCTGCGTGCTCGACGGCGTGATGGACGTCCGCGCTGGGGACGTCGACCGTGAGCCGGACCTTGTTGTCCGGCAGCTCCTCGACCAGGGCGCTCATCAGGCCATTAGACCAAAGGAGCTCTAGTGTGGGTCTTGTGCAGCTCTACGTGATCGCGCGGCACGGCGAGTCCACGCTGAACTTCGAAAATCGCGTCAACGGTGATCCGAGCGTCCCTGTGCACCTGACCGAGAAGGGCCGTGACGAGGCGCGGCTGCTCGGGCAGCAGCTCGCCCACTTCCCGCTGCAGCTCTGCGTACACACCGAGTTCTCGCGCACGCGTGAGACCGCTGAGATCGCGCTCGCCGGTCGCGACGTCCCGCTCGAGGAAGACCCGGAGCTCGGAGACATTCGCATCGGCGAACTGGAAGGGAAGACCCTCGAGGACTATCGCTCGTGGAAACACACGCATTCGCGAAGCGATGCTTTCCCGGACGGCGAGTCGCTCGACGATGCAGCACGCCGCTATGCCAGCGCCTTCGAGCGCCTGCTCGAGCGTGCGGAGACGTCGGTCCTGGTGGTCACGCACGAGATTCCGCTGCGGTACGCGATCAATGCCGCCTATGGCTCCGACGACCTCGACGGCCCAACGCATCAGCTCGCCAACGCGACGCCCTACCTGTTTGACGGTGATGCACTCACCCGCGCGATGGCGCACATCCGGCGGCTGAGCTGACGCCGCGAGCGCCGGCTCTGCCGGCGCTCGCCCATCAACGACCGCCGATCCGGAGAAGCCGCGGAAAATCATCATGGCCCGCCGCAGGCGGGCCGGATTTTCCGCGGCGAATGCGGGCGACAGGACTCGAACCTGTAAGGGACGTACGCCCCACTGGGACCTAAACCCAGCGCGTTTGCCAATTCCGCCACGCCCGCGCAGCGCCAGAGTAGACCTTGCGGGCGCGGAAGCATACGATCTCGGCCGCCAGGAGATTTGACATATGAAGCGCGCCGGAGTCATCGCCCTGATTTGTCTCGCGGCTGGGGCGGCTGCCGCCACTGCCGCAGGACGCCATTCGGCTGCTCCGAGCGCGAACCGATGTGGCGGGGAGCTCTGGCGGCTGAAGACGTTCAGCGACCCAGAGCGGGGAAAGGTTGACCTAACCGCGCAGTCGACGACAATCGGCGCGATCCGCGAGCGCCGCGGGCCTGGGCGCATACCGAGACGCCGCACGACCGACTTCCAGCGGCATGTGTGGGAGGTGCCCGCGCAGGTGACGAGGTTGAAGCTCGATCCCACCGGAGCGGTGAGGCTTCAGCTCTACGACGACGAGGCGTACATCGATGCGGTGATCCCGGCGCCGAGCTGCCTCTCCCGGAGGACACGCGACCGCGCCGAGATCACGGCAGCCTGGCACTTCTTCGTGGCCAAATGCGGAAAGGCCACACCCAGCTGGCAGTCGCTCGGCGCCATCCTGTTCGTGCGCGGCGTCGGCTTCTGGAGCGGAAACCATCCGTTGCGGGGCGCCTCGCCGAACGGCGCCGAGCTACACCCCGTAACGGGCCTCCGGGTCGTCGCGGGCTGCTAGCGAGCGGTCGCCGGCTGCCGCCGGCAGCTGCAGCCAGAACGTCGAGCCTTCGTCCTCCTCGCTCTCGAAGCCAATGTGGCCGCCGTGCGCTTCGACGATCTGCCGGGCCAGGACGAGGCCGAGGCCGGTCCCGCTGATCCCTCGCTGGCGCCCGACGTCGCCGCGGAAGAACTTCGTGAAGATCTGTTCCTGGTGATCGAGCGGGATGCCGAGACCCTCGTCCCGCACCCAGATCCACGCCTCGTCGCCGACGAGTGATGCGTTGACGGTCACATCGCCGCCGTCGGGTGAGTACTTGATCGCGTTCGAGAGGAGATTTCCGATCACCTGGGCGAGGCGGTCGCGGTCGCCGTAGACGACGAGCGGCTCGTCCGCGGGGTCGAGCTGGAGCGCGTGCGACTCGCTCTGCGCGGAGTACAGCGTGATCTGAGCCGCGAGCAGGTCGTTGAGGTCGACGGCGTCGAGCCGGAGCTCGAGCGTTCCCTGCTCGATCCGCTGCAGGTCGAGCAGGTCGTTCAGCAGCTCGGCGAGTCGGCGCGCCTCGGTGCGAATCACCTCGAGATACCGGCGCATCTCGTCTGGCGGCAGGTTCCGGTCGAGCATCAGCGCCGAGAAGCCGAGCACGCTCGCGAGCGGCGTGCGCAGCTCATGGGACACATTGCTCACGAGCTCGCTCTTGGCCCGCTCGCTCTCGACGAGCGTGCGGTTGCGTTCCTCGAGGTCCGCGAGCGTCCGCTCGAGCGAAGCCGCCATCGTGTTGAACGTGAGCTCGAGTCGGCCGACCTCGCCGGGCCCGTCAGTGCGGAGCCGGTCGGAGAAGTCCCCGCCGGCGATGCGCCCCGCCGCGTCGGCGGCGAGGCGTACGGGACGCGCGACAGCGCCGTTCACGTAGAGAGCGCCGAGCAGGATCAAGAGCAGCGCAGCACCGAGACCGGCTCCGCCGACGACAAGTGCGTGCTGCGCTGTGGTATGTGCCCGTTCGTCGCGGGTGTTACCGAGGGCCGTCTCGCTCGTAATGAATTGCGCGAACTCCTTGCGGAGGGCCTCGATCTGACCACGCCCGAGCCCATAGGCGCCGACGACGATCGACCGCGCAAGCCCCGGGTTCCGGCGCATGAAGTCGACCAGGGGACGCGAGTACGAGCTGAGATACATGTTGATCGCGTGCTTGATCGCCACAGCGCGCTTGTGCTGCACCGAGTCGTCCTTCGTGAGCGTCAAGAGCTTCTCGATGGCGCTTGGGTACCGCAGTTGGGCGACGACCCAGGGCTTGAGATAGCTCTCGTCGCGAGTGAGCACGAAACCGCGCACGCCCGTCTCCAAATCGACGACAAGCGTCTGCAGCTCGTTCGCTGTCGCAATCACTTGCTGCGAATGACGCGCCTCCAACGAACGGTGTCGAAGGCCCGTGATCGCCAGGAACATGACGAGGAACACGATCGCAAGGCCGATCGCGACGGCGAATGCAGACAGCGCGATCCGAACCGCCAGGCCGGACCTTGTCCACCAGCTTCCCTTCGGATCGTTTTGCCCGCTCGTGCTCGCGTCGAGCGGTGCGCCCGTGGCGCTGCCGGGCCCGCTCATCTCCTGTCCGCGAGTACCTCCTCCACCGCAGCCGTGATCTCTTCGGGCTCGAAGGGCTTGACCATCACCACGTCGGCGCCCTCACGCAGAGCATCTTCGCGCGCGGCCGGCTGCGCCGTCAGGACGATGATGCGCATGTCGGACAGTTCCTCCTCCCCGCGAAGCGAGGTCAGGACCTCGAGTCCACTTCGTCTGGGCATCATCATGTCGAGAATGACGACATCGGGTCGCTCGCGGCGGGCAAGCTCGAGCGATTCCTCGCCGTCGTCGGCCTCCACGAACCGGTACGGACCGTCCAAGCTGATGCGGATCAGCTCACGAAGTGACGGCTCGTCGTCGCAGATGAGCACGGTCGCTAGGAAACCGGCCATCGCCTCATGGAAGCAGATCCCGGCCGAAACTCATAGAAATATTGGCCAGCCGCTCAAGAAAGACGGCCCGACGGCCGATTTCCTGCTCGTGGCGGCCCACGATCTTCCGAACTTCGATCCGCGCGTGATCGAGCGCTTCGCCGAGAGCGCATATCGCAGGGCGAACGCGATCTTCACCGGCTGCGTCGCCGGCGGGGTGACGCTCGGCGCGATCTTCGGCGCCACGCCGTTGACCCCGCTCGGTGCGGGCTGGCCGATCCCGCAGGCATTCGGCTTCGCGACCATGCTGCTCGGCGCCGTCGTCGGCGGGGTGATCGGGTACGTCGTCGGCGACACCCGATCCGCGCTCTGCCGGCTGCAGGGCCAGACCGCGCTCGCGCAGGTCGAGGGCGCCAAGCATGCCCGCGCGATGGCGGATGCGATGCGGGAGATCCACGAGATCCACGAGCAGCTCCGTGGCCTCGCGGCCGCGCCCGCAGCACCTGCCGCCCACGAGCCGGAGCCAGTGCCCGAACCGTCGCCGTTCAACCTGCCCTCGCTCCCCGCGCTGCGCGTGGCGACCGGCGGGTCGCAGGTCAAGCCGCCCCCGTTGTCGCCGCCGTCGTAGCGCGCCTAGGATGGGCCGCGTGCCCGACGAGCCCGAAGCAGAGGTCGCACCGGAACCAAAGGAATGCCCGAGCGGCCACGGCCCGATGCGCCTGCGGACCCGCTGGGCAGATGCCCGCGCTCATCCCGGGCGCAAGGGCTCGCACGCGCAGCCCGTGACGGAGTGGTTCTGTCCCCGCTGCGGCCGCACCGCCCCCCTCGACTAGGTGGGCCCGGGAGTTCCGCTACCGATCGACACCGAACGGCTGATCATCCGGCCGTTCGACACGGAGGCGGACGTCGAGGCGGCCACGTCGGTCTACTGCGATCCCGAGGTGATGCGCTACGTCGCCGGCGGTCCGCTCGCGGACGGAGGAGCCGTCCGCAAGATGCTCGAGAGTTACGTGCAGGCGCACCAGGACCACGGGTTCAGTTCCTGGGCCGTCGTCGAGCGGGAAACCGAGCGTGTGGCTGGAGACGCCGGTTTCGGCATCTTCGAGCCGGCACAGGAGATCGAGTTGGGCTACACGCTCGCGCGCGCGTTCTGGGGGCGTGGCTACGCCGTGGAAGCGGCCGCCGCGTGCCTGCGTGCGGGACTCGCCTGTCTCGCCGCGCCGCGGATCATCGCCGTCGTGGACGCGGCAAACGACGCATCGCAGCGCGTCGCCGAGCGGATCGGGATGGTGCGGGTGGACACGATCGACTTGCACGGCCGACCACACGTGCTGTTCGCTGCTGACGCCACAAGCAGCGCGTAATACCACGCTGGTCAGGTCTCGCAAATCCACCATCCGCCGCCGGTGCCGGCTTGCCGGCGTCGGCCGGTTAGGCCTGGATCGAAACGAGAGGCCGATTGAAGGCATCATGGCTCCGCGCAGCGGAGCCGGACTTCGATCGGCGATGGCCGCGGGAGGAGTCGAACCTCCGCACACGGATTCGAAGTTTCCGAGCGTCCCCGATGCACCGAGACCGTCTCGACGCTACTGAGAGTCCTGCGGTCTCGGCCTATCTCGGGGGGTCGTGTTTGCACCGCGTTTACACCCCTTCCGACTCGGACCAACCCGATGGCGGCCACTCCGGCAGCGTCGGCAGTCGCTTCTCGCCTGCGGAGTAGTCCGCGTCGGTCGGTCCGAGGATGACGATGACGAATGACGCCCTCTCGCGACCCCAAGCAATCGCTTCCTCGGCGGTCTCTCAACCGGGCCCCTCCTCTGCGATGTGCGGCTTGGGCTCGTTGAGCTCCCAATGACCCGAGTACTCCGGATCCTGCGGGCTGCGCGTCCAATGACCGCGCGGCTTTGCAGCTGAGATCCAAGCGGCGCCCCCGCTTCTTCATCGTCACTGCATCGCACGATGGAGGCGGATCGCAGTCTCGTCAACGTCGTCGTTAAGGACCGAGGTCGCCCTCTGCCCGAGGAAGTCGAGCAGCTCCTGCTGCCGGGGCGTCGGAGCTTTGACCGCGTAAGCGAACATATGTTCCCCACGTTAGGCCGGGAGCGGAGGCATCCCGAGTGCGTCTCCGGGGCTAAACGCGGGGGGGTGAGGGTTGCCCTCGTTGATCGCCATGAACCACGGGCCTGCGCCGTTGTCGGTGATGGCGCGTTCGATCTCGTTCCAGCGCCGCACGCGGTGAAATGTCCGCAGAGTGTCCGCAGAGGAGCCCAGGCCCCCCGCCCGTTGTAAATCCATACGCATGCCTTAGGTCCCTGCCAGGTCGCGCCGATCTGATCTCCACATGTTGATCCGGAAGACCAGAACCCTCGTCGTCTCCTTCGTCGCGCTCGCCGCGATCGGCAGCGGTGCGGCTATCGCAGCGACGCGCGAGAGCGCATCCCCAATCGGCACGGGCGTCGTTGTCATCAACACGAACCTTCGCCTCGAGGACACGTCGGCCGCGGGCACGGGAATGGTGCTGACGTCGTCCGGCCGGATCCTGACGAACAACCACGTCATCGCGGGCGCAACGACGATTCGGGTCGTCGTCCCGAACACGACACACCGGTACGCGGCGCGCGTTGTCGGCTACGACATCGCCGACGACGTCGCGGTTCTTCAACTGCGGAGCGCGACCAATCTCAGCACGGTGACGATCGGGAGCTCCGCGACGCTCACGGTGGGCGCGAGCGTCACGGCAGTCGGAAACTCCGGCGGGATCGGGCGCCTCATCTCGGTACGCGGCAGGGTCATCCGGCTGAGGAGGTCGATCACCGTCGAGAGCGACAGCGGGGAGCGCCACCGGCTGACCGGGGTGATCGAGACGGATGCGCCGGTCCGGCCCGGCGACTCGGGAGGCCCGCTACTCGACAGCGCCGGCAGGGTCGTCGGCATGGACACGGCAGCGGCGTTCGGCGGCCACGCCTACGCGATCCCGATCGCCACAGCCGCGAGGGTTACAAAGCAGATCGTGGCCGGGAAGGCGTCGACCCGCGTGCATGTCGGCGCGACGGCGTTCCTCGGAATCCAGGTTCAGGGCACGACGGTCGCCGACGTCGTACCCGGTAGCCCGGCGCAAGCGGCAGGGCTGAAGCCGGGCGACGTCATCATTTCGATCGGCGGAAAGCGTGTCACCGGCGCCGCCGGCATCACTTTGGCTCTGCTCGCGCACAAGCCAGGGCAGGTCGTGACGGTCGTCTACACCGACGAGACGGGTACGAGTCGGGCGGCGAGGGTCAGGCTCGCGACCGGTCCGCCGCAGTAGCGGCCATGAACCTGCCGCCCGGTCAGGACCGGAGCTTCGACGAGTGGGTTCCGAGCTTGCACGGCAGCGTGCTCGCTTGGCGAGGCGAGTCCTCGGCCGAAAATCCCGATCCGTACAGCGCTGTCGGGCTCACGAACTTCTCCTGGCACTGGCATGGCGAGGAGAGAGCGGCGAGCGCTTCCTCGTCCTACCGTCCTTTCCTGAGGTTGCGCTGCCGGGACCCGAGACCGAGCGCAAGTGGGAATCGGTCACCCAGTACGGCCTCTTGCCTTCGGGCTGAGACTCATCGCGACGTCGCTGTTTGCACTTTCGTTTACACCCAGCGCCCAGGAGTCGTCGCGCCGACACGCGCGTGAGGAGCAGGGACTTTGAAGGTGGCCCCGGGAGGAGTCGAACCTCCGCACACGGATTCGAAGTCCGTCGCTCTATCCGCTGAGCTACGGGGCCCGGCTCACAAGAGAGGGTGGCGGATGGGACTCGAACCCACGACCACCTGGACCACAACCAGGGGCTCTACCGACTGAGCTACCGCCACCGTGGACAGCTCAGGATAGCGGTGCCTAGTCCAAGCGGCCCTTCACTGAGTTGTCCAGAATCGCGTTCCCGCCGAAGCCTCGGGCTAACGCCGCGAGTGCCGGCTTTGCCGGCGCTCGCCGGAGACGCTCTCCGATGGGGCGTGGATTACGCTCTTCTGCGGGCGCCTGTAGCTCAGTGGACAGAGCGGCGGCCTTCTAAGCCGCGGGTCGGAGGTTCGAATCCTCCCAGGCGCACTCGCACCAGAAGTACCGCGCAAAATCATCATGGCGCGCGCAGCGCGCCGGATTTTGCGCGGTCTTAGTGGCGGACGCCGAAGTCGGTGGTCACGATCGTGACCTCCCGACCGCCGTACGCGCCCGGGGCGGCCATCACGTGCACGGCCGACAGGCCGATCTCGCGCCAGCGTGCGGTGAGCATGTTCTTTCTGTGCTCGGGACTGTTCCACCACATCGTCAGGGCGCCGCCCGCATCGACGTCGGGGGACGACCAGAGCAGGTTCTCGCCGACCGACCAATAGCGGCTGCTGCCCATCGGGTAATAGCGCGCGATGCGCCGGTCGAAGGACGAGCCGTTCGCCGAGGCGTGACTGAAGTAGCCGCGGGCGGCCATCTCGGACGAGTGCTGGCGCGCGGCGGCGGTGAGGCGCGACGAGAGCCGCAGGGGAGCGAGACCGTGCTGCGCGCGCAAGGAGTTGATGTCCGCCAGGACGCCCTGTTCGAGAGTCGACATCGCCGTGGCCGGACGGTCTGCGGTCGCACCGGCAGGCGAGGCCACGATCCACAGGCTGAACGCCGTGATAGTGAGCGCAACGAGGCGGAAGGTGCGACTCCCCATGCACCCTGAATCGGCGCGTCTCGCACCGACGACATCCCTCGAACGGGTTACCCGGTTTCAGGCACCGGCCCGGCGCGCCGGTGGCGCAGCCAGTCCAGGAAGATCACCTGCAAGGTGCCCGCGACCGGGATCGCTGCAAGGGCACCCAGGACGCCAGCAAGCTCGGCCCCGATCAGCACCGAGATCAGCACGGCGAGCGGCGAGAGCTGCACGGTCCGGCCGTAGACGACCGGCTGCAGGATGTGGTTCTCGACCTGCTGGTAGACGATGAAGAAGACGACGACGACGATCCCGGCCGGCACCGAGTGCAGGAATGCGACCGCCCCGACGATGATCGCCGCGATCGTCGCCCCGGCGAGCGGGATCAGATCGAGAATCCCGACGATCAGACCGAGAGCGATCGCGTATGGAACGTTCATGATCGCCAGCACGATCGCGGTGAGCGTGCCCGCGATCAGGCTGATCAGCAGGTTCCCGGTGACGTAGCCGCCCACCGTGCGGTAGATGTCGTGGCCGACGGCCCGCCAACGCGTTCTCGACGCCGGCTTCAGCAGGGAGAAGAAGCGTTCGATCCAGCTCGGGCCCTCGAGCAGCATGAAGAACGTCATGAAGACGATCGTCACCGTCGCGAGCACGGCCGTCACGACGCCCTTCGCGACCGCGAGCGCTGTCCCCGAGATGCCGAACAGCTTCGAAGCCCCGCCCTCACGCAGCGCCTTCCGCGCCTTGTCGACGAGGTGGTACTTGGTCTGGAGGAACCCGAGCCGGCCGCGGCCCTTCGTCAGGTTGTCGAGGTAGTCGGGGACCTTGTGCGCGAAGTTGTTCACCTGGTCGACCAGCGTGGGGATGAACAGCCAGCCGACCAGCGCGACGGCGACGAGCGCAGCGACGAAGACGATCCCGGTCGCGAGCCCCCGTCGCTTGATCCGGTGCTCGAGACGGTCGACGGCCGGGTTGAGCGCGAGCGCGAGGAAGAGCGCGATGAAGATCCACGAGAGCACGTGACGCGAGATCCAGAGGATCTTCAGCGTGACGAACGAGGCGACGAGGATGCCGATGACCACGAACACGGTCCGCGGCCGGAAGTGGACGAAACGCTCGCGATCCGCCGGCACAGGTGCAGCATCGCGCCCCGATCGGACGATAGATTTCGGTCCCCGTGAGCCTCCGAGGCCGGACCGTTGAAGAAACCGCGACGCTGCCGGACGGGCGTCATGTCGTCGTGCACGTCGGCGTGCCCGAAGACCCCTACATTCCGCGTGCCCAGCTCGAGACGGTCGACGTCGAGCTCCACGCCGGCGGCCACGTGCTGGCAGCCGTCAACACCGTGCTCGACCCGGATCAGGAGAGCGAGGCAGAGGAGCTCGCGCGCGAGATCGCGCGTAAGCTGGAGTCGGGCGAGCTCGAGCCGACCGCGGCTGCAATCGAGCCGTTCGCGGACACGTTGAGATGAACGCCACGCTGCACACCAACCACGGCCCGATCGACCTCGAGCTCTATCCCGACGACGCGCCGAAGACCGTCGGGAACTTCGTGAAGCTCGCGCGCGACGGCTTCTACGACGGGCTGATCTTCCACCGCGTGATTCCGGATTTCATGATCCAGGGCGGCGATCCCACCGGGACCGGCAGCGGCGGGCCCGGCTATCAGTTCGAGGACGAGTTCAACCAGCACAAGGTCGACCGCGGCGCGCTCGCGATGGCGAACGCGGGGCCGAACACGAACGGCAGCCAGTTCTTCGTCGTCACCGCCGACGCGTGTCCCTGGCTCGACGGCAAGCACACGGTCTTCGGCCGCGTCACTTCGGGCATGGAAGTTGCAGACACGATCTCCAACCTGCCGAGCGGCTCGAACGACAAGCCGCGCGACGACGCGATCATCGAGCGCGTGGAGATCTCCGAAGATCCCTGATCGGCGCTCTCCGGCACCCAGGATCTATTCCAGCCAAGCCTCCCGCGTGAAACCAGCGATCTCCTGAATCGCGCCGAAAACGTTCTGAACTACGCGTGTCCGCGAGACTGCGATCCGGCATGTGCCGTACGGCAGCTTGTTTTGACGTTTCTTCTGGCTGTACTTTGAATACACGTTCACGGAGGACTTGCAAAGGCACGTCTCCGGGAGGCTGGCCACGTCAAGCCAGAAGCGTTCGATCTGGCGTTGGCGCGCGAGATGGTCTGCAAAGAGATTGCATGTCAGGCGGATCACTGAGTCTTCGATTTCGAAGCACTCGCGCAGAAATTTGACGAAGAAGCGCACCATCTCTGGGTCGGAGTTCGTGAAGCGCAGCGAGTTTCGATGCTTCCCGCCTTCCGCCCAAAACAGCATGCAACCTGCGACGTACAGGGGATCCCCCATCCGAGCCATCCTGCGTCCCCTTTGTTGATACGAGACGCGCTCGGCTCTCCGGTTGGCGGCTTGTTTCCAGGTGCCGCTCATCTGCCGGTTGTAGGCGACGTTCCGCAGCTGGAGCGCGGCGTGCTGGTCCGGGGTGAGTTCGATGTCACGCACCCAGCCACTCACTGACGAGACCGAGACGCCGACGCGCCGCGCGATGTCTTTGATCGACGCGCCTTCTGTCTCCCGCAGACGACGCGCCAGTTCGCGCTCATGCGTTTTCACTTTGGAAAACGTAGCTGCGCCGTCCGGACGGAGCAAGCGGGCGGCGAGGATCGAACTCGCGTACCTGGGGTGGAAACCCAGTGCTTTTCCACTAAGCTACGCCCGCGCGAGCAACGAGTAGCGTAGCGCCGTGCACCCGTACTCGTGGGCGCTGCACTGGGACGTGCTTCTCGTCATCGGGGCCCTCGCCGGTGCGTACTTCTGGAGCCAACTCCGCTGGCCTTCGGACACCACGCGTCGGGCGGCGTTCGACCTCGCCATCATCCTCCTCCTCGCGGTCTACGTCACACCGCTGCACACGATCGCGCTGTACTACCTGCTTTCGATCCATTTCCTCCAGAACGTCGGCGCCCGCGCTCGGACGGACGGTCGCCCGCTTCATCCACCCGCTGATCGCGCTGCCGCTCTGGCTCGCGACGTACTTCGTGTGGCACATCCCCGTGATCTACGACGCGGCTCTGAACCGGCCGCATTCGCTGCTGCACGCCGAGCACCTGACGTACTTCGCCGCGGGCATGCTGATGTGGTGGCCCGTGGTCCACGGGACCTATTCGGACGGCGTCAAGGCCGCCTACCTCTTCGCCGCCTTCGTTGCTGCTCGCGCTGCTCCCCAGGCCCGTCTACGGCTTCTACAGGGCCGCGCCGCAGCTCTGGGGACTGTCCGACCTGACCGACCAGCAGATCGCCGGCGTGTCCATGGCGGTCGAGCAGGCGGTCGTCTTCTTCGCCGTCTTCGCCTACTTCTTCACGCGCTTCCTGCGGACGGAGCAGATCGCCGGCGTCTTCAGCGGAAGCTCGAGATGAGCGCGCCGCCGCCGACGACAAGCGCGGCGGCAACGAGGAGCCGTACGCCGATCCGCTCCGACCGGCGCAGGACGACCATCGAGAGGAGCACTGCCCACAATGACTCTGTGGCGACGAGTGGTGCGACGATCGTGACGCGGCCGCGGTCGAACGCGGAGTAGAGACAGGCGTAGCTGACGCCGTAGACGAGCCCGGAGAGGACGAAGGGCCGGAAGGCCTGCCGGATGCGGGCCGCCCCGTGCGGCCGCAGCGCCACGACCAGCAGGATCACGACGGTCGCAGAGATGAGCGATGCGCTCGCGGCGACGAATCCGGGGACGTCGTTGCCGCGCGCGGCCCAGCGGACGAGGTTGTCGCGAATCGCGAACAGCAGCGCGGCGCTCAACCCCAGCGCGATTCCGAGCGACAGAAGCGCAGAAGGTCCACCCCGCTCGCGCACGAGCAGCGTCCCGCCGGCGACGACGAGCACCGTCCCCAGCACGAGCGCCACGTGCAGCGGCTCGCCCAGCACCGTCACCGCGATCGCCGCGGAGAGCACCGGCGACACGCCGACGAGCACCGCGGTCCGCGACGGCCCGATCACACCAACCGCCCGCGTGAACAGGATCTGACTGATTCCCGGGGCGAACAGCCCGGTGACGAAGAACGGCCACGTGTCCACCCAGTCGAAGCCGGTCAGGTCGCCGGTCGCGACCGCGAGCACCACACAGCACACGGCCGCAAGGACGGTCGTGACGAGCGAGGCCGTGACCGAGTCGATCGGCGGGTGCAACGCAAGGCGGATCGTGACGGCGAGCGCACCGAACGACAGCGCCGCGCCCGCAGCGAGCAGGACGACCAAGTCGGGACGGCGAGATTCGAACTCGCGACCTTCGGCTCCCAAAGCCGACGCGCTAACCAGGCTGCGCCACGTCCCGTTGCGCGCAGATTAGCGTCCGACCGAGTCAGCTAGGTTCGCGCGATGGTCCCGCGTCCCGCGCTCGGCTACGCGATGGTCGCAACCGCCGCGGCGTTGTTCGCGGTCAACGGCACGGTCTCCAAGGTCATTCTCGGCTCGGGTGTCAGCGCGCAGCAGCTGACTGAGGTCAGGTGCGCCGGAGCGCTACTCGGGCTGACCCTCATCGCCGTGGCGGTGCGGCCGAGCTCACTGCGGCTGCGCAGCCGCGAGCTGCCGCTGCTCGTCGCGCTCGGCGTCGGCGGGCTGGCGCTCGTGCAGTGGTCGTACTTCTTCGCCATCCACCGCGTCGCGATCGGCATCGCGCTGGTGATCCAGTTCGTCGGCCCGATCCTGGTCGCGCTGTGGGCCAGGCTCGTCTACGGCGAGCACGTGCGCCGACGGATCTGGGTCGCGCTCGCGCTCGCGCTGATCGGTCTGCTCCTGATCGTCGAGATCTGGAAGGCGCACCGGCCGAACGGCGCCGGCCTCGCGGCTGCAGCGCTTGCCGCGATCACGTACGCCGCCTACATCCTGCTCGCCGAGCGCGGCGTCCGGGCGCGCGACCCGATCTCCCTCTCGGCCTGGGGCTTCCTGTTCGCGACGCTGTTCTGGTCCGTCCTCGCGCCATGGTGGAACTTCCCCGCGGCGCGCGTCGACGATCGGGTCTCGCTGCTCGGCAACCTGGGCTCGAGCCACCTGCCTGTCTGGGCGCTGATGGTGTGGATGGTCGTCCTCGGCACGATCGTGCCGTTCGCGCTCGTGGTCGCCGCGCTCCGCCAGATCTCGGCCACGCGCGCCGGCATCACGGGCATGCTCGAGCCCGTCCTCGCCATCGTCGTCGCCTGGCTCTGGCTGGGCGAATCGCTGAACCCTCTGCAACTGTCCGGCGCAACCGTTACTCTCGCGGGGATCTCGCTCGCCCAGACCTCCCGCTGATCCCGCTCGGAGCACGTCTCATCTCCCTCTTCTGGGGGAGGCGTTACCCGTTTTCCGACTTCAAACTGCCGCGAATGTTTACTAAAAGACAGCTTTTTACCGTTTTTCTTGTAACTTTCGCACTCCTGCTCCCCGTCGCCGGGGCACAGGCCCGGAGCCTTTCGAGCCCGGAGAAATCCCTTCTCAGCACGATGAATGCAGTCCGGGCAGGCAACGGCCTCGCCCCCCTGCGGGTCGATTTCCACCTCGTCCGGGCCGCTCGCGGCCACTCCGCAGACATGATGCGACGCCAGTACTTCGCCCACGGCTCCCTGGCCGGACGCGCGGTCGCCGCCGGCGCCCGCGGCCCCCTCTTCGGCGAGGACCTCGCCTGGGCGACCGGCTTGACCCCTCAGTGGGTTGTCGACCACTGGCTTGCCAGCCCTGCCCACCGCGCCGTCCTTCTGCGTCCGGGCTTCCGGCGCGTGGGGATCGGAATCACATTCGGCACGTTCATCGGCCACGGTGGCGCAGCCGTCGTGACGGCCGACTTCGCAGGACACTAGGGCACGTCGGCGGCTACTCCGACTCCATCAGCGAGCGCAGCTCCGACAACTTCTCCGCCCGTAACTCGTCGCCCTCGCCGCGGTCGATCCGGTCCAGCAGGCTCTGGACGAGCGGCGCAAGTTCGAGCGGGTTGAACGGCTTCGTCACGTAGTCGACGCCGCCGATGTCCAGGCCGCGCGCCCGGTCACGGAACTCGGCGCGCGCGGTCAGGAAGATGATCGGGATCCCGGTCGTCCGGTCGTCCTCGAGCAGCTGCTCGGCCACGCGCCAGCCGTCGAGGCCCGGCATCATCACGTCCAGCAGAATCACGTCCGGTCCTTCGTCGCGCGCCTTCTCGACACCGGACGGCCCGTCCGCCGCCTCGATCACGTCCATCCCTTCCGCCTCGAGATTCACCCGACAGAGGAGCCGGATCGGCGCTTCGTCGTCGATAACCAAAACCTTCGTCATCCCGGCCCTGCCGCGCCTATACCCACCGCATGTACCGCCTACTCCCGCGCCGCGGGGAGCTCGAACGCGAAGCTCGAGCCCTCTCCTTCGATCGAGTCGACCCAGATTCGGCCCCCCATCGCGGTCACGAGCTCCTTCGCGATGAACAGCCCGAGGCCGGTGCCCGCAGCGCCGTCACGGGCCGCCGACTCGGCACGGTAGAACTTGCGGAAGATCCACTCGCGCTCCGCCGCCGGGATGCCGATCCCCTCGTCGACCACACGCACCTCGACACGGTCCGCGTTGCGGCGCGCCCCGACGGTCACCGTTCCGCCGGCCGGCGAATAGCGCAGCGCGTTCTCGACGAGAATGTTGAAGACCTGTCGGACCTTGTCAGGGTCGGCCTGCGCGGCGAGCGGCTCCTCCGGGAGGTCGATCTCGAAGCGGTGGCCGTTCAGGCCGCCGCTCTCCTCGACCGTTCCGACCACCTCGGACACGACCGCGCCGACATCGATGCTATCCAGCTCGACGTGGAGGTCGCCCGCATCGAGCCGCGCGACGTTGAGGAGCTGGTCGACGATCTCCGTCAGGCGCTCGGACTCCGAGGCGATGTAGCCGAGGAACGTCCGGCGCTCCTCGTCGCCGAACGGGATGTCCTGGCGCAACAGCGTCTCGGCGAAGCCGTAGATCGAGGTCAGCGGCGTGCGCAGCTCGTGCGAGACCGCCGCGACGAAATCGGACTTGACCTGCTCGACCATCCGGTCGGCGGAGATGTCTCGGAACGCGAAGATGCGGCCCGCCACGGCGCCGAGCGGATCGCGCATCACGGCCTCGCTGAGCGACAGCCAGGCGTCCTCGCCGCCGCGGAGGATCGAGACCAACCGCTGCCCGCCGTGCGCCTCGTCGCCGCCTGACTCGAGCTGCCGTTGCAGGACCTGCACCGTCGTCCGCCCGATCGCCTCTTCCTGCGGCACGCCGGTGATCTCCTCCGCCGCTGCGTTCCAGAGCACCACGCGGCCGTCGCGGTCGACGGCGACGATCCCGTCAGCGATGTTGGCGAGAATCGCAACGCTGCGCTCCTTCTCCAGCGACACGCGCGAGTAGAGCTCCGCATTTGCGAGGGCGGCCGACGTGTTGCCCGCGAGGGCCTGCAGCGCCTCGATCTCCTCGGCGCGCCACGTACGCGGACGGCGCGCATAGACCGCAAGGACGCCTGCGACGGTGCCTTCCGGCCCCGAGAGCGGAACGCCGAGGTACGCCCTGTAGCCGGCCGCGACGAGCGGGTCTGCCTCGGCAAGACGCTCGTCGTTCGCGGCATCCTCGACTGCGAGCGGCGCGCTCGACTGGAACACGTCGCCCGAGAGCCAGGCCGACGCGCTCGCGCGTGCCCCGACCGCCTGGTCGGCGTCCTCGCCGGACGCCGCGCTGACGACGAGCTCGTCCTCCTCGAGCGTGCGGACGGCGCAGGCGTCGACCCCGAGCAGGACAGGCGCCTGTTGCACCACCTCGTCGAGCACCGCAGTCGGATCGAGCTCGGTGGCCAGCACGCTGCCGGTACGCGCGAGCTGTTGCGACAGCGCCCGCGCTGTGCGCTCGGCTTCGAACAGCTCACTGCGCTCGAGCGCGCCGCGGGCGGCGTCGCCGAGATGACGCGCGACGTCGAGGTCCTCGTCCGTGAACAGCCGCCCGCCGGCGAAGAAGACGAGCGCGAGCCCATAGCGTTCGGCTCGCGGGCTGAGGACCGGCACCGCGAGCAGCGCGCGGTAACCGGCCTCCGCCATCAAGGCGTGCCAGTCCGGGTCGAAGCGGTCGTCGGCGGCCAGGTCCGGCGACGCCAGCACCCGCTTGTCCGTGGCGGCGAGCTCGAGGCTTTCAGCCGCTGCGGGAATGCCGGCGCTCAGGGCCCGCGCCACCGCTTCCGGCACCCGGAACGACGACGCCGGCTCCAGCCGGGCGGCGCGAGGCATCAGCACGGCGGCTGCGTCCCCGCCGAAGGCGTCACTCGCAACCTGGGCGAGCGCGTCTAGGGTCGCCGACAACGACAGCGACTGTCCGAGCATCGCGGCGATGCGGAAGAACGCATTCTGCTGCGCGAGGCGCCGCTCGTTTTCGCGCAGCAGTCGCGCGACGTGAATCGCGAGCCCGATCTCTCGCGCAACTGCCTCGGTCAGTGCGGTCTCCTCCGGCGTCCAGGCCCGCGCCTCGACACGGTGCAGGGCGAGCACGCCGATCAGCTCGCCGAACACGACGATCGGGGCAGCCAGCACGGCGTGCGAGCCGAGCTCGAGCAGGCCGTCGATGCCGTCCAGGGAACGGTCGGCGAGCTCGCCGGTGTTGGCGACGTCCGCAACGGCGATGGTCTCTCGCCGTCGCACCGCCAGGTTCGAGACCGCCAGCCGCACACCCGACTCGAGCGGCTCGAGGCCGTCGGCGTGCCACTGCGCGGCGATCGGGATCGCATCCTCCGTGTCCCCGAGCCGGATGAAGCAACGGTCGACCTCGAGCGCGACACCCGTCTCGTGCACCGCGACCCGAAGGAGCTTGTCGACATCGAGCTCCGAACGGACGCCCGCCGAGATGCGTGCGACGAAACGCTCGCGCTCGAGCGCGTCGTCGAGCGCGGCCGACGAGTGCGTGCGGGCAAGCGCGAGCGCGGCCTCGCCGGCGACCGTCTGCAGCACCATCAGCTCCTCGGTGGAAAACGTCCGCGGCTGTGACGTCGTGCCGACGACGAGCACGCCGATCACTCGCCGGTTCGCAAGCAGCGGAACGAACGCCGCACTCTTCGCTCCGGTCGCGGCGACGAGCCGCTTGCTGACGATCTTCGAGGCCTCGGCGTCGTACACCGCGAACGGCGCAGCCTCGTACACGGCGGTGGCAACCCCTGACGGCTCGCTCTCGAGATCGATGTCGACGCCCGGGAACCAGTCGAGCTCGCGTCCCCCGACGCGCCCGATCAGCCCCGAGGCCGAGCGAGCCTCGTCGTCGACGAGGAAAAGGCAGGCGAGCTCGACGGAGACGAGCGGCTCGACCCGCTCGAGCAGCTCCCGCGCCACCGTGGCGGGGTCGTCCGTGCCCGCGAAGGCGGTGGCGATCGCCGCCATCGACTCGAGGTCGCGGCCGCCGACCTGTGCCAGGGCCGCCGGGGTCCGACGGGTCAGAGCGAGGAGCGCGGGCACGACGAGGAGAACGGTCACGCCGAGGGTCGGCCAGACACCGCCCGGCGGCACGTCCTTGTTGACCGCGAGCGGGACGCCGTAGGCGGCCGCGGCCAGCCCGACCGCCGGAAAGACCCAGACAGGCGCATCGAGACGCTTGGCCCATCCGGTTCGGGCCAGTACGACGGTAGCCCCCAGATACGCGGCCGCGACGACGAGCAGCGGCACTGCGTTGAACCACAGAACTTGATCCGCTTGTGACACTGGGCGCTTGGGATTGTAGGGAGCGACCGAGGGGCAGTCGAGCGGTTTTCCGTTGCGTTACGGCCTCTCTGCCTGTTCCAAAGATAGGCCGTTCGGCCTATTGGAAAGGCCCTGCAGACTCGTTAGCCTCAACTGCACTGGGCGATGCGAACCGCGGTGCGTTCCTGGCCTTGCAGTCCGCGGTGAGCACTAGGACGAGGCTCGTCGCCACCGACCCCCCCGAGCGGCGAGCCTCTTCCTGTTCCGAAGGGGCTCGGAACGACAACCGGTTCTTAACAGCGCCGGGAGAACGTCGTTGCTACTTTGGCCTGCGGTTTGGTTTCGCGGGTCTTGCTCGCATCGCCTAGGGGGTATTGCGCCGGAGTCGAGCGCGCCGTGGAGACGGTGGAACGAGCGCTTTCCCTGTACGGCGCGCCCGTTTACGTGCGCAAGCAGATCGTCCACAACGCGCACGTGGTGCGCGAGCTCGAAGAGCGCGGCGCCGTCTTCGTCGAGGACGAGGCGGACGTGCCCCGCGGTGCGACGCTCGTGCTCTCCGCGCACGGAGTCGCGCCCTCGGTCTACGAACGCTCTGCGGAACGCCGCCTCCACACGATCGACGCCACCTGCCCGCTCGTGACGAAGGTGCACGTGCAGGCGCGGCGCTATGCGGCCGAGGGGAACCGCATCGTGCTGATCGGCCATGCCGGCCACGAAGAGGTGGTCGGCACGATGGGCGAGGCGCCTGAAGCGACCGTGCTCGTCCAGACCGTCGAGGAGGCCGAGGCGCTCGATCTGCCGGCCGACGCTCCGGTCGCGTACATCACGCAGACGACGCTGTCGGTCGACGAGACGGCGGAGATCATCGACGTGTTGAAGCGTCGCTTCCCGCACATCCGCGGCCCGCAGCGCGAAGACATCTGTTACGCGACGTCCAATCGCCAGTGGGCCGTGAAGGAGTTGCTGGGCGAGGTCGACCTGCTGCTCGTGATCGGTTCGCGCAACTCCTCGAACTCCAACCGCCTCGTCGAGGTGGCACGTGCTGCCGGCGTGGCCGCCCATCTGATCGACGACGAGACCGGCATCGACCCACGCTGGCTCGAGCACGTCGAGACCGTCGGCGTCACGTCGGGCGCGTCGGCGCCGGAACGTCTCGTCGAGGGTGTCTGCGACTGGTTCCGCGCCTACGGCGTGCCGGAGATCACGCCGTTCGCGAGCGTGTACGAGGACGTCGTCTTCCGGCTGCCCGTCGAGCTACGTCGAACAGAGACGCCGGCGGCATAGTCGGCCGCAGGAACCGCGCGACGCGTGAGGCTTCGCGCTCGTCGAGTGACACCGCGCTCTCCGCGACTCCGCTCTCGTTCCAGACGCTGAACCGAACGTGCGGATCGTCGGTGAGGTACCGAGTCACCCGTAACGCCTTGCCCGCGTCGCGCGGATGCGGCGAGAAGAACTCGACGATCTTCCTGCGCTGCGGCGCCGCGCACCAAGGACAGAAGCGAAACCGCTCCTCCAGTTCCTCAGCGCAGCGCGCGCATCGCGCCATCCCGCCCGGCAGCCTGCCATAGCATCGGCGGATGCGCCAGCCGCCCGAACGGATCGAGCGGCTGCCGGAGCAGTACTTCACCGCTCTGCTGGCTCGGGTAGCCGCCGCGGCGGCCCAAGCTGGGGAGCCGCTCGTCGACCTCGGACGCGGGAATCCCGAGGTCGGCCCGCCGGAGCACGTCGTTCGCGCGCTCGCCGAGTCCGCGGGCCGGCCCGACGTGCACGGCTACGCGCCGTTCGCCGGCCTCCCGGCGCTGAAGGAAGCGCTCGCCGCCCGCTATCGCGACGCCTACGGCGTCGAGGTCGACCCGGCTAAGGAGGTCGCGGTGCTACCGGGCACCAAGACCGGTCTGATGGAGTTCGCCCTCTGTGCGGTCGAGCGCGGCGGGACGATCGTGTTGCCGGATCCCGGCTATCCCGACTACTTCTCGGCGGTCGCGCTCGCGGACGCTCGGCTTGCCTCGTTCTCGGGCTTCGACGCCCGGGCCGACGCCATGTACCTCAACTACCCGTCGAATCCGACCGCGGCGGCGGCTCCGGCAGGTGTGTTCGCGGAGGCGGTCGACTGGGCGCAGCGCAGCGGTGCGTGGGTGCTGCACGACTTCGCGTACGGGGACCTCGTCTTCGACGGCCGCCGACCGGAGAGCTTCCTCGCGGCCGACGGCGCGACCGATGTCGGGATCGAGCTGTTCAGCATGTCGAAGAGCTACGGCATGGCGGGCTGGCGGCTCGGGTTCGCGGTCGGAAACTCCGAGCTGGTGCGCCGGATCGAGACCCTGCAGGACCACGCGTTCGCGGGGATCTTCCGCCCCGTCCAGGAGGCCGGCATCGCAGCGCTGACCGGGCCCCAGGACTCCGTCGAAGATCGGCGCGCGACGTACGAACGCCGGCGCGACCGCGCGCTGGCCGCGCTCGGCGGTCTCGACGCTCGATCCGAGGGAACGTTCTTCGTCTGGTTCCGGCTTCCGGAAGCGGCCACGGTCGAACGCCTGCTCGTCGAGCAACGCGTCGCCGTCGCACCGGGCGAGGGCTTCGGCACGCGCGGCGGCGGCTGGGCCCGGCTGTCGCTCGCGGTCACCGACGAGACGCTCGACCGCGGGCTCGCGCGACTCGCAGCGGGGCTCGGCGAGATCTAACGGCTGGGGTCAGACCCCTTCGGGGTCAGACCCCTGCAGTTCGATCTCCGGCTCGCTGACGCTGTCGGTGGCGATCTCGGTCGCCAGCACTTCCTCCTTGATCCAGTCGGCGTGCTCGAGCAGGTCGGCGAGCGACGCAGGCAGCGTGACGCGGATGCGGTCGGTCAGCGCCAGGCCGGCGTCCTTTCGCATCGAGTTCAGCTGGTGGATGAGGTCGAGCACACGCCCCTCGAGCCGAAGCTCGTCGTCCAGCTCGGTCGTCACCGCCACCGTGACGGCGTCGTCCTCCGCGAGGGCCCAACCCGCGCGCGGCCGGCGCTCCACCAGCACCTCCTCGGGAGCGAGCTCACGCCCGTTCACGCGCACACCCCCGCCGGCGAGCTGCTCGAACTCCCCGGCCTCGAGCGCCGAACGGACGGCGCCAAGCTCCTTGCCGAGCTTCGGGCCAAGCAGTGGGAGGTTCGGCTTGACGCGCACCTCCATCGCCTCGACCGGGCCGAACTCCACTTCCTTGACACGGAGCTCTTCCGCGATCTCGTCCGCATGCGGTTGCGCCGAGCGGGCACCCTGCACCACGAGGCGGCGGAGCGGCTGCCGCAGCTTGATGCTCGCGTCGCCCCTGGCCTGACGACCGAGCTCGACGACGCGGCGGACCTCCGCAACCTCGTGCAGCAACTGCTCGTCTCGCGCGCGGGGCTCAGGCCAGGGTGCGAGGAACACCGAGTCGGTCGCGTCCTCGGCGCGCAGGCGCCGCCACAGGTAGTCGGCGAGGAACGGCATCACGGGCCCGATCACCTGCAGGGACCGGACGAGCGCGTACCAGAGCGTCCACAGCGCAACCTCGTCGCCGTTCCAGAAGCGCCGGCGGGAACGGCGGATGTACCAGTTCGAGAGATCGTCGACGAAGGAGTCGAACGCCCGGATGAGCGCCGGTGTCCAGTAGCGCTCGTACGCGTCGGTCATCTCCGCGGCGAGCTGCTCCGTCCGCTCGAGCAGCCACCGGTCGAGCGGCTGCAACTCGCCGGGCACCTCGGGCCCCGGCCGAAACCCGCCCACGTTCGCGTAGTCGACGAAGAACTTGACGGAGTTCCACAACGTCAGCAGGCGCCGCCTGATCTCGGCCGCGGGCCCGTAGCCGAACTTGAGATTCTGGCTCGGCACGTGCTCGCAGAACATGAAGCGGATCACGTCCGCGCCGATGTTCTGCAGCGCCTCCGCAGCGTTGATCGCGTTCCCCCACGAGCGGTGCATCTCGCGGCCGTGCTCGTCGAGCAGCTTCTCGTACGTGAGCACGGACAGGTACGGGGACTTGCCCGTCAGGGTGACGGACATGAAGCACTGCGAGTAGAACCACAGTCGGATCTGCTCGCGCATCTCCGAGACCCAGTGCGCCGGAAACCACTTCTCCCAGTACGCGTGGTCCGGCAGGTCCGCGCCGGTGAGCCCGGCTGCCGCACCGGTGGCGTAGCCGTGTTCCTTCCACTCGGGGTTCTCCCAGCCGAGCGTCGAGAAGGGAACGATGCCGGCATCGAGCCACGCGTCGCCGACCTCGGGCACACGCTTGAGCTCGGCGCCGCAGTCGCAGCGGATCGGCACGTCGTCGATCCAGGGACGGTGGAGCTCCTTGAGCTGCTCGAGGCCGCCCGTGGCACGCCCGCGCAGCTCGTCGAGCGAGCCGACGACCGTCAGCCGGCCGCAGGAGTCGCAGGGATAGAACGGCAGCGGCAGGCCGAAGTAGCGGCTACGCGAGATGTTCCAGTCGCCCATGTTGCGCAGCCAGTCGTCCATCCGCTTCGAGTAGAAGTCCGGCGTCCACTGCACCGTCGCGTTCGCGTCGAGCATCGGCTGGCGGATCTCGTCGGCGCGGATCATCCAGTCGTCGGCGATGCGAAAGACGAGCGATGTCGAGCAGCGCCAGCAGATCGGATAGCGGTGGACGATCGAGCCGGCCTCCACGAGCAGCCCGCGCCGCTCGAGCTCGACGACGACGGGCCCCTCGACGTCCTGCGTCGAGCGCCCCTCGAACTCGCCGTACTCCCTGTAGAAGTTGCCCGCCTCGTCGATCGGCGTCAGCACGGGCAGGTCGTGCACGCGCGAGAGCTCGAAGTCCTCGGCGCCGCAGCCGGGCGCGATGTGGACGATCCCCGTCCCCTCCGTCAGCGCGACCTCGTCCCACGGGATGACGCGGTGCACGACGCCCTCCTGCGCCGGGAGTGAGTCGAAGGGACCTTCGTACTCCTGCCCGACGAGCTCCTCGCCGCGCACGCGCCGAACGAAGGTCGCATCGGGATTGCGTTCGACGGCCCACCAGTCGCCGCCGTCGGTCAGGCCGTACTCCGCATCGGGCTTGACCGCCGCCGCGACGTTCGCCGGCAGCGTCCACGGCGTCGTCGTCCAGACGACGAGCGATTCCCCCTTGCGTCCCTCGAGCGGGAAGCGGACATAGAGCGACGGATGGGTCAGCTCCGCGTACGAGTTGATCAGCTCGTGCTGCGAGAGGGACGTCCCGCAGCGCGGGCACCACTCCACCGAGCGATGACCCTTGTAGAGCCACCCGCGCTCGTGGCACTCCTTCAGGAAGCGCCAGATGTACTCGATGTTCGTGTCGGAGAACGTGTAGTAGTCGTTGCCCCAGTCCATCCACATGCCGAGGCGGCGGCACTGGTCGGTGATGATCTCGGCGTACTTCGCGACCCGCTCCTTGCAGCGCTGGGCAAACTCGGCAATGCCGTACTCCTCGATCTCGCGCTTCGAGTTGAGCCCCAACTCGCGTTCGACACCCACCTCGACCCAGAGTCCCTGGCAGTCGAAGCCGTTCTGGTACCTCAGGTCATGCCCCTGAAGGGCCTTGTAGCGCTGGAAGACGTCCTTGAGCGTCCGGCCCCAGCAGTGGTGGGCTCCCATCGGGTTGTTGGCGGTGATCGGCCCGTCCATGAAGCCGAAGGGCGGCCCGCCACGGTTCCGCTCACGCAGCCGGTCGAAGACGTGTTCGGCGTCCCACCAGGCGAGGATCTCCTCTTCCAGGGCGAGGTGATCCGGATACTGCGGCAGCGGCTCGAACACCGTTTCGATTGTAGGGGCGGAATCTGGCGGGGTTGCGGAGCGTTTCTATAGGGGTACGACCGATTCGTCAGTTAAGAAAGGACCCATGTCTACGGCAGTTACAGAACAGAGCTTCGAGCAGGAGGTGCTCCAGAGCGAGACGCCCGTGCTGGTCGACTTCTGGGCCGAGTGGTGTGGCCCCTGCCACGCCGTCGCGCCAGTGCTCGATCGCATCGTCGACGAGCGCAACGGCGACCTCAAGCTCGTCAAGGTCAACATCGACGAAGAGCAGGGGCTGGCGGCGCGCTACGGCGTGCAGTCGATCCCGACGATGATCCTCTTCAAGGGTGGCGAGCCCGCGGCTGCGGCCGTCGGCGCGTACCCGAAGCCGGCGCTCGAGAAGCAGCTGGGCCTCGTAGCCGACTAGCCTCCCCCGGCCATCTCCTTCTCAGGATGCGGAACGGGCGCGACCGCCCGTTCCGTCGGCTCCTTCACGAGGCTGAGCACGCGCATCCCGTGGACGTAGACCACGGCGCCGCCGAGCCAGCCGCCGAGCGTCATGAAGCCGAAGCCGACCAGGGTCAGGACGTACGCCCCGGCGCTCACGTTCGCATGCGTGTACGAGCCGTGCCCGAAGATTGCTGCGAGCGCGAAGAAGACCGTCGCGGTCACCATCGAGAGCAGGTGCCACGTGGCAGTCCACCACAGCTCGCTGCGCCACGTGATAGTGAGCCAGTCCAGGAGACCGGCCAGCGCGGTGGGCACCGTGGCGATCAAGCCGACGACCAGGCCAAGCCACCAGCCGATCGCGCCGTTGCGCTCGGTGATGCCGACGACCTCGATGAAACCGGCGATCGTCGCGAATGTGTAGATGCCGATCGTCGCGTCGGTGAGCGGTGGATGAAGCGGGTGCCCCGGAAGCCCGCGCCACAGGTAGCTGAGCTTCATCGCTGCGCGGAACGTAACCGCGCCGCACGTCTTCTAAACGCTTACGACTCTTGAGCGTCGAGGAAGCTCAGGAACGCAGCGTGCTTGGCGAGGAGGGCCTCGATCTCGGCGACTCCGGCGCCGGCCCAGTCCTCCAGCCAGGTCTCGCTGAGGTCGTCCTCGATCTGGTGAAGGCCGCGTTCACTCATGGCCCTAAATATCGGCATGCGTCTCGGACAGCACCATGGGCCGAACGGCTCATTCGGGGGACGCCGAGTCCCATATTTCTCGACCTTGAAAGGCCTGCCGGTCATGAATCCACGCTCCGGAGGGGGCATGCCCGACCCGCAGACCGAGTTTCGGATCGAGCCGCGGGCGTTACGCCTGCCCGTACCCGACGGCCGCTGAGAGAACAGCCGGGTAATGCGTGAACGCGAGCTCGGACGGCGGCGGGAGCTCGTCAGGCGCGAACCACCGCAGCTCGACGAGGTCGTCGCCCGCCCTCGGCTCGCCGGTGACGCGCACGATCCACGCGAGGCATAGGACGACCCGCCCGTCGTAGGGCTCGAGCCAGTGGCCCAGGAACTCGTCCGGGTCGATCTCGAGCGCCGTCTCCTCGCGGATTTCCCGGCGCAACCCGTCGAGCGGGAGCTCGTCCTCGTGCAGGAAGCCGCCCGGTAGATCCCAGAGCCCGGCACCGGGGTCGTGTGCGCGGCGGCCGAGCAGGACTCGTCCCTGCGCGTCGAGGCACACGGCCTCCGCGCCGGGCACGGCGTTCGCGTAGCCGACGTACCCACACGCGCGGCACTCGGCGCGGTCTTCGACCTTCTCGATAGCCTCGCCGCAGATGGGGCAGAAGCGCCAACCGTCGAGAGCGCCCATGCCGGGAACCCTATGAGCCCGCGCGCTGTGGGGGCGACGCAGCACGAGCTCTCGCGCATCGGACTGCTCGCGACGCTGCCGGGCGAAACGCTGGCGCGCCTGGCCCAGCGCATGACGCGTGAGGACATCCCGGCGGGCGCCGGCGTCTTCGACGAAGGCGAGGACGGCGACCGCTTCTACGTCGTGCTGAGGGGGATGCTGACGGTCAGCCAGCAGAGCATCGGCGCGCAGGCGGTGCTCCGGCCCGGCGACTACTTCGGCGAGGTGGCACTCGCGATGCACATGCCGCGCACCGCATCGGTGCGTGCGTTGACGCCGGCAACCGTCGCGAGCTGCGACCAGGAGACGTTCGACGAGTTCATCCGGCCGCTGTTCGCAGATGACTAACCGGCGGCCTCGAGCAGCACGGCGTCTGACAGCCGCGGCCACGCGTCCTTCGCCCAGTCCCCGACGTCGAGATCGGTGAGGACCCCGAGCGCGACGCCGGCAGCCGGGTCGACCCAGATGAACGTGCCGCTGCCGCCGAAGTGGCCGAACGTCCGCGGCGAATTGCGCGAGCCGGTCCAGTGCGGCGACTTCGCATCCCGAAGCTCGAAGCCCAGGCCCCAGTCGTTCGGGTCCATCCGGCCGAAGTCGGGCAGCACCCCCGTGAGACCCGGGAACTGCACCGACGTCGCCTCGGCGAGCGTCTCCTGCGCGAGGAGCGTCGGGCGCTGCAGCTCCCCCGCGAGCAGGAGGAGGTCGTCGAGCGTGCCGTGCAGCTCCGACGCGGCCGACCCGCGCAGCTCGGCGGACATCCCGAGCGGCCGCAACACACCGGCCCTGAGGTAGTCGCCAAACGGCATCTCCGCGCGCTCGGCGACGTGCTCCGCCAGCGTCTCGAAGCCGACATTGGAGTAGACGCGGCGCTGCCCGGGCCTGCCCGCAGGCGCGCCCGGCTCGAACGGGAGCCCAGACGCATGCGCGAGCAGGTGGCGGACGGTCGACCCCTCGGGGCCGGCGGGCTCGTCGAGATCGATCACGCCTTCCTCGGCCGCGACCAGGGCGGCGAGCGCTGTCACGAGCTTCGTCACCGACGCCCAGCGCAGAACGTGGTCGCGCGGACCGCGCACGCCCACCTGCTCGCCGTCACGGACGACGCCGGCCGCCGCGGTCCTCGCCGGCCACTCGTCGATCTGCCGGAGCGCGTCCACCGGCGGGCGATACTAGAGGCGCATGGGACGCCGGCTCGTCTCCTCGGGCTCACCGTTCGAGCCCACGATCGGATTCTCGCGGGCGGTCCGCGACGGCCGGCACGTCTTCGTCGCCGGCACGTGTGCAGTGATGCCGGGCGGCGGCGAACCACCCCGCGACGCCTACGGCCAGGCGAAACGGTGTCTGGAGATCATCGTCGCCGCACTCGCGGAGGCCGGAGCGGAGCCAGAGCACGTTGTGCGCACGCGGGCGTTCCTGCTCGACGCCGGCGACTGGGAGGCCGTCGGCCGCGCGCACGGCGAGGTCTTCCGCGACGTGCGCCCGGCGAGCACGATGCTCGTCGTCAGCGCCCTCCTCGATCCACGCTGGGTCGTCGAGATCGAGGCTGACGCGCTGCTGCGGGAGTAGTAAGACTCCGTTATGGACTCCGACGGGAAGCAGATCTATCCCTCGTCGATCACGGGGAAGGGCGCGCGGTTCGCGCCCGGCGGCAGCGTCTTCGACCACGCGTTCGGCCAGAGCGATCCGTACACGCTCGGCGTCGAGGAGGAGTACATGCTGCTCGACGGCGAGACTTTCGACCTCGTCCAGCACATCGACACGGTGCTCGCCGCGGTCGCCGGGCACGAGCTCGAGCCGGTGATCAATCCCGAGCTGATGCAGTCGGTGCTCGAGATCGCGACGCCCGTCTGCCACACGCCGGCGGAGGTCGCCGACCAGCTCCGTCGCATCCGCGCCTACGTGATCGGCGTCGCGCGCGACAAGGGCATGCGCGTCGGCTCGGCCGGCACGCATCCGTTCAGCCTCTTCGAGCGCCAGCGCATCACGGCGAAGGACCGCTACCGCGTGCTCGTCGACCAGATGCAGTACGTCGCACGGCGCGAGCTCATCTTCGGGATGCACATCCACGTCGCGGTCGACGACGCGGAGAAGGCGATCCAGGTCGTCAACGGCCTGCTGCCGCAGCTCGGGCCGCTGCTCGCGCTGTCGGCGAGTTCGCCGTTCTGGCGCGGCGAGCCGACGGGTCTGCGCTCGAGCCGTCAGATGGTGTTCGCCGCGTTCCCGCGCTCGGGGCCGCCCCCGCGCTTCAAGGACTACAACGACTACGCCGAAGTGGTCGGGCAGCTCGAGAAGACGGGTTGCATCGCGGACTACACGCACATCTGGTGGGACATCCGGCTGCATCCGCGGCTCGGCACGATCGAGGTGCGGATCTGCGACGCGGTCACGCGGCTCGAGCACGTCGTCGCGTTGACCGCGTACTGCCAGGCCCTCGTGAAGCTGCTGGCCGAGCGCTTCGAGCGCGGCGAGCAGATCCCGTCCTACCACCGCATCCTCACCACCGAGAACAAGTGGCTGGCCGGCCGCTACGGGCTCGAGGCGCCGCTGATGGATCTGGCCACAGGCCGCCGCAACCGCGTTCCGATCATCCAGCTGATCCGGCGGACGCTGAAGGAGATCGAGCCGCATGCACGCGAGCTCGGCTCGGAGCGTGAGCTGGAAGGAATCGACGAGATCCTCCGCCATGGCAACGGTGCCGACCGTCAGCTACGCGTCTTCAATGCGAACCGCGACATCGTCGAAGTCGTGAGCGAGATCGCCGACGCCACCGAAGTGGCGGCCGAGGCGCAGCTCGCGAAGTAGGCTGGCCGGCGATGCTCGGGGCAGGCGACCGAATCGCAGACGCGTCCGTGTGGACCGGGCCCCACGAGCGACGCAACCTGTTGGAACTGCTCGACGGCGGCCGGGCGCTCTTCGTCTTCTACCTCTTCGACTGGTCCTCGACCTGAACGAGCGAGATGGAGCTCCTGCGTGACAGGAGCGCGGAGCTCGAGCAAGCCGGTCTGAAGCCGTTCGGGATCTCACGCGATTCGGCGTGGACGCACATCGCCTGGGCACAGACGCTCGACCTGAACTTCCCGCTGCTGTCGGACTGGAACGGCGAGGCGATGCGCGCCTTCGGCGTCGAGCGTGAGTTCCGCGGGCACAAGAGCGTGGCCGAGAGGTCCGCGTTCCTCGTCGATCCGGACGGTACGGTCCGCGGCGCATGGCGCTACGACACGGCCGAGCTGCCGGACTTGGACGAACTGCTTCGCGCCGCGCACGCTTTGTAGCCCTCGCGGCCGCGCTCTATCTCGCGGCCGGCGTGTCCGCG
>WNGD01000920.1_pt1 | contig 53859 bp, 53 predicted proteins | sample 5400671 | NCBI WGS metagenome assembly WNGD01 (sample SAMN13153369, study PRJNA577476) | soil metagenome | isolation source: 40 cm soil or saprolite under grassland replicate 2 | place: USA:California | collected 2016-06-15 | reverse complement strand
GCTATTTCTTCATTTCATATGCGAGGAGCTTCACGCAGTAAGAGCACCCCCGCTGGCAATTCCGGCGCTCGAATACGCGAGAACGTCCTCACCCGACAGGCTTGCGCTCACCTCTACTCTTTCCCGTCCTGATGCGCCTCATATTGTAAAAACACTTTTTAATCAAGGAAGAAGTTGGAAGTTTTTCATCATGGAGGGGAACCGCCACCGGCTGTATTATTAGGAGGGAAAGTACACCGCCAAATACATATTGGAATAGGTTTCTCAGGTCATGTAGCAGTCGCAGACAAGCGTTTTAACGAAAGATGTAATAAACTACTCCCCGAGGAGACTGATCGGGTTTTCATCGTCTGAGGGCAGGTACCAGACCGGATCAAGGAACAGTTGTCGCGGCTCAATCTCTTCTATTACCAGGATAGGTCTTTGAGGGCACAGAATGGCCGGAGATAGGAAGTGATGAGTAAAACCAATAATGTGACTGCTTTGTGATGGCGAAGCTCCAGAATGTGAGAGCACTGTGCTACCCTTCAGAAAGGCTATCACATTGCTTCTAAAACCACCGGAGTTATGTCGTCTGGTTGCTGCCCTGAAACATGTTTAGGAGAGGAGGAACAGAGATGGTAGATCGTGTAGGCCAGCAGCTTGGTCACTATCGCCTCGTTCGTCTCTTGGGACGAGGGGGCTTTGCTGAGGTCTACCTCGGTGAGCACCTACGCCTGGCTACTCAGGCTGCCATCAAAGTGCTCTCTACTGCTCTGGAAGACGAGGACATAGAAGGGTTCCTCCGCGAAGCGCAGATGGTTGCTCGTCTGAAACATCCCCACATTGTGCGCGTTTTCGATTTTGACGTTGAAGAACATACGCCCTTTCTCGTCATGGACTATCTCCCCTTTGGAAATGTGCGTCGATCCCATCCTAAAGGCATAACTCTTCCTCTAGAAACGATTGTCTCCTATGTCAAACAGATCGCTTCGGCCTTACAATATGCTCATGACCAAATGCTGATCCATCGGGACATCAAACCAGAGAACATGCTGCTTGACCAGGACCACATTATCGTCCTCAGTGACTTTGGCATTGCCCTCATGGCTCAAAGTTCCCGCTCCCAGATCACCCAGCAGGTGGCGGGCACTGCCGCTTACATGGCCCCCGAACAGTTCCAAGGCCACCCGCATCGAGCCAGCGACCAATATGCCTTGGGCATCGTCGTGTATGAATGGCTCAGTGGCGACCGTCCTTTTCACGGGTCGTTTACCGAGATGTATAGCCAGCATCTGTTTCTTGCCCCACCACCCTTGAGCGAAAAGCGTCCAGAGCTTCGGCCAGCCGTTGAGGAAGTCGTGCTGATGGCATTGGCGAAAGACCCGAAAGAGAGCTTTGCCACGATCCAGGCTTTTGCGACAGCCTTGGAACACGCTTGCCAAACCACACCATCGCGTCCAACTGCTCGCCCATCTGAGCTTCCCTCTCCGAGTCAGCCTTTGCCAGCAACTGCCAGGGTGGTGGCTTTTCCATCCCCTCAACTCTCAGGGCTACCCAATGCAGCACCATCGCCCCCTCCTCCTACAAAAACCATCTCAACTACACCGTTAGCAGCGTCCTTCTCCGCATCAAATCCACCACACTATGAAAACGCCCCTCCGGTACCGACAACGTGGAGGAATGCAGTGATTGCCAATCGCCCTCAGGGCTTCCACATGCGCAGAACTGTTCTCCTGATCGGATTGGCACTACTTGTTCTCCTAGGGAGTCTGGAACTCTTCAAGGTTATGGGAACCAATCAGAGCACACTCGATAAGCCTCATGCTACTGCCACCGTCCAAACCAATCTTACTGGTACAGCCACCATCCAAAGCAACTTCACTGCTACTGCCACAGTCGCTACTGCAAATGCTGAGCCGTATCCCATTCAAGGAACACTTGCACTCTCCGATCCGTTAAGTCAGCCTAACAGCGACTGGACCAATAATTCAAATAGCTCTTTAGGCCAAGCATGTCAGTTTACTCAGGGAGCATATCACATCAGGCAATACAAGACCGGTTTTCTCCACACTTGCATTGATTCCTCTCACGACTTGAGCAACTTTACCTTCGAGGTGCAGATGACAATTATCAAAGGTGACTGCGGCGGTATCCAAGTTCGCTATGACAGGGCGAAGAATAGTGATTATACCTTTAGCATTTGTCAAGATGGATCCTATGACTTTCGACTTTTCATAGACCCCATAGGTCCTCAGGTTGAGATGTTGACGGGCGGTCGCACTTCCGCGATCCATGCAGGTCCCGACCAATCGAATGTGATTGCAGTCGTGGCCAATGGGAGTAGCTTTGACCTCTACATCAACCATCAGAAGATTGACAGCGCTCATGATGCAACCTACAGCCATGGGAAAATTGCTCTCACGGCTGAGGCGTTTGCTAACCCAACTGAGGTGGTCTTTAGCAATGCAAAGGTGTGGGTGTGAGCCACTCCTCCCTCAGGAGCATCTGCTAGTACATAGACAAATAGTGGGTGGCAATTGTGGAGGACAACGATGCTAGCTCACGAGGGATTGGCCCCCATGGCGGAGGATTTTGCAAATGAAACGGATGGAGCGTTTCGTCATACGCAGGTCTGGAAGGTGTGAGAAAATATCAGGACAAAGCGACTACAGATTCCACATGGTTTGAAATCGTAACCAATGACACGTCACGTAACCACCCGAGTGTTATGGTTTCCAACGCAGGATGGTTGGAGATGCAGTATACAGGGTATACCACCTATACCTTACTGGACGCAAAAACAGTTCGGGAGGATCAAGACCTAGCGGCGGCGTTTTGGTACGCTTTTTCATGCCAAAGGTGAGTTGAAACCTACTCCCCAAGCAAACTCACCGGGTTCTCGTCGTCTGAGGGCAGGTACCAGAGCGGATCAAGGAACAATTTCCCAAAGGCTCTGTGAGCGTGTAGAATGGCCTTAGACGAACAAAACTCTTAAAAAGAGCATAGCCCCCCCTCTCACTACTGAGCTGACTTATTTCTAATGTACTCTCGATACCGTCTTAAAACCTCAACGGTAATATTTTGTGCTGCTCCAAAGTTGGCCTCGACCGCGCTGAGTAGGTTATCGTCTAGTGAATAATGAGCAACATCATAGTTATTTCTCATATTCCGAAGAAGTTCAATTTTTGAGGTGAAGAACGCATAATCAAAACCAAACTTTTTATACCGCCTCTGGTAGTCTTTCTTATCTGTATTCGGATCACCGACAATCGTGCTTACTGCCTTCCACAGGTTGAGAAAGACTGCTGCAATCAATTTTTGGTAGTGTCGAGAGAAAACATCAACTACCTGAGTTCGCAACTCGTAAAGGAAGAGCGCATGGTCAAAATATTGCAATGCCCGCTCAAGGCGTGTATCTTGCAAGGTACAGAATGTTTCCGCCTCTTGGATGTCTCGCTTAAGTTGCTCCAAATGATAATGAGTAACTGATGCAATAGTAAAAGATGTTGGAATAGGGTATACCTTGCCATCTTCTGATATGATGGTGAGCGGCTGATACGTAAACTGCCTTGATTGACTCACTGAGAGATGTTGTAATAATTTTTCTAGCGTCTGTGTAACTGTGCTATAGGCTTCAGTATAAGAGTTGACCTCAACTTGAAGGGACATGAAGTTATCTTGAATTTGTCCTTGAACGTTTCCCAAACTGAGCGGGAGTGCAATTGCTTCATCTGCTCGCCGATATTCGGGAAGTGAACCATAACCAGCACGAGTCCAAGTTACTGTATCAATTGCGTCTCCTATGTATTCTGTTCCCGCTGGTAAGACAGTCCTACCTTCTTCAGGAACGCCAAATACCCCTGATGGAGAAATTGCAAAGGTAAACTGAAATTTCATATCATTCTCTTCAATCCTGAATGTGTGCTCTTGTAATACATAAGATGTACCCATCTTCGCCGCCGATAATACTACTGCCTAGAAGAACGAACGTCAAATTTCTTTTATCTTCCCGGTACTGTTTTGACCTTGCAAGCAAGCGGTATAGGGTAGGGGAGAAAGTAATCTCTGTCAAATGCTTTCTGCAATAGGTCGCTGCGGTCACGTAGCAGCCGCAGACAGGCGTTTTGACGAAAGACGCAAGTTGCCGCACTCCTTTTCTTTAATACGCTTTTAATAGCATCCTCAAGGGAGTTCAGGTATACTGCCCCTGGCACTCGTTTTGGAGGAAGCACCTGGACTTTGGGAGGTCGCAAGAGCGTATGGACACCCAACTCATGCTTCTCGTTGCATCCATTGCCGTCCTCATCCTCCTTACCGGTCTCGTGGTCGGTCTGGTCATCTCCATGCGACGACAAGCACACCGGAGACTGGACAGAAGAGTCGAGGCCACCATCACACACATCCAGATCGAAGCATCCTCCCTCAGTAGTTGGTGGACGATCACCGCAGAGTGGACAGACCCACAGAACGGGCAACACTACCACTTTCGCAGCCCCCATCTCGGTTTCTCTCCAAGACAGCACGTGGGGGAGCAGATCATAGTGACCTTTGATGCGATCAAGCCAAAGCACTATCGGATGGAACTTTGACAGTCGCACCGGACATACAATAATCACTTCGATTTGGAAACGGGAGCGGCACTGACTATTCCCCAAGCAGGCTGACCGGGTTCTCATCGTCTGAGGACAGGTACCACACCAGATCAAGGAATAATTCTGAAAAACTGCTCGTTTGTTGTAATTCTTGTGTTTTTCGTATACTCTTGCTCTAGATACATATATCTATCTCCTAACACTTTAACTATTACTACATTTACTGTAACTCGTTGACACTATTCTTTCAGGTCCTTGCTCATTCACACCCAGCGTTATAGGCAAAGGTGGTAAAGTATGTAACCTCATAGATCCTTCAAGCAAAACGCCAGTGGACAGGACAAAAAGGCGCGTTCTCTCAACCTGCTGCTTTCAGGCGTTTTCTCTTGGCGATACTGGCCGTCGCTGCCAGTTCCACCATAAAGCACCTTTCATAGTTTAGGGCAGTGTACCAATACCATCGAGTTAAATTTGAGTTGGCAGAAAGTATAGCAGGGTTTTTGTAAGAACTCTGCAAGAGCCTAAAAGGAGGCTATAATGAGCCTTAAAGCGTTAATCTGGACTGGCGTTGCTCTCAGTCTGCTCTTTATTTGCGGCCTAAGTGTGCAGGGCGGTGGACTTCTGGCGTTCCTGGCTTTCCTTGCTTTTGGGGGCTGCTGCGTTTGGTATTTTGTGGCGGAGGATAAGAAAAAGAAACTTCGTCAAGCACTCACTCAGCCTCAAGCTCCTGCTACGGCTGCAACCGATACCCCTAGTGTTCAAACCATAGCAGTTGAACCAGTGGAGCAACCGCAAATAGAACAGCCCGCTATTTCTGAACCTGTCGCGCAACCGCAAGAAAAAGCAGTTGTACCAGTGCAACAACAAGCGGTTGCGGTAGTGCCTGTGGGCGGTGCTGCGCTTATCGGTAGGGAAGTAGAAACAGGCAATGAGGTTAGCATTTCGCAAGCTGCCAGGCTGCAAGGTCTGTATATTATTGGGGTCAAGGGCACTGGTAAGAGTACGTTTATTGCTAACCTCATTGCTGAGGATATGAAGCACGGCTTAGGGCTGTGTTTACTCGACCCTCACGGCGATCTAACAAAGGACGTGTTAGCAAGAGTGCCGGACAATAGAGAAGAGGATGTGATTTTACTTGATCTGATGGATAGCTCCTATCCGTTCGGTCTGAATGTGTTTGAATGTCCTGACCCGTCTAATTTGGAGCAAGTCGCGTTAACTGCATCGTTTGTGATGCACATATTTGAAAAGGTGTGGGATGTTGGAACGAGTACGCCGCAACTCGCGCAAGTTCTCAGAAACGTCACCTTTACGCTCATTCAAAATCCTGGTACAACTTTAGCGGAGCTTCCCTTGTTGTTGCAGGATGATAACGTAAGAAATAAACTTGTCGGGAACGTGGCAAACACGCAGGTCAAATTGTTCTGGACGACATACAACAGGCTTCGACCTGGTGAACAATTGGAACGCTCAAGCTCAACTTTGAATAAAGCTGATGCGTTTTTGACACAGCCAATTATCGCTAACATTGTCGGCCAGTCTCACACCACCATTGATTTTAGAAAGATAATGGATGAAGGGAAAATTGTACTTGTCCAGCTTACCCCACAACTTGAAGACTTGAGCCGGTTGGTGGGGGCGGTGTTTATCGGGCAACTGCTCATGGCTGCCATGAGCCGAAAAGACATTTCAGCAGGAGAGCGCAAGCAATTTAATTTGTATGCTGACGAGTACCAGCGTTTTGCAACTGAGGATTTTGCAACGCTCCTCTCAGAAGCCCGCAAGTTTGGGGTGGCAACAACCATAGCACATCAATACTTAGATCAGCTTGACGAGAAAAACAGGGGTGCATCGGTCAACGCTGCTAATTTGGTCGCATTTCGCGTCTCCGGCCAGGACGCTGCACTACTGGCAAGAGAATTTGACGCAACGCCGGAGGAGTCGCTTGAGGTTCGCGTTGAACCTGTCCGCGTTCCGGCGCGTGATGTGGTTTGGCAACTAATGAGAAAAGGACATAGGGATAAGGACGTAACCGATTTTGTTAATAGGTGGCTTGCTCCTGCTCAGGAAACATGGGACAATCGGGAAAATGTTATACAGATTAAGCAAAAAGAGTCATGGATAGCACTGGACGAATTTTTGAAGCGGTCTGATTTTCCCGATGCTATGAACACCTTAAACGAGTTGTTGTTTGAGTGCCAATCTCAGGAGAGGTACAATTTTAACTTACCCCCGCGCATGACCCACGCGCTCATGTTAATCAATGGGCTTTCTGAGGGGATTGAAAAGCTTGTCAAGTTCAAACCGAGTGGAAGCAGTACAGTATACGTTTTGGGTTTGAGCCAGCAGCCACCAAGTCTATTTACTTCAAGCCCTGAGTTTGACACGCTTTGCAAGTGGGATGTAACCCGCGAACAAATCAACCTCATCAAAAACCACGTTTGTAACAAGAACGCAAAGAAAGAGGAAAAATACGACCTTTGCGTTAATTTTATCCTGCACCTGTTCGCTGTGATGCGGGTTTTAGCAGATGACCCCATTTTAGTTGATACGGGGCAATATAGAGAGGTGCGAGACAAGTCTCGCCCATACGCTGATGTGCAAAATGAATTTTCAAGCGCGGATTAAAACCATTGGCGGCGAATACATCGTTAAGATGCTGCCACAACCGCAAGGGGTAACGGGTCAAGCATTTCTTGCTCGCTGCAAGCAGGTGTTAGCACAAACAAGGGCTTCCTATTGCCGGGTGCGGTCTGAGGTAGAGCAGGAAATAGCGAAAAGGCAAGAGGCATTGATGCAAGAGCTTGAGATACAACCGAAGTCAAGGCGTGAAAAAGCAGAGTAAGTGTTAGGATGCTCGCTTAATTGCGTAGCTTGAAACATTATGTGATGCTTCGATGTTTGGGGTTGCGTGGGTCATAGTGATGCTTGTTAAGTCGTTTCGTACTGACTGCAATCTACTTGCATCCTGGCGCGGCTGCATTGGCGGGGGCGGCTCTAAAAATCGCTGCAATGGCGATACTGGCCGCCGTGTTGCTCCTGGTAGGCTTTCTCTTGCAATGGTGGTGATTGTTTCTTTCGCGATAAATCCGGCTGCTTTGACTGCTTCTGTTGCCAGTCCTAGACCAACACTGGCCGCTACGCCTGCTCCTATTCTTTCCGCTCCGGTTGGTTTTGCTCCGGTCATTGTTGGAGCTTCAACACGCGGTTTCGTAACAGGCGTAAGAGCTTGCGCTTTCTCTATCTGAGGTTTAAGGTGCGGCTGTTCTGCAATGCGTTGCTTCTGCATTGCAACAGCTTGTTTCTGGTACTCGTAAGGGTTAATCCCTTCAAAATCTGTCATATACGAGCATTATATACTAAATCTGTCCGGTTGCTTGACAGCAACTTTCTAAAAACTCAACAAATCTCCCTCAATTAGCTATTTGGAAAAAGACAAAGGACAAGTAATAAACCTCCTACTCCCCAAGAAGAGATACGGGGTTCTCATCATCGGATGGCGTGTACCAGACCGGATCAAGGAATAATTGTCGCGGCTCAATTCTTGCTCTTGTGGAGCTGCATAAACAACGGGTAACGGAGAGGAGTAAGACAGGGGAGAACACTCTGTCAAATGCTTGTTAGAATGGATCTGTGAGGGCACGGAATGGCCGTAGACGAGTTTTATAAGAGGTAATGAAAAAATGTGAATAGGGCTGACCATTTGACAAGCAAACAGTTTTCTGCAACTCTAGTAGAGATGGACAGTTTAAATTCACAGTTATCTAAGAACTTTCCCTACCGTCGCAAACTCTGGATGCCTCTTATTCTCTTTCTCATTGCTATGCTCAGTGGTATAAGCGGGTATCTGATTGGAGTAAGAACTGGCAAGAGCACAAAGAGTCAATTGGCATTACATCCAATCTCTACAATAATACCGCCTACACCGAGTACTGTTTCTACAGTAGCCCATACAGCGATATTTTACCCTCAGCCAACCATCGCTACTGCGAGAGCTGACTGGAAAACTTATACAAATTCTGATGGAAGTTATTCATTCCAATACCCACCGAAATGGCTTAAGGCTGAGGGAATGCTCAATGGCGGAGAAACAGGTGTTGCCGTCAACGGGGCAGAAGGTGATTTTGGTATAGTAATACCGTCTTTGCCATTCTATACCTGTTATGGAGGAGATACCCAGCAAGTAAAACTTCATGGAAAGGTTATAGCTGCTTGCCATAATCTAAATCCCAATGGTTCAGAGTCTTGGGGTGCAATAGTGCAACTCCCGTCCTCTCCAAAAAAGTTTTCAATACAAGCTACAGCCGTGCCACCAATACAGAACAATAGAGCCGTACTACTCCAAATTTTCTCTACGCTGACATTTAAATAGGGTATCCTTCTGCTTACTTTTTTATAAGGCAATTCATATCCTTAAACTTGTTGGGTGGGGGACGGTAGATAGCCGACCCCCGCTATGTCCCCACCCAAGAAATGCGATAGATTACCTGCCGGGCCAGCTTGATGGAGCGTTACCCCATCCCTCATAAGGAGCAATATTGTTGCTCCAAGAGGTCATGTCATTGATCTGGACTCCATTGTAGGTTGCACTAATAAACTGGTTCTGCCCAATATAGATGCCAATATGGCCTGCATTTCCGTTACTTGCGTTCGGCGCAAACCAGACCAGGGCTCCGATATTTGGCGACCAGTTGGTGGACGTATGCAGTTTATTGTAGGCATCCTGGGCAGTAGGGTATTGTCCACTCGTGCCGTAGGCGTTTTCTACGAACTTTTCGCACAATCCATTCCAGTTCTGGCTGCCTAGTTGACTCTCAGCCCAATCAATGGCATGAGCAACTTTATCGCTCACCACAGTGAACTGGCTCTGCCCTGAAGAACTCACACCGTTATAGGTCACCGTGACCTTGAGTGTATACGTTCCAAGTGGTGCGCCTGTTGGCACAGTCGAGGGCGAATAAAAGGTAGGCGTGCCCGTAGCAACCGAGCCCGACCCCGACCAGTAGAAGATTTGTAGCGGCCCTGTGGCACGAAACGTGAACGTGGCCGTTACCGTACTGCTCCCCCAGTTTTTAACCTGCACTACGTAACGGATAGTATCCCCAGGGACAAATGAGGTTTTGGCACTGTTATTACCATCCGCCGTCCAGACCTTTTGCACCGCCACGGTCGAGACTGTGAACGGCGTACTTGCGTTTTCTCTTCCATCCGTAGCGTAGACTGGGTGAAGTCCTGGTGTTGCATTTGAGGGAACATTGAAGTTCGTTTTAAAGTTCCCCTGAGAATCCGTAGTGGCACGTGCGCCAGTATCTGTTTGATCGAACCAAATCTGAACGGTAACGTTTGCTGGAAAACCGCCCCCTGAAGCTGTTACCTGAGCACCCGGAGGGCCGGAGGTAGGATTCACGCTAATGTAGGTTCCTTGTGCAAGAGCCACACTGGGAGCCATCGCCAAAGGCAGCGACATTATCACAAGCAGTAAGCTCATGACTGCAACAGCGAACCATCGTCTGATTGTGGAGAGCAACATAGTGCTCCTCTCTTTCTCGTCATTCTCGTTCTCTTATCACTTCGCTCAATGCAATCCGCACTACGAATCATTCCATACATGAGCTTGCCTAAGCACTGACAGAATTTTGTAGTCGGTATTACAGAGGGCAATGTGGTTAATGTAAATATTGAAGCTACCGCAATTATGAGGAACATGTAAAAGTTTCCTGCGCGGTATTGTTCACCTCACAAAGTATACGCAATATCTCTTCCATTTACAAGTGATTTTGATGCTTGATTATATATGTTTGAAAAAACTGTGAGTTAGTTGTGATACTGTAGAATACATAATTGCAAGCAGTAAATAATTTTCGAGCAATTGAGCAAGAAGTGTAAGAAAACAACCGCAAAGAAGACCTGGTTGACGCGCTGGCAAGCGGGCACTTGCCGATTCACCTCTAGCAGAAAAGTCATTCTGGTTTACCCTCATACACGATGATACGTTACAGTGAATATAAGGGGGAGGTGGAATGAGGCAATAACATTTAGCTCTATTTATTCACCCAGGTATATTTCTCAGCAAGATAGAAGGAATAGATGTCATTTCTTACGAGTCAGCCTAATCTCTCAGGGACGATTTATGCCGATATCAATCTCGATGAGCCGCGTGCCTACCTTCATTCCCAGATCATGCAAGCTGATGCAACGTGGCTAGACAACCCACAAGGCCTGATGGGAGAGTATTGGCACAAAGACGACACAGAGGCGACCTGCAATCTGATTTGGATTGCATCAATGTTACATAAGATTGCAAGCAATATATCTGACGAAGATATTCCAGCACTTCAAAGCAAGTTGAAGTCGCTACTTTCCTCACGTTCAGAAGCACAATTTCTGCAAAACCGTGCCGAGTTAGAGGTGGGGTCGGCATTTGTTCATCGTGGGTTTTCACTTACTGTCGAGCCTTTAGCTTTTGAGCAGGTAGGTGCAGAAACGGCGAATCCAGCTCCATCTCCTGATTTTGCCTTTGCGGTACCTGAAGGACGGGTGTACTTAGAAGTCACTGTTTTCTCTGTGGGCATGCTTGATAAATGGCAAAAGGCAGTCGATCATATTATCGCTACCCTTCAGAAGCGCCTTTTCAAGCAAGGTCGATCCCTCAAGTTATATCTTCAACTACCTCTGCAAGAACTGGATACAAATTTGCTCACTGAGCGGGCGTGGAATAAAATCAAACTCCGTTCATCTGACTCAGGAACTTTGACCTTGATGGAGAAGGGAACAATCAGGTGGGAGCCATATCTCGTTACGATGGAGCCAGAGAACGGCTCTCCCTTGTCTTCAGGAGGTGTGAGTACACCGGCGGTTCATCCTACGTCCGATGGCGGGTGGGAAATTCTGTTCCGATTTAAAACACCTTCAGAGCACGAAACTGGCTTCATCACCTTCTCACCATCTGGTCTCTCGTATGCCCCTACGAGCCCCGTAGACCACGTCTCCTTTGTTCCAGAGCCTACTATTGCCGTACTTTCAGAGAAAGATATACAAGCGGCTAACGGGATGGTGTTTAATGCGTTAAAGAACAAGCTAGAGGACAAGCGCAAGCAATTTTCGCAAAGACACAAGTATCCCTACCTTCTAGTCATCAAACCTGGACACTATCGATTACAAGGTAATGGGCTAGTTACCATGATTGAGCGGGAAATTTGGAGGAAGCCAGACTATAAATGGATGACTGGCATTATCTTATTTACCTCTCGAAATGAATTTCGCTCGAAGGCTAAAGGTGCCGGAGGGCACCTCCTTTTCTCCTTCAATCCTGATACTGACTGCCAAGTCAGTGATTCGCTGACTGCGGTAATCGACAGAACAGCATAGTTTCATCTGACCGTAATTCGTATACTATGTAGACAAAAGTGAACCTGGGAAAGCAATATGAGTGGCTCTCTGCATAGGGCTGTGAGGGCATGTAGCAGCGCCAGACAAGCGTTTTGCTGAATGATGGACATATTCTCTATGGGTTGATTTGCAGAAATCCAAGCGATCCTCAAAACAGCTAGTGGGCAACTCACCACTAGCAGTCATGTGCAACTCCCTGGCAGCGTTGACACGAGAGAGCCGTACTTCACCAAAAACTTCCACAGCGTTGCCCGCGCCAGAGGTTTAACTGAGGCGGATGCCAGAGATGTCTACTATCACGGCTCAGTTATTAAGCAGAATATGATGGTGAAGAAGTACAACGGCTACGAGATCGGCATTTACCACTTTGATGATGGACACACCGGAAAGACGATTATCACCTCGATCTGGAAGCGGGAGCGGCGCTAGGTTAGCGAAATTTTGATTTTTTGTCGTGTAGCACGTATATTCTAGTAGTCAGTCCAGTTAGGTTTTGATAGTCGGGTAAAGATCATGAAGCTTGATACGAGCATCATTGGAGGTAAAACGCCAGGTGATGGTACACCGATGAGCATTGCGCTCAGCCTCCAAAGCGGCAATGCGCTCCTGCAAGACCTGCATGCTCTCCACACGCCGGGACAAGCATCCTCGTGCAAAAATGGCGATCTCGATTTCGGCCATGTTGAGCCAACTCCCATGTTTGGGGGTGAAGTGAAACTCGACTCGTTGCAGGATACGTCGTGCTTCAGCAGGCTCAAAAGCCTCGTAGAGAGCAGCAGGGATATGGGTATTGAGGTTGTCCTGCACCACGCGAACATACTCGGCATGCGGATAGACAGAATCAACCAACCAGCGAATACAATGGGCATAGTCGATCTTGGTGCGCCGCTCGGTCATTTCCACGTGTCGCCACCCTGTCAAAGGTTCGACGAAGAAAAACAAATTGGCGGTGCCCAGGCGCTCATATTCGTAATCGATGCGTTGTGCCCGTCCTGGTGCCAGAGGCTCTGGGGGCCGTACGTCCGCCTCCGGGGCGACCAGTTTCTCGTCGAAGCAGACAGTCGGATAGGCAGGATCATAGTCTTCTTCATACAAATCCAGCACATCTTCCATCGGCGCAACAAACTCCGCTCCTACCTCGGGAATGCACCACTGCTCATGTTGCCAGGGTTTGAGTTCGTTTTTTTCAGTAACTGGCGAATGGTTTCTTGCGAGATGGACTCCACAAACCCCAGTTCGACCGCTTTGCCTGAAAGCCTCCGAACGGTCCAGTGGTCGTGGCTGCTGGGAGCAGGAGTGCAGGCGATGGCGATCAGATGGGCCGCTTGTCCACCAGTTAAGGCTTGGCGATGGCGCTCTTGCCGTTTGTCGTGCAACACGGCCTCCAAGCCGCCTCCTAAGTACAACTGCCGGACACGGATGGCGGTGTTGCGGCTGATGTCGAAGGCCTCGCAGATCTGCTTGTCGGTCCAGCCCTCGGCTGCTTTGAGCAAGACACGAGCACGCGTGAACGTGCGGGCGTTGGCTTTGCCGACATGGATAAACGTCTGCAGCGAGGCCCGATCGGTTTCGGACAGGGTGACGGGAAGGGGATGCTTCATCGTGGATCACCTGCTTTTCCATGATCATCTCACTCCTGTCAATATCAAACTGGACTAACCACTAGGTAGGCAGACCAGTTAATTATACAAACCTCCAAGGAGTGAGTCATGGAGAAACGAAAAAGTCTCTCCTTTTTCAGGAAACTTTTAAGCTCATGGATTAGTCTCCTCATTCTCTCGCTGATTGCTCTTGCTTTTTTTATCACCGGGGAGCTTCTTCATAATAACTTGCTGCAAGGGTTAGCAGGAGTACTCGGCGGTGCCGCTTTGTCGCTTGCCATCACTAACATTACGAGCAGGGAAGCCGTACTACAGCAGAATGCAAAAGAAGCTAATCTTGCACGAAAGAATACTTACTATATTCCGGTATTTAACGAACTGAAACAGCTATTTGATCGGCTAGAGGAAGCCAAGCAGAAAAAACTTCCCTATCCGCAATGGATAAGAGGAATGGGCTATGAGCCACCTGGGGCTGCTTGGGGAAACTACCCCATGCCTATTTTTACGAATTGGGTAACATTTCAGGAAGAGCCTTATCGAAGTAACTTTACTGAAAAGGCGTGCAAGCTCTTTGATGAGGTGCAAAAGTCATGTGCAGACTATAATCAAGCGGTCAGTGATACAAAAGACCCTGTGATAACAATTCTTAATCCTAAAGTAGATGCTGCTTTTCGAGAATGGGCAAAGACAGACGATTTTAAGCGCTGGAAAGAAGCAACGAATGGGGGAGCTACATGGTCTGCTGCTCAGTATCACGAATGGAATGCATATATCTCTCGATATTTGCAAAGACCAACCGCATCAGACCCTGAAGTCAAGTCTCATGTATGGGCGTTTAATCTTCTCGGATGGGTGTTAGTAGATGATATAGAGAAGGCTTGCGATCTCATGCAGAAAACATACCAGAACGATTTTCAAACCCATGTACCTCCCGATGCTGCGTGGTTTAATAGCATTCTAGAGAGCGTCTGGACAGAGTTTCAAGCGCTTCCTCAAGTCAAAAAGGTTCACGAAGTAGCCGCCGATCTACTTGCAAAGACCGTCCAGGCTAAGGACTATGTGCAATCGAGACTCACGTATATACGAGACATGTACGAAGGTGGCGAGCCGCCACTATAGGGCATATTGCTCTTTTCTCCTTAAGCAGACTCAGGGGGTAGTCATCCTCTGAGGGCATATATCAGACCGGATCAAGGAACAATTGACGCGGCGCAATCTCACTAATGTTTTCAGGCAGGCTGGTAAACAGAAACAACTGGCTCAGCCACGAGGGTTCATTGGTGGCAGCAAGTTCTTTGCGTGTCCACTCCCGCATTTGTCTGATGCGGTTGTGATCTTTGGTTGTGGCAAATGCAATGGTGATGTTCTCAATGTTAAAGAGCGTCTTGAAGGCGCGGCTTTTGAGAAAGACGATGTACGAGCGGATACGGCGTCGAAAGAACTTTTGGTCCTCCGTGCCCCGGTCCAGTTCCCACATGACCGGTATGGTTACTTCTTTCCCGTCCGGCCTGGTAAACACAAACGCGAGGTAGGCGTCAGGGACAATGGTTTTTGTCTCTTCTCTGCCCGACCTGGTGTAGGTTGCCTTGATCGGTTGGTTCTTAAAGAAGCGTTCATGCACTATGCTGCTGATGCGGTAGGATTGTTCAGTCTTTGCAAACAGCAGGCTGTGGATGAGGATATCGCTGACTGCCAGCATATGCTCCCGGAAGAGAAAGTTTTTCGCTGAATCTTCTTCCTGAGACGGGCGAAAGTATTCCCGCACGTCAACGCCTTGTGCTGCAAGGTGGTTTAATCCCTTGCGATCAAGCGCGTACATGAAAGGGAGCCGGATGGAGGGATGGGAGAGGGGGAGCACGTACCGGTTATCGGCCAGGTCTTTGAGCCGTTGCTTAACCGTTGTGAGCATGCCCGGTTTGTAATTGAGCCTGGTCAACTGTTCGGCGGTTGCGCGTTGCAGGGTATGCAGATCATGCAGCAGCAGGTCATGGACAGGGGTGACAATAAAGGCTTTTTTCTTGACCGCTTGACTCTTTGCGGTTGGCGTTGTTTGAACCAATGGTAGCTTCCTTGCGGGTAGGGGACAATCTACAGGAACTTACCCGAGTGGATAAGAAGTCAAACAAACCTCAACAAGATATAAGTACGAACAAATGTCTCTCTTTATGCTACCACAGCTTGACAAGGTTTTTCTAAAGGCCCATACTCTATGCCGTCTGCTTGCTACTATATGGGAAGTGGAGAAATTGACCAACCAGCATCAAGAGGTGAAGGAAGTAGAGAGGCAGGAAGCGCCAGGCAATTTGTTACTGATCTTGTCCAGAGTCAACGGCTGAGCGTAGGGGATATAAACAAGTATTATGATATGTGGACAGGCTTGCAGAGCGAGTCAGCAGGTTATGTACCTCAACACCTCACAAAAACAATTAGAAATATAAGTTTAGCGTAACGGTTGTGCAATCAGCCGCGATTCGTTGAAAAATGGCAGAAAGCTTCAAAAATTTGTTTTCTACGGCGATGGATGATCGCCTACTATGCTGAGCACCTGGCCTGCAAAGGCGCTCTGCTCGCTGAACTTTAACAACTTACCTGCTGAATCCCGGATGACCAGCGCCGAGACATGGGCCGCTACTTGCACCTGGCGTTTGACGCCCAGCTTGCGCACATTCAGAGCGTTTTCTGCCGGTTGCGTCTGGACTTCCAAAAAGTCGAGAAGCCCAGCGAATGCAATTCGCCGCGAACATGACGAAAGCCTCCTGAAGAGCGATGGCCGGTTCGGAACGCACTTTGAGGTGGTGCAAGTAGAACACCTGCTTGCTCTCTTTCATCCCGGCCTCAATCGTCTGCCTGCCGTTGTACTGCTGGAACCACCCCGGCAACTGCTCGGTCACCCGCTGAGCACCGAAATGAAACAAGGCGCTCTGCTTCAGGGTTTTACCGGTGTAGAAGCGTTCCAGAGCCACATCTAAGGGGTAGGGGCAGTTCGGGAGGTGCAGAGCAGACCAGGCAACCAGCTCGGCGTTGGCGCCCACGGGCGTCCAGACAGTGGTGTCGTCTACCTGCAGCTTGAGAGCAGTCACGACCTTGTGGCTATGGGGTTTGGTGTAGAGGTCGTAGCCCATCTCGATGAGCAGCGCCACGTTCTCATACGTGCCGAAGCCCGCATCCAGGCGGAACTCTGCCTCGACTGGTTCCGAGTTGGCGGCATTGTCCTGCTCAAAGCGGAGCAAACGCTGGGACAGGTGAGCCAACTCGCTTTGTTGGTGGCTCCGCTGGGCCGTGGTCTTGTCCAACCGGCGCTGGGCTTCCTTCCAGGCAGACGCTCGACTGTTTGAGCGTTTCACGGCCGCTTGCAGGCGCCTGCGCGCCTGAGCCAGGTGGCTGGTCGGACGTTCTTTCCGCTGGCGGATCTGGTAATCCTTTTCCAGCTCATCCAGCTGAGACTTCCGCTGCTGCACCTGCTGCTCCGCCTCTGCCAGCCGCTCCTGAGCCCGCTTCACGGCTTGCTGCTGCGTTTCCCATCGCTCGCCTGCTTGGGCTACCTGCTGCTCGAACGCGTGAATGCGCTGGCGGAGCAGCTCGGTGCGTCGTCGCGGCTGCCGTTTCAGGCGAGCCTCGGCGGCCAGTACGAGCGCTTCGGCCTGCGTGCAAGATACGGTATCGCCTGGGTGATGGGCCACCGACAGCCACAACCGCCCATATGTCGGGCTTTCCAAGCTGACGACGCCAGCCTGGTAGCCCAGTCGGATTTCGTCATCCATGTGGCCAAAGGCGGCATGGGGATACGTCCGGCTGGTAGTGGAAACAGGAATGCCGGTCAGATCGCCATCCAAGCGTAACCGTTTCCCCTGCGAGCGCAGCACCTGCACCTCAGTATCGATGTAGGGCTGGCTGATCTGTTCCAACACCTGGACGATCTGCTTAACCTCCTCCCAACTCAGGCCACTCAGCGTTCGACTCACGCCGCTGTAATCGGCCCATGCTGGTTGTACCCAGGCTTGCGCCACCGCCTGATCCTTATCCAAGGGATGAGCTGCCAGGCTGATATCCTGCAAGTGCTGCAACCCAGCCAGGATGGCCACGAGAAATTCCAGCACCTTGGTCTGTGGCCGGTGATGATAGTGCTTTTGCTTGAGGGACACAGCCTGGAGTTGCTGGATCAAGCCGAGGTGTTCGGCAAACCAGCCCCAAGCCACCAGAAAGGCGTGTTGGGTGTCTTGTCGGTGTTGTTCGCTGTTGCTCATGACCGTTCCTTGCTTCGATGGGACTGCTCATGAGCATACAGTATCCGTATTCAGTTGGTAAGGTACACAAAATCTTTCGATTTGAGACCGTTTTTCATGATTCGGCCTCTGCTTGCACAAAACTTACGTTAGGGCTTGGTTTTCTTTTCAATCATCAATGGGCTGATATGAGATATACTGGACAAAGTAAGCAAGTGGCATTTCAAAAACGGTTACAACGCTGGCAGGGCGAATATAAAGGACAATTAGTATTAACCCATGAAGAAGGGCTTATGCTGAGAGATGCAGCAGCAGTAGTCAATATACCTTACGACCCAGGAGAGCCAGAGGACACACCAGAGAATGTCAAAAAACGAACGTTTGTCTTTGCTGATTTTGAAGGTATGCCAGTATCAACGGCTAACGCGGTGGACGCCGTGAAATAGGTTGTTCTTTCTCTTCCGGTGGCTCACTGCATTGTTCTTGCCGTTGTTTAATCTCTGCTTCTACTTCCTGTCGTGGCCTGCAATGGCTTATTCCTCTTTCATCGGGTGTCCTGTTTTGCGCTTGTATTCTTGCAATCCGTTCCTGCCAAGCCTGTCCAAACAAAGGTTTCTCTGGCTGTTGTTTGGGATCAAGCGTTCTGATCGTCGCCTCAACAAGGCTCTCACCGGCATTTTTATACCGTACCCTTGCCGTGAAGTTATCTAGGTTTGTGAGCTCTGATGATACCTGCTTGAGCATATCCGCGTAGGTTCGTTGTGGATGTATGAGTGTTTTTTCAGGGCGAACAATTATCTGTTGTCGTTTACGCGGCTGGTAGAGCCCACTATCCGTTGTCATCAGGGCATTTTGCCAGAGGGCATACTGGCAAAGCTGCGCTGACTCACAAAAGCGTTCAAACAAGGGGTATCCTTTCTCGATTGTCTTTTCTATATCCACATAATGTTTCACCTGCATCTTCATAGAAACTTCCTTTGCTAATTCCCGTCCGGTAAGAGTGGGCGCAATATCATATTGAGCGATTAAGTCCTTTTCCACCTTCGGCCATCCCCATTTGCTCACTTCATGCTCCCATATATCAAGTTCTGTCTCCACCTGTCCCGCTGCTAGGTACACTGATCGTTCTATAATGGCATCGCGATAAAAATCGCTGAATTGCGACTGTGAGAATAAGCTTTTCCGGAGGGCGTAAAAATCTTCCGCCCGTTGCGGCAGCAAGATTTGAACCATATCCCGTAATTGTTGTGTTATCCTTGCATATTCCTCTTTCATCTTTTCTGTTTTCATTTTGACCTTCTCCGAAGAAGTGAATAAACAACTCCAAAAATCCCGAAAATACTTTGATGTGAGGGACAGCTCAAAGATTGATTCTGGAAGAACTTGAAAGAGGTTATCGGGATTGACCATGCCTTCGTAGAGCCAGATATTAATTTCTGCAAATTGCTGCTTTGCTACATACTCATTATATTTAAGCGAGACCGGCTGCAAGTAGGTTTTGACAAATTGCATCACTCGTTCGTCTTCATACCCTTTTTTATCCACATGCCCTTGTTTGAGTAAATGGTCAACGACCTGTCGCTCATATACCTTTAGAGGCTCTTCTCCGTCTGTCACCTCCATCGTTTCTATCCGTTCTTTTTCAAGCACCTCTACTCTTGCCTCTAGCGGAGTAACATCGAACTCACCGGCTAAGTCGTCAGCGTCTTTACTGTTAACCTTAAACACCACCAGGTTCTTTGCACTTAGGCTTGTTGCTCGAATACCATCAGTCATCCCTGGCTGATACCGTGCTTGATGAGCAATAGTTGTCGCAATCCCAAACTTGCGGGCTTCTGTCAAAAGCAATGCGAAGTCCTCAGTTGAAAAGCGTTGAAATTCATCTGCATAGAGGTTGAATTGCCGTCTTTTATGCACTGGCAGATCAGCGCGGGAATAGGCAGCGTTTAAAAAGAGAGCAATGATTATTGAGCCAATCAGACTTGTGATAGAGGAAAGTTGTGCATCCAGTTTCACTAGTAATATTTTTCGCTCATCCATAATCTTTCTAAAATCAATAGTAGATACACTTTGCCCAACAATATTAACGGTTAAAGGCTGTAAAAGCTCATCGAGCTTGTTGAGCGTTGAGTCTGCATGATCTAGTTTCTCGGAGGGCTTCAGTGCGTTATATGTTTTCCAGAAGCCTTGTACTTGTGGAGTAACCACGTTTGCAATTAATTTTTTACGGCAGTGCTCGTCCAGTAAGAGAAAGGGCATATCAGCCATTGTGTACCCAGGGTTCGCAATGAGTGTATATGTACAGTTCCGTAAATACTGCCTGAGACGTGGGGTTGAAGCAGGGGATAAATCGAACAGTTTCTCAAAAATATGCATCACCTTGTCAACGACAATCTGCACAGCTTTCGCACTGTTGGGATTGCTACAAGTAAACAAATTGAGTCCAAAAGGAAAGTCCTCATCTGTAATATCAAGATAGATCACATCTTTTTCCCGCTCGGAGGGAAGGCGGGAAAGGACAGCATTCGTTACATCCCCATGCGGATCAAGCAGACCGACACCTACGCCTTGCTTAATGTCCTGGATAATCAGGTTTTCAATCAGTCCTGTTTTGCCTGTGCCTTGAATGCCAATGATATATAAGCCTTCCCGACGTGAGGCTTGGGGTACATCAACATTATGCCCTGTTTGCATATCAATCCCAAGCACTGAGGAAGTCACACTTACCTCCTGACTACAAGCAATAAACATTTACCAGTTACGTTGCTTGCCATACATAAACCTCGTTTTCCCAGAGCGAGGAAGATGCGATACGCTTGCTATCGGGAGACCAGGCCAGTGTATTTATTTCGCTTGTGTGACCTCGGTACATAAAAACATTCTCTCCAGTCGCAAGGCTCCATATTCTAATTGTCTTATCTACACTTCCTGAAGCAAGGTATTTATTATCAGGCGATAAGGTGACAGTACGAACAAAATCAACATGCTTTTCGCCAGAGAAAATTAACTCGCCTGAGGTTGCATCTATTACTTTCACTAACCAGGGATATACACCTTGCTTTATATCATGCTCGTAGGTGCTACTATTCTCTGCTGAAGCAAAAAAACGGCCATCACGTGACAATGCAAAGCTGTCAGTTGCATAGTACATGTTGGAGACGGATGGGGTACACAAAATCTCTTTACCAGAAGTAATATCTACAATATACGCCCACGATCCACCCCCTCCCGTTACCATTTTAATTTTTCCATCGGGCGGCCATACCACTACATGAATAGGAAAAATATTGTTTGACTTATGAGTAGATATTATTTTGCCTGAAGTCGCTTCCCACACTAGTACTCCATTCTGTTAATTTTTTCTAGCATTCAATAAACTGTGGTAATTTTTTGTTATCTTGGTGCCCCTAATAAATTCTTTATGGGGGTACCGCCTACCAGCAGGAGCAAGTTTCGTGATCTCCGGAAATCGGGATATTGCTGATGCAAAAAGTCTGCTGTCTGGGGATTTTGCGTGCGTGCAACTATTTCTTCTATCCTGCGTTCTATTGGTATTACCTTGCTTCCATCATGAGCAGTTTGTAAATCACTGACTGCTAAACCATGATCTATCAGGGTACGACGATATGATCCAATCTGTTTGTATACTTGGTTTACCGGGTGATCTTGCGGGTAGCGTTTTTGCGCTTCTTCCCTTGCCCCGGAATGAAAAAGAACGGCAGAAACAACACGGTCAGGCATACCATGCTGGGCTAAAAAAACTGCACCGTCTATTTCGTGAAATCCTGTCAGACGAAGAAGTCTTGCATATCCGCCATCATGCCATAAGCCCGAAAGGGCAAGATCATTCGTAAAATCCTCTCCCATTTTGAGATATGGTCCAAGAGAACGGGCAAGACGCTCAACCGGTTGACCTTCGAGTAAATCACACAGGAGATATTTATCAAGCGCTCTTTCTGTTTTGTATGGTGGGTCCGGAAATGTTTCCCGCAGATAATCAGCGATCCTTTTATACTGTTCATACTCAGGTACATATTGAAGTAATTCTGCCATACAAGCAGAACCAATTATACTTTATGAAAGTTTATATTTCTCTTTGGCTTTCTCACGAGTAAACTGCCAGTTGATCCCGCACCTGTCGCTGTTTCTTTTCCTGACACACGCTGCCACTTCCGACTGCATGGTATGAAAATCAGGAATACGCCGATTCAGACATTGTTTTGAAAGCGAGTGGATTTCAATTTCTGCCTGATCCAGCCAACTGGCGTGTTTTGGTGTAAAATGCCACTCAATCTTCCGGGCAAGTCTTTTACCTATCTTTTCTCCCAAATGCTCAATCAGGATGTGTTTATTGTGCGTGTTCAGATTATCTTCGACAAGAATAAGCTTTTGTATTCGTTTATACACATGTTTCAGCATATATTTGATAAACGATGCCCAATCTTTTCCGCCTCGGTGCCTGGTGACTCTGACGGTTCGCTTTTTTCCTTTTGGCTCTACAGCAACAAAAATATTACAGGTATCATTGCGTTCGTATTCATAATCAGCTTTCGCCGGTTTTCCCGGCTTTGTTCCAATCGGTTTTCTTGTTTCCTTCAACAGTTGTTTGCTTTTTTCATCAATACATACAACCGGCTTTTTCGGATCATATTTCCTCTCGTACACCTCCAGGACATCAAGCATTCTTTTCTCATAATCAGGAGTAATGTCCGGAATACACCACATTTTTTTTCCTCCATGGTTTTATGTCATTGCGAAGCAGTACCTTCCATACAGCGGTTCTGCCGATTGTCATGCCTTGGTTATGAACTTCTTCGGTTAACAAATCCATTGTCCAGTGATCGTAGCCCTTTGGTGCTTTGGTACAGGCAATCGCGATAACTTTTGCTTCCTGTTTTCCGTTGAGTTTTCGTGGTTGTCCGGGACGGGGTGCATCATACAATGCGTTTTGCAGTCCTCCTTCGTGATAGCGTTTACGGATCTCATACGGTGTTTTTGTTGAAAGAGACAAAACCGTATAAATCTCAGGATCTTTCTTCCCATCATTTGCCAGAAGCAGTACGCGGGAACGGGTAATCACCCGGGTGTTTTCTTTTCCTTTATGGATAATCATTGTCAGCTTGGTAATTTCTTCCTCTGATAACTGGATTGAATGAATTTTTCTCATTTGTACTCACCTGCCTCAGGAACGTAAGCACCGTTCCAGTTAGAGGATACCTCTGAAAAGTAAAAAGTGTATGAAATTATTATTAGAAGTATTTAAGAGGATCTAATACTAGGAGCGTACGATCTTCGCCGCCTGATGCTATATATCTCCCATCGGGTGACCAAGCGAGTGATGCTACCTTATAAAATATAGAATTTTCAGAACCACCCAGAAAACGTAAAATGGTCTGTTTCCTTAGAAGAGAGAGAGGGTTCTTTGATATCTTCGTATCCCAGACAAGCACTGCCGCGCTCCATAGGCTAAGGTATCCCAATGCAATACGTCTGCTGTCGGGAGACCAGGCCATAGCTTTCACTTTATCAAGACCAGACTCATCATAGGTAGTAACGACTTTCCCTGTGTCAACCTCCCAGATATGTACACATAAAAGCTTATTGAATTCTTCATGGCTGATTTGTTTATCCAACATTCTATTGCTGTAACTTTGTGAAGCAATATACTTTCCATCCGGTGACCATACGATAATTTCCACATCAGACCGAGGACCATGCCCAGAATAGGTACTTATGAGGGCTCCTTGAGGATACGTTTTTGTAGCCACGCCGTCTCCTTTCATGAAGCAAAAAAATGGTAGACAAGACAAGAAATAAAAAACCAAAGAGGTTACAATTCCCAAAACAATTATATGATGAAAATAAACAGAAGGGTAGGTTAGTCGTCCTCTTCATCATCACGGGTTTTTCTCTCACGCAGGAACTTTTCATAATCTACCCGCTTGATGCGATAATCCCGACCAACCCGATAAGCGGTTAGTTTCTTTTCTCTAATCCAACTACGGACAGTATCAATTTTAACGCTGAGTTCGTTAGCGATATCTTCAACGGTGAGCCATTGTGTACTCACGTTCGCACCCCATAATTGTTTTTGGAAATTATAAGCTACTTCACAAGTAGAGTCAATTTTCCCTGCTTATTGTCAAACTTCCCCCAAATCACCTTGATTTTTTCAACAATAGTCATGTACACTAGCTAATGCTGAATATTCCAAAACAAAAGCAAATAATACCCAACTTTGGACATTCAGTACAAGCAAAAACCAATTGTAGCCAACCGAGAGGAAGGTGATAAAAAATTGACTCTGCCGTGGGTCAGACGGCAGAGCCTGAAAAGCGAGAACAGACGCCCCCTTTTTAAGAGTGTTATCGTGTTCTCATCTGCTATCAAGGCACATGAGAACCATCAGTGTCAAGAAAGGTAGATCAATGCAGCACTACGGCGACAACTTTGTATTAGTTGTCCCAGACGAACACCCCTTACATACGCCGGAACAGCCATTGTGCGGCGATCCCACCTGTCTCTGCTACGACGACTTAGATACCATTGCTGCCATTCATGAGGCCATCAATGACGGCATTATCACCACCGATGATGCTCAGCGCATTATCAAGGGGCAGACGGTATGAGGGAACAGATCGCACAGCAACCACCATATAGACGGCGTGCAAGTTTGCCGCCGGAGGAGCGTACCGTCTCATATCATCACACAGGAACACGAAGCGGGATGCATCCCGAAGACCAACCATACAGCTCTGCAACCCGCAGCCGGTTTAACGCGCCCACGACAACCCACATTGAAGTAGACGAGGAAGGTGAGGACGTGTATACCCGGCCTCCAACCCGATCAAGCGTCAGGCGCTATGATCTGGCACCCTATGCTGGCAGGGGAGAGCGGAGAACTGAGGAACTACCACGCCCGGGAAAACACCCTGTGTTTTACATCGGTATCTGCCTGGTCATCATGGTCGCATTCCTCACCGCGTATACACTCATCCCGCCGGCCTTTCAGAAATGGCAGGATGAGAGGGTCTATGGCTATCCGCGCACCTTCCAAACCGATGCCAACGTCGGCCACGCAGGGACCGAGCACTTTATCGCTTTGAACAACCACGGCACCATTGAGGTGCTTGAGATCCCAAATTACCCAAGCCCGGCAAACCAGACCCGCTTGTATATCATCGTCCGGCTCACCAACCAGGGGGCTGATCTCGTGCCTGCTACGCTGTCTTTTCCTGATATCAATGGCGATGGCAAAGCGGATATGCAGGTGACAGTCCTTGACGGGTCAAACCCTTCGGTGTGGGTACTGTTCAACAACGGAACAAGCTTTGTTCCTAAGCTCTAGCCAGTCTCATGAGGAGCGGTAGCAATACCGCTTCTCACCATCAGAAAGCGAGTAGGGGATGCACACAAACACACTTGAGGAAACGGAATTGACTGACACTACCAGCGAGCAACAAGTGGAGCCACCGGAAACAATTACTTCACCGGAACCGGAGGAGGAAAAGCCGGAAACGCAGGAGCAGGAAGTAACAGCGCTTGTTCCCATAGAGCCGGAGGTGATCGAAGGGGAAGTCATTGAGCTTGAGCAGCCTGAAATCTCAGAAGATCCTCTTCCTCCACAGCAAAAACCGTACTGGCTACTCATTCCGTTCACCATACTTTTCTGCCTGGTGTTTGTTGCAGCTTCGTTTCTTTTTCCATTCCTTGCCCCTTCGGCAACAGTCACCATTATTCCGGTTGAGCGAACCATTACCCTCACCACAGCTATCCAGGTACACGGCAGGCAGTTACCAGCACTCACACTCATGCAGAGTGTGAGTGCTCCCGCAACAGGAAAACGGCACCAGGACGCAACCAGAGCTACCGGGACAATCACCTTTTACAATGGCCTGCTAACCTCGCAAACCATCGCAGGAGGAACCGTATTAACCAGCTCAGATGGAGTACAAGTTATCACAGACCAACCCGCGATCATTCCGGCAGCAAACCCGCCACTCGAAGGACAGGTTATCGTGACTGCTCACGCATTAAGCGCAGGAGCAGGCGGAAATATACCAGCCTATGACATTAATCAAGCCTGCTGTGCAACCTCAGTCGTTGCCAAGAATACCGAAAGCTTCAGAGGCGGAGCCGCTGCGAGAGACTTTCTTGCAGTCACCAGGACTGACATCAACACCGTTGTCACATCACTCCTTGTTACGCTCAGCCAGAGTGAGAACGCAGCGCTACAGGCCCAACTTCACTTGGGCGAAACACTGGCAGTATCTGCCTGTACGCCGCATGTTGCAAGCAACCACAAACCAGGAGACGAGGCAAAACACGTTACGATAACTGTTTCCGAAACCTGCTCAGGCTTCGCCTATACTGCTCACGAAGTATATATAAATGCTTTGCAGGCAATAACAGCGCAGGCGACAACCATGTTCGGAGCAGAGTACGCACTGCTGGGCGATATCCAAATCACCATTGTCCACGCAACCACTAGAGATCTCAACCAGGGTAGCGTGAGTATGGACGTGCAGGTAACGGGAACCTGGGTCTATCAGATCACACCAGGCATGCAGCATCACCTTCTCAACCTGATTGCAGGCAAGACCATACAACAGGCAGCAGCAATGCTTTTACAAATCCCAGGCATTGCAGGAGCGCAGATCAGTGTGAAAGGAGGGAACCAGACACTTCCGCAAGACCCGGAAAGCATCCATATGATTATCGTCCATCAGAGCGCGTCACTGTAACGCGGTTGTGTTGCAATTGAAAGGGAAAACACTGGTAATAATGGGGACGTATCGGGTATACTTTGAGGTAGAAAAAAGAAACGCGGGTCGTGTTGCTGTTTGCAGCAGACAACACAACCCTCCCGTCTGTCAAGAGTTAGCTTGCAGCCGATTAGCTCTATTTTACCACAAAATAGGCTCAATTTCACCCCTGGCTAACTCACGACAAAGAACAGAAAGTGAGTTAGCACTTTGTCTCCTACCTCAGATGTACCCCAACCGTCTAGCGTGCTGCCTGAAACCAGCACAGCCACCCCCCCTCGTGTTTTGAATTTTCACGACCCTTTATCCCCACAGGATAAGAGTGAATTGTATGCAGTGCTGCAAGACATTGCAAAAGAGCTACGGAGGATTAAACGTGAACAAAAACACCAGAAGCATTAAGCGCAAGGATACAAACATCACAAGTTCTGCACCAGTTGGCATTTTTGATTATCCAAAAGACAAAGACGGGGTAATCTATGTCCGGCAATCGAGCGTAGCCCAGGTGCTTAGAAACATCCATTCCCTAGAAATGCAGACTGACAAATTTGTAGAACATTTTCGAGCTATGGGTTTCACAGGACAGATAGAAATTATCGCTGACGACGAAGCAATGAGCGGCACACTTGATATTCATAAGCGGCCAGGCATGGCACGTATGGTCAAACTCATTGAAGAAGAGGGAGGAAAGCGCATTGGTTGGATAGGCTCAGTGCATGTCAACCGCTTAACTCGTGATCCGTGGCTATTAACCCCTGCACATCTGATGAAGTTATGCTTTGAACATGATGTGTGGATTATCACCTTACGGATGCCCTTTAACTTTCAGGATGAATATTGCCAGCAAGTGTTTATGCTTGAGGCGCAAGAGTCAGCGAGACATCTGAAGTGGATGAAACTCATATTAGGCGGGGGAAAGAGCACAGCAAGTGATAAAGGTCACTATGATGGACGACCTGTCCCTTGGGGTTACATCGTTGACCGGACAGACCCCAAATGGAAAAAGTATATCGTCTACCGTCCTCATGCTGAGATTGTCTATTGGCTGTTCAAACGGTTTTTTGAACTTGACGGGAACTTACCCGCCCTCTGTAGGGAAGTTGAACGACTGCCGTACCTGTTCCCGCCATTTGAGCCAGGAATAGATACCAGGGGAGCGCGAAGACCAAAACGACGAAGAAGAGAAAGACGACAATTCTCTGAGGGATATACACCAAGTCAGGAGGGATTGATAGGAATTTTAACCAATCCTGTCTACGTAGGATGGTGGATACCGCTTGAAGGCGGCCTTATTGAACACAATCACGAACCGATTGTTGACGAGTGGTTATTCACCTATGCACACAAACGACTCAGCGCATACGATTTAAACGGCGAACGGCAGAAACCACTGTACATTATCCGAAACGGGCAGGCGCAAGCAATGCTGAAAAAAGTCGCCTATGCACCAAACGGGCATCGCATGTATGCATCCTGCGAGGGAAGAAACGATAGTGAGATGTACCGCTCCTCAGAATATACAAAAGTAGGAAAAGCGCGTACCTTTGCCTTGCCAGCAAAGATCATTGACAGCGCGTTTCGTAAAAAACTCTTTGAACATTTGCAAGCATGGAAAGGATGCGAAGATTGGGAAGAACAGCTAGAACAGATAGAGAAGAGCATAGAGCAAAGAAAACAAACTATTCTTAACTTGCTTGCTGAAGCAAAGCGGCAATGGCAAGAAAGCATGTCTACCCTCAAGAACCCGAACATTCCCAAAACAGAGCAGATGAAAATTGATCTTGCCCAAACGTGTGCAGGACTTGAGGGAAAAATAGCAGAACTAGAAAAAGACCTCAATCAGCCGGTAAGCGAAGAGGAAGAAGATCAGAGAATACAATACCGTATCTATACGCTTCTTCCCGACCTTCTTGACCATTGGGACAGTGTTCCATTTACCGACCGGCTCCGTTTCATCAGTGCTTTGGTGCGTTGTGCAGTACTCCGCCGTCCTACTCCTGGTTGGGCAGTGGTAGAAATAGAATGGAAGCGAAATGATTGGGACGATGATATAGCCTATATCAGGATAGACTCAAATGGTGGATTGTGGAGTGAGGAAGAAGAAATTACCTTGCAAACGCTCTATTCGACCATAACTGCGAAGGAACTGGTACAAGCTCTACCGAATAGAACCTGGCAGGGGATTAAACAAAAGGCGTCTCATTTGCATTTGCACAGAAAGAAAGGAGACGAACAGAAGAGCGCGGGATACCTTGACTATTGGGTTGTCTGTTACACTGATGTGCAGTATGCACAGGAAAAGAATTTAGTCTTACACGACAAAAATCCGCAGTGGTGCAGGCTACTCCAACATGCCCTGAGAGGCGAGCATAACCATCGGCCATGAAGCCTGCTCCCTGCTCATGACGAGCAAGGATGTGACGCAGGCCCGTTTCATCGTGCATGGCGTCGTAAAGAGATAGTGTGTGTACGCCTGGAATACCAAAGATAGTATCGACGCCATGGGCGCGGAGAGTGGCTATAACCGCCTGCGCTCCAGTCAGAAGTGGCATGGTGAAAGCTGCCTTTCAAAATGATGATAGAATGCTCTTTCCCGAAGTCTTAGAGTCTTCCATCATTATATATCACCTGGTCCCTAAGGAGCTTCTTTGAGACTAGCGCCTACACGCACGATTCTGAGTGTGCGTTCGGCCGCGTCGCGCATCAACCGGGCTGCGTGCTCCATCGCGTATGCCAACGTCACGGGGCCAGGAGGGAGTACTGCCACGGCATCGACGCCAAGCGAATAAACGGTTTGGTAGCCATCGCCCAGACCTCCGGCCAATGCCATGACTGGCAGTCCATGGCGTTTCGCTACAGCTGCTACGGCTCCAACGCTTTTGCCGTAAGCTGTCTGACTATCGAGCTGTCCCTCGGCTGTTATGACCAGGTTTGCTGTACGTACTCGTTCTTCGAGTCTCACTGCCTCCAATACGATCTGCGCACCAGGCCGCAGTGTTGCGCTAAGGAAAGCGATCAAACCTGCACCCAGACCACCAGCAGCGCCCGCGCCGGGGATATCACGCGCGGATTGCCCAAGGTCACGTTCGATGATTTGCGCGTAATGAGCGAGCGCCTCGTCCAGTTGTACGACCATCTCGGGGGTTGCGCCTTTTTGTGGGCCGTAGATCGCTGATGCCCCCGTGGGGCCACAGAGGGGGTTGTTGACGTCGCAGGCAACCTCGAAGGTGCATGCCTGCAAACGTGAATCCATTGTCGTGGTTGAGATATGGGAGAGGGTAGCGAGCGCTGCCCCGCCAGGCGCGATCTCTCGTCCATCTTCGGTGAGAAGCGAAGCCCCTAATGCTTGCGCCATGCCTGCGCCGCCATCGTTGGTCGCGCTGCCGCCAATGCCGATGATGAAGCGGCGGCGGCCACGATCTAGCGCTGCTAGGATCAACTCCCCCACGCCGTAGGTTGTGGTGATACGAGGGTCGCGCCTGTCGGGAGGGACAAGCGGCAGACCAGAACTGGCTGCCATCTCGATCGCCGCGGTACGCCCATCGCCGAGCAGTCCGAAGAAGGCTAAGACGGGCTCACCGAGCGGGCCGGTCACCTTTTGCCGCACAATCTCCCCACCTGTAGCATCTACCAGCGCCTGGACTGTACCCTCGCCGCCATCGGCCACGGGCACGATTTCGATCTCCGCTTCCGGATGGACATTTCGCACACCCTGTGCTATGGCTTCTCCGGCCTGCGCTGCTGTGAGGCTGCCTTTGAGCGATTGAGGAGCAATGATAATACGCATGCGTGCACCTCCGTGAGGATGGAAAGGTACGTATTGATTGCGTGTATTTATTTTACGATGTTTGCGGCTAAATGTCGATTCTGTGAGCGATCTGGGGGATAATAGCTTGCAAATACCTTGCATGATTCAGGGTAATTATTTGAAAACGCCGCTTGCCTGGTTCTGAGAGAGCTTCCATTTGCGCGCGCATGCTGCATGAAGAATGTGCAGTTGAGTCTGGTGATATCCCATACATATTTTACATCTATTGTCATATAGCTTCTACCTGAGCAAAAAGACGCTGATATTACCTTCTAAAGGTATACCTTCTTTTTTAATCCCTTCCAAACGGTAATATGCTGGAGGCTGGAAATTTCTGCCTTGTCAAGATGTCTGCCTCTGGTGATTCCCCATAAGCCCGCAATAGATCCTTCGCTGTGCTCAGGATGACACCATGAAGAAGGCTGTCATCCTGAGCACAGCGAAGGATCTCTGGCGCGAAGTCGTCCAACAGACCTGACTCACGTAGCCCTGTCGACTTAGGGGAATCACCAGGTCTGCCTCCCGATTGTGTCATTGGTCAAGGCGATGTGGCCAACATGGACCACACTGTCCCCCGACACGGGCGGCCATAAAGGCCCCCCACTCCGCTCCACACCACTCCCGCCCCTACGGATCACTCGGCCTGCTGCCTGTCTCCAAGGCTGCTCCATCCCTTAGGTTGATGAGTATTGGGCACCCATTGCGAGTCCTGCCATCTCACATGAGCTTGTTCTCAATGGCGTAGCGAGTCGCTGCATTGCGGGAGGTAATGCCCAGTTTGCTGTAGATGGAAACGAGGTGGGCATGGACCGTGCGAGGGCTAATAATCAACTGTTCAGCTACTTCGGTATCCCTCAATCCCTGCGCTACCAGGCGCAGCACCTCCACCTCCCGTGCCGTTAAGCCATCGGGGTAGGTGACGCGTGCCACCACCGGGGGTGATGGTTGTCCTGCAAGGGCTGGCGTAGGCGTCACTGGTTCCCGTGCGGCGAGGACTTGTTCCAGTGTCATTGCCCGTCCCTGTGCCCACGAGGCGGCAAAGGCCTGCTCGCCGAGGTGTGTGCGGGCGGTAGCGACTGAGTGCTCGTAGTTGGTGCGATAAACAGGTGGGAGAGGTGTACCCATGGCTTCGCGCAGGGCTTCGGCTGCACCCCAGAGGCGTGCGGCCCAGGCAGATTCTCCCGCTGCCGCAACTACATCCGCCAATTCTTTCAGACAGGTCGCGATCAACGTCTTGTCACCGAGCATTCTTGCTGTCTCCAACCCCTGCTCATAGAGAGCACGTGCAGCTTCTTCGTCGCCCTGGTGAGCTTCTACCTGCGCTAACAGGTGGAGCGCCCAGGCTAAGCCGGTGGGGTCTCTCGCCTCCTTCCCCATGGCCAGGCTCTCTTGCGCGAGCAGACGAGCGGTGGCAGCATTGCCTTGCTGAAGGGCAATTTGTCCTAACAGGCTGAGTGTTTCGCCGATCCTCTCCTTTTCGCCCATTTCTCGGTGGCGGGCAAGCGCTTCCTCTGCCAACAGGTGTGCTCTCATCAGATGGCCCTGGGCAAACAGCAGCTCTGCCAGCCGCTGGCGCGAGGAAGCCATGCCTCCCTTGTCTCTTACTTCACTCAGGAGCGTGAAGCTCTCCTCAAACAAGGCATGTGCTCTGACATACTCTCCCTGCCTGCCAGTCCCGACCGCCAGGCCGTGGAGCAAACTGGCCATGCCTCGTTTATCTCCTGCCTCTCTCGCAATGGCGAGACCCTCTTCGTGCCGGGAACGTGCTGCTGCAAAATCGCCCCTCCAGTGGGCAATCACTCCGAATTGGAAGAAGGTCCTGCCCAGCTCGACCTGGTTGCCGAGTTCTCTGAAGAGCAACAGGCTCTCCTGGCAGAGGCTCTCGCCTCGAGCAGTATCCCCGTGAGCCGCTGCCAGCTGCCCAGCTGCCCGCAGGGCCTTCGCTCGCACCAACGTTGCTCCTCCCTCGCTTCGAGCCAGGGCTCGTTCCAGGAAGGTGCTCCCTTCACTGAAGTACTCGCGCCTGGACCAGAACCACCACAGGGCTCCACCCAGGCGGAGAGCCATCTCGATGTGCTCCCTGACCTCCGCTCGTTCAAGCAACCAGTTCAGTGCGGCTCGCAGATTGTCATGCTCTCGCTCCAACCGTTCAAACCACACGGCTTGCTGGGGTCCCCAGAATGCGGGCTCCGCCTGCTCAACGAACGCCAGGTAGTACTGAGCGTGCGCCTGCCGGGTGGTCTCCATCTCACCGCTCGTGACCAGGCACTCCAGCCCATACTCGCGGAGTGTCTCCAGCAGCATAAGCCCTGGCTCCTCATCCTCCTGCTCGATCTGTTGCAACAAACTCTTGTCAAGCAGCGAGGCCACGCCATCCAGGACCTCTTCCGCTTGACCATCAAGCGTGATGCAGACCGCTTCAACCGCTTCCAAGGTGCAGCCGCCAGCGAATACTGAGAGACGTCGGAACAGGCGCTGCTCCTCTGAACTCAGCAGATCATAACTCCACTGGATCGTGTTGCGCAGGGTCTGTTGTCTCACTGGCACATCCTGTGCTCCGCTCGTCAAGACCTGGAGACGGTGCTCCAGGCGCTTGAGGAGGGCATGGGGTGGAAACAGCTTGATACGGGCCGCGGCCAATTCGATTGCCAGCGGCAGTCCGTCCAGGCGCACACAGATCTCGGCGATAGTGCGGGCATTGGCGGTGGTCAGCCGGAAGGCGGGCTTGGTAGCCTGTGCACGTTGTATAAACAGCATGACCGCAGCGTACTGCGAGAGGGACGTGTCCTCCGGAAGTCGTCTCAGATCGGGGAGCGCCAGTGGAGGAACGGGGAACTCGTGTTCCCCTTGGATATGCAGCGTGGCACGGCTGGTGACCAGCAGCTTCAGGTCAGGGCAACAAGCCAGCAGGTCAGTCAGATGTGGGGCAGCTTGGACAACTTGCTCGAAGTTGTCGAGCAGGAGCAGCAGGTGCTTGTCTTGCAGAAAGGCTTTGAGGAGGTCCAGTAGAGGTTGTGCCGCGGTCTCTTTGAGGTCGAAGGCCTGGGCGATGGTGGGAATGACCAGGTCGGGGTCGCTGATGGGAGCCAGTGAGATGAAGCAGATGTCATTGGCAAACTCACGTAGCAGGTTGGTTGCGACTTGCAAGGCCAGGCGTGTTTTGCCGATGCCGCCGGTGCCGGTGAGCGTCACGAGGCGCACCTCAGGACGACGCAGGAGGGCACAGGTAGCAGCTATCTCCTGCTCGCGCCCGATGAGGGGGGTGAGCTGCACGGGTAGGTTGTGTGTGATTACTCGCTCTTTGGGCGGAAGAGCTACGAGTTGTGGTCGCTGCATGGCTCAACCTGCTGGATGCTCCTGCTCTGGCAATGCCGGTGTACAGATAGACGCCTCTTCCGCGTCTTTTTTGCACTTATATTATACCTGAGCAGAGCGCGGTTGTCATGGAGGGGAAAGAGAAGGTCTTTCTGATTGTTGCTTTGGTCACTTCTTGTGAAAACACTGCCGGTTCGAGGTCGTACGATGTGCAGAAGTCTTCATAAGCGAGTATTTGGAGGTCGGGAAGCATACAAAGATATCTGACATATGGTAGTATATACCAGCAGTTCCCTAGTGTATTCTCCCCAAAGCTTTGTGGGAAAAGAGGGGAAGGGGCGAGGACACCTCGCGCTCCGGCAGGGGCTTCCCCCATAGGCGTTCATTTAAGCAGATGTTCCATGACCACAAGGGTCGCCAGACAGCATGCCGTCACTTGTCACCCTGAGCGCGAGCTTTGGATCTGACTCGCCGGGCACAGAGATCCTTCCCCTTCGCTACGCTCAGGGCTGCGGCTCATGCGCTCAGGATGACAGGAGAGGGTGGACCGTCTCGGTCGCCCTGGACAGGAAGTGAACGCTTATGGGGATTCCCCTGCACCCCTTTCCCCGATAGCTCTATTGGTCTTGCACTAGTCCAGCAGAGAGGAGTTCAGCTGTTTGATGTACCCGGCCCCCCTTGCAGCGACAGCTGCCGCGCTCCGCGGTGGGCAGATCGATCTACTGGCCTATCTGGACGACGTGTGCGATCGTCTCGCCGAGCTTGATCCCGTGGTGCAGGCGTTCCTGCCAGAGGCAGACCGGCGTGCCCGTTTGAGAACCGAGGCGACTGCGCTGCGGGCGCGTTTTCCTGATCCTGCCACGCGACCTCCACTATATAGTATTCCCGTTGGGGTCAAAGATGTGTTCCCGGTCGATGGCTTTCCTACCCAGGCAGGATCACACCTGCCTCCAGAAGTATTTGTCGCACTGGAGGCCGCCTGCGTTACGATGCTGCGCGCGGCAGGCGCCCTCATCCTCGGCAAGACCGTCACAACCGAGTTCGCCTACTTTGAACCGGGACCAACTCGTAACCCCCATCATCTCGATCACACGCCTGGGGGTTCAAGCAGCGGTTCAGCAGCTGCCGTCGCCGCGGGGATGTGCCCACTGGCGCTTGGTACGCAGACGATTGGGTCGACCATTCGTCCGGCGGCCTTTTGCGGCATTGTTGGCTTTAAACCCACCTTCGGTCGTATTCCCAGGGCTGGTCTGATCCTCTGCTCGGACTCGCTCGATCACGTTGGCTATTTTACCCAGGATGTCGCCGGTACCGCTTTGGTGGCCTCGCTGCTGTGTCGCGACTGGCATCCCGTCACACCTGCCGCTTTACCCACCCTGGGTGTGCCTGATGGTCCTTATCTCGCCCAGGCATCGACAGAAGCGCTGGATGCTTTCGAAAGGCAGCTTGCTCTGCTGCAGAATGCCGGGTATACTGTGCGGCGGGTGGCCGCTTTAGACGATATAGAGGCCATTCATCACCGTCACCTGCGCCTGGTCTTCGCTGAAATGGCCCAGGTCCATGCTGCCTGGTTTGAGCAGTATGCATCGCTCTACCGGCCACGTACAGCTGCTGCCATCCGGGAAGGACGAACTATCAGCGCCGAAGAGGCGGCCCGAGCGCGTGAAGGACGTATGCTGCTGCGTACTGCATTAGAATCGCTGATGGCCCAGGAGGGGATTGATGTGTGGGTCTGCCCTGCTGCTCCTGGCCCTGCCCCGGAAGGGATTGACGCTACCGGCAGCCCGGTCATGAACCTCCCGTGGACCTATGCCGGGATGCCTGCCATTACCGTCCCCGCGGGGCGTTCTGTCAATGGATTACCCCTCGGGTTCCAGTGCGTCGCAGCCACTTTGGCTGATGAGTACCTGCTAGCATGGGCGGGACCCATAGCAGGGATGATGGCTCGCTATGGATCGTCACCTTTTATACCGAGGAGGCTGACTTTGGATGAGACTTCTGACCTTTTTAATTCCCCCTTGCACATCATTTCCGTGGGCGCCGACCTCTTTGCTGATGCGCTGGTTACCCAGGGCGTGCCTGTAACACGTGTTACCTGGCAGCCTGCGGCGGGCAATAGCGACGCGGTTCTGAGTGTGCTGCTGGGGGACCCGCGAGTGAACCACGCCAATCAGGAGGCAGTACAACGTATGATGGCCGCGCGGCCCCGTTTCGTGGACGTGCGACCAGCTGGCGAGGCGATACCAGGCATGCATAAGCGCCTGCTGCTACACGCCGGGCCACCAATCACCTGGGAGCGCATGTCGGGTCCCTTGCGTGGCGCGATCACGGGCGCGCTGCTCTACGAGGGGCTGGCAGCGGATATAGCAGCTGCAGAGCGCTTAGCAGCAAGTGGCGATATTGCCTTCGCTCCCTGCCACCACTATAAAGCGGTTGGGCCGATGGCCGGCGTTGTCTCGGCATCCATGCCAGTCCAGGTTATAGAAGACCCGATCTACGGACACCAGACATTCAGCACTCTGAACGAGGGACTAGGCAAGGTCTTGCGCTACGGCGCTCATAGCCCCGAGGTCCTGACAAAGCTGCGCTGGATGGAGCAAGTGCTGGCACCGGCGCTGGCCCGTGCGGTGCATGCAATGGGAGGCGTGGAGACCAAGGCCATGATAGCGCAGGCCCTGCTCATGGGTGACGAGTGCCACAATCGCAACAAAGCGGCAACCTCGCTCTTCCTGCGCGAGGTCGCACCGTACCTGGTGGAAACTGGAACGTCCACAGAGGAGACGGCCAGCGTATTGCGCTTCATCCATGGTAATGATCATTTTTTTGTGAACCTCTCGATGGCAACGTGCAAAGCAGCAACGCTGGCGGCGCACGGCGTTGCCTTCAGCAGCGTGGTGACCACCATGGCTCGCAATGGCACAGATTTCGGCATTCGCGTGAGTGGATTGGGTGATCGCTGGTATGTGGCCCCGGCGCAGCAGATCAAAGGGCTCTATTTTAGTGGCTTCTCGGAGGAGGATGCCAACCCGGATATCGGCGATAGCGCCATCACGGAGACGGCTGGCATTGGCGGGTTCGCCATGGCGACGGCACCGGCCATCGTACGGTTCATTGGCGGGACGCCTGCTGATGCACTGCGGTATACATTGGAGATGTACGACATTACAGTAGCCGAGGAAAGTCAGTATCAACTGCCACCGCTGAGTTTTCGCGGCTCACCGGTGGGCATTGATATCCGGCAGGTCGTGCGCCAACAGTTGTTGCCAATCATCAACACCGGTATTGCCCATCGCCTGCCAGGTATAGGTCAGGTTGGCGCGGGAATTGTGCGCCCGCCGATGGAGTGCTTTGTCGCGGCAGTGCGCGACCTGGCGGCTGGCATACAGCGAGAAGGATGAAATTGATCGATCAGAGTATCCTGGATGTAGTTGAAAAATCAAGGAAAGTAAGGAGAAGAAACCATGAAGCCAATCGACCTTAGCCACATGCGTGTCATTGACCTGTCGCAAAACTGGGATGTGAATACCCCCTCTTTTGCCACATACGAAGGGCCTACCGTCAAGTGGATCAAACGCCCCGCCTTTGAAAAAGTGGGGGGGCAGTTCATCTCATCTACGCTGCATGTAGGGACGCACCTGGATGCCCCGCTGCACTTCATCACGAATGGACAGGATATTGGTAGTATTCCGCTGGACAAGCTGGTGGGGCCGGGGGTAGTAGTGGACCTGGAGGCAATGGGCGTCGGGGATTATGAGATCTATACTTCGCAGCACTTTGAGGAGTGGGAGCGTAAGACGGGCATACGTATCGAGCCGGGCGATATTGTGGTGGTGCATACCGGCTACCACAAATATTATCAAAGCAACTGGTACGGTACATGTGAGCCGAACGAGATTCGTTATTTCAACATGCACCCCGGACCCACCCGCGAGTTTGTCGACTGGACACTGAAGCGGCAGATCGCCTGGTTTGCCATTGATGCCAGTTCGATGGATCACCCCATGAACACGGTGCTGCGCATAGTCCGTTCTGACCTGGCTGCCAGGTGCGCTAAGAAGCTGGGCAGACCGCTTGAAGAAATCTGGCCCGAAGATGACCTGCAGCTGATGCACTACCAGTTATTCCCGCATGGGGTTTTCCACGTTGAGAATGCAGGCGGCATGATCGACGAGGTGCTCGATATGCGCTTATGGATCGGTTGTTTCCCCTGGAAGTTCAACATGGGAGAAGCGGCTTTCTGCAGGCTGGTAGCGTTCGTGGAGAAGTAGCCATTTCTCAGTACATCACGTTATTGCTGAGATCAACAGAGATGTCCATCAGCGTGCTGATTTCAGGCATGTTTTAGACCAAACCAGTTATCTGGTCTTGCAAATATGATCCACCAGAACACCAGCATCGCCGCTGTAAGCACAATCGTATAGGGCAAAAGGGACCAGATGCCGACGCTCTGCGCCAGGATACCGGCCAGCCAGGGGAACACAGCGATGCCCAGGATGCTCATGCTGACCAGGAAGCCGATGGCGCTGGATACGAGGCGGCTGGACACCAGGTTTGGCATCAAGGCGACCGTGGTCGGGTAAATCGGACCCAGGCTATAGCCGATAAAGCAAAAGCCGACAGCGTCAGCGATCTCGAAGGGAAACAACCAGATGATCAGCACACCGATGACGATGCCAGCCATGCAGCTGTAGATCAGGCCAACATTGCCTATGCCAAGCCGTTCGGCGATATTGCTCAGCGTGAAGCGCCCGAGCGTCAGGCCTAACCAGTATCCACTTACTGTCAGGCTCGATAGTAGTACCTGCTGGTGTCGTCCCTCGACCAGGAAGCTATAGCTCCAGTTGCCCAGGCTCACCTCTATCCCAACATAGAGCAGGAGAAACAGCGATGCCCACCAGACCACCGGCAGCCTGAGCGCGGCGGTCAATATGTTTCCGGTCGTGGCTGCCTCCTCTTTACGCGTGGAAGCGGCAGGGGGCTGGTGACTGAAGACGATGGCAAAGCCGAGCAGCAGTGGCAGGCTCAGCAGGGTCCAGGTAAGGTAGACGCTGTTCCATCCCCAATTCAGCGCTAAAATAGTGGCTGCCACGACCGGACCGAACAAGGCGCCTGCTCCATAGAAGGCGTGAAGGGAGTTCAGCAGCGAAGTATTACGTGGGAGCGCCACAACATAGGCGTTTAGCCCAGTCTCGATGATTGCTATGCCGAATCCCAGGAAAAGCCTTGTCGCCAGGACAGCGACGAAAGGGGGTTTAAGACCGATGGTGAGCGTCCCCAGCAGAAATGTGAGCGTTCCCATGAGCAGAAATCTACGTGGACCCAGCTTCTCCAGCAGGAGACTGCTGCTGAATGCCGAGAGAAAGTAGCCAGTGGAACTGGCGAGGAACAGGAGGCCCACCACCGATTTATCTACCTGGTAGTAGCTGCTCAAGCCTGGAAGGACTACCCCGGCTGCACCACTGTTTGCACCAATTAACGCAAAACCAAAGAAGGCGATAGCCATACGCAGGTAGGATTGCTTCAATGTTCAACATCCCTTAACTACTCCGCCTGCAGCAGGCGAAAGGTGTTCGTGATGCGTGCCGTTTTGCCAAGCATGGCGCTCACCCCGCAGTATTTTGTCTCGGCAAGTTCGATTGAACGGCGCATTGCCTCCGGCTGCACGTTATGGCCGCTGACAACGTGCTCGATGCTGATCTCTGTGAACACCTTCGGGTGCTCCGGCGCACGCACGCCGTGGACATGTAGCTCGTACCCCGTGACCTCCTGGCGCTTCTTGAGTAGTATAGGCAGGACGCTCATGCCCATGCAGCCAGCAATCGCCACCAGCAGCATGCCCATCGGGCGAAACCCTTCGTTGTGCCCGCCGTCCTGCTCGTCTACATCGAGCGTGACGCGATGCCCGGTGTCATCATCGATCTCGAACTGCCATTCTGTGGCCCAGGTTGCTCGTACGCTGATTTCTGTAGCCATGATGTTCTCCTTCTGTGTGGTCTGTAGCTCAAGCTCACCGGGCATACCTGTCCCCCCGACAGGATGCCGCAAGGGTCGCCCCTAAATCTTAGGATTCGCTGCTCTCAGGACCTGGTGAGTCAAAGCGAATCTGCCCCAGGTTTTTGATTGAGCCAGGCAATAGGTAACTGATGTGCATTTACGTTTATAATGCCTGTTTCTGTGCGGCCTGGCGGCTGCGAAATGCCTGCTCGATGAAGCGCTGGAGGTGGTGGTATATGAGCAGGCCTCTGAAATCGGCGAGTTGTGGAACTATGACGAGGCCATACCTGATGGCGGCGGGGTCATGTATCGTTTGCTACGCGCCAACACGTCCAGGCACACGCTCGCCTTCTCCGATTTTCCGCTTCCGAAGACATTGCCGGATTTTCCTCACCATTGCGAGGTGCTCCAGTACCTGCGGAATTACGCTGCGCACTTTGGCTTGCAGAGAACTCTCCGCGTTAGATCTCAGTCAGGCGAAGCGTCATCAGTTCCTGGTCAAAATAGCGCTCGTGCAATTTGAGCGCGCGCCGTTCCAGCCCATAGGTTTCGAAGCCCTGCGCGATAAAGAGGTGACGGGCTTCTTTGCTGGTGAGCACCACACTCAAGTTGATCTGTTCGAGGCCAGGCAAGGTCTTCGCATAAGCAATGGCAGCTTGCAACAACGCCTTGCCTATACCTTTTCCTCGCAACTCTTGGGGCACATACATGCCCCAAATGTGGCCTTTGTGGCGTTTTTTCGCTTCTTCCTCGCGCTGGAAGCCAGCAATACCTACCAGCGTTGTTCCCTCGAAGGCACCGAAGGTCACGTCGTCGGGCGCGGTATCTCTCTTGCGGAGTCCCGGCGCCATGCCCGCAATGCCTCGTTCGAGGATTTCTTCATAGGATGCGCCGAACGATTCGGGGTTGTCGCGCAAGGCGCGGAGCCGGATGTTCCAAAATGCCTCGGCATCTGCCTCTCTCAATATGCGTACGTCCATCTATGCCCTCCTCGATAGCGTTTTCTCTTGCTCGATGCTGTATGTTTCTGCCTCTCATCCTACCGCTTCAGAAGTCGTGCGTCAAGGACGGGAGTTGAGCGCAGCGTAGCGACGATCGCCAGGAGACAGGCAATAGGGGCCAATCACGACACTTGCCAATAATGTTGATAATAGAAAAGATACGCTGTTGGTGGAATGCCCAACAATCACATAGCAATTTCATTCCAGGTACAGTTCAATTCTGAAGACTCCCCGTGCTAAAGCAACGGGAGTTCTGGGCGGTGCTTCCACTCTCCCTCGTCTCAGGAGCAAGAGAGGCTCTTGTGTGGCTTCGCCCCGATTTTGGGCAGACGCGCTCCGGCTCTGGGAATACCAAAGCTTCTGGGCAAGTCCTGCCCCTCTTTCGCGCGTTCTTCCAGTCGCTCGTGTGCTGCCCGCAGGCGCGCCTCCGCACCTTCCCAGGGTACTTGGTACCGGGCACAAGAGAGCACCAGTTGCACGGAGTAGCGATCTCCCTGGTTGTCAGTGCCGTGTGCGGGGCGGCTGGAAGCACGGCGTCTGATCAGACGGGCATATTTGATGCGGTGCGAGAGACCATGCTTGACCAGCGGGTCGTTCCAGTTGCACCTTCTGCCAGGCGGACTCCTCTACCCGCGAGAGCCGCATCACGCCAGGTATCCGCATGACAGGGCAAGGACTCCTCTTGCCGCCGCTCTGGGTGCCGCTGTTGTCCATGGCTGCCTGAGCGGATGTGCACCGGGGCCCAACCCAGTGGCAAGAGGATCGCCGGTTCTCGCAACCCCACCGAGCTTCCTCCACGCAAGGACGCCTGCTCCACCAACGGCGACATGGCGCGCGTGCGGAGCAGCAGGGCATCGGGGATGGCGGCGCGTGCTCGCCGCACTTCTACTGCATCCAGGCTTGCAAAGATCCCCAGGTCCTCATGCCACCCGACCAGTTCATGCAGCGGCCCTCTGGCCCTCGTGGTGGCTAAATCTGGCCGCTCACCTGCTCGCAGCGCCTCCGCCACTGCTACTTCCTCCTTTAGAACTTCTCTTCTCGTGCATCACCTCTTTTCCTTAACTCCAAATGTCTGGTGCTCAGTTCTTGTTCTCCCAGATCTGTAAAACCTGTTGATATGCTTCCCACGTGTCTACATCGAAGCTTGCCGTGGCATTACCTATCTCAACCGCTGCTATATCTTGATGATGGCGTTCTATGACGCTGCGTCCACCCTCGTCACCCGTGGTTTGCAGCAGCTCGGCGAAAAGACTGGCGTCGAATAGGACAGGGTTGCCTCTCCTCCCATCGTAGAGCGGCGCGACAATGCGTTTTCCTGTCACCTGCCAGGTAGCGATGAGTGTATCGATGATCGTCGTAGTCATCAATGGCTGGTCACCCAGTATCACCAACGTGCTGCCCACCTCTGGCGCTGGCGGCGTTTGTGTGTTACCCATAGCCATCAGCGCGTGTAATCCGGCATGTAATGAGGTGCTCATGCCTTGTAAATAGCGAGCATTCTCGACGATGGTCACACCTGGATGTCCTGCGTAAGCATTGATATGCGAACGTACCTGGTTGGCCTTATGCCCTAACACGATGATAATGGGACGCGCTTGTGAAGCGAGCGTAGCCTCTATCACATGCTCCAGTACTGGCCGGCCTGCAAGCGGCAGCAATAGTTTGTGCCGGCCGGCGCCCATGCGACTGGAACTACCTGCTGCCAGGATGATGGCGCCGCTAGAAGAGGATAGATGCATGTCGCAACCTCCAACAGGTCCCATATGTGCGTGTAAAGTTGTCAGCTAATGATATAATAGTCCGGGGCATTGATATACCCCATTACTTGCGGACTTTTCTCAAACCTGGCCGGGAGACCATATTACCATGTCGCATATTCATCACGTCAATAGCAGTAATGTTGAGGCTTTAGACGCCGAGACGCAGGCCAGGTATGAACACCTGCAGGCGATTTTATGCGACATGGAGTCGGTGCTGGTTGCTTATTCGGGTGGGGTTGATAGTGCTCTTCTGCTCAAAGTGGCCCATGATGTGCTGGGGGACCGCGCTCTGGGTGCGATAGCATCTTCGCCTGCCTATGCTGATGAAGAAACAAGCCAGGCCATTGCAGTTGCAGACCAGATGGATATCCCAGTGATTACCTTGCAAACGCATGAGCTTGAGGACGAACGTTATGTTGTCAATGATTTTAACCGTTGCTACTTCTGCAAAACCGAACTCTTCAGTAAGCTGGAGCCGCTGGCAAAACAGCATAACCTGCGCCATATCGTTTATGGCGTTAACAAAGATGACGACAGCGATTTCCGCCCTGGACAGCGGGCAGCGCGAGAATTTGGGGTCCGAGGTCCACTCAAAGAAGCAGGTATGGGTAAACGCGAAATACGTGCCATAGCTCATTTGCTCGGTGTGCCTGTATGGGATAAGCCCGCGATGGCCTGTTTCTCATCGCGTATCCCCTATGGGACTAAGGTGGATGTAACCTCGCTGCAAATGATCTATAAAGCAGAAAAATTGCTGCACAATCTTGGTTTTCACCAGTTGCGTGTGCGCCATCATGACAAGATTGCACGTATCGAGGTAGAACGATCTGAGATGCCCCGCCTGGTTGAAGAGGAGATGAGCCGCGTGGTAACGGATGGCCTGCGCAAGATAGGTTATACGTATGTGACCATCGATCTACTAGGATACCGTACCGGCAGCATGAACGAGGGATTTTTCAAGAAGAGAAAAGTCTGAAATCAATCTATGCCCTGGAAAGTCAGGTGTGCTTCATTGGGTAAACAAATTACGTCTAAAGAAAATCGCTCAACAAGCAAACAAAACAATCAGCAGCAGAATCGACCTGCGAGAATGACGCGCCAGGCAATAAAGTACGAGCGCCGCCAGGAGGAAAAGAGACGCCGCCAGGAGGAGCAGAGGCGTGCCGCTCGCAGAAGGCGCATTACAATTAGCAGCGTCGCAGCTGTGGCAGTACTACTTCTGGGTGTTCTGGGTTATTTTGCTTACACAAATTATGTTCACCCCTCTGTCGATGTTGCCCCCACGGTAGTTCCGACGCCTGTTAATCCTAATTATCCTGCTGTTGATAATATACCTTGTGATGTTGGCGAACAAACTGCGGTTCATTATCACGCCCACCTCTCTCTCTATATTGATGGGCAAGCAGTGGCTCTACCTGGCAACATTGGCATCGCGTCGAATGGCTCTTGCTTCTACTGGCTCCATACGCACACCGCTGCTCGTCAGAGCAGTGGCGGAGTGATACATATTGAGTCACCAGCAAAAGATACATTTACGCTGGGCAATTTCTTTGACATCTGGGGCCAGCAGTTCTCATCGCTAAGCTATCCTCCCCAACTAGATCAACCGGGTGGAGCAGGCTGGCAAATCTTTATCAATGGGAAGCCCTACAATGGAAGTGATTTTCACAATATTGCCCTGAAGTCTCATCTGCTGATCACCCTTGCATACAACACTTCAGGAGTGCAGCCTGATACAATCTTCAATTGGGGTAATCTCTAATGGTTCCTGTGGTATAATCTGGGTGTGTACAATGAACACTTTCTACGTGTGTAATCACCTATCAGGAACAGAAAATCATGCCAGAGCGTACCATCTACTTTGACCATGCCGCCACCACCGCGCTTGATGCGCGGGTGTTAGATGCGATGTTGCCCTACTTTACGACGGAGTATGGCAATGCAAGCAGCATCTATACACTTGGGCGACATGCCATGCAGGCTATTGATAGCGCCCGTGAACAGGTGGCTGAGGTCCTCGGCTGCCGCCCTACCGAGATCACCTTTACAGGATGTGGCTCCGAGAGCGACAACCTGGCAATTAAAGGTATCGCCCATGCCGCCCAGAAGAAGGGTAATCATCTGATTACCTCGTCCATTGAACACCATGCTGTGCTGCACACCTGCCAGTACCTGGAGCGTTTTGGCTTTAAAACAACATACCTGCCTGTCGATGCCTATGGCATGATCGACCCTGATGATGTCGGACGCGCCATTACCGATCAGACTATCCTCGTCTCGATCATGTATGCTAACAATGAAGTAGGTACAATCGAGCCTGTGGCGGAGATCGGCCGTATTTGCCGCGCCAGGAAAGTGCCTTTCCATATCGATGCGGTGCAAGCAGGCGGCTCTTTGCCGCTGAGCGTTGCGGAGCTCAACGCCGACCTGCTCTCTCTTTCAGCGCACAAATTCTATGGTCCTAAGGGCGTTGGCATACTTTACGTGAGGCAGGGCGTTCGCCTCCTGCCCCAGCTTCAGGGCGGGTCGCAGGAACGAGGACGGCGGGCAGGTACCGAGAATGTCGCGGGCATAATAGGCGCCGCTGCTGCCTTGCGCCTGGCGCAGGAAGAACTACCACTAGTGTCGCCGTATATATCAACTTTGCGGGATCGTCTGATCACCGCTATCCTGGCGATCCCACGCAGCCGGTTGACTGGCCATCCAACCGAGCGCCTGCCAAACAATGCCAGTTTCAGTTTTGAAGGTGTCGAAGGAGAGTCGATTCTGCTCAACCTCGACCTGCTGGGTATCGCTGCCTCCACAGGTTCTGCTTGCACATCAGGTTCTGTAGATCCATCGCATGTGCTGATCGCCATGGGGCTTCCTCCGGAGTGGTCTCATGGCAGCCTGCGCCTGACATTGGGTAAAGAGAATGCAGATGCCGATGTGGATGTGCTGCTTTCTGAGCTGCCGGGAATTCTGGAGAAGCTACGTAATCTGCAAGGATGACGGCGAAAGCAGCCGCTGCATGACCTTCTGCCAATACCATACGAGCGGCCTTTGCATCGCTGCGTACGTTCCATTCGGCAAATGGCAGCCCGCTATTTCCTCCCATCATGACGACATTTCCTAATCATCGCCGATATCTGTATCGATCAGCACGATTCGCTTTTGAGGGTCTGATTGGTGGGTTTCTAAGCTGCCGTCTAAAGACACTTGGCTTATTGTCAACGAGCCCCCATTTATGTTACATTGGGAAATGAGAGATTAGAGGTCAAAGGCAAGACAAGTGCCTGTCTGATTATTCCTTTCACTTATGCACTATCGTTTTGGGTGAGAGCAGGCGACAGGGACGTAGTTGTCTTTTGCCTTCATCACCTGGTAAGAAAGAGGAGGTAGGAGGATTCATGGATACCCTTAGACGTGAAGTACTATCGGAGCGTGTACGGCTGGTCAAACCTTCTGGAATCCGTAGATTCTTTGATATTATCAACACGATGCCAGAGGTAATTTCGCTCGGTATAGGCGAACCAGACTTCGTCACCCCTGAACATATCAGCCAGGCAGGTATTCGCTCCATCCAGCAGGGTCATACCCATTATACATCCAACCACGGTACGCTTGAATTACGCCAGGAGATCGCTGCTATGCTGCTGCGCCGCTATGGGCTGACCTATGATGCCAAAACAGAATTATTGGTCACGGTCGGCGTCAGCGAAGGTGTGGACCTTACAATGCGCACCTTGATAAACCCCGGCAATGAAGTCATCTCGCCTGACCCCGGCTACGTAGCCTACGAAGCAGATATTATCTTTGCTGATGGAGTTCCAGTGGCCGTCCCAACATACGCTAAATACGACTTTGGAGTACGTGCTGCCGATATCGCTGCTGCAATTACACCGCGCACGAAGATGATCTTGCTCGGCAATCCAAATAATCCGACTGGTGCAGTTGTGCCAGGTACTGAGCTAGAAGGGATTGCCAGGCTTGCTATCGAGCATGATTTGATCGTGGCAGTTGACGAGGTATATAGTCGCCTCGTTTACGACACCGAGCATGTAAGCGTTGCGGCTATGCCTGGCATGCGCGAGCGTACTATCTTGCTGGATGGTTTCTCCAAGGCCTATGCCATGACGGGTTGGCGTGTTGGCTATGTCGCCGCACCGGCTTACATTCTAGAGGCAATGCTCAAAATCCACCAGTATACTATTATGTGCGCCAGTACCTCCGCGCAGGAGGCTGCACTAGAGGCGCTGCGTCACGGTGAAGATGACGTGAAGTTAATGCATGAGGCTTATGCACGCCGCCGCCGCATGTTCGTCGAGGGCCTCAACCGTATTGGTTTATCTTGCTCTGAACCACACGGGGCCTTCTATGCCTTCCCTTCCATTACCAGTTCGGGCATGACAGATGAGGAGTTCACCGAGAAATTACTGTTTGAGGAAAAAGTTGCTGTCGTACCCGGCAGCGCGTTTGGCGCGGCAGGTGCAGGGTATGTGCGCTGTTCGTACTGTACAGGCTATGACAAACTCGAAGAAGCGCTTGTACGCATGGAACGTTTCTTGAAAAAGCATCAGTAGCCTGCCATTCTTCAAGGTAGCTATGTTCCAATTAGTGTTCATCTATCCCGTTATAGCTGCCCTGCATACCTGGGAAAGGAAACCGATCATGTCAGAAAATCGGCCATCGCCCGGTCTGTTTACCCGTTCAGAGGATATTCCCGATGAGCGCTTCCGTTTCTTCTGCTCACAGTGCGGTGAGGAGATTCATGGGATTCCCTATAAAACGACCTGGCATGGCTGGTGTGCCTGCTTCGACCCCTGGGATTTCTGCTCGGAAGAATGCTGGAATGAGAACGATCTATTGAATCCAGCGAACTGGCCTCCACCGGTAGGGAAGCGGTAGTTTCCGCATCAGGCAATAGTTGTTCCGGTGAATTTCTGACCATCCAGGGCCCTTTCGGCATTCTCAAGATCATGCCCGTTCAGGTACAACACTTTTGTTTCAGTCTCGGAGGCAAGCTTTGCAGCGACCGGGTCAAACGGTACATTTGACCCTGGAATCCAGGTGTCGCCGACCATAGCGCGGTAGTCATTCCAGCTTATTTGCTCAAGCGGCTTTGCATTGGGGTAGCGCCTGGGGTCTTTGTCGTAAACATAATCGATGTTACTCAGCTTTGTAATAGTTTTGATGTTGTAGTCTTGCGCTAATATAACAGCTGTATAATCGGTTGACCAGCCGGGCTTCCAACCGGCGGCGATCACGATGGGCTTCTCCGGTTTTTGAATATAGCTGTAGTCTTTGATGATGGCGGGATGCGCTAAATCGCGGAAAATGGTTCTAAATAGATGGGCATTCAGGCGCGTGGCATGCACGCCCAGCCAGTCCAGGTCATCATTGGTCAGTTCATGGCCGATCACTTTCATCCCTGCATCCCTGTAATGCCTGGCCAGCTGCCCTCCACCTATGAAGATAAAGAAGCGGCGATTTTTTTCAGTAATTTGCTTTCGTATGGATGTACAGAATTTTTTCACGTACTGGGTATCAATGCCCCCATTGGGAACGATGAGAGAACCTCCCAGCTTGATAACATGTGCGTCGCTATATGTGTTAGTCATAAGAGAAGATTACCCTTCAGCTAGGTCAATGTATCTAAGAATATTATAACGCCGGGGCATCATTTTGAAAGCTGCGATGTCTCACGCTTGAAAATCAGAGTGTTTGTGCTATCATGGGAGGCGGGTTCGGCAGGGAACACAGCATGGGCGGTGCATTTGCCGAACCGCTCGCGTCAACGAAAGCGGGGTGTGAAATGATTATCTTTGACCAGGACAGAGCATCCGACTCGCCTTTTGTCGAACGGGTCTGGCGCTGCCTGAGCCAGGGCGCGGCCCCTTTTCTCTCCATTGCCGCGAGCCGTTGCGAACTGGTGGTGAACAGCAGGTCCCGACTCTTTCTCCCCCCTCTCCTGGCCCTGATTCGCTTGTGGAGCCGCTGACCGAGCGCGAGGGCGAGGTGCTGCGCCTGCTGCTTGAAGGAGCCTCCAACCGCGAGATCGCCCGTCGCCTCGTCGTGAGTGTGAACACGGTCAAGCGGCATGTCTATAACCTCTGTGGCAAACTGGGGGTGCAGAGCCGCACGCAAGCGATCGCCCGTGCCAGGACACTCAACCTCCTGTAGCTCACCGCTCCCCACCCCTGTTCCCTGCAAAAATCACCCGCCAGCTACAACTTTGGTGTGCAGTCTCTCACCGGTCTCACCAGCTATACTCTACACAGGCACCACCAGGTGCCGATGAGCACCAATCTGCTTGTGTACATGGTCTTTGTAGAACTATAAAAGAACAGCGTGAGAGGGATGTGTCGAAGGAAGGGGAAACGCAATGGCCCCTAACATCTATATCCATGAGCAATTAGCGCATGAGCATCGTCAGACCTTGCTGTGTGAAGCGGAGCAGGAACGAAGACTGGCGGAAGCGCAACCCGCCCTTCCTCTCCATTGGTTGCACCGTCTTGCGGCAAGACTTGGTGGGTACATGATCGCGGTTGGAACAAGACTGCAACGCGCTCAGGCGGTTGAGTAGCGCAGCAAGCCCGGCTCATGAACACCTGCGGGCTGCAGCCCAGCACGTTGGACCTCCCGACCCTGAACCAGGAGGAATTCACAGGATGTGGGACGAGAGCAGCACTGCGAAGGAGAAGCGATGCCGATCTATGAAATTCGCGTCCAGGGACGCCTCGATCAACGCTGGTCGAGCTGGTTCGACGGCTTAACCCTCAGCTACGAGGGCGAGGACATCACGGTGTTGCGCGGTTCCCTTGTCGATGAGGCCGCGCTGCATGGGGTGCTGATCAAAGTGCGCGACTTAGCCTTGCCGCTGTTCGCCGTGAGCCGGGTTCAAGACAGCAAGAAGAGTAATTGAGTGACACACCTGTGCTCGGTCGACCGAGCCACAGGAGAAAGCAGTACAGCTATGAACACCACTATACAGATTCCCCCCAGACAGCGACTGGTCGTGGAGCGGATGCGCCGCCGCTGGACGCAACTGGAGGTTGCCGACCAACTCGGGACCACCCCTGGCAATGTGAGTCGCTGGGAACGGGGCATCACATCGCCCGGACCCTACTTTCGCCGCAAACTCTGCGAGTTGTTTGGCAGCAGTGCCCAAGATCTGGGCCTGACCTGGGACGAGTCCGACGAGGCCCTCAGCCCCCACACGCAGGCCTCGGTCCTGGCGGCTTCCTTCCAGAAGGACGCGTCTGCCCGAAGCCATCCGTCCTTCACAGACCGTGAGGATCTGCTGGCGCAGGTACGCACCTTGCTTCGACCAGAGACAACAGCGGCGCTCTCCAGCGTCCCGGCAAACAGCGGACAGGGCGAACTTAACCTTCCTGAACAGGAGAGCATGGATCAAGCGTGGCTCGCACAGTCTGTTGCGCAGTACCTCCAGAAGCTGTTTCTGGATAACATGGGGGCAGTGGTGCTCGTTGTTCTGAATAGCAGCGTTGGTTCGCGGCTATCCTCTCCCCAGAAGAGTCTGTGTCAGAGGCATACAACACGTAGAGAGGACTGTTGCGATGAGTATCCTCCAATGCGGGGAACTCTTCGTCAGCGGCAGGGTGCATGAAAGACTCTGCTGGGAAATTTTGTTTGTAAGGAGTCTCATCTTCGCCTTGCTGCAATCATCTGCCTGTCTCTTGCAGTGTTCTTACCCAACAGGTATATTAAAGCCAGGAGAGCTTGTTGGGTAAGAACTGTTGCGGTGTGCATATCGTGGATTAGCTCACGAGGGGAGATCCGATGCCGAAAGTCCCCATGTATACACTTACCTGGTCGTCCGCGAGAGAGACCTACGAACTCTACCAGACACGTGACCAGGGTAGGCTCAGTTTTATCCCTGGGAGTCCAGAATGGTTTGCCTGGTTGGAGCAGGTCTCCTCCTTTGCTTTCGTAGGCAAGAGCAACCACTATACCGCGCGCAAGGAAGCTAAACAGCGTGGTGGCCGCTACTGGTACGCCTACCTGACAACGGGCGAGCATCTCACGAAAAAGTATCTAGGTAAGACCGCTGACCTCAGCCTGGGTGCTCGAAGGCCTGCTCGGTGGCAAGGTCGTCAACCAGGTAAAAGTGGACGAGGAAACGGCCCACTGGGCGCGGGTTGCGCTGGAGCGTATGCTGGCGTTGTGATAGCATCTTTGAGCCAAATTAGTCTAATCAAGTCTGTTGACCTTGCATTATACAATTATACTAAAATGAGAGGAGAAGAATGCCACACTTTTCTGCTGAGAATTGTGGCCCGGCGAGATGACATATTTCCCTAGGAGGTCGCTATGCCGAAGCACTTTGACGCAAACATGCTGAACCAGCTTACCAATACTGAAGAAATTGAAATTGAAACCCGTTCGCCCACAGAGCGAACACGTCGTACCATCATCTGGGTGATTGTCGATGACAATGATGTGTATGTACGCTCAGTGCATGGCGGCAATGGTCGCTGGTACCAGAATATTACGGCTAAGCCTGATGCTGCGATTCACATAGATGGACGACGTCTTGCAGTTCACGCAGTGCCAGTTACCGATGAAGCGCTCATTGCCCGTGTGAGCAACGACTATCTACGCAAATACCGTGACGATCCTTCCGCGAACAGCATGGTGCTCGAGGAGACCTTGCCAACGACTCTGCGGCTTGAGCCAACGTAACCCGTCACTCGCTGCTCACTTCAGGAACTCACGGTTTAGATGATCACTGGCGCCCGGAATTGTTAGTGTGCCAGCATGACGGCAGGCTCATTGATGCTCTCAGCCGCTGATCTCATTTCTGTCTCCGGCTCCATCATAGTATGCCTGCTGGTATAGGTTGGCGGTACACTTCTATCTGGATGCCATCGATGAAGCGGCCCTGGATGTGTGCTTCTACATACTCGTTGGCGGTCAAAGGGAGGGGAGCGGCAAGAAAGAGAACGATGCCCACCCTCCCATATCATGCTCTTTTTCACCACTATCCCATAAATGTTCTCAAACGAGACACAAACCAGAAGAACCCGCACGCTCATGCCTGCAAACCGAACAGTCGCTCGACGTTGCCGTGATAGATGAGTTCGCGCTCGAATGAAGGACATGCGAGTTGCTCAATGATCTCCGCCGCCACGTCGGGACGTCCAAAGGGATGGTCTGTCCCGTACAGCATGTGCTGCGCTCCCATAACAGCATGCCAGGGCAGCCGGGTGATAACAGACAGTAGCCACATACAGGTTCCTCAAATAATGCCCCAGAGGATGCAGCAGATTGCTTGGGCCAGGCGTCAGAGGCGATGGTGCAATAAACACCTCCAGACGACCCAAGAGGTAAGGAAGGACGCCTCCCACATGGGACACAATCACTTTGAGATCGGGAACCTCGTCAAAGAGACCACCCTGGATGAGGCGAACCACGTTCAGGCTACTATCGTATGGAAACCCCAGTGCTATAAGGAGGCTCCCGCTGGTCAGGCCGTGGTGGTTCGGCGGTACGGCGGGATGAAGATGGATCGGGACTCCCAGCTGCCCAATGTGCTTGATAACGGGGCGGAATTCCGGGGAATCGAGCAACTGGTGCGCGATATTGGAGAACACCTGGATGCCTTTCAACCCCAACTGGTTGATGCAGCGGTCCACTTCCGCGATGCACGTTGCAGATCCCCAAATCCAATGCTCCCCAATCCGATAAATTTTCCTGGATAGGTCTGGACTGGGACTTTCGGCATTGGATTCTCCTCATGAGCTCATCCACGTCAGGCATACTTCCCTCATGTGGGGAAGTGCAGGCATGTGAGGGAAGATCCCCATCGAGGAAGCCGATGGCTTTTGCATGAGCTGACCGTGACCCGCAAAAGCGGCAAACCTCATCAATGAAAGAAGAGAAAGGGAAACGATGAACGAAAGGATTAACCTTGCAAGGAGATGATCAAAGTGCCTGGCTAAAGGCTGCTCATCACTCGTAATAGGCTGGCGCTTTCTTGAGCGTTTGCCACTGCTCGCCGTCATGGCCAAAGATAACCAGTGCCACCTGCTCGCGCTCGACCAGGTCAAGGAGTTTGCGCGTGCTGGCGCGCAATTGCTCCTCGTTGTCATCTACAGGCCAGGCCCGACGATCAGGGGTGAACAGGCGCTCCTGGACGACTGCATCTATCGCCAGCAGGACCTGGCCGGTCTGTGGCAGGCGCACCAGCACCGACTGATGGCCAGGTGTATGCCCACTGGTCTCGATCAACATCAGGCCGGGCAGGAGCTCGGTATCTCCCTCAATCAGCCGGTACCGCAGCGCCGGCTGATCCCAATGTGCGCGTGCGGCAGCAAAGCGCACATGACCGCTGCGCGCCAGTTCATAATGTTGGCGCTGGACGATGAGTTCCGCCTGCGGAAAGGCATCGTGATAGCCCGCGTGGTCCACGTCGAAATGGGTAGTGATCAGGAGATCGATGTCGTTAGGATGCAGATCAAGATCGGCGAGATGCTCAAGCACATTTTTTCCATGCCTGGCTGGTGGCGTTCCTGGTGGTGGCGTGTAGTCCGCAGGGAGTCCACTATCGATGAGGATGTTCTTCCCGTCGCTGATCTGCACAAGATAGCACCCCGACGACATGGCCAGCGTTTGGCCTGCAGCTAACGGTATGATCGTGGTACTCAACTGCATGAGGTAGAGTCGTTGTGGAGTTGCGCTGATCATAGCCATTCAAACAACCTTTCTTGAGAACGACATCACTTCATGGTGTCACTAGCATTGGCAAAAACGCCTGATCGCATCCCTCATGATGTCCTGTTCTTCTTCACTGAAATTGTACGATGTCTACGTGTTGCTCTGTACAGCAGAGGTTCGATCCGTGTTACTAGAGCCCAGCCAAGATCGGTCAGCAGCTGGGAGACGACCTTTTTCGCTTCCGAGTCGTTGCCTGAGAGAAATACGGTAGTAGCGGCGGGGAGTGTCTGGCGACGGGTCATGGAAACATTGACGGCGTTCAGTGACTTGACGACCCGCGTGTCAGGAAAGGCTTCCTGAATCTTCGCCGCAGCCATCTCACGGCAGCAGCTTCTCCAGGGTGATCGGCAGGTCGCGGACGCGAATGCCCGTGGCATGAAAGACGGCGTTGGCAATCGCAGCGGCGGTGCCGACGATCCCGATTTCGCCAATGCCCTTGGCACCCATTGGATTGACATGCAGATCCTCCTCGTCGATCCACGTCACGTCGATGGTGCCGACATCGGCGTTGGTCGCGATATGGTACTCGGCGAAGTCGTGGTTCACGTAGTCGCCGAAGCGCGGGTCCAGCACGCTCGCCTCGTGCAGCGCCATCGACAGCCCCATCGTCATCCCGCCCAGGAGCTGCGAGCGAGCCGTCTTCGGGTTGATGATGCGACCGGCGGCGAAGACCCCAAGCAGCCGCGGGACACGCATCTCGCCGGTGTCCA